>ERZ650309.3-NODE-3-length-376247-cov-19.483519_pt1 | contig 376247 bp, 395 predicted proteins | sample MGYA00376245_ERZ650309 | MGnify/ENA primary metagenome ERZ650309 (study PRJEB26733, sample SAMN07839294) | wastewater metagenome | biome: urban; feature: wastewater treatment plant; material: waste water | place: USA: North Carolina | collected 2016-04-26 ... | reverse complement strand
GACACCACCCTGCAATACATCAAGGAGGGCGTATAATGTCAGACCTACTCAGCCATGAAGATTACTTAGCCCTAGCTGCGTCACTACGTTTCCCTGCCAATGCTTTTATTGATGGACGCTCGCAACCCGCATTATCTGGCAAGACGTTTGAAACACGCAATCCCGCAACAGGCAAAGTCTTGGCCAAGGTTGCGGCTTGCCAAAGCGAAGATGTCGATTTTGCCGTGAGTAAAGCGCGTGAAGCCTTCGAGCAAGGTCATTGGAGTAAGCTGCATCCCAGCGAACGCAAACAAGTGCTGATTCGCCTCGCCAAACTGATTAAGCGTAATTGCCATGAATTAGCGGTGATGGAAAGTCTCGATTCCGGCAAGCCGATTCGTGATTGCGCCCTGATCGATATTCCTGAAACCATCCACACCCTGCTTTGGCATGCGGAGTTAATCGATAAAATTTACGACCAGACTGCGCCGAGTAGTGATGATGCGATTGCGATGATTGTGCGTGAGCCGGTCGGGGTGGTGGCTTGCGTATTACCGTGGAATTTCCCGCTCTTGATGTTGGCGTGGAAGATTGGCCCCGCACTCGCGGCCGGTAATTCGGTGATCGTCAAACCGGCCGAACAAACTAGTTTAACCGCGCTACGTATTGCTGAGTTAGCCATTGAAGCAGGCTTGCCGCGCGGTGTGTTGAATATCGTAACTGGTATGGGGCCAGAGGTTGGTCAGCCTTTAGGTCTACATATGGATGTAGACATGCTCTCCTTTACTGGCTCGACTGAAACGGGGCGGCGCTTTTTGCGTTATTCCGCTGATTCGAATTTGAAGAAAGTGGTACTCGAATGCGGTGGCAAGAATCCGGCGATTGTGCTGGATGATGCGGAAGATTTGGATTTAGTCGCTCAGCATGTGGTGCAAGCCGCGTTCTGGAATATGGGTGAAAACTGCTCGGCTAATTCGCGTTTGATTGTGCAAGCTGGCGTGAAAGCCGCTTTGTTGGAACGTGTGTTAGCACGGGCGCGCGATTGGCGCACCGGCGATCCTTTAGACCCTACTAATCATTTGGGTGCACTGATTGATGGCGAGCATTTCAGTAAAGTGTGTAGTTATTTAGATTCGGGTTCAGTGCTGCTGGGTGGTAAATCGGTGGACGGTTGCTACGTCTTACCCACCATTATTGATCAGGTCGATACCAATAGCCGTTTAGGGCAAGAGGAGGTGTTCGGCCCCGTCTTAGCGGTGATTACGGTGCATTCGGTCGAGGAGGCGATTGAAGTGGCGAATAACACCCAATATGGCTTAGCAGCGAGTGTGTTTAGCGCGAATGGCAAGAAAGTATTACGGGCGGCGCGTGCGGTGCGAGCAGGTACAGTAACGATCAATTGCTATGGCGAAGGTGATATTACCACACCGTTTGGGGGCTATAAGCAGTCCGGTTTTGGCGGGCGCGATAAGTCGATTCATGCGCATGACCAATACACTGAGCTGAAAACCATTTGGATTGATTTATCGGATCGTGCGACGGACGAAGCGGTGGACTAAATGACCAATATTCGCAACATGCCACCGGATCGGGGAACCGCAGCTTGGGATGCGCTGTTGCCCCCGCGTCAAGCTTATCCTGAATTAGCCAGCACAATGCAGGCTGATTTTTTGGTGATTGGTGCAGGGTTTGCGGGTTTGTCGGCGGCGCGACGCTTGCAGCAGTTGCAGCCAACGGCGCGTATTGTGGTCTTAGAAGGGCGCAGAGTGGCGCAAGGGCCAGCGGGGCGCAATTCAGGCTTTATGATTGATCTGCCGCATGAGTTAACTTCTGATGATTATGCGGGTGAATCGGCTGAGAAAGACCGCCGCCAGACTAGCTTAAATCGTTCTGCGATTCGTTTTGCCAAAGATGCTGTTTCTGAATACGCTATGCCTGCGGAAACCATGGCTTTAAGTGGCAAAGTGAATGCAGCGGCCACGGCCAAGGGTGTGCATCACAATACCCAATATGCGCAACATCTGGATAAGCTGGGTGAAACTTATCGTTTGCTCAGTGCTGATGATATGCAGGCTTTAACTGGCACGCGCTATTATCAAGGGGGCTTGTGGACACCAGGCACAGCAATGATCCAACCCGCTTTGTATATTCGTAGCTTAGCGGCTGGCTTACAGCAGCAAGGGTTACAAATATTTGAACAGTCGCCCGTGAAAGCCTTAAATCGGGCTGAAGGTGGCTGGCAAGCGGATACTCCCAAAGGTGTGGTGCATGCGAAGAAAGTGATTCTTGCGGTGAATGGTTTAGTGGAGCACTTCGGCTACTACACGCGCCGCCTGATGCATGTAATGCTCTATGCCTCGATTACTCGCGCCTTGACTCCTGAAGAATGTAAACGTCTAGGGGGTGAATCGACTTGGGGTTTAACCCCTGCTGATCCCTTGGGAACGACGGTGAGGCGGATTTCGGGCGCAAGCGGCGACCGCATTATCATCCGTAACTGTGCTTACTACGACCCCGAAATGAATTCGCCCAAACATCGTATGGAGCTAGTCGCACGCAAACATGTCACTACTTTTAAAGCACGCTTTCCGATGCTTGCTGATGTGGATATGGAATACTCATGGGACGGGCGCTTATGCCTGAGTCGCAATAGTGTGTTTGCTTTGGGTGAAGTAGACGAGGGTGTGTATTCGGCCTGCTGCCAAAATGGACTGGGTACGGTGAAAGGGACTGTTTCGGGGATTATCGCCGCTGAGCAGGCAGCCGGCGCTACGACGACTTTATTACCTGATTATCGGCCTGAGCCACTGCCTACTAAATTGATGCCAGAGCCTTTGATGCTAGTGGGCGCGAATGCTTATTTGCGCTGGAAAGAGTTTCGGGCGGGGGCGGATTTTTGAGGTGGTTGTAAGCATTAAATGCTGAATAATTTAACATTTTGCATTTAGGTAAAAAATTGCTTTCATTTTTTATAAGTTACCTGGCTTTGTTATTGCGGTATTTTTCTTCAAAGATACTCTCAGCTCTTTGATCCAAGTAATCGTAGTCAATAGGCCTAAGAGTTGATATTTTCTGGTCTATGTAAAATTGTAGATGGTCTAGCCTTGTTCGCATTAACTCACTGACTTGACTCATATTAGCTCCATATGAGTTTAAATTTAATAATAAATCAGTTTTGATTTTTTTTGTTTCATTCAATAGTTCTGTTTGAAGATCAAGAAGATCATTTACCGATTCATTTTCCACTTTTTTGATTGCTAGATCGAGTTTGACTAGTTCGCTATTGAAATCTTTGAGACTTAATTCTAGATTTCTAGAGAGCTTTTCAGATTGATTGACTCTATCAATTATTTTATTAGAAGTTTTTTGGAATTCTTTTTTAAGATCAGGGTTTATTTTTAGGCTAATTTGATTTAAGCTTTTTAAATCTTTCTTTGATTCTTCAGAAAGGTGATGTATTTCTTTTACTGTTTGTTCAATAGTTAGGTTTCTGCTAACTACATCTAATTGAATATTGTTTATGTTTCTAAATTCATCAGCTATCCTGTTATCTGTACTTAGGATTCGTTGAGAGAATGTATCCTTTAAATCATTTTTTCTAACAGCGAATACTATAAGAGGTACCATAGCTCCTAGAATAGCACCCAATAGAACCGAGTATAGTGTTTCATTACTGCTTGCATTTTTTACAGAATCTATAATTTCTTTTTTATCTTTTTCACTTAAAATAGCTGTTATGTTTTTTTCTTCACTAGACGGTAGATTCATTTTTCTAGTGCTTACTGCAACCGATATAGGAACACCCTCAGTTGATAAGAGAGGGATTTTTATTATGAAGTCGTTTTTTATATCAATAAATACTTGTCTGCTTGGCATAACAATTAATTGATATTCATAGTCATTTTCTGATATTCCTAAGGGAATAAAAAGTAATTCTTTGTTGTTTTTATATCCATATTGAGTCTTATCAGTATTTGAGATAATTATATTTTCAGACGCTTTAAGCGCATCTTTGGCTTTCCAGGTAACTTGCTTTCCATCTTCAAATATCTTTAAGTTTATTAATGCATAGTTTTCATTTTCATTAATGTGAATTTGATTTTTGTCTACACTGAGAGTGGTGGCAGCTAATCCTGTGCTAGGTATTATAATCGCAAGCATAGTTATAAAAAGGCCTATATTTATTCTTGATAAGAAGGTTCTTAGAGTTTTCATCTGCATCAGGCTTTCCTTTTTATGACCAACCTGTTGGTTTACTTGAGGTATTTGACTTAAGTAGTGTATATTAAAAAATGATCAAAGTTAAGTGCTTGCTCATAAGGTCTTTAAGATTTAAGCTTAAATGTAGGTGATATGATTTTAGAGATTATTTTTATCTAATGTCTTAGTTAGGTGATAATTTTTTACTTTAATTTCTAGATCGATTCAAAAGAAAGAAAATTGACCTAAAACTACACACTTCCTATGCTTGGATGAATGTAATTTACAAAATGCTCTTTTATCTTCTGTTTATTCTCTAAAGGAACCGCATGACTTCACTCGATTTGCTTGGATTAGTTGCCTCAGTTTTCACTACTTCTTCTTTCATTCCACAGGTATGGCGCACTTGGAAAACCCGCGATGTGAGTGGGATTTCCTTGCCCACTTATTTGATTATTACCGTTGGTTTAGCTTTGTGGTTGCTCTATGGGATTCTACGTGGTGATTTGCCTTTGATAGTAGCTAATGCAGTGATGGTGGTTTTGACTGGGGCGATTACTGTGATGAAAGTGGTTTTTAGCAAAAAATAGCTTAGAGCTCAGCCTGATAAAATGCGGCAGTTGTTTGATCAGCAGGAAACATCAACTCGATTTTATATTCACTAATTGTTAAGTCTTGTACTGAGCCGAGTTGGGCAAGTACTGAAAAGAAAGAGAGAGCCTGATTATTCAGTTGTAACTGTGTGCTTATAATGACTGGGTTTTCACTTTTGGTAGGCAGCGGTTTTTTAGTTGCCAAAGCGCCAGCTAAATCGTGCTCAAGTTGTTTTAGACGCACCGAAACTGGGTTAACTAAACTTTCTTGGTGAATGCGTTGTACGGTATGTGCAGCAGTTTCTGCCCAGTTGCTAATCAGCTGGCTATGGCGCTGATCATGCAGGAGTAACTCAATAAAATTACTACCTTGATAGTTGAATGCCTGCAATAAGCTGAGGGCTGCACTATTCGCATTGACTACATCCCAATCAGGATTAAAAACTAAGGCGGGGTAGGGCAAATGCTTGTTCAGCATCATCTCAATAGCTGTTAAAGCGGGCTTTAAACTAGCCGCAGTGTTGGCTTGATCGGTATATAAGGGTGCATAGCCTGCAGCTAACAAAGCTTGATTGATTTCTGCTTTAGGCACGAGTAAAAAACGCGCTATTTTTAGCAACATCTCCCGACTGGCTTGAGCGCGGCCTGTTTCCATAAAGCATAAGTGCCGGCTAGAAATATTTAATTCCAAGGCGAGTTGTAGCTGACTGTAGCGACGTGCCTGCCGCCATTGACGTAAAAGCTGGGCAAAAGAAGTCTTCATGAGGGAAGTATTACATAGCAGTTCAGCTTAAACACTTACCTGTGAGGTAATTGTTCTGCTGCGTCCTAGTTTCTAGACTCAAATTATCAATCCAAGGAGTATGAACATGAGTTTAGAACAACGTGTTAAGTTAATGCAGATCGTATCCTTCAGCGTAGGGGGCTATGCTTTCCTTTGGGCGCTAGCACCTTATGAAGCCATCAATGGGCCAGCTCGCTTTATCTTAAATTTATCCGCAGGTTCCTTAGGAGGTTTATTTGAGCCATTGAACCTGCACGCCCAATGGCTATCCTCGATTGGCGCTGGGTTATTAATGGCCGTTGCGATTATCAGTTATGGTGTGATAGCTCCCGCTATTCGCCAAGTGAATCCACAGGATGCGCAAATTATTCGCTTTTTCAAACTAGCTATTATTGCTTGGTATTTGATTGATAGTTTAGGTTCAATAGCAGCAGGTGTGGTGGTTAATGTGCTCTTTAATACAGTTTTTTTAGGTTTGATTTTTCTGCCTTTATTAAGATTAAAAACTCTAGATCCTAGCCATTGATTGTTAAGTGCATTTAGCGGTTTCAATGACTTAAATTTGAGTTAACCCCTTTGAGTTTGGCTAGTTTGCTTGCAAGATCATTCTAGCCCAACCTTCAGCACCAATAATTTACTTCAATATGCACTCCAGCGTGAAGGCTGCTATAACTAATCTTTATTTTTAGTCAGCTCATGCGTTTATGCCTAGTTTTGTTCATATTTCCGATCTGCATTTTGGCCGCGAGCAAGCCGAGGTCATCGCCGCTTGGTTTAAAACCACCGCACAAATTCAGCCCGACTTAGTGATTATCAGTGGGGATTTAACCCAGCGCGCCACGGATGAGGAATACATAGCGGCTCAGCAGTTTCTAGCACAATTACAATGGCCCTATTTTACGATTCCGGGTAATCACGATATGTCGGCTACTGATTGGCCTGAGCGTTTTTTGAGTCCTTGGAAAAAGTGGGAAAAGTATATTAATCCGGCTACTGAGCCAGTACTCAAGCAAGCCGGATATAGCGTGGTGGGTGTGAATACTGCGCGTGCCGCAGGTTTTTATTTTGATTGGTCGCGAGGACAAATCAGTAAAAAACAAATCAAACAAGTACAGGAAAAATTCGCAGCTACGTCTGAACAGGATTTAAGGCTGGTGGTGGCACATCACCCCTTTTGGCTGCCGGAGCAATCTGAATATCGCGATCTAGTTGAGCAGCGTGATCATGCACTAGAAGCTTTCCATTTTGCAGGAGTGGATTTAATTCTCAGTGGGCATGTGCATTTACCGTATACACAAGTTCTGCAAGGGGTGTTGATTGTGCATGCAGGTACGGCCTTTTCTAGTCGTTTAGTTGCAGGCCAAGCTAATAGTTTTAATGTGATTAAAGGTGATCACCTGCAGCTTAGCGTGGAGTTTATGACTTGGCAGGGTAACGAGTTTCAACTTGCGGAGCGACGTGAGTTTCAACACAGAGATGGAGTCTGGCAGCAAACTGCTGGGCTAAATTCGGTATAGAGGGAGCTTAGTATCTATGCAAACTCACACCCAAGACCTTACAAAATTACCAGAGCGTTTACCTTTATTTATCAATCCTCATGCAGGTAGTGCACCTGCTTTATTGGAGCAATTGCGCCAACAAGAGCGCTTAATTATTCATGAGGTCACACCGGATACCTTACGGGCTGCTTTACAAGCAGAAATAGCCGCAGGTACACCCCGTGTCCTCGTTTGTGGGGGCGATGGTACTTTGGCTTTAGCTGCGTCGGCTTTGGTTGGTTCACAAACAGCTATGGTGGTCGTCGCGGGTGGAACGTTGAATCATTTTGCGCACAATTGGCAACTGCCCACCGAGTTAAATACAGCGCTTGATCTTGCTTTTGCCAGTCCACAAGTGGCTGCGGTGGATGTAGGTTATGTAAATCAGGCGTTGTTTTTGAATACCAGCTCAGTCGGTGCTTATGTGCATTTTGTGCGTGCCCGTGAGCTATACGAAACAAAAATGAGTTATCGCTTAGCGAGTATTCGGGCTGGCTTCAAAGGTTTGCTGCGGTTGCGTAGTTCACGTTTGTATGTGAATAGTAAAAAAATTCGTTCACCGCTGATTTTTATTGGGGTGCGGGAGCGGGATATAAGCTTGTCAGGTTTGGGGGCAGTACATGCCAATAGCCAACATGTCCTGCATATGCTGATTGTCAAAACCACGACTTATTGGTCACTGACTAAACTAATTTTTAATGTCATGTTCCGTGGTCTTGAGCCAGCAACTAAATCAGAAAATGTCGATAGCCAGTTAGTTGAGCAGGTCATGATTAATAATAGCCACCACAAACGCAGTATTTATGTGGCTTTGGATGGCGAGTTAACCTTGCAAACTACGCCCTTAGAATACCGCTATGTCCCTAATGCGCTTTTAGTAGTCACCCCATCTGTGACTATAAGCGCAACGGAATAGCCTACACTCAAGATTTTAAGCTATCAGTGAGGCGAATAATGTTCAGACAATTGCTGGGATTTTTAGGATGGTTCTTGATTACTTTCTTAGCAGCAGGTTTAGGTGCTTGGGGGTCAGCGAGCGCACCTAGTTTTTATCAAAGCTTGAGCTTACCAAGCTGGGCACCACCTGCTTCGGTGTTTGGGCCGGTTTGGTCGGTGTTGTATGTATTAATGGCGATGGCTGTTTGGTTAGTTTGGCGTGAGCGTGGCTGGTTAGGCACAGCACGCATCGCTTTAGGTCTTTATTTAATGCAGCTAGCGTTGAATGCCTTGTGGAGTTGGGCATTTTTCACTTGGCATCAAGGTGGTTTGGCGTTTGCAGTGATTATCCTGCTATGGTTCTTAATCTTGGCTACGCTAATTAGTTTTTGGCGGATCAATAAGCTAGCGGGGGCTTTACTAGTACCGTATCTAGCGTGGGTGAGCTTTGCGGCCGTGCTGAATTTTACCGTTTGGCAACTCAATCCTAGTCTGTTATAGACTTTAAATACGCTGAGAGCCGCGCTGAAAAAGTGCAGTTTTAGCCTCATTAAATCTCAGCTTCACCGTTTAAGTGCGTAGTGGCAGTCATTTTTAGGCTAGCTGCTTGGCATGAAATCTGCTGAATAGTTAGCAGCTCTATTCTTGCAGGTTAGCTTATGCTGAAATTAATTGAAATTCTTACCCCTTCTCCCAGTGGTGTCTCGACACATACTCTGACCTTGCCCTATGAGCGGCGGATTATTAGCCGTCAAAAAGTGACTTTAGACCAAGGGGGAGAGGCCGGCTTATTTTTAGTGCGTGGCGCTAGCTTACAACATGGCGACGTACTCAAGGCTGAGAATGGGGATTTAGTCCAAATTCAAGCTGCCTTAGAAACGGTATCCACTCTGTATTGCACTGATCGTTTACTATTCGCCCGTGCCTGCTATCACTTAGGGAATCGTCATGTGCCTTTAGAGATTCGCGATGGTCGTTTGCGTTATCTACATGATCATGTGCTAGACGATATGTTGTTAGGCTTTGGCCTAAAAGTTGTGGTTGAGCAAGCGACTTTTGAGCCAGAAGCAGGTGCTTATGCAACAAGTGGGCATAGCCATTCTCATAATCATGGTATCCATTCGCATCCGGTATGACTGAGCAGCTTGCGCTTTTACGCCTCATGCATTTGATTAGCCCTACCTTGCCGATTGGCTCATTTACCTATTCACAAGGAATTGAGTGGGCCGTGGAAACTGGCTGGATTAAAGATGCGAACTCACTACAAGCATGGCTAGCTAGTCAACTGGATAACAGCCTCACCCATGTAGAACTGCCGTTATTAAAACGTCTGTATTTAGCTTGGCAAGCGAATGATTTAGACGCTGTCGAATCTTGGATTGCATTTTCGAATGCTAGCCGTGAAACCAGTGAGCTATTGTTGGAGGAAAAAAATCGCGGGCGCGCTTTAACCGATTTATTGATTGCGTTAGACCTGCCACAAGCGGCTGAACATAAGTCGTTATTGAGTCAAAGCCAAGTGGCTGCGTTTGCCTTAGCCAGTTGCTATTGGCAAGTTCCGCTAGAGCAGGCTGCATATGGTTATGCATGGAGTTGGTTAGAAAATTTAGTGTTATCCGCCGTGAAAATTATTCCACTGGGGCAGACTCAAGGGCAGAAAATTTTGTATCAAATGACCGCTTTGCTGTTAGCGGCTAGTAAGCAAGGCCTAAATCTTGCTGATGACGATATGGGTGCAACTTTACCCGCTTTAGCGCTTGCCAGTAGTCGGCATGAAACCCAATACACTCGTTTATTTAGATCTTAACTCAAGGACTTAAAGTCATGTCAAATCCCTTACGTGTGGGAGTCGGTGGGCCAGTCGGTTCTGGCAAAACCGCCTTATTGGATGCTTTATGCAAAGCCATGCGCGATCACTATGAAATTGCGGTAGTAACTAATGATATTTACACCAAAGAAGACGCCCAGTTTTTAATGCGCAGTGAGGCCTTACCCGTAGAGCGCATTGTAGGGGTAGAGACGGGTGGTTGCCCGCATACTGCGATTCGCGAAGATGCCTCGATGAATTTAGCTGCTGTGGAGGATTTGCAGATCCGTTTTCCTAAGCTCGATGTGATTTTCATTGAAAGCGGTGGGGATAATTTATCAGCTACTTTCAGCCCCGAATTAGCTGATTTGACTATTTATGTGATTGATGTGGCTGAAGGTGAAAAAATTCCACGCAAAGGTGGCCCTGGCATTACCCGCTCGGATTTGCTGGTGATTAATAAAATCGACCTTGCTCCCTATGTAGGTGCTTCTTTAGCAGTGATGGAAGCGGATAGTAAACGCATGCGTGGTGAGCGTCCGTTTGTATTTTCAAATTTAAAAGAGAAGCTGGGCTTACAGACTATTATTGATTTTATTGTCGAGCGTGGCATGTTGAATCTGCATTAATTCAACTGAGCATCTATACTTTTTCTTGAGTAAGAAGGCTAACTATCAGTAGTGAGTTGCCTGATTTACAACCACGCTCATCCCAAAATTACACCTCTAATTCAGAGGTTTTCTAGCTTATTGGTTGTTTTGGTGTAAGGTAATAGTGATATGTGAACTTTTTTATTGCTTAACTAATAAGGATATTCGCTATGGCAAAACCACAAGACCCTGAGTTTGATGTGCAAGCTGAATTTGAAAAAATGAAGTCGCAAGTTGCTGAGCTATTAGACTCCTTGAAGGAAAAAGGTGAAGCAAAAGCCAGTAAATTAAGTAGTAAAATCTCCAATGAGCTGGAGGATTATAAAGATGCTGCTATGAAAAAGGCACAACAAGTGCAAGATGCGAGCAGTGACGGAGTTGAGCAAGTCACTCATTATGTCAAAGCTAATCCTTTAGCTAGTTTAGGTATTGCTTTTGGGATTGGCTTTGTCTTGTCGCGTTTACTGAGTGGCAAAAACAGCTAACTTAAACTAGGTCGCTTTTATGAAGGCAATAACAGAAACGATCATTAGTTTATTTGACTTAGTAGAGGCGGAAGGCCGCCTCTTGCGGCAAAAAACGCTTAAAACAACGACCATTGCTTTATTGATGGTCGTTGCTGCAGGTTTATTCTTAAGCAGCCTTATTCTCTTAATGGCTGCTTTTTATAATTTCTTAATCCAATTCTGGAGTATACCCACCGTATTATTAGTGACTGCTATTTTGGGTTTGGTTTTAGCTGGAGGGGTGGTATGGTACGTACAACGTCTAAACCGCAATCTGTAGAACAGGCTAAAGCTCGACTGCGAGCCAATGTAGCAGCAGTCGATTATTTAGCGCCCTTGCGGACTCATCCTTTACCTTTATTAGCCGTAGGGTTAGTCGGTGGTTTTGTGGCTTTTCGCGCGTTGAAAAAAGGTAATATTAAAGCAACTACAGGATTGTTTGAGTTAGGAGTAGCAGTAGCCCGTAAACTACTTTAACACTACTTTAACGTTTCACTAAACCATAAACTAAAAGAGTAATACCCGCTAAACCTAAACTCCAATCTAAGAGCACAAAAGCTGGGTCAAACATTAAAGTGGGTGAGCTAATCAAAATACTACCCCCTATAATTAAGCTGCCACCGGCTAAAATAAAACGAGTACTAATTTGCGAGCGTTTTAACTCTTTTTGCATTCGCTCTAATTGCTTAGATTCATACTGTAGTTTTAAGCGCTGCTCTGCAGTTAGCTTGAGGACATCATGCAATAAGTTGGGCATATGAGGCAGATTTTCTAATAATTTAGGTAAATTAGTTTTTACCCCATTCAATAAAGCCCGTACACCGACTTGCTCATCCATCCAGCGCTCAATAAAAGGTTTAGCGGTCGACCATAAATCTAAATCCGGATACAGTTGCCGCCCTAAACCTTCGATATTCAGTAGGGTTTTTTGCAGCAGGACTAGTTGCGGCTGTACTTCCATATTAAAGCGCCGCGCCGTTTGGAATAGGCGTAGTAAAAAATTCCCAAAGGAAATATCTTTAATCGGTAAATTAAAAATAGGCTCGCACACCGAGCGAATTGCGGATTCAAACTCATCCACGCGCGTATTGGCAGGCACCCAACCCGATTCAACATGCAATTCAGCCACGCGCTTATAATCGCGATTAAAAAATGCATAGAAGTTTTCAGCTAAATAACGCTTATCTTCTGGAGTTAAAGTGCCCACAATCCCAAAATCGACCGCCATGTATTGCGGTTCATGCGGGTGAGTCGCATCCACAAAAATATTTCCTGGATGCATATCTGCATGGAAGAAGTTGTGCCGGAAAACTTGGGTAAAAAATACCTCAACCCCTAACTCGCCCAAGCGCTTGAAGTTTATGCCTAAATCTTTTAAACGCTGAATATCCCCAACCGGAACTCCATAAATCCGCTCCATGACCATCACATTAGTATGGGTATAATTCCAATGTACTTCAGGCACATAGAGTACCGGATTGCCTTCGAAATTGCGTCGCACTTGACTGGCATTCGCGGCTTCACGCATTAAATCGAGTTCGTCGAAAATGGTTTTCTCGTATTCAGCTACGATCTCGACTGGACGTAAGCGCCGTGCGTCTTTCCAATAGCGTTGCACTAGATCCGCCAATAAATACATGACTTCAATATCTTGGCGAATAATCTTCTCAATTCCTGGGCGCAATACTTTGACTACTACTTCTTTGCCATCCCAAAGTTGCGCGGCATGCACTTGAGCAATTGAAGCCGAGGCCATCGGGTCGGTTTCAAAGCGTTGGAAAACTTCGGTCACCGGACGACCGTAAGCCTTCTCAATTAACTGTCGTGCTTCGGTGCTGGAAAAGGGCGGGACACGATCTTGGAGACGAGTGAGTTCGGTCGCAATATCATCCGGCATTAAATCGCGGCGGGTCGAGAGCATTTGCCCAAATTTAATGAAAATCGGGCCTAATGCTTCGAGAGATAAGCGAATGCGTTCACCACGAGGGCCTAAATCTTGGGTTTGACGCTTCCAATTCCACGGAAACAGATGATAGATAAAGGCAACTGGGCGAAAGAGTGGAATACTCAGTACGAGTTCATCGAGGCCATGGCGAATAAAAACTCGTTGAATAGTCCAAAGGCGCAATAAGCGAGTAATGGATTTCATGCGTTACCGTTGGGGTAAGTGGGGGCTTAAACGGAATGGCTTACCACATTAAATCATCAGGAATTTGATAAGCTGCGTAAGGATCTTCTTCAGCAGGAGTCGGGTTCTTATTCACATTTAAGACGACTACAGCGCTCGCATCACGCTGGGCAATTTTCTCAGCGATTAAGCGCGGTACTAATTCATAGCCATTACCCAAACGCACCACCGCTAATAAGCCATAAGCTAAGCGATCTTGCAGTAACTCTGTCACGAAGATTTTTTTGATTTTGTTTTGATCAGCAAACTGATAGCTGATTTCACCTTGTTTGCGATCAATCCTATTTATTTCAATCAGCTGGCGAATCTGAGCTTGAATAGCTTTGTGCTCAGCTTGCTCGCGTTGCTGGCGATTGAGTTCTTTGGAACGTTTGGCTTGTTCTTGTAAGGCTTTTTCAGCAAGTACTTTGGCTTCATCCACTTTCACCTCGCCGGTGCGCTTGGCTTCTTTTTGCGCCTTTGCCGTTTTTTGATGGGCGTTTTTGCGTTCTTCACGCGCCGCTTTTTCCGCTTTGGTTTGATCAATCAAGCCGGCTTTGAGAAGTTGGTCTTTTAAGGAAGTCATGGTTTTGTATCCACCACTGCTGAAAGAGGCGGCTAGTATAGCATTGCTTGGGCTTAGGCGGGAAAGGTTAGGTGTAGTTCTAGGTTAAAGTGCAAAACTTTGGTAAGGGTCAATCTGCTTGCTTTATAGGCACTAGGTTTGCCGGTTAAACTTCGATATTCTGAAATTAATCTTTGAATTTTTATGCCCGAACCCGAATGCCAACTCATCGAAAAGCCCAACATCACCTGTAAACGCCTCGACGATCCAACGATCACCACCGCCATTTTCCAAGGATTAATTACTAGTGCTGACAGTATTTATCACTTAACCAAACTTGGCGAAGGTAAATACGTATCGCACGCTGATAAGGAAAAACCAATTGAGGTTTAAATTGAGGATGAACTGATGCATCCGGTTAGTCTCAGGTGTCGAGGCTAAGCGTTATCAAATGTCTAAAACAATCAGAGTATCGACAAACAATGCTTGTCCAAATTATTAGTTCCAAGATTGGTGAAAAGTTTGTTCTGCTCAGTTGACAGTAAGGGCACGTTTTACATGGATAACGTCGATGCAAGAACTACATACGGCTTACCGCGATGAACTGCAAAAACTCGAAAAGCGCCTGAATGCCGCACAAATGACCGAGGACACCAAAACCCCGCAATGGATTTGGGCAAAGTTTCTCGAAGAAAAACAATGGAAAACCTCCGATGCTGCCAAAGCCACCGGACTTAAAGGCAAAGCATTGACCGACTGGGCAAAAGCGCAATACCAAGCTGCCTTAGCGCAAAAACTCGAAAAACTTAGTGCCAACCTCAACCCCAGCACACAACTGACCGTCCTTTACGAAGACGGCGAATTAAGACTGCTAGCTAACGGCATTCCGGCTTTTGACAGCATTTTTGCAGACGATGCCGACCTGATTGCGGTGCAATGGAAATACCTGATTCGCTCCACCAACATCACACCAAGCGTCACCGCTGAAAAGCTGCTGGGCGAATTGCTCAGCCTCAAAACCACCGACAATGACAGCTTGCGGCGGCAAATTATCGGCCTAGATAAGAAACTAGATGAATTGCAGGCAGAGATTGAGGCAAAAGAGCGGGAGATGAATACCTTGGTGTATAAACTGTATAGGCTAACGCAGGAAGAGATTGTGCAAGTGGAAAGAGGTTAGCCGTGTCCGTCAAGATGTGGAAAATTGGCAGGCTCACACTAATCGCCTACACTAAAATCCTTACCTCAGTTGTTTTCGGTAGGAGTACATAAAACATGCAAGTCACAATGGACATACCCGAACAATTTGCACTGGATAAAACTAGACCAGAGATTATCAGTACACTCAAGTTATATGCGGCTTTGGCTCTCTTTCAGGCAGGCAAGTTATCAGCGGGGGCAGCCACTGAATTGGCGGGCATAGACCGCTATAGCTTTATGGCTGAGTGTAAGAAGCACAATATTCCCACCATCAACTACACCCCAGATGATCTAGATGCTGAGCTTGCTGATTTTCGGATGACCTCCTAATGCTGGTAATTGCCGATACATCGGCTTTGGTTGCAGTAGCAGCTTGTAAGGGTTTGCATTGGTTGGATGCATTATTCACCCAAGTTTATGTCCCTCAGGCAGTGTTTCAAGAGGCGACCGTTTTTGGTAAACCGCAAGCTGAGAAGCTGCTGGGGTATTTACAAAACAAAGTGTTGGAGATTGACTTACGGGATTTCATTATTAATACCCAAGGGCTAGGGCAGGGTGAATTAGAAGCAATGGCGCTCTATAAGCTAAAACATGCTGATCGCTTACTTATTGATGATCTAAAAGCTAGAAAAGCGGCAACTCACAATCATATAAAAATCATTGGTAGTGTTGGTATTTTGTTATTGGCTAAAAAGCATGGTTTGATTCCTGCAATCAAGCCGTATTTGTTCATTATTCAGCAGTCAGATCTTCACTTAAGTAAAGATTTAATCGCCCACGCCTTACAGTTAGCCGGAGAGGATTAAATGTCTACTCAATATCTCCGAACTCTGTGCTCTTTAATACTGCGCAGTAGCAACTTAGTCAGAAAGCTTGCCATCTTTTCTTCATAGCCAACTACACTCATAGCTAGAGTGTGAGTGTTAACTTTAAAAATCGAATAATCAGAATGAAAAAGTATTGGCTATACCTATGCCTAGGCCTCCTCAGCCTAGTGCTTGTGGGTTGCGAGGCACGTTCGGCAAGCCCTGTGATTGCGACTAAAGTAGTGGGTGGTTTAGATCATCCTTGGGGTATGACTTTTTTGCCAGATAATGAGATTCTGGTCACCGAGCGCGGTGGGCAGTTGCGTAGTGTGCAAAAAGGTAAATTATCACCCCCAATTGCGGGTGTCCCTAAAGTCTATGCGCAAGGTCAAGGTGGTTTATTAGGGATAGCAGCTCATCCACAGTTTTCTGAAAATCGGTTAATTTATTTAGCCTATAGCGGTATGGGAAAAGGTGGAGCGAGTACTGAATTAGTTCGTGCTCAATATAAGCAAGGCAAACTAAGTAATCTGCAAAAGCTATTCGTGGCTTTACCAAAAGTTGATAGTGCTCATCATTTTGGTGGACGTTTACTATTTGATAAGCAAGGTTATTTATATTTGACGCTCGGCGAACGTGGTCAACAAGACCTGGCTCAAGATATTAGTAATCATGCAGGTGGGGTAGTACGTTTACACGATGATGGTAGTGTACCTGAATCGAATCCTTTTAAAGATAAAGCAGGCGCTGCACCTGAATTATTCACCTATGGACATCGTAATGTGCAAGGCATTGCCCTAAACCCTAGCAGTGGTCAGGTTTGGACGCATGAACATGGCCCGCAAGGGGGCGATGAAATCAATATTCTCAAAGCAGGTGCTAACTATGGCTGGCCAGTAATTACCTATGGCGAGCAATATGGGGGTGGGCCAATCGGTAAGGGTAAAACCCAACAAGCCGGTATGGAACAACCTTTACATTATTGGGTGCCTTCGATTGCTCCCTCCGGTATGACCTTTTATAGCGGTGATAAATATTCAGGTTGGAATGGCAGTCTTTTTGTTGGATCTCTTAAATTTTCTAAATTAGTTCGCTTAACTTTAGTTGGTGGCAAAATTGCTGCTGAAGAAAGTTTACTCGAAGATGAAATAGGCCGAATTCGTGATGTGCAACAAGGCCCTGATGGCTATCTCTATCTCTTAAATGATGAAACCAATGGCGGTTTATATCGCTTAGAGCCGAGTCAATAATTCTAAACTCTGTTGGCTAGCTAGATTTTGCGCTAGGATGCGGACTTCGTTATTTAGGATCTAATCATGCTGCTGATTCCTGCTATCGACCTGAAAGACGGTCAATGTGTACGCCTGCGTCAGGGGCGTATGGATGATACGACGGTATTCTCTTCCAATCCTGTAGATGTCGCGCAGCGTTGGGTGGATGCAGGGGCACGTCGTTTACACTTGGTCGATTTGAATGGTGCTTTTGAGGGCAAGCCCGTCAATGGCGAAGTCGTGCGTGCGGTGGCGGCTAAGTTTCCACATTTGCCGGTACAAATAGGTGGGGGCATTCGTGATACAGCTACGGTCGCTGCCTATTTAGAAGCGGGTGTTAAGTATTGCATTATTGGCACGAAAGCTGTGCAAGAACCGCTATTTGTAGTCGAACTCTGTAAGCAGTTTCCGGGTCACATCATCGTTGGAATTGATGCAAAAAATGGCATGGTAGCAACTGATGGTTGGGCTGAGGTCTCGCGAGTGGCCGCAGTTGATTTAGCTAAGCAATTTGAGCAAGCAGGCGTGAGTGCCATTGTTTATACCGATATTGCCCGCGATGGCATGATGACTGGCGTGAATGTCGAAGAAACTGCCAAACTCGCTGAAAGCATTTCAATTCCAGTCATAGCTTCGGGTGGCGTGACTAATCTTGAGGATATTAAGGCACTACTTGCAGTAGAGCGTAAGGGTGTAATGGGTACGATCTTAGGCCGTTCGATTTATGAAGGCACGATTGATCTGGCGGAAGCGCAACGCTTAGTGGATGGAGTCTAATCATGGGCTTAGCTAAGCGCATTATTCCTTGCCTTGATGTTGATAATGGGCGCGTGGTGAAGGGCGTGAATTTCGTCGATATTCGCGATGCTGGTGATCCTGTAGAAATTGCTGCCCGCTATAATCGCGAAGGTGCGGATGAGATTACCTTCCTCGATATTACCGCCAGCTCCGATAATCGTGAAACCATTGTGCATGTGGTAGAAGCAGTGGCTTCGCAAGTGTTTATCCCATTGACCGTTGGTGGTGGCATTCGCAAACTAGATGATGTGCGTCGGATGTTAAATGCTGGTGCAGATAAGGTTGGAATCAATACCGCAGCGATTACTAATCCTGAATTAGTGCGCGAAGCCACGGATTATTTTGGCTCACAATGTATTGTGGTCGCGATTGATGCCAAGCGTGTGAGCGAGGCGGGCGAGCCTTTGCGTTGGGAGGTGTTTACTCATGGGGGACGTAAACGCACCGGGATTGATGCGGTCGCTTGGGCAGAAAAGATGGCAATTTATGGTGCAGGTGAGTTATTAGTGACGAGTATGGATCGCGATGGCACCAAAAGTGGCTTTGATTTAGCTCTAATGGCGGAGATCAATGAGCGAGTTTCAGTGCCATTAATTGCCTCCGGTGGCGTGGGTAATTTACAGCACCTTGCTGATGGCGTATTAAAAGGTGGCGCTGATGCGGTGTTAGCCGCTAGTATTTTTCACTTTGGCGAATATACCGTGAGCCAAGCCAAAGAGTTTATGGCGGCGCAAGGTATCGAAATGCGCTTATAAATAATTTTAAGGAGCCTTCATGCTGCAAGTTGATAAGCAGTTAATTGCCGAACGAAAAGAACAATTAGAGTTAGTCCGTCACACGCTTAAGCAGCATTTTATAGGGATCGATAAAATCATTGATGATTTAATCGGCTATATCCAAGTCTGGTATTTAATGCCAGAACTGTTGCAGCGTCCGGTGATTGTTAATCTCTGGGGCATGACGGGTGTCGGCAAAACCGATTTAGTCCGCAAATTAGTCCGTGCACTTAATTTTCAAGAGCGCTTTGCTGAAATTGAGTTATCCAATATCGATCAGACGTTTTGGCATTCCTCGGTTTCCTCAATTTTAGATAAGCGTGAGTTGCACGATAGCAAGCCCTGTATTCTTTTATTTGATGAAATTCAGCGCTTTAATACCATTGATGTTGAAGGCAAGCCGCTTGCCCAATCGCGGTTTATGGATTTTTGGAGCTTATTATCGGATGGCTATTTGACCCGCTATGATCAAGAGGCCAATGATATAGATAATTTCCTTGCACGCTATTTTTGGGAGCGGAAACGGAAGAAAAAGCGCTTAGATGCTGGCGAAGAACCTGAAACCAATTTTGATCCGTATGATCATTATATTAGTTCGTATGACTTATTATCTTTCAAGAAAACCCTGAATTTAGATATTGATTTAGAATCTCTTTTTGAATTACCTGAAGCTGAATTAGTTAATCTGCTCTTGAATGCGAAGAAGAAAAAGACTCTGTATGAGCCGATTAATCATGCGCAGACTTTAGTAATTATTTCTGGGAATTTGGATGAGGCTTTTTCGGTCGCGCGTGATGCAGCCGAAGCAGATGTTGATGCGGATATTTTTCATGCTATCAGCAGTAAAGTGACGTTGATGGATGTGAAAAATGCATTGTTGCGCAAATTTCGCCCGGAACAAGTGGCACGTTTTGGCAATATTCATCTGATTTATCCGAGCTTACGCAAGCAAGATTTCCAAGCTTTGATTGCACGCGAGTTGAAGCGTATTCAACAGGAAACGGCTGCGCGTACCGGTATTCAACTAAGTATTGATCACAGTATGGAGACGCTGATTTACCGCAATGGTGTCTTCCCTGCGCAAGGTGTGCGGCCAGTATTTTCGAGTGTGACCGATATTTTAGAGGTTAATTTATCGAATCTGTTGTTGCACGCACTGACTACAGGTGCAGAGAACATTGCCTTGCGTTATGACACAACCGCCAAGCAAATTGTCGCCCAAGTGGGTGAGCAGGAAGTTAAAGTTGCTTTTGAAGGGCGGATTGATCAGATTCGTGCGAGTAATCAAGCAGCAGCCACGGCGAATATTAGTGTGCATGAAGCGGGTCATGCGGTTTTGTATATGGTCTTGTTTAAATTAGTGCCGATGCAGCTGCAAAGCCGGATTGCAAATAGCTATGCGGGTGGCTTCACTTTCCCCCATCAAATCTATCGCACTAAGCAAACCATGCTGGATATGATTAAAATTTTCCTAGCGGGTGGCTTGGCGGAAGAATTAATCTTTGGTGCAAATGAAGCTTCCATTGGACGTTCACAGGATCGCGAAGAAGCTTCTATTATTGCGCTCGATTATATGCGCCGGTATGGTTTTGATGATGGTTTCCAAGCTTGCTATGTGATGGAAGATCATGCCCATCGTATGAAGAAAGAAATTACTGATGCAGCGGTTGAGCAAATGATTGTGGCGCAAGTTGAAGCCGCACGTACTTTATTGTTAAGACATGAGCTGCTGTTGGTGGAGTTAGCGCAGAAATTATCAGCGACTGGAAAGCTTGAAGTGCAAGTCATTGCGGAGATTGCACAAGCATATGGCTTAGAGGTGAGCGTGCAGGATGAGAATTATTTGCATGTACCCGCGTATGATAAACAATTAGATTCTGCTAATTTATCTACTGGCAATTGTTCTTAAGCGCTGTCTTCGCGCATAATGCGCCCATGATGAATGATGCAATACTTTCACAACTAGCACAGGTGCTAGAAGAGCGTAAACAGGCTGCAGCTGATAGTTCATATGTGGCTAAGTTATATGGCAAAGGCTTGGATGCTATCCTCAAGAAAATTGGTGAGGAGGCCACAGAAACGGTCATGGCAGCGAAAGATGGTGATAAAGAAAAAATCGTCTATGAAGTCGCGGATTTATGGTTTCATAGCCTAGTACTCTTAGCTCAGCAAAATTTACACCCGCAAGACGTGCTAAAAGAATTGGAACGTCGTTTCGGCTTATCAGGCTTGGCTGAGAAAGCCAGTCGACCCTCTTAACACGATAGGATGATGAACTACTATGCATTTTAGTCCTTTACAATTAGTCCTGATTCTAGTGATTGTCATTCTTCTGTTTGGAACTAAAAAGCTACGCAGTATGGGTGGTGATTTGGGTGAGGCCTTTAAAAACTTCAAAAAAGCAGTTAAAGATGGGGATGACACGCCAGAAGCTGAAAAAACGGCTCAACAGATTCCACCTGCCAATACGGCTAATGTGCAAGGCAATGTGATTGATGTACAGGCTCGGGAAAAAGACAAAGTCTAAATTTAGGCGCTAACATGTTTGAAACTAGCTTTCTGGAAATGTTGGTGATCGGGATTGTGGCTTTATTAGTCATCGGTCCTGAGCGTTTGCCAACGGTCGCTCGGACTGTCGGTTTATGGGTAGGCAAAGCGCGCCGCTTAATTGCCCATACCCGTGCTGATATTGAGCGAGAGCTAGGCACGGAAGAGTTACGGTCGATGCTGTATAAGCAAGAGGAAGAGCTGCGTAACTTGCGTGTGTTAATGAATGACAAAGTAGATACAGCGAAAAAGGAAATCGAAACGCATGTCAAATCAGACTAAGGGTGCTGAGAATGCTGGTGAAAAAGCATTTTTGGAGCATCTGATTGAACTGCGTGATCGCCTGTTGCGTATTGTCCTGGTTTTAGGTGCAATCTTTATCTGCTTAACGCCGTTTGCTCAAGATCTGTATAACTGGCTTTCTGATCCTTTAGTGCGCAACTTGCCACAAGGTGAAAAGCTGATTGCGATTGGGGTTGCTTCCCCTTTCTTAGTGCCGTTTAAACTAGCCTTGATGGTCGCTTTCTTAGTGACTCTACCTTATACCTTTTATCAAGTTTGGGGATTTATCGCCCCTGGCTTGTATCAACATGAAAAAAAAATGATCACACCCCTGCTTTTATCGAGTGTGGGTCTATTTTATGTTGGGATGGCGTTTGCCTATTTCTTTGTTATTCCCATGATTTCTAAGGCAGCAGTGGCTTTTGCTCCCGCGAATGTGAATCCTACGCCAGATATAGCGACCTATCTCGATTTTACGGTGGCTATGTTCCTAGCTTTTGGTTTAAGTTTTGAGACACCTGTCGCCACCATATTATTGATTCGGATGGGAATTGTGAGTGTTGAAGCTTTGGCTAAAGCACGTCCCTATATTATTGTGGGGGCTTTTACTATTGCCATGTTCCTCACTCCACCGGATGTGGTTTCACAAATTATGATGGCTGTACCCATTTGGCTTTTGTTTGAAGTCGGTTTATTTTTAGGACGAACTGTGGCGAAAAAGCGCAGCAATGAGGATGACACCGAAGCAAGTAATTTTGGTTCAACCGCCTTAGTAGCTAGTGCTGTAGTAGGAACTGCGAGTGTGTTACATGCCGGCGAAGACATTGAAAGCTTAGATCAAGCTGACGATACGCATAACTCTGCGGAACATTGGCAAGATAAAACCTATAGTTTTAAAGAAATGGACGATGATGAATTTCGCCCATTAACTGATGAAGAATTGGAGGCTGAGTTAGATAAGGCGGCTAAACAGCAAGCTGAGCTGGATGAGCAAGGGCGCTATGCTGCTGGTGATCAGCCACCTAACCAATCAACTCCACCGAAAGATTAAAGATTCACGAGTAGCTTAAGCTACTCGTCCCAAGTATTTGAGTGATCATGACACAAACCACCTTACCTCCACGGCGTAAAGCTATTTTGATTATTCTGGATGGCTTCGGCGTCAATCCAAGCAAAAAATACAATGCGGTTTATGAAGCCCATACGCCTAACTTAGATAACTATTTTGGTAAGTATCCGCATACGACTTTAATGGCTTCAGGACGTTCAGTGGGTTTGCCGGATGGGCAAATGGGGAATTCTGAAGTCGGCCATATGACCATTGGTTGTGGTGCCATCCTCAAGCAAGATTTAGTACGTTTAGACGATGCAGTCGCTGATGGCAGTTTGGCAGCTAATCCAGCATTATTAGCAGCATTGCAGAAAGCTAAGGCTCAAAATCGACCTTTACATTTGATTGGTTTGGTTTCTGACGGTGGTGTGCATAGTCATCTTAATCACTTAGAAGGTTTATTACGTGCTTGCAAACAGCATAAAGTGATTCCTGTGGTGCATGCAATTACTGATGGGCGTGACACCGCACCTCGGGCTGCAAAGACTTTCATTGCGCGTGTACAAGCGATTTTGGCAGAAACGGGTGGGCAGATTGCGAGTATCTGCGGGCGCTTCTATGCGATGGATCGAGATAAGCGTTGGGAGCGTACTAAGTTAGCTTGGGATGCCTATGTGCATGGTATGGGTACGCAAGCTGCTGATCCTCTAGCGGCTATCGATGATGCTTATGCAGCTGATCAAGGCGATGAGTTTATTACCCCACGGTTGATGCCAAACGCTGAATTAATGCGTGGTGGTGATCAAGTTTTATTCTTTAATTTTCGGAATGATCGCCCACGGCAAATGTCGGAAGCTTTAGCTTTAGGCGAGTTCAAAGGTTTTGAGCGTGGTGATTTTTCCTTGGTTGAATTAACCACACTCACTGAGTACGATGAAAAATACCCCATGCCGGTGATGTTTGCTCCTGAGCGTCCGAGCACAAATATAGCCGAAGCCGTGAGTGCAGCGGGTTGTAAGCAATTCCACTGCTCAGAAACTGAAAAATACGCGCACGTGACCTTCTTCTTCAATAGTGGTCGTGAACAGCCGTATGAGGGAGAGGATCGTTTAGTGATTCCTTCACCTAAAGTTGAAACTTATGATTTAAAACCAGAAATGAGTGCGCCTGAAGTTGCGGATGCGGTAGTCGCAGCACTGAATAAAAACGAATACGGTTTTATCGTGGTCAATTTCGCAAATGGCGATATGGTGGGGCATACCGCAGTACCAGGCGCAGTGGTTAAAGCCGTGGAGGCTTTAGATCGAGAAGTCGGACGCGTATTAGATGCAGCAGTAGCGAATGAGTATTCAGTACTATTAACCGCAGATCACGGTAATTGCGATGAATATATCGATCCTTTAACGGGTGAGCCAAATACTCAACATACAGTTTATCCGGTGCCTTGTTTGTTAATTGATCAGGTCAATTGGCGTTTAAGTACCGGTGGTGGTTTAAGTAATATCGCCCCGACTTTATTGCAATTAATGGGAATTTCTAAACCTGCAGCAATGACAGGCGCAAGTTTATTGTTGGAACCCATTTAGATTGCTTGATTAATTTGCATATCCATTGACTTAATTGATAAAAGCTAAACATTTATCGGCCTAAATGCTGGCTAATTGAGTATAATTGGCGCATTCAAAAGTCAATATAAAGGATGCAGCCATGCGCTCTAGCGGACGAAGCCCAGACCAAATGCGCCCGGTGCGGTTTACTCGGAATTACACTTGCCATGCCGAAGGTTCTGTATTGGTGGAGTTTGGGAATACGAAAGTCCTGTGTACGGCTACTGTTGAAGACAGAGTACCGCCTTTCCTTAAAGGCAAAGGCCAAGGTTGGGTGACGGCGGAATATGGCATGTTACCGCGCTCTACAAATACACGTGTGCAGCGTGAAGCGGCTAAAGGTAAGCAGTCTGGCCGCACTATGGAAATTCAGCGCTTAATCGGGCGGGCTTTGCGGGCAGTGGTGGATTTAGAAGCCTTAGGTGAGCGTCAAATTACCTTGGATTGTGATGTGTTACAGGCTGATGGAGGCACACGTACTGCCTCCATTAGTGGCGCTTATGTAGCCTTGCAAGATGCAATGGCTAGTTTAGTCAAGCAAGGTAAGTTGAAGAAGAATCCCATTTACGGCCAGGTTGCTTCAGTATCTGTGGGTATTTACCAAGGTAAAGCCGTGCTGGATTTGGATTATGTGGAAGATTCTGCTGCTGAAACAGACATGAATATTGTTATGAACGATGCGGGTCAGTTCATTGAACTACAAGGCACAGCAGAAGGGCATGCATTTCGTCGTGAAGAGCTGGATACGATGCTACTGTTAGCCAATAAAGGTATTAGCGAAATCATGGAAGCGCAGAATAGAGCTTTAACGGCATGACACAACGCTTAGTCTTAGCTAGTAGTAATGCAGGTAAATTACGTGAGTTTAATAGTTTACTTGCTGATTTTGGTTTTGAAGTTATACGCCAAGCTGATTTAGGTGTTAGCGATGCTGAGGAAACGGGTTTAAGTTTTGTCGAGAATGCTTTATTAAAAGCACGCCATGCTTCACAGGTTACGGGGTTCGCTGCTTTAGCGGATGATTCAGGCTTAGTAGTTGATGCACTTAATGGGCAACCGGGGATTTATTCAGCGCGCTTTGCAGGGCAGCCCACCAATGATACTGCGAATAATGCGAAGCTTTTGGCTGCTTTAAAGGACGTGCCGACTGAGCAGCGCACAGCGCGTTTCCGTTGCTGTATTGTACTAGTCCGACATCCCACTGACCCAGTGCCGCTGATTGCTGAGGCTAGTTGGGAAGGGCAAATCTTAACTGAGCTACAGGGGCAGCAAGGGTTTGGCTATGACCCACTATTTTATGTGCCTTCACATCACTGCAGCGCGGCTGAGTTAGCAGCGAGTGAAAAAAATCGGATTAGTCATCGTGGGCAAGCTTTGCAGCGGTTGCGAGCTTTATTAGCGGCTTAGTTCAATCGAATTTTATTATCTTCTGCTTAAGATTTTAGGAGAAAGGCTTGAGTATTCCTGTAAAGCTGTGGTTGGGTCTAAGAGCAACGGTGTTTTGGTTTGGCTTTCTGGTCAGTACTTTAGTCTATGGTAGCTTAGTCCCTTTACTCGCTATCTTGTCCTATGAAAAGCGCTATCAAATTCTGGTAGGGTGGTGTCGTTTTAATGTCTGGTGGTTAGGTGTGACCTGTGGTGTGCACTATGAAATCAAAGGTTTAGATAATATTCCAACCGAACATGCTGCGATTTTAATGGCTAATCACCAATCAACTTGGGAAACTTTAGCGTTCGCGACAATTTTTCCCCCTCTCACTTGGGTTTTAAAGCAAGAATTAATGAAAATTCCTTTCTTTGGCTGGGGTTTGCGTTTAATTAAGCCCGTTGCAATTGATCGTTCAGCTGGAAAAAGCGCGGTGAATCAGGTTAGAAACCAAGGTAAAGAGCGCTTGGACGAAGGTATTTGGCTGGTCATATTTCCTGAGGGTACACGGGTAAAGCCCGGTGTGAAGGCGCGCTATAAAATTGGCGGTGCAGTCATGGCAGTAGATAGTGAATATCCTGTAGTGCCGGTAGCACATAATGCAGGTGCGAGTTGGCCTCGGCACTCTTATATTAAAAAGCCAGGTACTATTACGGTGAGTATTGGAGAGCCAATTCCCACCGTTGGTAAGCAGCCTGAAGTTTTAATGCAAGAAGTAGAAACTTGGATTGAAACTGAAAAAGCCAAATTAGTCTTCCATTAGCAGCTAAGCCAAGTACTTAACTGGAGATGCTTGGCTCAATATAATCAACTTCATAGAAAGCTAAAATTAACGCCTGCAGAAATCACATCAACATCAGTTTCTAAGGTATTAACTTTAGCTGCGCTACCATCGGCATTATATTCAATAATTTCACTGCCTTCGCCAACATCATAATAACGCTCCCAACCAGCACGCAGGCTGAGATTATTATTCATATCATATTGCAAGCCTGCACCCAAAACGGGTGAATAACCATCTTCTGACACTTTTAAGCCGTGCAAAGCTGGGTTATCACTCGTTACGCTAGTCTCACTAGACCAACGTACTACTCCTGCTTTACCATAAGCAGAAATCGGGGACGCTTTACTTAAGCGCTGCTTGGCAATTCCACTGAGGGTGATACCTGTCGTTTTTTGTTTAACCGCAATCGGATCTGAATAATGGTAGCTTGCGGTATCACCTAAATTCACATAGCCTGTTTCTACACCTAAACCTTCGCTAATTTGTAAGCCACCGTAAATATGTCCAGCATTATCATTATCATCGCTGGTGCATTTTTGGTTATGTAGTTTAGCGTTTTTGCAAACATCCAAATTATCCATCTGATCTGAGGAGTTATCATAACTACTCACACCAAAACTCCCACCTACATAGAATGGTGCACCAGTGCCACCGGCAAAGACAGCACTTGATAATAAACAGAGGCTAAGTGTAGTGAATAAATAGGTCTTTTTCATTGCCCATTCCTTTAACGAGTCAAATTAATAAACTGCTTAAGATCATGCGCAAAGGACTCAATAAAATCTGTTGAAACAAGATTAAAGGGTTTTATTTTTAGATAATTGCTCTTAGCAGTTATTAATGATCAGCTTGATTGCGCATGTGATCAGCGGTACGTGCAAAGGCCATTTTTAAAGCACGGTTCAGCGGTAAATCAGTAATTTGTTCATCAATCGCTTGATTCATACATAGTAGCCATTGATCACGCAGATTGGAGCCAATTGGAAAGGGTAAGTGACGTGCTCTTAACCGTGGGTGACCATAAGCAGTTTCATACAAAGGTGGGCCACCTAACCAACCCGATAAAAACATAAACAATTTATCACGTGAGCTTTGTAAGTCTTGAGGGTGAAGTTGGCGCAACTCCCAAGTTTCAGGTTGGGTATCCATGAGATCGTAGAAGCGATTGACTAAGCGGCGTACTCCGGTTTCTCCGCCCAGCAAATCATAATGTGGATTGGTTAAGTCAGTCATAGCCTAGTTAAACCGCAAGTATGAAAAAATTCATGAATTTAACACATGCACTCTGTATAATCCGCATCCTTGATTTTCTTTGAGTAATAAGTTGTGATCCAAAATCTCCGCAATATAGCGATTATTGCGCACGTTGACCACGGCAAGACAACGCTGGTGGACAAATTGCTACAACAATCGGGTACGCTAGATGCGCGTGCTGAAGTTTCCGAACGTATGATGGACTCGAATGCGTTGGAAAAAGAACGCGGGATCACTATTCTTGCGAAGAATACTGCTATCCGCTGGACTAATCCTAAGGATGGTGTGACTTATCGGATTAATATCGTCGATACCCCTGGGCATGCTGACTTCGGTGGCGAAGTCGAACGCGTTCTGTCGATGGTCGATTCAGTATTACTACTGGTCGATGCAGTCGATGGCCCGATGCCACAAACTCGCTTCGTAACCCAAAAAGCTTTCTCTCATGGTTTACGTCCGATTTTAGTCGTGAACAAAATTGACCGCCCCGGTGCACGTCCGCATTGGGTCATGGATCAAGTCTTCGAGCTATTCGACAACTTAGGTGCTAGCGATGCACAGCTCGACTTTCCAGTCGTTTATGCATCTGCCTTAAATGGCTTTGCAGGCATGGATGAAACCGTGAATAGCGGTGATATGACTGCGCTCTTTGAAACGATTTTAAGCCATGTACCAGCACCCGATGTTGATGTTGAAGCGCCTTTCCAATTACAGGTGAGCCAGCTCGACTACAACCCTTATATGGGTATTATTGGGATTGGGCGGATTAAGCAGGGCAAGATTAAAACCAATACGCCAATCAAAGCGATTGATATTAATGGTAATATTCGTGGTGGGCGTATTTTAAAAATTCTAGGCTTTAATGGCTTAGAACGTGTCGAAGTTCCAGAAGCACAAGCAGGCGATATTATTGCCTTCTCAGGTATGGATGAGTTGTATATCTCTGATACCTTGTGTGACCCAAATAATGTGGTTGCCTTACCCGCCTTAAAGATTGACGAACCAACCATTAGCATGATTTTCCAAGTGAATGACTCACCATTCGCGGGGAAAGAAGTTAAAACCGGCACTTCCTCGCGGCGTTTAAAAGAGCGTTTAGAGCAAGAATTGCTGCATAACGTTGCTTTGCGTGTTGAGCCGACCGATGATCCTGAAAAGTTTAATGTTTCCGGTCGTGGTGAGCTGCATTTAGGCATTCTGCTGGAAAATATGCGCCGCGAAGGCTATGAATTAGCGGTTTCTCGTCCACAAGTTATTATTCGTGAAGTGGATGGTGAAAAGCTAGAGCCTTACGAAACAGTGACCGTTGACCTTGAAGAACAACACCAAGGCAAAATCATGGAGGCTTTGGGCTTACGTCGTGGCGACTTAAAAGATATGTCTCCGGATGGTAAAGGCCGCGTGCGTTTACAATATATCGTGCCTTCACGTGGTTTGATTGGTTTCCAAAGCGATTTCATGACCATGACTTCGGGTACAGGCTTGATGTATCACACTTTTGATCATTATGGCCCGTACAAACCAGGTGCCATTGGTCAACGCATTAATGGCGTATTGATCTCTAATGCCACAGGTAAAGCACTGGCCTATGCGATCTTCAACCTGCAAGAACGTGGACGGATGTTCATCGGTCATGCGGAAGAAGTCTACGAAGGCATGGTGATTGGTATTCATAGCCGTGATAACGATTTAATTGTGAACCCACTCAAGGCTAAGCAATTAACCAATATTCGTGCAGCGGGTACTGATGAGAATTTAATTCTCACTCCACCGATCCGCATGACTTTAGAGCAAGCTCTCGAATTCATTGACGATGATGAGTTAGTGGAAATCACTCCACAAAATATTCGTGTGCGTAAACGCCATTTATTAGAGCATGAGCGTAAGCGTGCAAATAAATCGGTGGAAGTCGCTTAAGTTTTTAAGCGGTAAGTTGATTGAAGAAAGCCTGCGAAAGCAGGCTTTTTTTATTGAAAAATTATTTTGTTATGTAATAGGGGCTATTTCTAACTAAAGTTGCCAGTCTATAAAAGTGGTTTATCGGAAAAAGCTGAAACTTACAACTAGGCATGCTATTTACTTATTCTAAAGAACCAATTGGATTCAAGTTAGATGAGTCAAGTATCAACAACAGCATTAGCTAAAATTCATAATATCCCACCAAAAGAATTGTTCTCTCAGCTTGTAGAGCTTGGATATATTCTAAAACAAGATGATAACTGGATTCTGACAGATTCAGGGATTAAAAATGGTGGCTCTATTAAAGAGTCTGCTCAATATGGTCAATACATTGTTTGGCCAGAAGATCTTAATCTGAATAAACCTCAAGCTAACTCCCAGCTTATTACCTCAACCAGTATTGGTAAAAATTTTGATTTGCCAGCAAATAAAATAAATTTCATTATTTCAGAGTTAGGATGGGTACAAAAAGGTTTAAAAGGCTGGGTCGTTACTGAACAAGGGAAAAAACAGGGAGGAATTCAGTCAGAAGATAAAAAATCAGGTATTCCTTATGTGCGTTGGCCCGAGGGAATTATTCAAGCAAAATCATTAAATGAAACAATCAGACACGTCAAAGGACTGGATACTTTACCTGAGCCTGAACTAACCAAAGCTACCAACGAAGAGTCTGTTGAGTTCAGAGAAAAGTTTGAGGCAAAACATCGAAGTGCAGATGGTCACATGGTACGCTCAAAAGCAGAGATGTTAATTGATAATTGGCTATACATGGCTGAAATTGTTCATGCTTACGAAAGAAAATTGCCTATTGAAGAAGATGTTTATTGCGATTTTTATATTCCTACAGGAAAAGTCTATCTTGAGTACTGGGGCTATGAAAATGATTCTAAGTATTTGGCTAGAAAGAAAAAGAAAATTGCACTCTATCATAAATACGGCTTTAATCTTATAGAGCTGCAAGATAAAGAGGTGCAGAATCTTGATGATGTTTTGCCAAGATTATTATTGAAATATGGGGTTCAAGCCTACTAAAGGTTAAGCACTACTGACACCAAGCTGTCAGTAGTCTACTGCTACACTCTAATCCAAAAACCGCCAAGGAGACTTGGCAGCTCGTTAATCCGCAAGCCATTAACTTAATTGCTAGTTCCGATCCGGCTAAAGCCACTGCAGTGACTCGAGCCACGTTGAGCATGAAGAAGTTTGATCTAGCAGCCTTACAAGATGCCCATGATGCCGCTTAATTTGAAACTTACTAGGGAAACAACATGAGTAAATTAGTCTTATATACCAATCCTCAATCACGCGGGCGTATTGCTCATTGGATGATGGAGGAGCTAGGCGAACCTTATGAGATTGTCTGGCTAGATTATGCGACTAGTATGCAAGCCCCTGAGTATTTAGCGATTAATCCGATGGGGAAGGTACCAGCTATCACTCATGGTACTGCTATTGTCACAGAGACAGCGGCTATTTGTGCCTATTTAGCCGATCAATATCCAGAAAAGCAACTGATTCCAAGCAATATTCAAGATCGCGCTGCTTATTTCCGCTGGTTGTTTTTTGCCGCTGGGCCTTTAGAGCAGGCAGTAACTGTGAAATCCCAAAATTGGTTAGTAACTCCTGAGCAAGAAGTTTTCTTAGGCTTTGGTAATTACCAAAAAACTACTCATGCTTTAGCGATTGCGTTGAAAGCTAGCGCTTATATTGCGGGTGAGCACTTCAGTGCAGCTGATGTATATGTTGGTTCACATCTAGCTTGGGGAATGTTGTTTAAAACGATAGAAGAAAAGCCTGTATTTAAAGATTATGTACAGCGTTTACATGCTCGGCCTGCTTATGCAAAAGCACTACAAATTAATGAAGAATATTTACGTACTCAGACAGTTTAATAGTTTAATACCCTGTTTGGGTGCTAGTCCTTACGCTTAGCACCTAATTTTAAGCTGGTTTATTACAGGCTTATTTGCGATTAAGCTGAGCACTCAATTGCTTAATATCATTTTCAGATAAAGTTCCTGCCGCTTGACGCAATTGCAAAGTACTTAAGAGGTAGTTATAGCGGGCAGTTGCATAATCACGCCGAGCCGCAAATACATCACGGAGGGCTGTGAGCACATCCACTGCAGTCCGGGTACCTACTTCAAAACCGACTTTAGTGGCATCAGCAGCCGTTTCTGCTGCTGCTAAAGCACGCTGTTGGGCTTTAACTTGACTGACTGCTGACTCAATACTCAAATAAGCACTCCGTACTTGTTGCTCAATTAGGCGTTCTTGATAGTCATATTCTTGCTGAGTTTGGCGGAACTGATGTTGAGCTTGCCGAATTTTCGAATCTTCTGCACCCCCTTGATACAAGGGAACATTTAACTCCACCCCGACCTGTGCACCTAAAACCCGTGGATCTAAAGCCGAACTACTACTTTCAGTAATGCTTCCTGTATGGCGCGCATAAATATTCACAACGGGATTGCGTGCACTAGTGCGTTGAATTTCAATTTCTTTTTGTGCAACCTCAATGGCTTGACGAGCAGCTTGAAGGGATTTGCTAGAACGCTTCGCCATTTCTACCCAAGCTTCCATACTTTGTGGTTTTGGTACGCTTAAAGACAGATTTGGTTGTGCACCTAATAAGTCTTTATAGGATTTTCCAGTAAGTACTCGTAAATTCTCACGTGCAATATCTAAGTTTTCTTTGGCGGCAATTTCACCCGCCACTGCGAGGTTATAGCGTGAATCAGCTTCTTTTACATCGGTAATGGCTGAGCGTCCAACATCAAAAAAGGCTTGAGCTTGAGCGAGTTGGCGCTTGATGGCATTCTTTTCAGTAGTAGCAACTTGTAGATTTTCTTTCGCTAATAAATAAGAAAAATAAGGCTGAGCTACACGCAAAATCAGTGCTTGGCGCTGAGCGTCTAGTTGCATACCGGCTTGGACGATTTGGGAGTCAACTTTATCAATTTGTGCATCTAAGGCGCGGTTATAGACTGACTTAGTGACACCCAAAGTATAGGTGCTCGTTAAACCATTGCTATTTTTGGCAAGACCATCATAAGGTGTGTATTGGTCGCTAAAATTAGCATTTGCATTAAAGTTAACTTGTGGCTTTTTGGAGGCTAAGATTTGTGGCTTATTTTCTAAAGTTGCTAAATAGCTGCTTTCTTGGGATTTGAGTTGCGCATCATAGGTTTTGGCTTGTTGATAGACTTGAAGGAGTGTCTCCGCTTGAGCAGGAAGCACCCATAATAGGTTCGCTGCTATTAGTGTCGTCAAAAATACTCTTTTCATGGTCTTTCCAATCTTAAAATAGGCTAGCCCTATTGCTCAGCATTATAGCGGTTTAGCACGGGTTTGGTGTGATCTTTAATAAATAGGTATTGAAGGATCGATTTCGCGGGCCCAACGGTCAATACCCCCAGTGAGGTTAATTGCTTGAAAGCCTAAGCGCTCTAACAAATAGCAAGCATGCGCGCTGCGAATGCCGTGATGACAAATAACTATGACGGGTAAATCCTTACTCAGTTCATTTAAAGCATAATTAGTGAGCTGAGTGAGAGGTACTAATTGTGAGTTTTCAAGATGCACAATCTGGTATTCCCAAGGCTCGCGTACATCCAATAACTGCACTGCATTCGCTGCAGTGTTTAATTGATGAGCTAGCGCTTGGGGTGTCCAATTTTGCATGGTTAGAACTGAAACTTTGCTGCTGGCTCAGTACCATCGAGGGCTTTAAGCACAGTTTCAAACAAAACTTGCCGATTAAATTGGCTATGATCTTCGCGAGTAATCAACATAGCTTGCATAGTTGGGGCAAGACCCACAATCACAAATAAGCGCCCACCAATATTTAAGCGTTGCTCAAAGCCTGCGTGATATTGCGGGATTGAGCCAGTGACAGCAATCACATCATACTGTTTGCCGGGATTTCCCTCCCATCCGTAGCCTGCATCATCGATATAGAGATTAAAATTGTTAATATCCACTGAATGAAGGTTTTTTTCCGCCTGTTGGGATAGATCAGCATATAAATCAACACTATCAACGTGTTTGCCCATATGTGCAAGACATGCTGTGACAAAGCCACTGCCAGTGCCAATTTCCAGGCATTCGTCATTGGGCTGAACATCAAGGTCTTGTAGCATACGTGCCTCAATCCGCGGAAACATCATAGCTTCACCATGCCCGAGTGGAATCTCGATGTCGGAGAAGGCCAGATTCTGCCATTGCGCGGGAACGAATTTTTCGCGAGGAAGAAACCTGAAGGTATTTAAAACTGTCTGATTTAACACAGCCCAGGGACGAATCTGCTGCTCCACCATATTAGTGCGTGCCCGATCCAGATTCAGGTTCATTATAAACTCCCTAATGATGCAAATAATGAGCCGTTTAGAGTACGTGTTCCCTGTGGAGGCTGCAAGTGATCAATGTACGAAAATAGTAATGCTTTAGCGAGGTGAATCATGAACTGGGTTAGCTCTGGGGGGGCAGGCCTACTATTGGGCTTATTCTTAAGCGTTAGCACAGCAGACCAACCCTTATTGTTGCCGAAAGTCCCTACAGTGGTAGTGACTAATGCCAATTTTATAGCCTGCAAGGAACCACGCCCAGAAATATGCTATGAAGTTTACGCTCCTGTCTGCGCAGTACGCAAAATGCAGATGCAATGTAATTTAGCGCCCTGCTTAAATACAGAGCAGAAAACTTATGCTAATGACTGTCAAGCTTGCTCTGATCACAAAGTAATTGGCTTTGCACAGGGTGGCGAGTGTTCATAAGCTTTAATAGCAGAGAGTAACTGCTGAGCAATTGTTCAGCTCAGCAGTCTATATCAACCTTGTGCAGTATTCAGTACTTGCCGCTGTGCTTCATTTAGTAAGTTACGTAAATTTCGCAAAGTAGTGACTTGGCTATTCGGCAGCTTTAAAGCTTGTTCAGCAGTTGCTACCGCATGTTGATATTCGCCTAAGCGTAAGCTGCGTGAGGCATTATAGAAGCTCGCTTCAGCCGGTTGATTAGCTTGTTGTGCTAAGCGTTGTGCGTCTTCAAAGAACTCTAAGCCTGTTGTTTCGGTGAGGCGCAATTTGCTTAAGGTCTGCATCGCTAACGCTGTTTTATTTTGGCCTAACTGACTTTCTGCCAGCGCTAAATTTAAGGCCGTATTTGTAGGGGCTTGGCCTACAATGCTTTGTAAGCGTTGCTCCGCTTCGGTATAGCGTTTTAAGTCATTCAGTGCTTGGGCTTGTAAAATGGTGGTAGTTACCGAATTAGCGTTAATACTACTAGCTGCATTGGGGTTGCCTAAGCGTATGGCCTGATAAGCTTGCGCATAATTAGCCGCGATACTCTTAAGATTAGTAGCAGTTAAAGGCGCTGCATTTTGCCCTGTGATAATTCTTAGCTTCTCACGCGCAAATACATAATCCAAATTATCCTGCGGTTTACGTTTTGGCAGTTGATTAACTAAACTACGTGTATCGCTCAAGCGATCAATCGACATTGGGTGAGTGTATAAATATTTAGTGAGGTCACCATAGGTACTACTTTCACTACGTTCTAATTTCTCTAGAAAATAGGGCATAGCTTCAGTATTGAAGCCTGCACTGGCTAGGGTTCTTAAGCCTACGCGATCCGCCTCTGCCTCCGCTCGTTGGCTGAAGACAATTTGCTGATGGGCTTGCATGGCCAAAGTGCCAGTGACAATAGCTTGAGCAGCATCAGGACTTTGGCTTGCGACTGCAGCACCTGCTAGTACGCCTAAACCAGTCATTAGAGGGCTATTTTTGCTGTCTTCCTGCATCCGCGCGATATGTCGTTGCGACACATGGGCTATTTCGTGAGCCATGACGGCTGCTAATTCGCTTTCAGATTGAGTGCTGAGAATAAGGCCAGAATTAATGACAATTACGCCGCCGGTCAGGGTATAAGCATTCACAACATTATTTTTTTCAATGACAAAGTACAGTTTGCCGCTATTGGGACTGCGACTGGCAAGGCGTTGACCGAGTTGATTAATCCAATCCGCTAAAGTTGGATCTTCAATGAATGGGCGACGGCTACGTAACTCCCGTAAGAGGTTTAAGCCTTCTTGCTGTTCTTGAGCAGTGCCTAGGGTACCGGTACTGCCCAGAATATCTGGCATCTCAATTTCAGGGATTTTTAAGTTTAAATCAGCCGCATACATTGGAGCTGTTAAGACAACACTGCTGGCTAAGAGAGCTGTGAAGAGCATAAGTCGGTTTAACATGGTGGTGATTACCTAGATCGCTCATTTATATAATTCAACTATAGATGACACTGCATAGCTTTTAGTTGCAAAGCTTAGCTTAGCAGTTGGGCTTAACTTGACAAAAAAGACCTATTATTAGAATATTATTATAATTTAATGTTTTGTTTTTCAGAGAGCCCTATGTACGGAATTAATGAAGTTGATGCAGCAGAATTGAAAAGCATGCTCAATAATGGAGAAAAATTACGCTTAGTGGATGTGCGTTCTGAAGCGGAATTTCAGCAAGGAATTATTGAAGGTGCGGAATTTTTGCCCTTGCATATTTTACCCTTACGGATGAATGAGTTAGCAAGTGATGAGAAAATTGTACTTTATTGCCGTAGTGGAGCACGTTCTGCACAAGCCTGTATGTATCTAAAGCAAACCACGGGTATTGATGCGATTAACCTACGTGGTGGCATTATTGGCTGGTATCAGTCGGGCTATCAGATTGTACGTCCTGCCGCTTAAAGCCTTGGGTTTTAGTGGGTAGCTTGGAGAGGAGGGCTTTCGCAGCTAGTATGCGCGGAGGCTCAAGGTGGAAATAAAAGGAATGAGTTATGGCAAAGAAATTAGCAATTATTGCGACCAAGGGCACCTTAGATTGGGGGTATCCACCTTTCATTCTAGCTTCAACCGCAGCAGCACTTGGGTATGATGTGAAAATTTTCTTCACATTTTATGGCCTACAATTATTGAAGAAAGATATGAAATTGTCAGTAACCTCCCTCGGTAATCCTGCGATGCCTATGCCGTTTCCTGTTCCAGTGATCCTCCAAACTTTACCTGGTATGCAGTTGATGATGACCACCATGATGAAAAAGCAAATGGCGGGTAAAGGGGTAGTTGATTTGAGTGAGTTACGCGAACTCTGTGTTGAAGCTGATGTTAAATTTATTGCCTGTCAAATGACTGTTGATTTATTTGATATGGAGCATTCCGAGTTCATGGATGGGGTTGAATATGCAGGTGCGGCCTCTTTCTTAGAATTTGCTGGTGATTCAGATATTTGCTTATTTATCTGATGGGTCTGTAGTTGTTTCATTATGTAGAGATAAGAAGCCGGGCTTTATGTCCGGTTTTTCTTTTTTAGCGACCTTCCTGTTAAAGTGCTTAGCCGAGTCTGATCAAGGGGTAGTCATGCAAATTACGATTATTAGTGGTAGTCATCGTCACAACTCTCAAAGCGAAAAAGTCGCAAAGCATGTGCAAACTGTATTAACCGCACAAGGTATTCAAGCTGAAATTTTTAGTTTAGCAGGTAATCCTTTGCCACTCTGGGATGAATCGATTTGGGACAAAACGTCTCAATGGAGCCAAGTCTTAGCACCTTTGTCAGCACAACTAGCAGCCAGTGATGCTTTCGTCATTATTACGCCCGAATGGCATGGGCAAGTGACTTCAGGCTTAAAGAACTTTTTCTTACTCTGGGGGAAAAATGAACTTGCGCATAAGCCAGCATTAATTATTGCTGTGTCATCCTCAACGGGTGGGGTTTATCCTGTGGCTGAACTGAGAATGAGTAGTTACAAAAATAATCGTATTTGCTACCTTCCAGAGCATATTATTATACGTCAGGTTACCAACGTATTAAATGAAGACGCCACTACCAATGACTCAGAGACGGACGCTTATTATCGCAAGCGCATTCACTGGGCTTTAGGGATTTTAGAGCGTTATGCACAAGCCTTAGCACCTGTTAGAGCAGCAGACGGTTTATTTAATGAAGAGTTTCGCAATGGGATGTAAACCATTGATTGCAGAGGTCTAGTGATGCTGAAAGCAGGTAAAACACCTCAAAAGGTGCTGAATAAAATCGGGGAATTCGATTATTTCCATGATGAGCGTCATGCAGTACGGCGTAATGAAATTCGCTGGCTAGTCGAGGAGTTTACTGAAATTCCAATTGCCCATTTGCCACCTTCTTTAGAGGGCTTTACGATTGTGCAATTGACCGATTTGCATCTACGTCCATTTACGCAATTAGAGCATATTGAACGGGCGGTGGTGCGTGCTAATTTGTTAAAGCCAGATTTAGTCGTTTTGACTGGAGATTATGTTTGGCATGATGAGCAAGATATTTTAGATTTAGCGCCAGCCTTAGCTAAATTAAATGCCCGTTTTGGTTTATTCGCGGTCTTGGGAAATCATGATATCAAAGCGAATGCTGCTTTAATTACCCAAACCTTTGAGCGCAATGGGATTAAAGTATTGTGTAATCAAGGTTTAGATATTCAAGTCGGGCATTATTGTTTGCATTTGGCGGGAATTGATGATGGTTGGCTCGGAAAACCAGATATTAAGGCCACGTTAGCCGAGCATCAGGGTAATATACCGGTAGTGCTGTTGGCACATGAGCCAGATATGATCGATTGGTATGCAAATGATACAAGGATTTCTTTGCAGCTTTCAGGGCATACCCACGGGGGACAAGTCCAAGTAAAGCCGGGGAAACCGTTTATTCGGCCTTATTTAGGCAAGAAGTATGTTCAAGGCTTGCATCGAGTCAATCAGTCTTGGGTCTATACCAGTCGAGGGATTGGCACAACGGGCTTACCGATTAGACGTAATTGTGCTCCAGAAATTACGCATCTCACTTTGGTGAGTGGACCGATAACTACCATCCAGACAGCGGCTTGATGCGCTTGTCCGAAGAACCTTTGTGAGCGACAGAGGTTTCTTTAGACTGAGTATTAACCTTAATGGTCATGGTGCGAGTCAGTCAGAATCTATCGGTAAATAAGCAGCCTTGGGTTGTTTGTGGGTTTGCTTGCTGATGTGATCAGCTGACCTTTAAAAAACATAAATAAAAATAGATAAAGAGCGACGCGCGTGAATACGTCAGATCCAAACCAAGTTAATCCAGGTCGCGACCTGTCAGGCCTGAAGGTACTCATCATCGATGACAGCAAAACTATTCTGCGAACCGCAGAGGCTTTGTTATCTGAATACAAGTGCTGGGTAACAACCGCTTCTGATGGTTTTGAAGCCCTACCAATCATTGCTACCTTTAAGCCAGATGTTGTCTTCGTAGATATTATGATGCCGCGTTTGGATGGGTATCAGACTTGCGCCCTTATCAAAGCTAATCGTAATTATCGAGATATCCCAGTGATCATGCTTTCCAGTAAGGATGGCTTATTCGATTTAGCTCGTGGACGTCTGGCAGGTTCGGATAAATATCTAACTAAACCGTTTACCCGTCAGGACTTATTGTCCACTATTTACAGTCATGTTTTGCCACATCTCCAAGCCAACCAAGAGAAAGCTGGGGATGCAGCTACTACTCGGGAGTAGTCAATAGTGGCCAAACATGTGCTGATTATTGATGATTCTTTGACAGAGACTCGAGTATTCAAGTCGCTGCTGGAGCATCATGGCTATAAGGTCAGCATTGCATGTAATGGGCAAGAAGGCATTGAGGTTGCGCGTGTTTGCAAGCCAGACCTGATTTTGATGGATGTGGTGATGCCCCTAGTAAATGGGTTTCAGGCAACACGTGAATTAAGTCGGAATGCAGATACTAAGCATATACCAATTATCGTGTGTAGCTCCAAATCCACTGAAACGGATCGGCTGTGGGCCATGCGACAGGGTGCTAAGGCTTATATGATTAAGCCGGTTAAATTGCCGCAGCTTCTAGAGGCAATCAATAAGTACTTGCCTGGAGGATAAAACATGGCCAGCCCTTATGAATTGCTGGTCGGTTTAGCTCTATTAAGAGAGAAAAAACGCCAGCTTGAGGCAGAGCAACAACAAGGGCCGATCCAAGCATGGTCAGCCTTAGTGGTAAAGATAGGACCTTGGCGCTGTGTACTGCGTCAGGATGAAGTCGATGAAGTGATAGCACCCAGTAAATTAACTAAAGTGCTAGGCACGCCGAACTGGATGTTAGGCATCGGTTACTTTCGTAACCAGTTATTGAATGTGTTAGATGGGCGTATGTTGTTTCTCGGTCGATCCAGTGGATCGGTCAATCAATTATCAGCACGGATTTTAGTTATACAAGGGCAAGAAGAATGGTTTGGGATCAAAGTCGACGAATTGATTGGGATTCGCCACATTTGGTCTGATAGCGCAGAAATTAAGGCCTTAACTGAAAACTTAAATGTTTGGCGTTCCTTTGCGACGCAATGCATTGTAATAAATGGTGAAGTCATGCCTATCTTACAGGCACGAATTTTAATGCGTGGTTTAGAGCAGCAGCGCTTGCCTGAGCTCTCAGCTGCAACTGTTTAATGAGCGAGCTTGAATACAAGAATAAGAACAAATGAATAATTCAATGCAACTCTCAAACACATTTTTTACCGGAAAAATGATCTGGATTCCGATAGGTCTGTTGTTGTTCAGCATCATCGGCATGATTATTTTGTTTATTGTCGGCTCTTCTTGGTTTGATTATCAGCAAGCCATGCGCATTGGGGTGTTGGGCTGTTTTATTATCCTCCTGAATATTCTCTGGGTTACGTATTTATTTTACCGTTTTTATACCCAACAAACCGCTTGGAGTAAGGTCGAATCGGAACAGCAAGAATCGATTATGTGCTTGCTGGATGAAATGAGTACCTTAGCAGAAGGGGATTTAACGATTCGTGCTACTGTCTCCGAAAATATCACGGGTGCAATTGCCGACTCAGTCAACTATGCGGTTGATGCTCTACGTGAGCTGGTTATTAAAATTGATGATACTTCAGGTCGCTTGACTCGTTTCGCCCAAATTGCGGATAAGCGTATTTCCCAATTATCTCAAGCAAGTACACGTCAATCGGAAGAAATTTCGATGGCTTCCTCAGCAATCGCGGCCATGACTCATTCAATTCATAAAGTGTCGCGGAATGCGGCAGCCTCTACTGAAGTTGCACGTAAATCACTAGAAATTTCTCAGGCAGGTGCACACACAGTACGTAGTGCTATGAGTGATATGGTGACAGTACGTGAACAAATCCAATCCACTTCGAAACGAATTAAGCGTCTTGGGGAAACTTCGCAGGAAGTAGGTGACATTGTTCGTTTGATGAATGATATTGCCGAACAAACCAATATTTTAGCTTTAAATGCCTCTATACAAACCTCTTCTATGTCAGGTAGTGGGCGCAGTTTTGAACGTGTGACCGATGAAGTACAACAATTAGCTCAACGCTCAGCCGAAGCAAGTCGCAAGATTGACTTATTAGTACGTGCGATTCAAACCGATACTCAAGAGGCGATTGCTTCGATGGAGCAAACCACTGCACGGGTTGTTACCAGCTCACGTAATGCAGAGTCGGCAGGGGCTGCCTTGGATGAGGTTGAAGAGGTTTCTACTAGTTTAGCGCGTTTGATTGCAAATATTTCTGATGCTTCCTTTAAGCAAGCAGACATGGCAACGCGGGTTACCAGCACGATGCAATCAATTCAAGAAGGTACTCTACAAACTGAACAGTTTAGTAAAGAAACCACCGAACTTGTTTCCAACTTGAACGAAACTGCGAATGAATTGCGGCGTTCGATTGCCGACTTTACTTTGAATAAAGCCGGGTCGACCAAGTAGAAGGCAGAAAATGATGAACAATAATAATGATTATAAAAAAATGGACAGACGTATGGGGGCGCAAGTCGCATGATTTCTGATAAATCGAGTCTAGCTAGTCGTCTGGGATGGGTACTTGGGGAAACTGAGAAAGTCTTAGCCGAAACGCGTCAATCATTTTCTACCTATGTGAGCGATACGGCTGTACCTAGTTTAGAGACCGCTATTAGCAAAGCACGGCATGTCTTAGGCGTACTAGATATTCTAGATACCGAAGGTGCTTATATGCTAGGGCGGGAAATCGTCCTTTTAATGGATGCGATTCGCCAAGAAAAAGTTAAAAACTGGCAAGAAGCTTGCACTATTACGGCTGATGGTTTGTTGCAACTTTCTGAATACTTAAAGCATTTACGCGATGGCTATGCAGACTTGCCAGTAATCGTGTTGCCTATGTTGAATAACCTGAGGGCTGCGCGCGAAGCTGAGTTATTGTCTGAGCATTTAGTATTCCTACCTGCGGAAGGGGTAGTGACTAATGAGCAAATTGGCACTGATAAATATATGTCTTTGCCTGCGGATAAATTGGATCAAGCCACGAAGCGCCTGCGTTTTTATATGCAAAAGGCTCTGCTAGGTTGGTTTAATAATGATCGTCCGGCTTTTCACTTGCAGGCTGCGCGTAAAGTAGCAGTCAATATGATTACCCTGCATGAAAAAGAGCGTTTACGTGCTTTATGGTGGGTTACTAGCGGTTTATTACAGGCTTTAGAAGAAAATAAACTTGAAGATAGTGCTGCAGTTAAATTGCTGATGGGGCGGATGGAGCGGGAAATTCGGCGCTTCGGTGATTTACAAGAAACCGCCTATAATGCCTCTTTACCTGATGAGCTTCTGAAAAATCTACTGTATTACGTTGGTTTAGCTGAAGAAAGTGACGGTACTTTAGGTGAAGTAAAACAAGCCTATCATTTAGATTTGTATTTACCTAAAGGTGGTACTCTACAAGAGTTGCGCACTTATTATACTAAGCCGGGGCGCGAACTTTGGCAGGCGGTTTCCTCTTCACTGCAAGATGAGTTAGCGCTGTTAATGTCACAAGTAGAAAGCTTGGGGCATCGCGAGCATCCAACCACTTTGCTGGGAGATGTGGCTAAACGTACAGGTAGTCTAGCGCAAACTTTAGGTATGTTGGGCTTAGGTACGGTTGCAGATTTAACTGATAAAATTGCTACTGAACAACAGGCTGCAGTAGCAGCTGAGCAAATCACTTCTGATCTTTTAGAGCGCATGAGCGAGCACTATATTAAATTAGAAAGTGTGCTGCGTGAATATGCTGAGACTGGCTATGATCGGACTGAGGAAATTTTCTTTGGTGAGGGTCAAAGTGGTAGCGAAATGGGGGCGGCACGTGAAGTAGTACGTACTGCGTTAACTTCTTTAGCTAAAGCTCAAGCAGAATTAGCTGCTTTCCATCAGGAAGAAGGTAATTTTGCGCATCTAGATGAAATTTCTAAAGTATTACGCAATATTTCCGGCACATTAGAGATTTTAGGCCATCAAGAAATTCAACCTTTAGCTCAAGGTGTGAAGGCGTATCTGGCTAAGGATCTGCAAGCTTCTAAGCGTAAGCCTGCTTTAGAGGAAATTCATTGTGTTGCGGATATTATGACTTTGCTTGAGGCGGCCTTGTCTTGTATCAGCAATAATGAAGATCATCTGCCCCTCTTGCCAGTTGGCTTTGAAAAACTACATGAGCTAGATAATTACACCAAACTTGATTTAGTCCATGAAGCAGATCTAGTACAGGCGCAGGCTGAACTGGAGCATAAAAAAAAAGCCAAACAGCAGACACCATCGACTCTGTACCAGAAGCTACGCAACCAGCGCCTGTTAACCGAGGCCTAGCGGTTGTACCTACACCAAGTAGTCCTAAAACTGTCAGTATAGAGCCAGCAAAAGCTAATAGTACCAAGGCTGAGCCATATGATTCGTCAACTTTACGTGAGAAGGTTGGCGATGATATCTACGAAATCTTCGTTGAAGAGATCACTGAAATCCAAGCCAACTTCCAAGAGTGGATTCCCAACTGGATTGAACAACGTACTCTTTCTGAAGCATTAAAAGAAATCCGTCGTGGCTATCATACCTGTAAAGGTAGTGGGCGCATGGCAGGTGCCTTAGCGTTAGGTGATTATGCCTGGGCACATGAGCGTATGCTCAATCAAGTTTTAGAAAAAACCTTGCCGGTCAATGATCGTTTATGTGAGCTGCTCAATCAATCCACGCACTACCTGACTAAGCGCTTAGATTTCTTTTTAACGGCTATTCAAACTGATGATGACGCAAAGGCTGAGATCAAAAAGGTCGAAGATTTTATCCGTGATCCAAATATCGTATTTAGTGCGGATCCCGATTTACTCTTGTTTGATTCAATTATCCAACTAGAGTCTAAAGACCCTAGTGCGAAGAAAGAGGAAGCAGCTTCTGAGCTGGCGACTTCGGACTTTATTATCACTGCCGCTGAAGTGGTGGATGAAACTTTACCCACCAATCTAGAGTATGACGATAATTTCTTAAGTCCAACGCTGGATGATGGTTCTACTGATAATTTCTTAGTCACTACTGAACATAGGGTAGATTTGCCTGAGTTGGGAGCTGTCTCAGACTTAGCTACCAGCTTAGTAACAACAGAATCTATCTCGGTCACTGAAACGAATGATGCTTTAGCTTGGTTAGCACCGAGTGACACAACGGCAACCAATCTAGAGAATCTGGAAACAGCTCCCATCGTTTCAGATGATTTTGATGACCAAAGTGAAAATCAATTAGTTTGGGATATGTTCCGTGAGGAGCTGCCTGATCAATTGCAAAATATTGATCAGTGGATGCAAGCTCTTAATGCTAAACCAGCGGATTGGGAGCTTAGACGTTCTTTAGAGCGTGAGCTGCATACTCTGAAAGGGGGTGCGCGCATGGCACGCTTAATGGATTTAGGTGATTTAGCACATCAATCAGAGACTTTATTAGAGAAGTTAGGACGGCATGCTAGCCCTGAAGAGGTCACTGCGAAATTCCGTGTATTACAGGGGTTAGTTGATCAAATTAATAGTTTAGCTGAGCGCTATATGGCTTTGGATGCCATGCCAGCCGAACAAGAGCAGGTTGTTCCGGAGATAATTGCGCCAGCAGCAACACTTCTGCCAACACAAGTAGAGCCAACACTTAAACCACCAGCCGCAACTAAGACAACTGAACCGGTTGAATCTAAAACAATGATTCATACAGTGTCTAAAGTGGATGACACTCAAAGCCCAGAAGCCTACTTAAATGCACCAAAGATTAGTGCGCCAGTTAAAACGTATGATAGTTTACTAGAGCGCTTATTGGCGGAAAAGGCGCAAACCTTGCCAGATTTATCGGTTTTAGTAGAGAAAAAAGCTGAAACTAAACAGACTACCCTGCATTTAGGAGAGGATGCCAACTCTGTGCTTGCCCAAGAGCAAATTCGTCTACCCGCAGTCTTTTTGGATAAGATGATTGATCGGGCAGGTAGCCTAAATATGCAGCAGAATGCTCTGAGTGAACGTTTGCAGATTATGGCAGATGATGTTAGTGAATTTAGTCGTACCGCTTCGCGTTTAAAGCAATTATTGCGCTCTTTAGAGTTAGAAACGGAGGCACAAATTCATGCAGGCTATCGACAATCCGCTGCCGCGCAAAATAAAGGGGCTGATTTTGACCCTCTCGAGATGGATCAATATTCTGAATTGCAGCGTCTCTCACGTGCTTTGGCAGAAAGTTTAAATGACTTAGTGAATATTGAAGCTGATCTAGGGGTGCAGTTACGCAATAGTGGCATGGTGTTAAAAGATGCGCTTAGTTCCAGCCGTTATTTGCATCAAGACTTATTGGAAACACGTTTAGTTGAAGCGATGGTGATTGTACCGCGCTTAAAACGCATTGTGCGTCAGACATCTACTGAGCTCGGACGGGAGGTCAATTTAGCTATCGATGGAGAGGCCTTTAAGCTAGACCGTCATTTATTACAGCGCATGACAGCACCCATTGAACATTTACTGCGGAATGCTGTATCACATGGAATTGAACCCCCACAAGAGCGTACGATTGTTGGCAAAGAAGCACAGGGACATATCACCTTAAAAGTATTCCGTGAAGATACAGAAATTATTTTCCAAGTACAGGATGATGGACGGGGGTTGAATCGTAAGCGTTTGCGCACCAAGGCTGAGGAGCTAGGCTTAGTACGTCCGCAAGATCTCTTGTCTGATCAAGAGACTATGCGTTTAATCTTACGTCCGGGCTTTTCGACAGCTAGTTCGTTGAGTCAAATTTCGGGTCGTGGTGTGGGGATGGATGTGGTCAGCTCTGAAGTGAAAGCGTTGGGTGGCCATCTACAAATTAGCTCTACAGAAGGGCAAGGTACTTTATTCACAATGCGTTTACCTTTCGCGATGGCCGCGAATCCAGTCTTATTTGTGGGTACGCAAACTCAAACTTATGCAGTACCACTGGGTTACGTACAAGGTTTATCTCGCTTAGATTTGACTAAGGTACGTGAGCATTTGGATCAAACCGATAAATTTATTTCCTTTAGTGGTAATAATTATGCCGTACGCTATTTAGGTGCCTTGTTAGAACCAGGTACGCAATTAAGCTTGCAGGATGATCATGTCTATCCGGTAGTCTTTGTACGTACCAGTGGGGGGCATTGTATTGCATGGATCGTTGATAAAATTTTCGGGCGCCGCGAAGTCGTCTTGCAGTCCCTAGGGAATTTATTCAAAGAAAGCCGTTTCTATTCTTCTGCAACGATTACCAGCGATGGTGAGGTAGTCCTCTTGCCAGACATGGCTGATTTAGCCTTACGTGTCAACGGGGTGGCAAGCACTATTGAGCCAAATGAAAAAGCGTTTGTCATTCCAGCTCCAGAACGTCACGAGCGTCCACATATTTTGGTGGTCGATGACTCAATTACAGTACGTAAAGTCACTGAAAAACTGTTAATTAGCGAAAATATGCAGGTTGGTACGGCTAAAGATGGACTGGAAGCACTAGAAATTATCGAGAAGTTCGATCCTGATTTGATCCTTATGGATATTGAAATGCCACGTATGGACGGCTTCGAAGTGTTAGAAACGGTTCGGCAAAATCCAGATTGGAATCATGTACCGATTATTATGATTAGTTCGCGTACTGCTGAAAAACATCAGCAGCGGGCTGAGCAACTAGGGGCGAATAGCTTTTTAGGGAAACCCTATCAAAACCAAGAGCTAATGGCCTTGATTCGGCGTTATTTAGCATTAAATCCTGAGTGGGCTGAGGAGATGGCTGCATGAATACTAAGAAGCCAATGATAAAATGTGCGGTCTTGCGTTTGCAGCATGGTAGCTTGATTGTACCTTTTAATTTGATTGCGGAAATGGTCACAGTTGATCATTTAGAAACTTCAACGATGCCAGGGATTTTGGGTTGGTTGAGTTGGCTAAATCGCCCTGTCCCTGTCGTTTCGTTGGAGTCACTTTGCATGTTAGGTGAGGGGAATATCGAAACTGCTAGTAACTGCTTGATTTTACATACAGTATCAGACTGTGATGACTTGCCTTTTATTGCTCTCCAAGTACAGGGAGGCTTACAAACGGTAGAGATCAGTGAAGATACCTTGCGAGACGACTATAGTGGCAATACGCAACGTTGCCCTTATGTCGCACGGCAAGTACGGATTTCGCAGTTGGTTTGTTTAATTCCCGACTTACCTGCGCTAGAAGCTTCTGTGGTCGAGATTTTGGCTTACACCTGATTCACTAACAAGACTGACATCACTAAAGCCAGCACCACGACAATCACAAAGGCAGATTTCACGGGGCTGGTTTTAGCTTGCTGTTCCATATAAGCCACCCGCTCGGCAGCATTGCGCATAATTTCTACCCGTGATTTGACATGAAAGGTTTCGGCTTTTTCAAAGACCGCATTGCCCCCGCGCAAATTAATCAAGGGAATCAAAATATTGATATTAATATGCGCCATAATGGCATTTTGCGTAGGACTATCGAAGTTGATGAGCATGGGGGGCTTGAACATAAATATCTGATCAATGACCGCTGCCTTCATTTGCTCTTGGGATTGCCCAATGATTTCACGATTATGTTTTAAGGCACGCTCAAGTTCTTCAAGACTAGCACTCATCGGTGGTGTGCTAGTTTGGACATAATAATCTTTGCCTAATACATTAACTTTAATAGTGCCCACATAATTAGAAGGTTGGGGCGCATTATCCTTTTTCTCGTCGCTCATACTCGTGACAAGCCTGCCCTAGACTATTTTTAGTATCAATATTTAGCGCAGTTAAAGTACCGCCCCACACGCAGCCCGTATCCAGCGCTATTACGTTATGCTCCTGATAATACCCTAAAGTTGACCAGTGCCCAAAGAGAATTGTGTAAGGAATAGGCAAACGATTAGGATGGGAAAACCAAGGTATTAGTTCTGGTTGAGACTGACTAACTAGCGTAGGGTTCAATTTTTGTTGAAATTCTAAGCTTGCATCTGGAAAACAAAAGCGCATCCGCGTAAAAGCATTCAGGCTATAACGATCTTGTTCCTCTTGAGTTTGACAGGCTTGCCATGCAGATGGCTTATTGCCATAAGCCGTTTCAAGCCAGACTTTTGGATTTTTTTGTTGTAAAGCTTGTTCTAAACGGCGTGCTTGAGTTTGAGCAGTCGCTACATCCCATTCTGGTGAAATGCCTGCATGGACTAAAATCGCTTGTTTAGTTGTGTCGAGATACATAAAAGGGCATTGACGTAACCAGTCAACTAGTTCGCATAGATCCGGTGCGTCCATCAATTTACGTAAGCTTTTATGCGGTTCTAAAATACGGTAAGCAGCTGCAATTAAACTAATATCATGGTTGCCTAATACACATAAGGCCGCATTTTCTAACGCAAGTGTACGCACAAAGCGCAAAGTTTCTAAAGAATGCTTACCCCGATTGACTAAATCACCCGCAAACCACAACTGATCTTGTTTGGGGTCAAAACGGATTTTATCCAGCAAGCGCCGCAAAGGTTCATAGCAACCTTGAATATCACCAATAACGTAAGTGCCCATAATCGAGTATTTAATAGTTAACAAGTAGAAATGAAAAAGGCGCTACAGAGTAGCGCCTTCTCGCTTAAATAACAGTTAGTTTATTCGCTGCTACCCAAGCTCATTAAGAACTGGACGATATACCAGAAAATTAAAGCAACGCTTGAGAATAAACCTAAAGAAGCAGCTACATATTGCTCGCTATTGTACTCATGGATAATTTGTGAAGTTTGATAGAGCATTACTGCACCCGCAAAAATCACCATCGCACCAAAGAATACTAAACCTAAGCTAAAGCCGAAAATAATACTCGCTAAGATTAAACCTAAAGCTACGAAGCCACCGACTGTGATAAACGGAGCCAAGAACGAGAAGTTTTTCTTCGTGCTAAACGCGGTAAAAGTAATGCCACCTGCGAGCATTAAAGTCATTAAACCAGCGCTCAAGAGGACGTTTGAGCCAGTGGCAGCAGTAAATTTTAGTGCCATATAAATGAGCGGCATAAAGACAATTGCTTCAGCCACCACAAACAGGCCCAGACCTGCGTATTGCATGCCACGGGAAATGGCTGAGTGTGCCCAACGATCAGCGATATAGGACACGCCCATAAATAAAGCCATTACTACTAGCCATGACCATTTACTACCACTGAGCATACCGACGAAGGATTCAGCAACCCCAGAGCGAATCAATAAAGCTTCCAAAATGGTGAAAGCTAAAATAGCACCACCCAAATGCAGATAGGTGCGACGGATAAAGCCAGCGCGCTCAGCTTCTGAGGCTTGCGCGACAACTAAACCAGTTCCTGTATCTAAATAAGCCATGTGTACTCCTTTAACTGTTGCCAATAGTTATTCTACTAAAGTTATCAATATTATTATTACAGACGAATTTCCATTGCGCTAATTCCCATACCTGAAAGCATCTGTTTCCAACGATTTGCGGTAGTTGGGTCATTGGTTGGCCCTAAACGTACCCGATACCAACGCTCGCCTTTAATCTCAGACGCTTCCACACGGGTATTTAAACCTTTTTGGCTAGCTAAGCGCTGAATTTGATTGGCTTGCGCTTCAGATTTATAAGCACCCAGCTGAAACATGACTTTACCGCCACTGGTCGCTGATGTTTTTTCAACTGCAGTGCCAGGTTCAGGTTTAGATGCTTCAATTTCAGCCACTTTTTCAGTCACTTTTTCTTTTTGTGCTGGCTTTTTCTCTTCAGCTGTAGCTTTAGGCGTATCACCATCGGGGTTATCTTCATGCACACTAATAGGTACAGACATTTCTAATTGTGGTAGGACTGCATGGTAGCTAAAACCAGGGCGATTATCGGTAGCGACTGGCTTATCCTCCAAGCTATTTAAAGTGCTAGTTGATGGGCTAGTAGGGCTTGAGCTAGCTAGAGTAGGGGAAGTCCCTGGCGTAGCGGCTGAGACAGCAGGTGTTTTGGGACTCATTAAAGCATACACGACCGCACCTGCTAATAAGCCGACCGCGATCCCACCTAAAACCCAGCTAATCCCATATTGTGAAGAAGCTGTAGTCTCTGTTATTTTGAAATCTTTAGTCATGATCATAATTAATCCATTAGTGGCGCAGTGAACTTACGCAATCCTGAGGTTTAGTTAATGTATTGTGGCAACAAGTCCACCCAGCATTATGATAATTCTACAGGATCTATGTCTATAGACCAGCGAATGCTTTTTTGGTTTGCGCTATTTTTTTCTAGCTTAGTTAAATAATTTAAACACAGGTGGCGTAAATTGCGGTTCTCTGCTTGAATTAAAAGTTGCGCTCGATAACGTTCTGCGCGCTTTTCTAAGGGTGCAGGTACCGGACCCATAATAAACACCCCTGCTTGACTTGGAATGAGGGCACGTAGTTGCTCAAGATGCTGCAAAGCTTGCTCCATTTCAGCTCCTTCGGCACGAATCAACGCTTGGTAACTAAACGGTGGAAACTGCCAACGTTTACGCTCCTCAATCAACTGCCGCGCAAAAGCTAGATAACCACTTTGGAGTAAAGTCAGCAACATTGGATGCTGCGGTTGTGTGGTTTGCAAGATCACATGCCCCGGTTTATCACTACGTCCTGAACGCCCAGCTACTTGCGTAAGCAATTGCCCAAACCGTTCCAAAGCGTGATATTCCGAGCTTAACAGTGCGGCATCCACATCCAAAATAACCACGAGGGTTAGATTGGGAAAGTCATGTCCCTTAGCCAACATTTGCGTACCCACTAGTAGCAAACGTTCAGTGGTGCGTACAGTTTCTAAATGCCGTTCGAGTGATCCTTTCCGACTAGTGGTATCCCGATCAATCCGTACAATGGGTGTTTCAGGAAAATATTGCTGCAAAACCAGTTCAATCCGTTCAGTACCATGTCCTTGAGTAATCAATTGTGGATTACTACAAGCAGGACAATGTGATTCCGCACGCTCATCAGCACCGCAATGATGGCAAATAATTCGACTCTTGCGCGCATGGTAAGTCATATTCGCACTACAAGCAGGGCAATGCGCTAACCAACCGCAAGCTGGGCAGAGTAACATCGGCGCAAACCCACGCCGATTAATAAATAGCATTGCCTGTTCATTGCGCTCTAAAGTACGCTCGATGGCTTGCATGGTTAGCTTACTTAAGCCCGAATGCAAATGATGCCCACGAATATCTTGTACTTCTAAACTCGGTTGACGTGCTTTGCCGGGGCGCTGTTCGAGACGGAAATAGTGATAACGCCCTTGATCAGCATTATGCAAGGTTTCTAAAGCTGGCGTAGCAGTACCCATTAGAATCGGGATATTCAGCATTTGCGCGCGTTTAATGGCTAAATCACGGCCATGATACCGAAAGCCTTCTTGCTGCTTGAGGGAAGTATCATGTTCTTCATCAATAATAATGAGGCCTAAATGAGCAAAAGCTGTAAATACAGCCGAGCGCGTACCGATCACAATATCTGCTTGTCCAGAACGCGCTTCCATCCAGGCTTGTAGACGTTCTGTATCATTTAAGCCTGAATGCAAAGAACTGATACGTTGCTCAGGGAAATGATCACTGAAGCGCTGTACTAACTGTGGCGTCAGGCCAATCTCAGGGACAAGAATCAGGGTTTGTTTATGCTTCGCTAAAGCATCTTCAATGAGACGTAAATAGATTTCGGTTTTGCCGCTACCTGTCACTCCATGTAGCAATGTGGGTTGGGGGTTAGATGCTTGCATCCAGACCCTACATTGCTCAAGACAAGTGTTTTGTTGCTCGCTGAGTTCCAGTTTAGGTGTTACTTTACCCAAAGAAGGCAAGCTGGCTTGTGGGAGGCTAAGGTTCTCTTGAACTAAATTTTTGTCTATTAAAGCCGCCAAAACTTGCCGCCAACCATCCCCTAAGTGTGCATGAATCGCGCTAGCTGAGCATGGGGCAGGTTGCTGCATAAGCCATTGATACAAATCTGCCTGACGTTTAGCGCGCTTCAGCTGATTGCTCGCTTCCGGCTTAGGCAGAGCTTGCCAATTAATAGTTTGAGGTATGGGCTTTCCATCGCGTAAGGCATTAGGGAGTGCAGTAAATACGACCTCACCAATCGCATGTTGATAATAACGTGCCGCCCACTGGATAAGCTCTAGTAAATGAGCATCCAATAAAGGCTCACGATCCAATAAAGCTTTAATGGGCTTAAGTTTGTATTGACTTGCTGCTTGCGCATCGGCCACGCCCAAAACTACCCCAATGCTACTACCATGCCCTAAAGATACCGAAACGCGACAGCCTAAAATTTCAGTAGGGTTAGTTGTTTGCTCAGTGTAGGTCAATAAAGTCCGCAACGGCCGTGGGACAGCGATGAGTAGTTTTGCTTCCATTCAATGATTTTACAGGATTGCTCAAACCGTAGCGGAATATATTTTTTGGTGCACAGATTTGTGTCAGAACGATGACAAACCCTTGCTACATAAAGAAAATTACGGGTTATGCACAGAACCTGTGGATAAGTCTGTGGGTATCTTGCGGATATTCTTCTGTACCGCAGGTGAATCGTAGATGTTAACAAATTGATTAAAAATTAATCAATTCATTTTTTATTTTAAAATCAAATACTTAAAAATATTCTTGTTCGATAATACTAACTAGAACGTTGATACTAAAGAACTTGACAAGTGGATAGTTTTCTCGTTCTGGGGTGTGGAAAACTTTTAAAAAAAACTTGCAATTTGTTAAGGCTAGTGTTCTAGGCCAGCTATTACTTGCAGACAATCACCCATTTTTATTAAAGAAGGTACATGTCGAGCCATGATAATGCCACTACGTGGTGCATAATAAGCATGTGGTTTTTGATCCGTGCGCTCTATTGAATGAATGCGCGCAATTAATTGTGCAACCTCCACTATTTCTCCCAAAGTCACACAAGGTTCTAATAAACCCTGATGTTCAGAAAATACATAACTATATTGATCCATGACTAGGTGTTGGCTAGTAGTTGCTTGAATAGAGTCAGCTTGCTTTAGAATACCAGCATGAATTAGAAAGTTTTCTATTCCCTGTTTAGCGATAGCAATTGAGTGTGGATGAGCTGTTCCACCACCACCTAATTCAGTGGAGACAAATATTTTACCCATTGATTCAGCTTGATGGTCATACATGCCACGCGTATCTTCTAAAAGCTTCAACGTATAAGGCGCGCCAAAAGCTTGCATTGCTGCTTCACATTCAACTTGCTGTGGTTTGTTTTCTAATTCGTGGCAAGTCGCAAAAGGTAAGAAATCTAAAGTTTTTCCACCAGAATGAATATCAAGTACATAATCAGCCAGTGGCAATAAGATTCGGCTGAAATAATCAGCTAAAACCTGAGTCACTGAACCATCCACTTTCCCCGGAAAAATCCGATTCATATTTAAATGATCCAACGGTGAAACGCGTGTACCAGCTTGGAAAGCAGGGTAGTTCATGGCTGGAATAATAATAACTCGACCCTGAAAGCTAGCTAAATCAGTGCGTTGTACGAAGTTATATAAAGCAATGGGGCCTTCATATTCATCCCCATGATTAGCGCCTGTAATCAGCGCAGTCGAGCCTTGCCCGTGTTTGAATTGCACAATTGGGATTAAAATCGCTCCCCAAGCAGAATCATTTCTGGAATAAGGCAAGCGTAAAAAACCGTGCTGAATGCCATCTTTGGCAAAGTCGATACTGCTTTTAATGGGATGATCAATAGTGCTCATTTATTTTACCAATAACTGCCGTGGTACATTCGCTAAACATAAACCGCCTTGCTCGGTCACGGTAATGCTTTCGGTCATTTCAAAACCCCAATCGTCAAACCACATGCCCGGCATGAAATGGAAGCACATACCGGTTTGTAAAACAGTCTGATCATTTGTACGTAAGCTCATGGTGCGCTCGCCCCAATCCGGTGGATAGCTCATGCCGATTGAATAACCGCAACGATTATTTTTTTCATAAGCATGTTTGTGTAAATGAGTGAAAAAAGTTTGCGCCAGTTCGCCACAAGTATTGCCGGGTTTAAATAGTGGCAAGAGTAATTCAATACTTTCTCCAATGACTTTTTCAATGTCGCGGTATTTAGCGGGTGGCTCACCAAAATAAAGCGTGCGAGAAACTGGGCAATGATAACGATGATGTGCACCGGCTAATTCTAGAAACATGCCATTATCTGGCTCAAGGCGACTGCCATCCCAGGTTAAATGGCAAGCGGAAGCTTCTTCACCCATCCCCATGAGCGGTACAATCGCAGTGTAATCACCATAATGCTCTACGGTTCCCCAAGTGCCTGCATGCAAAATTTCGGCAGCTAACTCATTTTTACGCATCCCTGGTTCAGCAACCTGCATAATCCGTTGGTAAACCTGTTCAATGACTTGCCCAGCCCGCTGCATATAAGTGATTTCTTGTGGTGATTTAAGAGCACGTTGCCAATTCACTAAGCTGGTCGCATCTTGAAATTGAGCATCAGGCAGTGAGCGTGCAAGTGATTCCATCGCCCGTGCGGAGAAATAGTAATTGTCTTTCTCTACTCCGATTTTGCCAGTATGCAATTGGCGCTGTTTAAGCTTATCCGCTAGATATTCCATCGGATGAATATCTGGCGATTGCACATAATGATCAGGATAAGTAATCACTTCACTGTGAGCCAAGTCGGTGGTCAGATAAGCAGTGGGTGCATCAATCCCGCGTCCAAACCAGAATAGCTCACCATTACTTCCAATCACTATGCATTGATGCACGTAAAACGACCAGCCATCAAAACCCGTCAGCCAACACATATTGGAAGGGTCAGAGACAATCAGTAAATCCAGCCCTTGCTTTTCTATCGCAGAGCGGGTTTTGGCTTGACGAGTTGTGTATTCAGCAGGCTCAAAGCGGCGGCGACTTTCTTTCATCGTGCTAACCTTAATTTGTATACATATATTTATTTTTAGTGGATTAAATTGTAGTTTTCAAGTTTATTTTTACATGTTATTAATATATTTGTATACAACTTGAGTTTAAGCGATGTTTATGACTGAGATGCCCAGCAATATTTCTGAAGCAGAGCAGCGTTTCCAGTGGATTTATCAGACACTGCGTTCGCGGATTATCTTGCTCGACTATCAGCCAGGTACGCGTTTATCAGAAGAGCAACTGGCTGATGAATTCAAAGTGAGTCGCACGCCGATACGGCGCGTGTTGAATCGTTTGGAAGTAGAAGGTTTGTTAGAAATTCGGCATGGCGCAGGTAACTTTGTGACTGAATTAAGCATGCCCGAATTGTTGGAAGTGTTTGAGTTACGTATGGAGTTAGTGCGTTTAATCGATGTACTAGCGCCGAGAGCAGCTAGTGCAAATTTGATTCAGCGCCTACAAAACTTACAAATGGCTTGTTTAAGTATTACGAAACACCCCAAACCGAAGCGGCGTTTTGCAGAGGTAAATGTCGAGGTGTTCTTAAGTTTTATGGATTTAGTGGGGAATCAGCCCTTACGTGCAGTGCAAGAGCAGTTGTTTTATCGCACTGCACGCATGTGGCCGTATTTATTGGATGAAAAAAATGTTGGCTATGAAGCAGAACTACTCCATGCCGAAATCAGCGAAGCCTTACGCTTGTTAGCCAACAATGACTACCCCTCGTTTGGGCATCTTTATCGGTGTCATTTAGCGATGGCTTGCCAACGTCTCGCAACCATGCAAACCACAGGAGTTTAATTATGGATCAACAGCTACAAGCCGAGCTGTCAGCTTTAGATCGTGCTTACACTATGCATCCTTCTACACATTTGGCGCAATTTGCTCGCGGAGATACACCGAATCGGATTATGGTCGGCGGGCAGGGTGTGTATGTGGAAGATAGTAGCGGCAAGCGTAGTTTGGATGGGTTTGCGGGTCTGTATTGCGTAAATATTGGCTATGGTCGTCAAGAAGTCGCCGAAGCGATTGCCCAACAAGCTAAACAGCTGGCTTATTATCATGCTTATGTCGGTCATTCGCACGAACCACTCATTCGCTTATCCGAACGGATTGTGCGCCAAGCTGGGATGGGTATGCAGCGGGTTTATTATGGCTTGTCCGGTTCGGATGCAAATGAAACGAATATCAAATTAGTTTGGTATTACAACAATATTCTCGGTCGCCCCCAGAAGAAAAAGATTATTTCCCGTCAACGGGGTTATCACGGTTCTGGCTTAATGACAGGCAGTTTGACAGGCTTGCCTATCTTTCATAATGCTTTTGATTTGCCCTTAGATCGGGTCTTGCATACCACTTGCCCGCATTATTACTGGAATGCACAAGAGGACGAAACGGAAGAAGAATTTTCGCAGCGTTGTGCAGCCGATTTAGAACGCTTAATTCTTGCCGAGGGTGCAGAAACCATTGCTGGATTTATTGCCGAACCGGTGATGGGCACAGGTGGCATCATTCCACCACCTAAAGCTTATTGGGAAGCAATTCAGCCGATTTTGCAGAAGTATGAGGTGCTGTTGATTGCTGATGAAGTCGTGACGGCCTTTGGGCGCACCGGACAGTATTTTGGCTCACACACTTATCAAATCCAACCGGATTTAATCACGATTGCTAAGGGGCTAACGTCTGCTTATTTGCCGCTGTCTGGTGTAGTTGTCGGCGAAAAGGTTTGGAAAGTCTTAGAGCAGGGTACAGATCAACTCGGTGCATTAGGGCATGGCTGGACGTATTCGGCGCATCCGGTTTGCGTGGCAGCAGCACATGCGAATTTAGATATTGTCGAGCGTGAAGATTTAACCAGGAGTGCGCGTGAGGTCGGCGCGTATCTACAAGCTCAGTTACATGCGCATTTTAGTGATCATCCTTTGGTCGGTGAAGTGCGTGGTGTGGGCTTATTAGCCGCTTTGGAATTTGTCGCTGATAAGAAAGCCAAGCAGCGCTTTGCTACTACTCAAGGGATTGGTGCGAAGGTGTCAGCGGCTTGTTTGCAAGCAGGCTTGATTGCGCGTGCGATGCCGCATGGAGATATTTTGGGTTTAGCACCCCCTTTAATTATCACCCGTGACGAGGTTGATCTAGTTGTAAGGATGGTCAAATGTGCTGTCGATAAGGTGTATAGCAGTTTATAAAACCTAAACTTGATTCGTGGAGTGTCTAGCAGGTTGCTTAATTTTAAGGCACTCCCTCATTTAAGGTAGTCATCTTTTCCCCTCTTTCCTCCCGCTCCCATATTTGAGGTATGCTCAAAAATTTTGCATTTCCACATAATGATTTCATTAGTTTTAGGGTAATGACTGGGGGTCAATCATGTTAAATAAGTTCGTCGCTAGTACGCTGCTAGTAGCTGGACTAGTCAGCACTGCAACTGCTTCTACACCAATTTATTCAACTGATACAGTCTGGAAAGTGAAAGATCAGCAAGCTTTTACCGCATTGATGAACTGTGATACCACAGCTTCAGCGTGTATAGCCAAAAAAATGAAACAATTAGGGGCGAGTAGCTCCGTCTTGAAGTTTAGTGCGGCTATTAAGCATGAAGGTTATCTAGTCAAATTCCAAGAGCAGGGCAAAGTCGATTTAGGGACAGTGATTTATCCTTTCCGTGCTAATACCAATTCGGCGTATATGCTTTTAAATGGACAACCCTCTATTGTAGATACCGAGATTGCCAAGATAACCGGTTTAGAAAAGGATACGAGTTTCAAGGAGTTAAATAAAAAATATAAAAATTTGGAGTTTTGGGGAACGAATGCGCAGTTTGTAAAAATTAATAAAACTAATGCGGGGACAAACTATGTGTTTAATTATTTATTAAAAGATGGCTGCCGTGCTTGTGCTGCTCCAGCGTCTGCACAAGTGGAATTTCGCTTTAATGGGCAAGGCAAATTCCTCGGCACGCAGTTTATAAAGATCGTGAAATAATAAGAATTTCGTTCACTAAAACTCCTAAACCTTACGAGTTAGTACTTAGGGCGCTAACTCGTCTTTTTTTGTATAGCTAGCAGTCTGTTAATATAAACTTATCTTAGTAAAGTATGAAGATTTCAATCCACGAGAGAAATTGCTTATCAAGAATAGGAGTTTTTTATCGATGCAGTAGGTGATATGCTCTCTAAGTATGGTAAAGCTTATAGGGATTTATATTTACCCACAAAGGTAATAAGCCCTACTGTAAACGCAGTGAATAGAGTTATTTATCTTGCCCTTTTTACGACTAGGCTAGTATTCTCGCCTATTTAAGGGATATTACTTGGCTTCTATCTAGTTCAAGCTAAGGCTCTTCAAATAAATAGTAGTGAGGGAACACCATATGTTAAGTAAATCAAGTATGACTTTTATTTTATTTGCAAGTTTGGTAGGTACTGTTTCAGCCGCACCCAGTATGTATTCAGCCAATTCCATAGTGAAGGTCAAGCCAGAGAAGATGATGAGTATCTTATCTACCTGTGATTTGGGGAATAGCACGACTTGTGTGGGTAAGTCATTAAAAAAATGGGGTGCAAGTCCTGCTGCGCTTCAATTTAGCAAAGATATTAAAAATGAGGGTTTTCTCGTTTCTTTCCAAGAAAAAGGTGTAGTGGATTTAGGTGAGGCATTTATGCCTTTCCGTGCTAATACGAATGATGCTTATGTCATGCTGAATGGGCAACCCAAAGTGGTCAGTACGGAAATTCAAAACATCAAAGGTTTAGAGAAAGACCCGCAATATAAGACTTTAAAGAAAAAATATAAGAATTTAGAGTTTTGGGGAACACGCGCCGAGTTTGTAAAAGTGAATAAAACTAAAGCTGGGCAGAGTTTTATTTTTAATTATACCTTAAAAGATGGTTGTAATGCTTGTGGGACACCTTGGGCTTCTCAGGTGGCATTTCGTTTTAATCCACAAGGTAAATTCTTAGGCTCACAGTTTGTGAAAATTGTAAAGCCATAGTCAGTTCGCCAGCAGCTAGAATAGTAGCTAGCTGCTGGTGCATAGTTTCTACTAGTCAGTTTTAATCCTTTCCCGTTATAGTGCTGAGCTGTTTCATTTGGCAGGAACGCAGCATGTCTGAAAGCAGCAATACACCCATCCAACAATTATTGACCATTATGGCGCAATTACGTGACCCCAAGCGCGGCTGCCCTTGGGATCGTAAGCAGACTTGGCAAACTTTGCTGCCCTATACCTTAGAAGAAACTTACGAGGTGGTGGACGCAGTGGATCGCAATGATGCAGCGGCGGTCTGTGATGAGTTGGGGGATTTGCTGCTGCAAGTGGTGTTTATGGCGCAAATTGCCGAAGAACAGGGCTTATTTAATTTTAATGATGTAGCTCAAGGGATTAGCGAGAAGCTGATTCGCCGCCATCCGCATGTGTTTGATAATACAGTCTATCAATCTGAAGCAGAGCAAAAGCAGGCTTGGGAAACGATCAAACAAGCTGAGCGTGCTGAGAAAAAGCAAGAAGGTTTATTTGCAGGAATTCCAACCGCTATGCCTGCTTTGCGCCGAGCACAAAAAGTCCAAAAGCGAGCTGCACAAGTCGGTTTTGATTGGGAAAATTGGCAGCAAGTTGTGCCGAAAGTGCATGAGGAATTGGATGAGGTTGCAGAGGCAGTGGCTCAGCAAGAACCCTTTACACGCATTGAAGAGGAAATGGGGGATGTCTTGTTAGCAGCCAGCAATATGGCGCGCATGCTAGGAGTGGATGCAGAAAATGCGCTGCGCTTATCAAGTCGCAAATTTGAGAAGCGATTTGAGCGGGTTGAGGAGTTGCTAGCGCAGGATAAGCTTAGTTTAGAAGCAGCCTCTTTGGCACAAATGGATGCGGCGTGGGAGGCTGCTAAACTCGAAGAAAAGGCTAAAGCTTAAGAAAAAATCACCGAACGCATGGAAATCGCACTACCCGCATAAGCCGCATTAAAGAAGCGGACTTGGTCATCTTCATGCTTAGCACCCAAGGCATAGAATAACGGCCATAAGTGGTCAACGGTGGGGTGGGCGAGCTTGATCAATTTATCTTTATCTGCAAATTGAATCAGGGCTTGATCATCGTGTTTTTGCAGCAATTGCGCGATTTTTTGGTCAACGGCTTGATTCCAGTCATAAGGCTTGCCTGCTTCAAGCGCTTCAGCTTCAAGATTATGTACAATATTCCCGCTGCCCATAATCAGTACGCCCCGTTCCCGTAAGGCTGCGAGTTGCTTACCTAAGGCATAGTGATAGGAGGCAGGTTTAAAATAATCAATGCTAATTTGGAAGACGGGAATATTTGCTTGTGGAAACATCGGCAGCAAGACACTCCAAGTGCCATGATCATAACCTTGGCGCAGATCGAACGCGGTTTTAACCTGTGTGCCGTCCGCTAACGGTTTTTTGAGTAAGTCAGCGGTTAATTGAGCTGCTTGAGGTGAATTAGTCGCAGGGTATTGTTGTGCAAATAACTCATCAGGGAAGCCACCAAAATCATGAATCGTTTCCGGCTTATTAGCCGCCATAATCGCCGTATTGCCATCCGTGAGCCAATGCGCTGAAACCATCAAAATAGCCGCAGGCTTTGGCAACTCTTTACCGATTTTCTGCCAATTCTGCCGAAAGCTATTGTTTTCAATGGCATTCATCGGGCTGCCATGACCTACAAACAGCACTGGCATTTTGGGCGTTTGGGGTAAATCTTGGACAGTGTCAGTACCTAGTGCGTGGGCAAGCAGGGGGCTAAGGCTTAATGCTACTAAACTAGAGGCGCGCAGAAAGTCACGGCGTTGCATAACGAATCGTCCTGGCTGATTTTATTAATAATCAGTCAACTATGCCGCAAATGCTAAACCAGAGCTAGGCGTGAAAAGTTAAACAGGTGTTAGCGAGAAGTTAAATTTTAGGAAGCCTTTGCAGGCAAACTCATTACCGATCTCAACTTATACCTATCCCCTGGATGCGTGAGGACAGCAAAACTAATCAAACGCTCGCCTGACCATGTACGGCGACTCACTTGCAAGCAAGGCAAATGGGCATCGAGCTTCAAATAATGTTGAGCCTGTTTATTAGGTAATATCGCTTCAACAATATGCTCCATTGAAGTTAGTGCATACTGTTCGGACAGATATTGATTAGGCGTTTTTTGAGTGAAATCTTGTTGCAGATAGTTTGGCAAAACAGTGGCGGCTACATAGCGCTCTTCGAGTTGAATCGGTAGCTGATTTTCTAAGTGGACAATAAGGGAATGAAACACGCGGCTGTGTAGCGGAATACCTAATTGTGTCGCTACTAACTCGGATGCAGCTTGCTCGTTTAAAGCAAGTACTTGGCTGGTATATTGATGACCACGCGCCCGCACTTCTTCAGCAATATTGCGTACATCAGCAAGCGGGGATTCGGCTTTGGGAGGTGCGACAAACGTCCCTAACCCTGGATAGCGTATTAATAAACCTTCTTGTACCAGATCGCGCAATGCCTTATTTACGGTCATGCGACTCACGCTGAATTGTTCGACTAGTTCAGCCTCGGTCGGGATTTTATCGCCTGCTGCATAGCTTTGGTTGCGAATCGCATCGCCAATGAATTGCTTAATTTGTTGGTAACGGGGTCGAGGATCCACCCAAAGCTCCTAAGGATAAATTCGGGTGGTCATAATAACAGTTTTGCTCATGCGCTGGGCAGTAAGTCTGACGGCATATAATGCTTTAACGCGCCACTACTTACCCATTGTTTGGCTTTTTCAATATCGGGCGCAAAGTAGCGATCTTTATCATAAAACGCTACACGTTCACGCAATTCCGCTTTAGCCGCTTCTAACAGCTCTGTCGTTTTGAGTGGCGCACGAAAATCTAAACCTTGCGCCGCAGACAACAATTCAATCGCCACAATACCACAGGTATTATCCGCCATTTCCAATAAACGCCGCGCCGCAAAGGTTGCCATTGACACATGATCTTCCTGATTGGCAGAAGTCGGCATACTATCGACGGAAGCTGGATGCGCGAAGGTTTTATTTTCAGAGGCTAAAGCCGCAGCAGTGACTTGAGCAATCATAAAACCGGAATTCACCCCACCATTATTGACTAAGAAAGGTGGCAATTTACTTAAATTAGAATCAATCAATAGCGCCATACGCCGTTCGGATAATGCGCCGATTTCCGCAATTGCCAACGCTAAATTATCCGCTGCCATTGCCACAGGCTCGGCGTGGAAATTACCGCCAGAAATAAATTCATCTTCCTCAGCAAACACTAGAGGATTATCCGAGACTGCATTGGCTTCGGTAAGAAGTACATCGGCGGCTTGGCGAATTTGTTGCAAACACGCGCCCATCACTTGCGGTTGACAACGTAACGAATAAGGGTCTTGTACCTTGCCGCAATTTTGATGCGAGCTACCGAGTTCTGAGCCAGTACCCAATAAATGTCGGTACGCTGCGGCAGCATCAATTTGCGTTTGATGACCGCGTACTGCATGGACTCGCGCATCAAAAGGCTTGCGACTCCCAAGTGCTGCTTCCACTGAAAATGCGCCTGCCACTGTCGCCGCAGCAAATAAATCTTCGGCAGCAAATAAGCCTTGCAGCGCAAATGCAGTGGAGGCTTGCGTGCCATTAAGTAGGGCTAAACCTTCTTTGGGTGCGAGTGTTATTGGATTTAAGCCTGCATGTTTTAAGCCTTCCGATGCAGGCAAACGTTTGCCCTCAATGAGCACTTCGCCTTCGCCTAAAAGCACCGTACTCATGTGCGCGAGTGGTGCTAAATCGCCCGATGCGCCTACCGAGCCTTTTTGTGGTACACACGGGTAAACTTGTTGATTGAGTAATTGAATTAGACGCTCAATGACTTCATAACGAATGCCAGAGAAACCGCGTGCAAGTGAGTTAATTTTCAACACTATCATTAGGCGTACCGTGGCTTCTTCCATTAAAGCGCCTGTCCCCGCTGCATGAGAAAGTACAATACTGCGTTGTAATAGCTCTAAATCTTTGGGTTCAATGCGCGTATTGGCGAGTAAGCCAAATCCGGTATTAATGCCATACACGACGCGATTTTCGCTAATCACTTTGGCAACCGCAGCGGCACTGGCATCAATCGCCACACGACAGGCTGGGTCTAGGCTGACTTGAACAGGCTGTAATGCAACTTGGCGTAATTCGGCGAGAGTTAATTGCCCTGGTTTGATGATGAGTTCAAACATATTAAGCCCCCAACATTGGCAAATCTAAGCCATTATCACGCGCACAAGTTTGAGCAATCTCATACCCTGCATCCGCATGACGCATCACCCCTGTAGCGGGGTCATTGCGTAGTACTCGCGCTAAACGTTTAGCCGCTGCGTCTGTACCATCAGCAACAATCACCACGCCCGCATGTTGGCTAAAGCCCATTCCTACACCACCACCATGATGCAGCGAAACCCAAGTCGCACCCCCAGCAGTATTCAATAGCGCATTTAATAAAGGCCAATCGGAGACTGCATCAGAGCCATCCAACATACTTTCCGTTTCACGATTCGGACTGGCTACCGAGCCTGAATCCAAGTGATCACGCCCAATCACAATCGGTGCTTTCAATTCGCCTGATTTGACCATCTCATTAAAGGCTAAACCTAAACGTGCGCGATCTTTTAGACCCACCCAACAAATCCGCGCAGGCAAGCCTTGAAAGGCAATGCGTTCGCGTGCCATATCTAACCAATTATGCAAATGCGCATCATCGGGCAGAAGTTCTTTTACTTTCTGATCGGTTTTATAAATATCTTCAGGGTCGCCAGAAAGCACCGCCCAACGGAACGGACCAATACCTTGACAGAATAGGGGGCGAATATAGGCAGGTACGAAGCCGGGGAAATTAAAGGCATTTTCCACACCTTTTTCCAATGCCATTTGGCGAATATTATTACCATAATCGGTGGTCGGAGCGCCGCGCTCTTGCAGGGTTAACATGGCGCGAACTTGGATTGCCATCGATTCTTTGGCAGCATCGACTACTGCTTTCGGGTCGGTTTCGCGCATCTGTTTGGCTTGTTCCAGCGTCCAACCTTTGGGCAAATAACCATTCAAGGGGTCATGCGCACTGGTTTGATCAGTGACTACATCCGGCAAAATATTACGCGCAACAATTTCAGGATAAATATCCGCACAATTGCCTAATAAGCCTACTGAAATGGCTTTGCCTTCGACTTTTGCTGTATTAATCATATCGAGGGCTTCATCGAGGCTATAAGCTTTCTTATCCACATAGCGAGTGCGTAAACGGAAATCAATACGGGTTTCATCACATTCCACTGCGATACAAGAAAAACCTGCCATCGTTGCTGCCAAGGGTTGTGCGCCACCCATGCCCCCCAATCCGCCTGTTAAAATCCAGCGTCCTTTAGCTTCACCGTTATAATGTTGCTTTGCCATTGCCACAAAGGTTTCATAAGTACCCTGCACAATGCCCTGCGAGCCAATATAAATCCATGAGCCAGCGGTCATTTGCCCATACATCATCAGACCTTGCTTATCCAACTCATTGAAATGCTCCCAATTTGCCCAATGGGGTACTAGGTTGGAATTAGCAATTAATACACGCGGTGCATCGGCATGAGTTTGAAACACCCCCACAGGTTTGCCGGATTGAATCAATAAGGTTTGATCAGCCTCCAAACGTTTGAGTACTTCAATAATCTTGTCGTAACAAGTCCAATCGCGTGCCGCACGTCCAATACCACCATACACCACCAAGTCTTCAGGGCGCTCTGCTACATCAGGATGAAGGTTGTTCATTAGCATACGCATCGGGGCTTCGGTGAGCCACGATTTGCAGCTTAATTGCGTACCTGTTGGGGCAATAATGCGACGGCTCGCGTCATGACGATTATTCATACTGTGCTCCTGTGATGCTATAAAACAAGCGTGCAGCCACACGCGCTGTTTGCAAATCTTGATCGTAGTTAGGGTTATATTCGGCAATATCGGCAAGGCGTAATTTCTGGCTCGTGCGAATTAAATCAATAATGGGTTCGAGTACTTCTAAACTCACGCCGCGTGGTGCAGGTGCACTCACACCTGAAGCAACGCTCGCAGGTAGTACATCCAAATCGATAGTGAGATAAAGGTGGTCGCAACTTTCAATAAAGGTTTTGACTTGTGCTAAGGTGTCGATTAGATCGAGCAAGGTCATGTGCTTATCTAAGCGATAAGATACTTGCCACTCTTTAGCGCGTTGAAAGAGGGCTTGCGTATTTGCCATTTTACTCACACCCAAACAGCAGTACTGAAATGACCAGCCACGTTCCTTGCAGCTTTGCGCTATTTGGTAAAACGGTGTACCCGAATTGCAGCCATTGGCATCAGTGCGCAGATCAAAATGCGCATCGAAATTAATAATGCCAATTTTGGGATTAGACTCAGTATCGGCTAAATGATTGGCTAAGCCTAACCAAGAGCCATAAGCCATTTCATGTCCGCCACCCAGTACAATAGGAAAATGGTGTTGGTCTAGTAGTTGAGTGACTTGATTAGCTAAATGGATGTGCGCACTTTCTAAGTCACCTTCAGCACAAACTATATTGCCCATATCATAAACCGCTTTTTGTGGATTCCACGGAACGCTGGCGAGTACTTTACGAATCTGATTCGGCGCTTGTGCTGCACCCACACGCCCTTGATTGCGGCGTACACCTTCGTCGGAGCAAAAGCCTACAAGGGCTAAACCTGAGGATACGTTTTCAGCAAAAGGCTTGATCACTTGATGCAAACGTTGTGATAACTCAGGGATTTCACCTTGATCAATGCGCCCCGTCCACAAGCTACTAAAATCAAACTCAGGCATGGCTAATTGCTCCTGCAAACACGCGTTGTTTAATCGGATTAATGCCTACTTGATACGCCAGTTCAGCAGGATGTTGGATGTCCCAAACGATAAAATCCGCCGCAAAACCTTCACGCAATTGCCCATTCTGATCTTGCAAACCTAATGCTTGTGCTGCATGACGGGTCACACCCAGCAAGGCTTCTTCAGGGGTTAAACGGAATAAAGTACAAGCCATACTCATCGCTAAACGCAACGAAGCAAGGGGGGCAGTGCCAGGGTTAAAATCAGTAGCTACTGCCATGGGTACTTGATATCGGCGCAATAATTCAATCGGAGGTAGTTTAGTTTCGCGCAGGAAATAAAACGCAGCAGGTAGTAAAGTGGCAACTGTTCCTGATTCAGCCATTGCGTGCACACCCTCTTCATCCAACCACTCTAAATGATCGGCTGACCATGCTTGATAACGTGCGGCTAGAGCACTAGCATGTTGATTGCTAAGTTGTTCGGCGTGTACATGAATCCCTAGACCATAGGCTTGAGCAGCTTGTAAAACTCGTTCGGTTTGCGCGGGACTAAAGGCAATATGCTCACAAAATACATCCACTGCATCCGACAACTTTTCGGCAACCGCAGCAGGTATTAATGCTTTACAAACCCAATCAATATAGGCATCCGCACGGTTTTTATATTCGGGTGGTAAGGCATGAGCACCGAGTAGGGTAGTGGATATGCGCACGGGAAAACGTTTAGCTAACTCGCGTGCCGCACGCAACATATTAAGTTCACTGTCTAAATCCAAACCGTAACCCGATTTAATTTCGATAGTGGTAACACCTTCAGCCATTAATGCTTTTAGACGTGGAATGGCTAGTTCGACTAATTGCTCAAAACAGGCTTTGCGTGTCGCATAAACGGTGGAAAGAATACCGCCCCCTTGTTGGGCGATTTGCTCGTAACTTGCGCCTAATAAACGTTGCTCGAATTCTTGGGCGCGGTTGCCTGCGTGAATTAAATGAGTGTGGCAGTCGATCAATCCGGGCGTGATCAGAGCACCTTGAGTATCAACGATTTCAGTAGAGTTGAGGTTGGAATGTTCTTTTTCAAACATTGGCATGGGGGCCATGCATTGGATGAGACCATGCTTAATACCTAAAGCATGCCTAGGTAATAAACCATAAGCGGGTGCATGCGTTGGATCAAAACTCGCAAGCTGAGCATTAATCCAAATTTTTTCACAAGTCTCAAACATAGCTTATCCTCTTCTTTACTATGTTTTGTATATATATGTATATACATTAAATGTGCTAGTAAATAAAGTCAAGATTTAGATATTTTTAATGAGCGCTTGGATGATTAATTCCGTTTATCTGAAAAAACAAAACCCCCGGCTAGCGGGGGCAGAGGTTGCAGGTTCTCACCTGTATAATTATTCTTATTGTAGTTCTGATCGAAGTTCCCAGGACACTCTGTTTTAAATCCCCCCTGCGCTGTTAACACAGGGGGTATCAGGAGTCGAGGCATGGCAGGCTACTTATTTTTATTATGTATTAAGCCTAACTCGCTACCTCTTAGGGCTTGCTGTTGAACTTCTAACTTCTCCTAAAGTTCCCCCCACTTACGCAGGGGGTATCAGGAGTCGAGGTATCACAGGCAACTTATTTTTGTTGTTGTTTTATGCCTGCTTTCCACCTCTTGGGGCTTGTTGTCTTTATTCCGTTAACCCTTTCTTATTTTTATTCTCGTTCCTTGTGATCTCTATATTGCAACGGCTGTGCCAACCGAATTGGCACGAACTTAACTGGCTGATCTATAAGGTATTAGCAGAAATTAAGTTTATTTAATAAACAAAATTAATTAGGCTGAAACTGTCAAGAAGTGACAGAACTGACAGTCAGGATTGACACAAAGCAGCCAGAAGTCGGCTTTGTGTCACTGATTGTCAGATTATGAGGAGATGGAAATGAGGCTTAGTTGAGGCTAGACCGTAAAGCCTGGCGGATCATTTCTTCAACGCTGAGCTCTTGGTTTTCTAAAGGCGCGATCATCTTACTGGCTTGGGCAGGCTTATAACCTAAAGCCAATAGTGCATTGAGAGCCTCCTCGACCGGAGAAATAATGGTAAAAGGCGTATTAGATGGCTTGTGACTGCCTGAAATAGTTTGACTCGCATCAACTTTAGGTAAACGGTCACGCATTTCGATGATTAAGCGCTCGGCAGTCTTTTTACCTACCCCCGGAATGCGACTCAGTGCATTCGCATCAGCTGCATGAATGAGTTGAGCAAATTCAGTAGAGGTCATGCCTGAAACAATCGCTAAAGCCATCTTAGGGCCGATTCCGGTGACTTTCAGAAGGTTACGGAAGAGGGCACGTTCATCTTGGGAGCTGAAACCAAATAAAGTTTGCGCATCTTCACGCACCACAAAATGCGTATAAATCGTTACTTCAGTCTGCTGATCGATTGGCAGCTGGTAGAAAGTATTCATGGAGGCTTGCAGTTCGTAGCCTACGCCATGTACTTCCAATAAAAGCTCAGGAGGCTGCTTATAAAGCACTTTGCCGCGCAATAAGCCAATCATAGCAATTCTTCCTTTGAATGAAGTGAATCCTTAGCGGATCAGACGCACAGCTTGAGCAATGCGATTATTTAAATGGCTGGTATGAGCATGGCACAAGGCGACTGCTAAAGCATCAGCAGTGTCCGCCTGTAATTGGCCTTGGAGATTGAGTAAGACTTTTACCATATGCTGGACTTGAGTTTTGTCTGCAGCCCCTTTACCGACGGTTGCTTGTTTGACTTGTTTAGCGCTGTATTCATGTACAGGCAATTGCATGGTTACACCCGCACAAATCGCTGCACCACGGGCTTGACCTAGCTTCAAAGCGCCACCCGCATTTGTAGCCACGAATACATCTTCCACACTCATTTCATCAGGCTGCCAATCACGAATAATTTGGGTGACTTCAGCAAAAATAATCCCTAAACGCTCAGGCAAAGGGCGATCACCTAAGCGAATACAGGTACTAAAAATATGCTTAACTTTTTGCCCATCGGTCTCAATGACGCCGATTCCGGTAATTCGAGAGCCGGGGTCAATGCCAATGATTCGCCGAGTCATCTAGTTGCCGCTTATTCAGCGGCTAACGCTGTCATTACAGATTCTGAAATATCTGCATTGGAATAGACTTCTTGAACATCATCTAAATCTTCTAGGAGATCAATCATTTTCAAGAGCTTTTCGGCGATTTCTAAATCCGTGATTTCAGTTAGATTATCGGCACGCATAGTGACTTCAGAGCTATCTGGAGTGAATCCAGCGTCTACTAAAGCCGTTTGTACTGCTGCGAAATCTTCTGGCGTCGTAATAACTTCAATCGTGCCGTCTTCTTCAGTGAGCACATCACTAGCACCTGCTTCTAAAGCAGCTTCCATCAGAGCATCTTCATTCACACCCGCGGCGAAACTCATTACGCCGAGATTTTTGAACATATAAGCCACTGAGCCATTCGTGCCTAAGTTGCCACCATTCTTACTGAAAGCATGTCGAACTTCAGCAACGGTACGGTTGAGATTATCTGTTGAGGTTTCAACTAGAACGGCAATCCCACCCGGGCCATACCCCTCATAAGTTACATCAGTGTAATTATCTGCACCTAGTTCACCTGCCCCACGTTTGCAAGCTTTTTCAATAGTATCTTTCGGCATATTAGCGCCGAGAGCTTTGGCAACTGCTAAACGTAAACGTGGGTAAGCATTCGGATCAGATGTTTTACCTTCGCGAGCTGCAACGGTAATTTCTCGAATCAGTTTCGTCCAAACTTTCCCACGTTTTTTATCAACTGCGGCTTTTTGGTGTTTAATATTTGCCCATTTACTATGGCCAGCCATAACTCAATCTCATCTACTAACTTTAAAAGTGGCGCGTAGTTTAGCACAGCCTTTTTTAGGTTTGGCGGGTTTCAAATCTCAATCATATCAAAATCGGCTTTTCCTACCCCACATTCAGGGCATAGCCAGTCATTAGGCACATCTTCCCAAGCGGTACCAGGGGCAATACCTTCATTAGGAATACCCACTTCTTCTTCATACATAAAACCACAGACTAGGCACATCCACGTTTTCATTTAAGCTACTCCAAACAAATTGCAATCAGGCATTTGGCTGGCGATTATCAGAAATGAAACCAAAGAATTCAAATAAAGCTTGTAAGAAAACTTAAGAATAGGCAGTAGGGGAGTAAATAGAGGTAAGTACGTACGTAAGTCCTGCCCAAACGAGTTTAAGTAGAGGAGGAGGAGTTACTTAAACCCGTTGGGCTGGAGGAAAGCGATTAAACTTAAGCAACATGACGCTGTTCATCGTCAATGCCTTTACGGCCGTAACGAACAGCATATTCAATTTCACTACGTGCTAAACCCATATCGCTTAAATCACGATCACTTAGGGATTGCAGCTCACGGATTGCTTGACGGATTTCAGCGCTGCTATGCTCGCTGTCATTGGCTGCATTTTCTGGGTGAATCAAGTTACTAAAAAAGTGGAATATATTTTTCATTTTATTACCCTCTCTTGGGTATCTATTATTTCAATGAGTGCAGTTTAAGAACTTTGCTGCATTGCAACAAGCTAGGCTTTTTAAAGGGGGTGGTTAGATAACTTAACCTTACGGTTCATTTAAGGTGGGAACTTTTAGTAGTTTTGCTAACACAAGCCTAAGTAGTTTTCAGGTATACTCGCCGCCATTCATAGAGCTACCTAGCATTCAACCAGCATGATTGTTTTTTCTAATCTTTCTTTACGGCGTGGCCCTAAAGCTTTACTCGAAGGCGCTTCCTTTAGTATTCACCCTGGGCAAAAAGTCGGTTTGACAGGTGCTAATGGAGTCGGTAAGTCGAGTCTATTTGCGCTGATCCGTGGTGAGTTAGGCCAAGATAGCGGTGTTTTTTCTCTGCCACCTGCTTGGGTTCTAGCGCATGTGAAGCAAGAAACACCTTCTAGTGCACAGACCGCTCTAGAGTATGCCCTGCAAGGCGATGAAGAATATGTGAACTTACACGCGCAAATCGTAGAAGCTGAGGGCGCAGGTTTAGGTGAGTTACATGCGCGCTTAGATGCCATTAATGGCTATACTGCTGAAAGCCGTGCGGCCACCTTGCTACATGGCTTAGGTTTTAAACCCGAAGAGATTCAACGCCCTGTCTCCAGTTTCTCAGGTGGTTGGCGGATGCGTTTGAATTTGGCACAAGCTTTAATGTGTCGCTCTGATTTGTTGCTGCTGGATGAGCCGACTAACCACCTTGATTTGGATGCCGTGATTTGGCTGCAAGATTGGCTAAAAGGCTATCGTGGTACTTTATTACTGATTTCGCATGACCGTGAGTTTTTGGATGCGATTTGTACACAGATTGCGCATATCGAGCAGTCGCGCTTGACTCTTTACGGTGGTAATTATTCCACTTTTGAAATTACGCGGGCAGAAAAGCTCGCTCAGCAGCAATCCGCTTATGAAAAGCAAAAGCGCGAGCGTGAGCATATGCAGCGTTATGTCGATCGTTTCCGTGCCCAAGCCACTAAAGCTCGCCAAGCTCAAAGTCGCTTAAAAGCCTTAGAACGGATGGAGCTGATTGCGCCCGCCCATGTGGATTCGCCGTTTAGTTTTAGCTTTCGTGATCCAGAAAAAATGCCGGATCGGTTGCTGAATATGAGTGGCGTCAGTGTGGGTTATGGCGATAAAACCATTATTGCTAATGTGCGCTTACAGATTTTACCGGGTGAGCGGATTGGCTTGATTGGCCCGAATGGCGCGGGCAAGTCGACTTTAATTAAATTTCTCGCGGGGAATTTATCGGCTCAAGCCGGTGAGTGTTGGCAAGCACAGGATTTAAAGGTGGGTTATTTTGCTCAGCATCAATTAGAGCAGCTGAAAATTGATCAATCGCCTTTGCAACATTTACGCGCCTTAGATAAGCAAGCACGTGAACAGGATTTGCGCAATTATTTAGGTGGTTTTGCTTTTCATGGGGAGCGCGTGGACGAAGCGGTTGCGCCGTTTTCAGGCGGAGAGAAAGCACGCCTAGCGTTGGCCTTATTAATTTATCAGCGCCCAAATTTACTATTGCTTGATGAGCCAACGAACCATCTTGATCTAGATATGCGTTTAGCGCTGAGTATGGCTTTGCAAGCGTTTAATGGGGCGATGGTGATTGTTTCGCATGATCGTCACATGCTGAAAACGGTTACTGATCAACTTATCTTAGTAGATAGCGGCAAAGCGACTGAGTTTGAGGGGGATTTAGACGATTATGCAGTATGGCTACAAAATCGTTTTCGAGACGAAGAAGCGGTAAGTAAGCCAATTGAAACTACTACAGCAGCTCATAGTGCAGCTGGACGCAAAGACCAGCGTCGGGAATCGGCCGAAAAACGTAAGCAACTACAGCCACTAAAGCGCAAGGTTGATCAGCTTGAGCAAGAAATGCATAAGCTCAATCAGCAAAAGTCTAAATTAGAAGAGAGTTTGGCTGATCCTGACACGTATACCGAGGCGAATAAAACGAAGTTAAAACAATGGCTACTGGATAAAAGTGCTTTAGAAGCACGCTTAGAAACCGTTGAGCTGGAATGGATGACCTTAAGCGAGGAATATGAAACCGCCTTAGCGGAGTAGTGGCTATGCTTACACCGTCAAGTGAGTGTAAGCAGGCTGCTGATGAACAACCCCTACAAAGCCCCACAGGCTATCCTTCAGGATTTAACTTATCAACCATTACCCACTGCCTTAAAGACTCTGTATTGGCTAATGGGTTTAGCTTTTAGCTGTTCATTTATTTCCACCACGATAGGCTTTGTCAATGTCGTAAAAGAGGCATCATGGATTTTTATGTTGCCTTGGACTCAGCAATTGATGCTATTAGGTTTAGCGGGTTCAGGATATGCCCTATTATTCGCTTTCTATTACTTTTTAGTATTTAGGCCTTTGCAATTGCGTAAGCACACGACGAGTCGGTGGTGGCTGATTGCAGTGTTGATCTTAGCACTGTTGTGGTTATGGTTTGTGCTACTACCGGAGGGTAATCCGCAGGTAGAAAGCTCTATGATCGATGTGTTCTTGGCGGCTGCAGAAATCGGCTTACTGCTGCTGGGCGGTTTATTGGCAGCACAGCCCACTGCTATAAAGCACTTGCCTAATTAGACCTCAGCCCATAATTGATATTGCTCGGCTGAAAGCTTGAGTAGTTCACATAACTCTTGTAAGCGCGCTAAATCTTTGGGTTTGCGCCTTAAATCAGTAGGCGCTTCGGGTACTTGGCAGTTAATGGTGGTAAGCTTGCGGGCTAGTCGAATGGTATCCTGATGTTGTGTGACTAGCTGCTGTAAACGCTTCGCACCCAAAACTTGCATACTGCCAATCTGCTCAAGATTCTCTAGGATATTATCCAAAGAGCCGAAGCGTTTTAGGAGCTTAGCAGCGGTGGACATACCGACACCCGGCACACCCGGAATATTATCAGCCTTATCGCCAGCAATGGCGAGTTGATCAGCGATCTGCTCCGGCCAGACCCCAAAGCTATCTTTGACCCCACCCGCATGTAGAGCGCCTCGGCGATTATAATCCCACCAAATATCTTCTGCTTTTAGTAATTGTGCGAGATCTTTATCACCACTAATAATGATGATTTGCCGGTTTGGATTGCGGTTTTGTTCTGCCCAAGTACCGATGAGGTCATCGGCTTCATGCGTGGTGCTGGCTGCTTGGGTAATGCCTAAAGCATCTAAAAAGTCACGGCAGCGTTGAAATTGATATTTTAATTCGTCAGGTGCTGAGCTGCGATTGGCTTTATATGCTGGGTAAATCGTTTTACGTTCTGAGCTTTGTAAGCTGGTATCAAAAGCAAAACCAATTTGTTGAGGCTTTTGTTCATGTAATAGGTGATACACAAAACGTAAAAAGCCATGCACTGCATTGACAGGGTTACCTGCGGTATCTTTGGGTAGGGGATTACGGATAAACCAAGCACGGAAGACAAAAATACTCGCATCAATGAGCCAAATGCGCTCGAGCGAAGCATGTAAATAGTTGGACATACTGGGGTATAATTTATAAAAGGTTAAGCATAGCAAACCACCGTAAGAATACGGTGGTTTAATGAAAGAAATCCTTTACCTTAAAAGCCTTGGCTTGGGAGCATCCGCTGTTGGTATGAGGCTGAGCAGTTTTTTTATAATTCCGGTAAAGGATTCGGGCATCTTCCTGTTGTTGAACTTCACTTGAACTAGCTAGTCCTTTAGGTTCAAGCCTCGTTCATCATCTGTTCAGTATTGTATATAGCCGCTTTACACTTAAGCTGGGTAGTTGCTGTAACATAAGGTGGTAGTTAACCGACGAACGGTAAGATTGTTGATTTAATTCGCAATTTTTTTAAATTCTCTTCAGTTTTGAGTCTATGCTTTAAAAATGGACAGCAGATTGCTTTAGAACAAGGTATTTTGGCAGCTGTCGGAAATTGAAGGGGCAAGGAGCTTGCAGTATGAAGGTTAAAGCGCTGTATCAATTAGCTGCGTTAATGCTAGTAACGAGTCATTTAGTTGCTTGTAGCAGTCGTGATGAGGTTCAAGCTTCCACCGTGGAAAATGTCCCAACGCCAGCGTTTATGCTCTCAGAGGACGGTGTTGGCCCTTTAAATGCCGATACACCGTTTAATCTGATCCGTATTGGCGATGCTTTCCAAAATTACAATGTGGTTGAAGAAACCCCGCTTAATGGTGGCGAAAACAATCGGGTTATCACCGTTAAGGAGCAAGTAAAACCTGTTTTGACCATCAACCCCGATTTTCAGCAAAAGCACATTTTCTCAGTCATCGTACATGACAATCTAGTGGGCAATAAATTAGGTCATACCTTAGGTACGAAATTCTCGGAGATTTATACTCCAGAAACTCTTGAGCAATGTGCACCTGGTGTGGATGACTGGGCAGGGAAAGTGATGTGCTATGCGCCAAAAAATACCCGTATTTTGTATTTATTCAGTGGGGCTAGTCCGAAAGTCACGGATAAAGTACCAACACCTGCCGAAATGCAAGATTGGGTCTTAGAAGAGTTTGTGTGGAAAGCTCCCACGAAACAGCAATAGTGGTTTGCTCCTAAGTTTGGCTTAGGAGCAAAGACTTGTTTAAGCAGGCTTATAATTATCGATTTGAGTAGCGCCTGCACCAAAGAAGAATTTTTCCATTTCTTCTTCAAGAAATTTACGATCTTTAGGGTTGATCGGGCTTAAGCGATATTCATTAAGCAGCATAGTTTGTTGGCGTAACCATTGTTGCCAAGCTTCTTTGGACACATTTTCATAAATACGCTTGCCCAAGTCACCAGGATAAGTGGGGCGATCTAAACCTTCTGCTTCGCGGCCTAAGAGCACGCAATTTACCATTCGAGTCATACTTCCTCCGTTAAGTGCTTTAAAAGACGTTGAGCTGCGCTAGACAACCCGCCGCTAAATTCAGTACCGGCTTTATACCAAAGCCAGCTATCCCTATCCATTATTCTATCAATGGCTGCGTGTAAATCCTGCACGTCGACTAATAAAGGCTTTAAGTGCAAGGTAAAATGTGAGAAACCATGCGTTAGGATAGGTAAGGTAGCAATCGCGACAGGTTTAGTAGTGACAGCCGCCAAAGCCGTTTGCTCGTCAGGAAACTCTGGAAAGCTCCATAATCCACCCCAAATGCCAGTTGGGGGGCGCTTTTCTAGCGCAATTTCACCTTCAGCATTTCTGAGCAGTAAAGCCACTGCTTGTTTTTCAGGTAAGTCTTTAGCGGGACGTGGAGCAGGATAAGCTTCCGGATTGCCAAGTTTAAAAGCTTGGCAGCCCGTCTGAATGGGGCAGAGTAAACAAGCCGGATTGCTGCGAGTACATAAGGTTGCACCTAAATCCATCATCGCTTGGGTATAAGCCGCATTTCGCTCTGCTGGGACATGCTGCTCCGCATAGGCCCAGAGTTGTTTCTGTACAGCTGCTTGCCCTGGATAACCTTCTACTGCATGGAAACGCGCTAACACGCGCTTCACATTACCATCTAAAATTGCATGTGCCTGATTACAGGCAAGAGAGAGAATCGCGCCTGCGGTAGAGCGGCCGATCCCAGGTAGCGCTTCAACCTCAGCTAAGCTAGTAGGAAATTCACCTGCGTATTGATCCCGCACGAGTTGAGCGGCTTTATGCAAATTCCGCGCACGGGTGTAATAGCCTAAACCTTCCCAATGCTTGAGAACCGCATCCGAAGAGGCATTGGCTAAGCTTAAAAGATCCGGAAAGCTGTGCATAAAGCGTTGATAATAGGGGATGACGGTCGTCACTTGCGTCTGCTGCAACATAATCTCGGAGACCCACACTCGATAAGGCGTAGGATTTTGTTGCCAAGGTAAATGCGTACGCCCGCTATGAGCAAACCACTTTAAAACTTTATCTGCAAAGCTCTCAACCACTGACACGACCTAATCTAAGGATGGGAGGAACTAGCATAGTGAAATTGTGAGCAGATGTATAAATCCCCTAAGCTCTCCAGAAGCTTTAAGCCAAACTAAGCGGCCAGAAAACTAGATGATTGTTGTCTGGGGAAAAACACTCTACAATAGCGCTCCTACACACTATCGCGGGTGTAGTTCAATGGTAGAACGGCAGCTTCCCAAGCTGCATACGAGGGTTCGATTCCCTTCACCCGCTCCACTCTATATTTTTCTTATTTCTCCTAACTTCTAAAAAATGCCTAAATCATTGATATTTTAGCGGCTTTCATTCTACGAACGTATCCCTAATAGTCCCTATAGCGCCAAAATTAGGGGGTAGGATTGTGGGTATAATTTGAGTCTTTAAAAATTAACTGCCTATAATGCGGGTATATAAAGCGGGTATGGTCGCCCGTAACCTTTGATAGATAAGGGAGTTCGATAGCGTTATGGTAGGCAGAACAATAACTTTACTTACTGACTTAGAAGTCAAAAATGCTGAGGTTAAAGAGAAGTCTTATAAGCTAAAAGATATGCCGGGCTTACACTTAGAAGTGGGCTGGTAAAATAAAACAGCCATACACGGCTTGCGTGCCACTGCTTCTAGTACCTTAACGACTGAATGCTAATCTATACTTGTGCTTTGTCTTTAATTTAAGTACAAATACTTGTACTTAATCGAGGAAAGTACCAGTAGAAGCAATCAGCTATTCTGAATTTAGAAAAAACCTTGCGCATGCCTTGGATAAGGTAGAGCAAGACCGAACACCTTTATTAATCACTCGCCAGAACGGTACGCCTGCCGTCTTGATTTCTTTAGATGAATACAACGCCTATATGGAAACCGCGCATCTTGCGGCCAGTCCTAAAAATGCTGAGCGTTTGAACCGTGCCATTGCTCAATTAGAGGCTAAGCGGGGTGTGGTACGTGAATTAGTGGAGCCGACAGAATCATTCTGTGTTGGGCTGATGATGCATGGGATGATTATCTGTATTGGCAACAACCAGACCGTAGAGTATTAAAGCGAGTGAATGACCTGATCAAAGACATGAAGCGCAACCCGTTTGAGGGCTTGGGTAAGCCTGAACCGCTCAAGCATCAATGGTCTGGTTATTGGTCTAGGCGGATCACCGAAGAACATCGGCTCGTATACAAGCTGGAAGAGGGTGGCCTCTATATCGCTCAGTGTCGTTACCATTATTGAACTAAAATTCAATCATCTTACCAGCCGGACACGTTCCGGCTTTTTCATGCCTGCCATTAGGTATGCCTCTTGCTCGTTTCCATCTTGAGCGGAAAATGAAAGTTGTGCATACGGTTACTGGTTAGCGATGCAAATATTCTAATGGGTATGGAAGAAGGGCAGCTTTTGACAGTGGTATTCAAGCTGCCTTTTGAGTTGATTATTCCTGACTTATTATTTTTTGATGAGCTTGAAGAGCTACATGCCCACTGGCGGGGTTTAGGCTTGAAATTAGATATGTTAAGCGGTGAGAGTGTTAGGCAGGTTGCAGAGTTGACGAGCAAATACGCTAAACCAAGGCGTAATGATTGATGGCTCTTGCGTTAGCCAAACAGGAAAAATGCCCGCTTTTAATAGGCGCTAGAGATTTAAAAAAAGCTGCTGAATTAGAAGGTGTATTCGTTCGCGGTACTTTATGGCTGGTTGAACAGCTTGTTATTCATAGTTTGATTTTTGTAGAGACTGCCAAACAAAGCTATGAACAGGTGAAAGCGAAGGGGCGGCGTTTGCCTTGGACTTTGGCTATACAACATTTAGATGCTTTACAGAAAACCGGCTCGATAGAAACGTAAAAAAGGTGATATTAGCGGGTCTATTTATAGTTCACTATTTTTATAGCCTATTTTAATCAATAAGTTGCTTAAATTTATCGATTCTCTTTTAAACTTCAAATTAACCTCAAGTACGTTATAGAGCAAGGGTTAAGTATAATAAATATACTTTTCTCTATAGGTGCTTTTCATGCTTGCTAAACACGATCTCTCCCTCAAAGACATTCTCCATTCCAAGCGTGCGAATCTGTACTACTTAGAACACTGTCGTGTCATGGTGAAAGATGGACGTGTGGTGTTTTACGAGGCGGCAAAAGATGAAAATCGTTATTGGAATATTCCCATTGCCAATACCACCGTTATTTTACTTGGTAATGGCACATCGATTACCCAAGCAGCAGTACGTTTATTATGTGGTGCCAGCGTTATGTTTGGTTTTTCGGGTGGCGGTGGTACGCCTTTATTAGCAGGCACAGATACCAAAAAGCCTAGCGATATTGAATGGCTGTTACCGCAAAGTGAATATCGTCCTACCGAGTATTTACAACAGTGGCTGCGTTTCTGGTTTGATGCCAATAAGCGCTTGCAGATTGCCAAGTATTTTCAAGAGCAGCGTTTAGCGTATTTAGCAAAGGTTTGGAAGGAAGATAAAACCTTACGTAGTTATGATTTTGGCTTAGATGAAATGAGCTTGGAAAAGGCATTTAAGCAGTATCACAACGAGTTTGGCGCGATGCCTGATGTGAATAAGTTATTACTACTAGAAGCGCGTTTAACCACGGCCTTGTATGCTTTTGCGGCCAGTCGTACTAAACAAAACGGTTTTACGCGTAACCATGACCCCAAAGAAACCGATATTGCTAATCAATTCCTCAATCATGGCAACTACTTAGCTTATGGTTTAGCCGCCACTTGTTTGTGGGTATTGGGCATTCCGCATGGTTTTGCCGTGATGCACGGTAAAACGCGACGTGGGGCGTTAGTCTTTGATGTAGCGGATTTGATTAAAGATGCCATTGTTCTACCCAATGCGTTTATTGCGGCGCACGAAGGGGATAAGGAACAAGAGTTTCGTCAGCGTTGTTTGCAAGCGTTTACTCAGCATGAAGCCTTAGATTTCATGTTTGATTGTGTGCAAGCAGCTGCCATCAAAGGGGCAAGCTTATGATTGTCACCTTTGTTTCACAATGCCAGAAAAACTCACTGAAAATTACGCGTCAAATCCTGGATAGTTATGCCAATCGCATCGGCGAACGTACATGGCAAACCGTGATTACGCAAGAAGGCTTGAACGCGGTGAAAACTCGCCTTGCCAAAAGCGCACGCAAAACCACTGCGGTAGCCTGCCATCGTATGCACGGTACGAGCCGCACTGAATTAGTCTGGATTGTTGGCAATAAGCGCGAGTTTGATGCGTTTGGCAATGTACCTGTGCATCGCACCCACCGTGATCTGATGAAGATTCATGATGAAAATGATTGGGGGGATTTAGAGCTGATTAAAGTGCTAGTTGCCTTGTCTGCTTTGTTCCATGATTTTGGTAAATCGTGGGATCACTTCCAAACCATGCTGAAAGATAATAAGAAAAAAGACCCCATACGGCATGAATGGATTTCCTTATTACTGTTTAAAGCATGGGTACAAGATAAGACCGATGAGCAATGGTTAAATGAATTAGCAGCTTTAAAAGATCAAACCTCTGCGCAACGTGAAAAGTTTGCCAAACAACTCATTACAGCGGCTAAACCTGTGAAAGAAAGTGAGGATTATCCGTTTGAAAAAGGTTTATCAACCTTTGCTTCGTGGGTAGCGTGGTTGATCGTTACGCATCATAAGTTGCCAGGGGAGCGCTTGAAGTATGGTGATACGCCAGCGTTTACTGAGATTAAAAAGCCGGTTAATCGAGCTTCGGTGTTGGAAACCATTTCACGCGCGATGGGGTATGTAAAACAAAGTGGTGAGCCTAAATGGAGCTTTGGTAAGGATGCGCAAAAATTCCAATTACCACTTTTGTCAGCAGCATGGTGTAAAGAGGCGGCACGTTGGGCGCGTAAAGCGCAAGTTAATTTAGCTAGTGTGACCGAAAAGGTTGTTCAAGAGCGTTTGATACTGACCTTGGCGCGTTTGGGCTTAATGGTGGGGGATCATCATTATTCTTCGCAAGAAGCGGACGCAAACTGGAAAAGCGATTTACAGCTCATCGCTAATACCGATAAGCAAGGCGAGGCAAAGCAAAAGCTTGATGAACACTTAGTGGGGGTAATGGAGTCCGCTTTAAAAGCGACGCATTTATTGCCTTATTTAGAAACAGGTTTGCCGCAAGTGAGTGAGTTACGGGCGTTGCGTAAACCAGTGCCTACCAATAGCAAGTTTGCATGGCAAAACAAAGCCGTTGAAACCATCAGCACATGGCGCAAAGAGCATAAATTAGAGGAGCACGGTTTCTTTGCTATCAATATGGCAAGTACGGGTTATGGTAAGACTTTTGCTAATGCCAAAATCATGGGAGCGCTAACTCCTAATCAGAGTTTACGTTATAACCTGGCACTGGGTTTGCGCACACTTACGCTACAAACAGGTGATGAATACCGCAGCAAATTGCAGTTAGATAATACCCAAATGGCGGTGTTAATTGGCTCATCAGCCGTGCGCTTTTTACATGAACAATCGCCTATTGAACAACAAGTACAGTTAGAGCTGAATGAGGAGTTGGAAGAGCTATCCGGTTCTGCTTCTGCCGCTGATTTAGAGACAAATTTTGATATTGATATTGCTTTGGGTGAGGCAATCGATGACAAGTTTAGTACGGTATTAAAAAATGCGCCTAAAGCCCGTCAATTGCTATATGCGCCTGTAGTGGTTTGTACTATTGATCATCTCATGCCTGCAACCGAAAGTGTGGCGGGAGGTAAGCATATTTTACCGACTATGCGCTTGATGTCGGCTGATTTAGTGATTGATGAGGTAGACGATTTCAATCAGGAGGATATGCCAGCCATCGCGCGTTTGGTGCATTTGGCGGGAATGTTGGGGCGCAAAGTGATGATCTCCTCGGCAACCATTCCACCCGCCATTGCTGAAGGTTTATTGCAGGCTTATCAAGCGGGTTGGCAACTGTTTGCCAAGAGTCGCCAACGTCAAGCGAGTGTGACTTGTTTCTGGGTAGATGAGTTTACTACTCAAATCGATTTCATTAGCGATACCCAACCCTTTGCTACCCAACATCAAAGCTTTATTCAACGCCGCTTAAAGCGTTTAGCTGAACAAGCTGCACAACGCAAAGCCTTAATACCTGCAATGCAGCGCACTAACCTAGACAAAGCTGAGCTAGAACAACAATGGTTTGCACAAGTATTACAAAGTGTTTTAAGCCTGCATCAGACTTATAGTGAAACCGATGAGGGCAGTGGTAAACGTTTTTCAATGGGGGTGGTGCGGGTAGCGAATGTTGACCCGTGCATTCAACTGACGCGCTATTTATTGGCGTGTGACTTGCCCGATGCTATCGATATTCGCGTCATGCCTTATCACAGCCGTCAAGTCTTATTGCTGCGTTCTGAGCAAGAAAAACATTTGGATACGGTGTTAAATCGTAAGGATGGGCGCAAACCACAGGCTAATCCTATTATTCGTCAACACTTGCAGCAATCGAGTAAACAACAGCTTATTTTCATTTTAGTGGCAACCCCGGTGACGGAAGTGGGGCGTGATTTCTGCTTGGATTGGGGCGTGATTGAGCCGTCATCCATGCGGAGTATTATTCAACTGTGTGGTCGCATTCGCCGGCATCGTCCGGTTACAGAATTATCCATACCCAATATTCATTTGTTGGCCTACAACCTCAAAGGCTTTACCCAAACCAATCCTAATCTGGCGGTATTTTGCCATCCGGGCTTTGAAAGCAAGGCTTATCCTTTGGTGAGCCATGATTTAAAAGCTTTGGTGGATGAGGCCGCATTAGCGGAAAAAGTCGATGCGTCAAGCCGCATTCAAGCCGCCCATCCTTTGCAACCGACGCAACGTTTAGCTGATTTAGAGCATCAAGCCTTGCAGGATATTTTACTGAAAGCCGATTTTAGCCCGAAAGCAGTGCAGGGTTGGCTGCACAGTGCGTTTTATTTCACGCGCTTTGCCCAGCAACAAAGCCCGTTTCGTTCCTCTGAACCAGAAGCTGATTTTGTGCTGTATGTGGAAGAGGGGGAATTAGTCGTTCGCTTTGCGCCTGATCGGACTTTACAAGGGAAACAATTAGGTAAAGTTGCGGTGCAGGTTCATTCGGTACAGTTAGAAGAAAATCTAAAGCAGCGCTTGTGGTTGTGTTTGGATTATGAAAGTTTGCTTGAGGAAAAGCGCGAGCTATTGGGGCGTAGTTTGCGTGGAACTTGTGAGTATTTGGGTACGTTTAGTTTGCCGGATCGTGAGGGTGAACAGCAGTTTGAATTTATTCCCTATTTGGGCTTTATGCGTTTATCTAATAAATAGTGTATAATTAATGCTCATTTTTATTGACTGCTGAATAAGCAGCTTATTTCTATTTGGAAAACTCCTCATATGAGCAATCCTATTTCTGATTTTTTGGATGGGCGCAAGCAAAAGCCTTTGAAAGAAGGTAAAAAACCTGCAGCTGAAATTGAAACTGACTATTCTATTCCCGTTTGGGTGGCGAATGCAGCGAATCGTGCCTCACAATTAAGTTTGGTATCGCATCCAGCTAAATTTAGCCATCCTGATGCAAAAACTACGCCTGTACTGTTTACAGGTGAATTTAAACCTGATGGTTATTTACGTTCGGGTAATGTAGCGATTAATCAACAGGATGTAGTCGGGAATGCAGCGGCTTTGGATGTTTATGCGTTTTTATCATTAGTACTCGCAGATGGTAGCAGTGTATTAACACATTTTGATCAACAAAGCGATTTATTAAAAGGTTTGCTCAAAACAGATGAGGAAACTTTTCAACTCTGGCGTAAGCAATTCTTAGCGATTAAGCAAAGCACCAGTCAAAATAAGACTTATGCACAAGTCAAACAGGTTTATTTTCCGGTTGAGCAAGGCTATGAATTGCTTTCGATTTTATATCCTTCTGGTTTAATGACCGAACATCGTGAGCGCTTACGCACTTTAAAATTTTCAGAAAATACCAAGCAAGCGCGTGAAGCTAGAAAGAAAAATGAGTTTCATGAGCAAGGCTTTGATGAGGTTTTTGGATTGCTAACCCAACATTTTGGTGGCACAAAACCTCAGAATATCAGTAAGTTAAATAGTAATAATGGGGGTGAGGCTTGGTTGCTGCCATGTCTGCCGCCCACCTTGCAAGCGCAGTATGTAGCCTTGCCTAAAATAGATTTTTTTAAAGCTATTCATTGGGATAAACAATTAACAGTGTTATTGAAAGCGCTACATGGTTTTTTGGGTACTAATTATAATAATGTTGATATTCGTGATGGGCGCAAACGCATCATGACGTATTTATTTGAATGGTTATTAGAGCGTGCCGCTCGTTTGCAAACTCAAAAGGCAGGTTGGTCACAAGCGCAGGGTTTTGAATTGCCGGAAGAGCAGCAGCTTTGGTTAGACCCGTTTTTCTATGAGCGGCGTGAGGCTGAAAAAGATTGGCGTGAAAAAATTGCCGCGCGTAGTGCAAAATGGTTAATGACCGCTTATGAACGTTCGCGTAAGACTAAACAGGATGCTGAGCAGCTAGGAGTTACAGAAGCGAAAGCTTTTGAGAATGAGTGGCTGGATTATATGCGTGAATATCAGGAGTTTTTGTAATGAGTCAGTATTTATTATTAAAAAAACTCCGTGTGCAAAATGCTAATGCCTTGTCTAGTCCTTTTACCTTTGGTTTTCCAGCGGTAACAGCTTTTATGGGCTTTGCGCATCGTATTCAACGCGAATTTAATCCAACAAATGATCCTGATAGTTTCTTATGTACAGGGATAGGTATTGTTAGCCATCACTTTACCATGCAGGATTATCAAGAGGGCTATAACCGTTGTTTAAAAATTACTGCCAATCCTCTAGATAAAGAGGGTGACCGCCCTTCTTTTATTGAAGAGGGACGTTGTCATTTGACGGTTTCCTTGCTGCTAGAAATTGAAAATTTACCTAGCTTTAATGATAAATTCTTGCAAAAAATTAGAAATTTATTAGCAGGGCGTTTGAAATTAGCGGGCGGTGATCTGTTATATCGTCCTGATCTAGAAAAAGAGAATATTCGGTTAATTGATGATAAACCTGCTAATTTTCGCCAATTAATTCCAGGTTATGCACTGATTGAACGTAAAGATTTAATGTTAAACACGATGCAAACCGGACAAGATAGTTTATCCGCTTTATATGATGCTTTAGTCGTCAAGCATCGTTGTAGCCAAGACGAACAAGGCAAGGTCATATGGCAATCACAACGCAAATATGAGGGTTGGCTGGTTCCCATTGCCACAGGTTTTCATGCGCTGACTTCACCCGCTTTGGCAGAGCAACAGCGTGATGCTGAAACCCCACATCGTTTTGCAGAAAGTGTGGTGACTTTGGGTGAATTCAAAATGCCGTTACCTGCGCGTTTTCCCAATGGTTTTAAGGATTTAATGTGGCGTTATCAGGTGCGAGGGGATTTATATCTTTGCACCCAAGATGCGTATCAGAATTGAGTTTAAGGAGTATTTTTTATGGCAAAAACAGATAAACCTAGCATTCCTTCGGTATTAGCCTTTGAAAAGAAATTAGTGCCTTCTGATGCGCAACTGTTTGCGGTGAGTTGGGAGAATCGTACTGCACCACAAGGCTTGAAATTACAGGTTAAATCGGTGCGTGGCACAATTTCCAATCGTTTGAAAACGGCTAAAGAAGCTGATCCTGCCAAACTTGATGCGTCGATTGAAAACGCCAATATTCAGACGGTGGATTACTGCGCGTTACCGAATGATAAAGACACTTTGAAAGTGCGTTTCACTTTGAAAGTGTTGAGTGGTGTGCAAACCCCGTCGGCTTGTAATGGGCAGGATTTCCAAAAGACTTATGCTGAAGCGGTGCAAGGTTATATTGCCAAAACTAGTTTCACTGAATTGGCACAACGCTATGCGACTAATATTGCGAATGCGCGTTTTCTGTGGCGTAACCGTGTGGGCGCAGAACAGATTCAAGTGGTGGTTAAACACATTAATAGTAATAGTGACAAGCCAACGGTGTGGACCTTCGATGCCAAAGGTATTGGTTTGCAAGCCTTTGATTCCAAAGCAGTACAGGCTTTAGCGAGTGTGATTGCCGATAGTTTAAGTGGCAAAACTGAATTTGCTTTATTGGATATTGAAGCTTACGCGCAGTTGGGTGAAGGGCAGGAAGTGTATCCGAGTGAAGAATTAGTCACGGAAAAGGGTGATAAGAGCAAAATTTTATACGAAACCGATGGGATTGCCGCGCTGCATTCGCAAAAAGTTGGTAATGCTTTACGCACGATTGATACATGGTATGAACAGGATGGTCGCCCGATTGCGATTGAGGTGTATGGCTCGGTGACGAATCAAGGTACGGCGTATCGTAAACCAACGGATAAGAAAGACTTTTATACTTTGTTTGATAAGTTTGCGCTGGGCGAAAAGCTGGAAGCAAACGATGAGCATTATGTGATGGCGATGTTGGTGCGCGGTGGTGTGTTTGGTCAGTCCTCGAAGTAGGGGGTGGCCATGTACTACTTTATTGAACTCAGCCTGATTCCTGATGAAAGTGTTCCCAGTGGCTTTGTGCTGGGCAAAGTGATGGATGTTTTGCATCTGTGCTTTGTCAATGTGCAAAAAGACTTGGGGCATAATCCAGTCGGTTTGTCTTTTCCTCAGTATCGTTATGACCCTGAGGCAAAAGGTGAAACCAATGGTAGTTTAGGTTCGCAAATTCGCTTGTATGCCCAAGACGAGGCGCATTTAGAATCCTTATGTCTTAAGCAACAATTACGCCGGTTTGAGGATTATGTGCATGTTCGGGCGATTCGGGAAGATGCGGCGAAATTGGGGTTTGCCTGTTTTAAACGGGTACAGTGTCGTTCTTCCATTGAACGTTTAGTGAGACGGCGTATGACGCGTCAAGGTGAGTCACCAGAGCAAGCTAAACAGCGGGTGCAAACTTTTAAGGAGCAACAATCCGATTTGCCATTTGCGCATTTACACAGCCAAAGCAGCGAGCAAGCGTTTCGTTTGTTTATTGCTAAACAAACCGTTCCTGAATCTACAGGAAAGTGGCAATTTAGTAGTTACGGCTTGAGTGGAACGGTGGGTGTACCGAGTACCTAATTTACCCCTAATTTTGCCGAGCTAAAATCGCTCTTTAACAATCAAATACTTAGAGAGCCTTAGAAAAAAAGGGTCAAAACTTGGTTTTTGACTCTTTTTGCATTAAAAACAGAGGATTATTAAGCTATAATCCTCCTTCACTGCGGCATACGCAGCTTATGAAAGCATTCATCATAACCTTTAACATTTTTCTATCTTCACTGCGGCATACGCAGCTTATGAACAGAAAAGGCCGAGCCGGAAGCTTCATATCCCCTTCACTGCGGCATACGCAGCTTATGAAGATGCAGCCCAAGTGCTGGTATTGTTCGCCTGCTTCACTGCGGCATACGCAGCTTATGAAAGTGGCGCAACCATTGCACCTTGAGCTGCTTCCTTCACTGCGGCATACGCAGCTTATGAATGTATTGAAAGCCTGCCGTGCGGTGCGGGTGCCTTCACTGCGGCATACGCAGCTTATGAACGGCTCGTTCAACCCTGAAACACGAATGACTCCTTCACTGCGGCATACGCAGCTTATGAAGGATTGCCTGTAGTAGTTGGACAGGACAAAACCTTCACTGCGGCATACGCAGCTTATGAATGAGACGGGCGAAACTTGGACGGGGCGAGGCCCTTCACTGCGGCATACGCAGCTTATGAAATCACGCGATTCGCGGCCACCGGCGCAACCATCTTCACTGCGGCATACGCAGCTTATGAACGATGAAGAGGAAACGGAGGAGAGATTCTTACCTTCACTGCGGCATACGCAGCTTATGAATATCTATGACCAGTAGAAAATCCTTAATTCTTATTGAATAAGCGCTAGGTTCGGCCTGTTTTTATTCTATTAAATCGAGGTTGATGGGTAAGGGTGGTATTTAAATTACAGCCACTCTGACCAGTCAGGCCATTTATTTTTTCTTAAACTAATCCTAAATAAAAGATGTCTGTACGCAGATGCACAGAAAATCAAGCTAGTGATGTAGAATGAAGCTTCATTCGAGGACTTGCCCCGCTAGGTAATATTTGATTTAAAATAAGGCTCTTTCCACTTTTATCCTTGTTTTTTCCTAAGAAATTCAAAGTCTAATAATAGCCACGCTTGTCTTGTAAATATTTACAAGTCGCTCCTTAGGACGCTAGGCTTAGCGCGTACTCCTCAAGTGCAATGAATAATAAAAATAATAACGGCTAATGGACTATGTCAGAAACCTCACTTTTTGATCTTGTGATCACTGGGCAACACTCACAGAATCCACCAGAGTTTCTGGCGCGTGAAATTTTGGACTTATTAGATGTGCACAATGCCAAGTTAGAACAGAAATTAACTGCTGCTTTCCAAACGAATTCTTGCGCAGTCAGCGTTTGTCCGCACATCCAGCTTAAAGCAGCTATGCTTTGGCAGAAAAAATTAACTGCCTTTTCAGTAAGTAGTGAAGTACGTCCAGTTGTACAACTTGAGGCTAAAGTCAGTGAATTAGAATTGTATACCTGCGCCGCTTGTGGGCACGAGCAACCTAAAGCTGAAGATAAGGTAATGCAAGTTTGCCAAGTTTGTGGGCTTGCAAGTCAAACAGAGAGGAACTCCCAAGGTTTAGATGATCTTTTCCATACCGAACAGCAGCGTCGCGAAGCAGAAAAAGCTAGAGCTATTAGTGATGCACTTAAGCAAGCAAAATATCAAGAAGATCGGCGGTTACGTGAAGAAGCTCTAAGGGGAGTCAAACCGGCACCTGCTAAGTTTGCCCAAGTTTTACTCGCAGTGGTGGGGACATTTACGGTTGCAGTGGGTTTAGGTATTGCTTATTTTTTCACAAGCCCACCGGAAGAGACGCCTAGTTCTCCACCACAAGCAAGTGCCATGCCGACTAAACCTCGTACCGTTACACCTACTAATCAGCTGAGTGTAACCAGTAAACCAGCAGAAAAATCACAAGCTGTACCTGGCGTAGAAACTAACCTAGCGGCTACTAAACCAACGGACTTAAATACAGGTTCGCAGCCTAAAGCAGAGCAGGTGGCTAGTTCGGTAGCTAATCAGCCAACGGATGCTACTGCAGACTTGAAAGAGTCTACAGAAAGCCAAACTCCATCGGTTGCTAATTTTCAACCACCAAGTGCAAAGTTAGTAGAGGCTTTAGAGGCCATTGAGGAGATTCACCAGCTCCAACCTCAATCAGGGATGGCAAGTCGTACTTTAGAGGTTGATCGTGAGCGTATCCAGCAACTCCTTAAAATCAATGAGACTCAACTGGTGCCACAGGTTATTGCCTCGGTACAACGGCCTTATGCACAAAGCTTGTTATGGCTGGAATATGCACAATGGCAAGTTCAACAAGGGCAAATCCAACCGGCACAACAAACGATTGAGGAAATGCGTAAGGTACAAGCTACTACCCGTGATATTGATCAGCAAGTCTTGATTGCTGGAGCATTGAGCAAAGCTTACTTATTAGTAAATGAGGAAGCTAAAGCTGAGAGTAGTTTACAACAAGCCATTGCAAAGGCAGGCGATGTACCTAAACGTTCTTTTCAAACTTGGCTGTTAGTTCAATTAGCTAATGAGCAAGCTTTATTGGGTAATAGTACGGCTACCCACAAATTATTAAAACTTACCGAGCCTTTGTTAAATCCTGCGGTAGCGGAAACTACACCGACTACCGCTAAACCTGCGCAGATTATTTCCACCTATGCTTTAGTGAATGAGTTTGCTGAGGCCAAAAATCGTTTAAAAAATATTAGTGATGTCAATAAGCGTAATGCTTTAAGTGAGTGGCTCAATCAGTTAGAGGCACAACTTCACTAGGTTAAACTTGCCAGTCGTACAAACTTAGTTCACATTCTCTGTGAATAGTTCGCTATTTTCAGCAGGAGGCTGAGCTTGGGGTTAGCAAAAAGTTTAGTAGGTACGAGTTTTGTTAGTTTAGTGTGTGCTTGTACAGCTCAAACGCAAGCATCTAGTCATTGGGCTGATTTCTGGCAGGTAGCTCCCCAGCGTCAGGCTGAAACATTGACTCAAGATCTAGTTGCAACGGGTCTACCGATGAGTCGTCTCGGTACTATTCGTTATCAGCAGCAGACTTATCCTTTACCTGTCATTAAACTCAATAGAGTCCCTAAACAAGCATCAATCTGTCTTTTTGCTGGAGTACACGGCAATGAAATCGCTGGTACTGCGGCTGCTTTATCCTTAATTGACGATCTAGCCCACCAACCCCAGCTTTATCCAAAGACTAATTTTGTCATTGTCCCTTTGGTGAATCCTTGGGGTTGGGAGCGTGGTTTTAGGTATAACTTTGAAGGACAGGATATTGCACGTAATTTTGCACGGGCGGGCACTCAAGAGACGGTTTTGATTAAAGCACTCTTGGCTCGTGAACGCTGCCAACTCGTTGTTGATTTGCATGAAGACAGCACGAAAACAGGCTTTTATTTACTCACCTATGCTCATCCTGACCCCAGCTTTACACCGAGTTTAGTAGAAAAAGTAGCTAAAGCTTTAGGCATGTCCAGCGCTGAACAGGTGCCACAAGGTGTGTATCAAATTAGCGCACAGGAATTTGCTACTAACCCACGGCCTACACTATCTCAATATGCTCGGGAGCAAGCTGTACCACAAACTTATATTATTGAAACACCGATGCAGCTACCACTAAAAGAGCGTATCGCTATTCATCGGCGAGTGCTGGATGAGTTGATTACTCATTTACCAACTAGCTAGGTTCCTGAGCAGTTTACTAATAAGTTGGCTGTCGGATTTTAGGAGCGGCTGAGTGCTAAACCTTGCTCAGTGACTGCTAACGCTAACAGGCTATAATCAGGTATTGTTTGATGTGCTGTTACTAATTCGTGCGTGTGCGTAGCGGTAATAATTAATAAGTTTGCACCTGCTGCTTTAGCCGCTTGAATACCTGCTGGCGCGTCTTCAAAAACTAAACAGTTTTTAATCGCCACACCTAAGCGCTCTGCGGCTAATAAAAAGCAATCGGGTGCTGGTTTACCTTGTGTGACATCATCAGCGCTTACTAAGCATGCAGGGACAGGCAAACCCGCAGCAGCTATGCGTGCTAAGGCTAACGCACGGGGTGCTGAAGTCACGACTGCCCAACGATGCCTAGGCAAACGACTTAAAAACGGTGCAGCACCCGGAATGGGTTCAATTCCTGCCACATCAGCAATTTCCATGAGAGTAATACGTTCTGCTTCAACAATAGGGTCAAGATTTGGCAAGTTTAAACGCGCAATCGTATCCACTGCACGGCGGCCATGAATGGTCGGTAAGAAGCTTTCCACATCTAAGCCATAACGTTCTGCCCAAGTCGTCCAAACACGTTCAGCTGCTTTAATAGAACTTAAAATTGTGCCATCCATGTCAAATAGAAAGGCATCGAACTGGCCAATTTGCGCTGATTGATTCATGGAAAAGATCCTAATTAGGGTAAAGCGACGAGTTTAGAGTTAAATAGTAAAAGAGTATTTTGCAAGTGCATAGAGCTGACGAGTATCTGAGTCTTAAGCAGCTAGCTACTTGTGATGATAATTTAAGGTTTAGTGATTAAGCGCAAAAAGCCCATCAACCCCTCTTCGCTAAAACTTCCGTGTAAGTGGTTATTATAATCAGTGTCCAAGACACTTTTAGGCTGATAGTTACCTGCTAGATAAGCTTGAATTCGCTGTACTCTTTCAGTATGAACCATAGTGCCTGGTTTAAATTTATTCGGGGCAATCAACATAGCGACTAAACCAATAAACTCCTGATCATTGAGCTGATTAAGTGCCTTATGGAAATAGATATGAGCTGCTTGTACAAAGCCTTTTATTTCATGATTTTGTTCATGGCCGAAATAAGCAATATTTAAAAATAAATCAAGTTGTGCTTCTTTGGAAACTAAAGCATCTAGTGCATATTGCGCAATTAAAGTTTGGCGAATCTTAGCAATACCCTGTTGAAAGCCTTCTGGATAATATAAAAGCTTTACTAAACCTTGAGTGATGGTTGTCATCCCAGCACCTGGCGTAGTTAGGTCAACTCCATGATGGCTATAAAACTTTGGGTCTTCAATGGCTAAGAGGATTTTTAATTGCTCAGGACTGAGTTTAGCAATACTGGCCGTTTTAAAATAATTCTGTTGGGCTTGAGCCACTAAAGCAGGTGTTTGTGCACGGGCTATTCTGACTTCATTGGTATAATAAAGTGCACTACCTAAGATCAGGAGCACTAGGCTGAATAAGCTGTATTTAAACGAGTTAAATAAGCCTTTTCTAAAGCGTGCAAGACTCATTACCTTAGCCCATTTTATTCCAATGAGCCAAGCTTAAAGCCTTGCTTTGCAAACTACGTGCAGAAAATAAGGAAATATTTTTGCTTCAGTCGCTAGCTACTAAAAGCGTAGGTGTTTGACTGATAAGCCATTATTTATTAATTCATTCAATGAGTCGATGCCAATTCTTAAATGTTGCTCAACAAAGTCTGCACTAACTTTTTTATCACTGGCTTCTGTTTTAACACCTTCTGGCTCCATTGGACGATCCGAGACTAATAATAAAGCCCCCACTGGAATTTCATTGAAAAAGCCTGCGCTAAAAATAGTGGCTGTTTCCATATCAATCGCCATACAGCGCATACTTTTTAAATAAGCCTTAAAAGTCTCATCATGCTCCCAGACCCGGCGATTAGTGGTGTAAACTGTGCCTGTCCAATATTCGCGTTGGTATTTACGAGAAATGGTGGTGGAGACGGCTTTTTGTAAACTAAACGCGGGTAAAGCAGGTACTTCAGCTGGGAAATAGTCACTGGAAGTTCCTTCGCCACGAATCGCTGCAATCGGTAGAATTAAATCGCCCAGTTGATTTTTACGTTTTAAGCCACCGCATTTACCCAAAAACAGCACTGCTTTCGGATGTACACCACTGAGTAAATCCAGTACGGTTGCGGCATTCGGGCTACCCATGCCGAAATTAATAATCGTAATATTATTCGCGGTCGCATTTGGCATGCTGCGGTCAGCCCCAAGAATGGGCACATTATGCCAGCGCGCAAAAATCTCTACATATTGATTAAAATTGACCAGTAGAATGTATTGGCCAATTGTTTCTGGAGTTAAGCCGGTATAGCGAGGTAGCCAATTGGCTACGATCTCTTGTTTGGTGCGCATAAGATTTTCGTCCTTATTGTTATTAGTGATACCTGTCTGTGATGCAGGTTTTAAATAGAGGAGGGAAATAATAGAGAGTAATTTTCTTAGAAAGTTCCTCTCCTCCTAAGCTTAAAGTCTAAATTTAAGCAGCTTGGCTAAGTTTTGCAAGTAGCGCTTGCCCTTGTTCCCAATTGCCTAAACCACTGCTGGCATTGATGTGTCCATAGTCGCCAAGCACGATAAACTCACTGCCCCAAGCCTGTGAGCACTGCCGCATATGTGTTTCCGAGCCATAAGGGTCATTCGTGCTACAAACCACAATACTTTTAAACGGCAAAGCTTGCATAGGCGTATTGTCATAGCCTTGAGCATCTTTCGGAAAATTTGCCCCTTGTGGATCGGGTACCGACACTAATAAAGCACCTTCGATCTGCTGCTGAGTTTGGGCTGCCCAATGCGCTACAGTTAAACAACCTAAGCTATGAGCGACTAAAATGACAGGCTGAGTTTGCTGCTGAATCGTTTGTTCAATAGTGGCTACCCATTCAGAGCACACGGGATGATCCCAATCACGTTGTTGAACGCGCGTGGTATTCGGCAGAATGGTTTCCCACCGAGTTTGCCAATGGCCTGCATCAGAGTTGTAGATACCGGGGAGGATGAGATATTTAATTGAGGAACTCATAACTAGTCCTTAAAGCGTAAGGGCTGTTAAGCATATCGAGTGTATATTTTTTAGTATAGAGTTAGTTGTTATCTAAAAAATACAGCACAGTTATTTTGATTATCAAAGCTGTATTGTTTAATAAAAAAAGAGCTTTGCTAGTCAGGCACAATTTCCACAGATGAGCTACACTTGTGCAGCTCATCAATATCGCCTATTTAGTCCTATTCGATTTCCACCACCAAATCCCCTTGCTCCACCAATTCACCCTGATGCAGATGAATTTGCTTCACTTTGCCTGCAGCAGGCGCAGTAATCGTCGTTTCCATTTTCATGGCTTCGATGACGAATAGCGGGGTATTTTGCTCCACTTCTTGGCCGGGTTTGACCATGATCGCAGAGAGTTTGCCTTGCAAGGAAGTACCGATTTCTTTTTCGCCGACAGCTTTGCGATTAGTCGCTTTGGTCGGTTTCACGGAAAGATCACGCACTTGTACCGAGCGAATCTGACCATTGAAATCGAAGGTGACAATGCAATTGCCGTTTTCATCGGCATCCGAGCGATACAGCAAGCGGATGATCAGCACTTTACCTTGACCGAGCTCGACTAACACCTCTTCATTGAGTTTGAGGCCATAGAAGAATAACGGAGTCGGTAAATGGCTGACATCGCCGTATTCCTGCTGATGTTTATAAAACTCTTTATAAACCGCTGGATACATTTTGTAGGATAAGAAATCGAGGAAGCTACGATCCACATCAAACTCTTGTTTGAAAGCAGCAAATTCAGCCTCCAAATCAACCGGCTTCATGTGATCATTCGGGCGTCCCGCATTCGGTTTTTCGCCTTTGAGAACAATATCACTGAGTTGAGTCGGGAAGCCGCCGGGTGTTTGCCCTAAGCCACCTTTGAACAAATCAATCACCGAATCAGGGAAGGCGAGGGTGCTGCCGCGTTCCATCACATCCTGTTCGGTCAAGCTATTGGATGTCATATAAATCGCCATGTCGCCCACCACTTTGGAGGATGGGGTCACTTTAACGATGTCACCAAACATGCGATTCACCACCGCATAGTTTTCTTTCACTTCTTCAAACTTATGCTCTAAACCTAAAGCAATCGCTTGTGGGCGTAAGTTGGAATATTGGCCGCCAGGAATTTCGTGGTTATACACTTCCGCTGTACCGGCTTTGAGACCTGATTCAAACGGATAGTACATTTCACGCACATCTTCCCAGTAGTTTGCATAATCATTCAGTGAACGTAGATCGAATTTTTGCTCACGGGGCTGACCTTCCATGGCCGCAATCAGTGAGTTCAAATTCACTTGGGACGTGAGGCCAGACATGGAGCTTAAGCAGCCATCAACCACATCCACACCACATTCAATCGCTTTCAATAAAGTGGCTGCTTGAATCGAGGCGGTATCGTGAGTATGCAGATGTATCGGAATGCTCACCGCTTCTTTCAGCGCAGGAATCAGCTTAGCGGCGGCATAAGGTTTCAATAAACCTGCCATATCTTTGACCGCGAGCATGTGTGCACCCGCATCTTCAAGCTGTTTAGCCAGATCGAGATAATATTGCAGATTGTATTTGTAGCCGGGGTCAGTGCGTAATACATCGCCGGTATAGCAAATCGTACCTTCGGCAATCCCGCCGGTACGCTCACGCACGACTTGAATGGACTTGCGCATGCCTTCGATCCAGTTTAAGGAGTCGAAGATCCGGAAGACATCAATGCCTTGTTCCCAGGATTTCTCGATAAAAGCTTCAATCAGATTATCAGGGTACGCGGTATAACCCACTGCATTGGAGCCACGGAAGAGCATTTGGAACAGAATATTTGGCACCGCTTCACGCAGTAATTTCAAACGATCCCACGGGCATTCATGTAGGAAGCGCATGGACACATCAAAAGTCGCGCCACCCCACATTTCCAAGGAGAACATCTGCGGATGGTTTTTGGCAAAGCCTTCCGCTACGCGCAACATATCATCGGTACGCACCCGCGTGGCAAGCAAAGACTGATGCGCATCGCGCATAGTGGTGTCGGTGTAGAAAATATTCGGCTGCTCTTTCACCCATTGACAGAATTTCTCTGCACCCATTTCGGCCAGCAGATTCTTCGTGCCTTTTGGATATTCACCCACTTGTGGGAAGTCAGGTACGATAGGCTTACGGAAATGCTTATCCGCATTCGGATTTTTAACATCTGGATTGCCATTTACCGTCACATTCGCCACGAATTTAAGTGTTTTCGTGCCACGGTCAAAACGTTGCGGGGTATGGAACAGTTCTGGGTGTTGGTCGATGAAAGTAACCGTACATTTACCATTCGCGAACACAGAATGCTCTAGAACATTTTCCAAAAAGCCAATGTTGGTTTTAACACCGCGAATCCGGAATTCTTTTAAGCCGCGCAAGTTACGGCTAATTGCGCCATCTAAAGTCCGCCCCCAAGAAGTGACTTTAACCAGCATCGAGTCGAAGAACGGCGATACTTTTGCCCCCGGATAAGCAGCACCGACGTCTAAACGAATTCCGAAGCCGCCGGTAGAGCGATAAGCGATAATCGTGCCGTAATCAGGTTTGAAGCCATTTTCAGGGTCTTCTGTGGTGATCCGGCATTGCACCGCATAGCCATTACAACGAATCTCATCTTGCGATTTGATATTAATACCGTTGTCGCTGAGCTTGCGCCCATCCGCTACTAAAATTTGGCTGCGAACAATATCGATGCCGGTAATTTGTTCAGTGATGGTGTGCTCGACTTGCACCCGTGGATTCACTTCAATGAAGTAAATGTTTTCGTCGGCATCAACTAAAAACTCGACTGTACCGGCACAGGAGTAATCCACATGGCGGGTAATCGCTAAGGCATAGTCATAGAGTTTCTGGCGAGTTTCATCTTTTAAGCCAGTACTCGGAGCGACTTCAACTACTTTTTGGAAGCGGCGTTGCACAGAGCAATCACGCTCATACAGGTGGATTAAGTTGCCATGTGTATCGCCAAGGATTTGTACTTCGATGTGCTTGGGCGAGTCGATATATTTTTCTAAGAAAACCGTGTTATCGCCGAAGGCTTTCAGGGCTTCATTGCGGGCATCGTTATAAGCTTTTTCTAACTCATCTGGTTTACGCAACACGCGCATCCCACGACCACCACCACCTGCTGCGGCTTTCATCATTAATGGATAGCCAATGCGATCCGCTTCTTTGCGCGCAATCTCTAAGCTATTTAATGGCTCACGGCTATCTTGAATAATCGGTAAACCAGCGGCAATCGCGATTTCTTTGGCGGCAACTTTATCGCCGAGTTTTTCCATCGCTTCCGGACTTGGACCTACGAACACAATGCCTTCTTCACGGCAGCGGCGGGCAAAGCGCACGTTTTCCGATAAGAAGCCATAACCAGGGTGAATCGCCGAGACGCCATGCCGTTTAGCAATCTGAATAATGCCTTCAATATCGAGATAAGGCTTTAATGGCTCATCATCTGCACCAATTTGGTAAGCTTCGTCTGCCTTATAACGGTGCGGTGAGAAGCGGTCTTCGTAGGTATAAATCGAGACAGTTTTAAGCCCCAACTCAGCTGCAGCACGCAAAATCCGAATAGCGATCTCGCCGCGGTTGGCGATTAGCAGCTTTTTAATCTTCAAACCCATGTAAATTTAACCTCGTAAGTAAGATGTAAACCCTAGGCTAACAGGGTGCAGTCAGCTTGTTTTAGGCGGCTAGTATAGCGATTTTAAGAAAGGGAGGCAGGATTCATGCCAGTTTTTTCTAAAAGGATAGTAATTGAGTGACTAAGCTTGCTCGACAGCAAAGCCGACGATATTCCGATCTTTCTTACTAAACTTGACGCCGATGAGATAAATCGGTTGGTTCAGATGGCGGTATTTATCCGCATAGTGCCGATCTTGCAATTGCTGCAAGGCTTTGCTTTTGCCCCGTGGCCGACTATTCACGACCTTAAATTCAAATAAGTAAACCTGCTGATTGAATTTCAAAGCCATATCTAAGCGTCCGAGATTACTGGCATCCTCAACCAGAACATCCAAACCTAAAGCCGCGAAATAAGAATAAAAGACACTGGCATAAAAGCCTTCATAGGCTTGAATATTATTACTGTTATACCAATTATTCGGAATACTGGCATAGAAAGCATGAAAGATTTGCTTGAGTCCCTCGAAATCATTCTTCAACAGTAAACGATATAATTGAGCACTATTGACAGCCTGCTTAGACTTATCCTTGACTAAAACGGCCAGCAGGCTTTCATTTAAACTCTGTCGTACTTCTAAATTAGGGAAACCTAAATGAAAGTAGTCTTGTTGAGCAATACGCTCCGCTTGTTTAATCGTGAGATAACCCGTTTGAAATAATAAAGCTTCGGTGGCTATATCTTCAATATCGAAACTTGATAAAACTTGAGTGCTCGTAAAGGTCTGGTCTAAGGATAAAGAACTGACTTGCCGTTTGAATAATAGATTAACTAAGAAGCTGGGTGTGCCCGTTTCAAACCAATAGTTACCAAACTGGCGATTTCTAAATAAATGTAAAATATCAAAGGGATTGTAAACGCCTTCACCTAGCCAATTATAACCATTATACCAATACCGAATTTCTTCTCGATCCAAACCCTCTAATTCAGGATTAAAAATAGTATCAATATCAGTATCGGTGTAGCCACAAAGACTGGAATAGTGAGCATCTAAAGTAATATCCAGTAGGTTATTCAAGCCTGAGAATAAGCTAACTTTTGAGAATTTACTGACACCAGTTAAAAAGCTGAATTTGATATAAGCATCATAATCCTTGATTGTGCTATAGAAGCCGCGTAAGAAATCCCGATTGGCTTTAGCCACTTCAGGATAATCTAGAGCATCTAAAATCGGTTTATCGTATTCATCAATCAGAATCACCACCGGCTGTTGGGTTTGCTGCTGTAATTGTAAAATCAGATCAGCAAAGCGCCCACCAACGTGTTCAAAACGTGCTGTGATTCCAAACTGCTGTTCTAGGTGACTCAGTTGGGTCTCTAAGGTATGGGTCAGGCCTTGGATGTCCGTAAATTTGCCACTACCAAAGCTAAAACGTAATACAGGATACTTGACCGACCAATCCCAGTGGGGATGCACGGCTAAGCCTTGAAAGAGGGCTTCATGAGCCTCAAACAGCTCTTTGAGGGTATCTAAGAACAGGCTTTTCCCGAAACGGCGCGGGCGGGAGAGGAAGTAGTGAGTGCCCTGCTTGATTAAGTCTAAAGCAATCGCCGTTTTATCGACATAGTAGTAATCGCCTTGGCGAATTTTGGCGAAGGTTTGGATGCCAAGTGGGAGCTTTTTACGAGGGGTCGTGGACATAACAAATATTCGCGAGTCGGTGAAGGTTGAGTTTAGTTTAGCATGGTTACAAACCTTGCCTAATTAGAGAGTTTTTAATTTATATAAACGTGCCACCGCCCAGCGTCGTTGCCAACGCCGACTTTTCACAAAGAAGCGCTTAATACTTTGCCAAGTTGTTAAGCGATAGCCTTGATAGCGTCCCGGAATATCAGAATCGCCGCGAGTTTGCTCAATCAAAGGTTGACTTAAAAACGCTTGTCGCAGTAAACCATCGCTATAACGCCAAACTAAATCGATAGGAAAATACAGTTGGTTGCTTTGAGCCAAAAAGGATTTAGCCGCTGTTAAGGACAGTATATAACCACTACCCAAAGCAGGAGCAGGGTCACATTCACACAAAATAGTGTCTTGATTAACGGGGTGAAGTTTGAAAATCCGCCAGCGCCGTCGCCATTCGATTTTACGCCATAAGCGGCGGTTACTTTGCCATACGAGTGGGCGCTCCAAAATCTGTTGATTCAGCAAGCTCTTTAAGGCAGTCGGGTCTAAATGATAAGGTTCAGTGGAGGATAAGTTTACAAAATCATAAGCTTCATAAGTTTTAGTGTTTAGAAATTCAGTCAGCTTAGGACTGAGGGTAATATCATCTTCTAGCACTAAAGCAAATGGCAGATTGTTTGTAATCATCTGCTTCCAAATTAGGCGATGCGATTCTGCACAACCAATCTCACCAATTACCGCCGGTTTTTTTTGCTCTAACAAAAAGCGTGCTTTGTTTAACAAGGGATAATCAGCGGGTAATTGACTGCCATCGACTGCACTAATGCGCTGAAACTCTAAACCTAATTGAGCTAATTGAGTTTTAACCTGTTCCAAACGGTCAGGGCGACGATCTAAATTAATCAGGAAAATCTGCATAGTGTTAAAGCATATGAGTGGTGGCAGAACTGGCTTGTTCTAAGTATTTTTGAGCAGCATAAGTTGGCGAAAATTCTGGTTTTAACTCAACTTGGAAAGCAGCTGGATTCTGGTCTAAAGCTCGAAGTTTGTCGGCAAAGCCCTGTAGATCATCCATAGCAACCAAATTAGCGGTTGGTAAAATTTCATTGGGGCCAGAAGGACAGTCAGTACTAAGCACTGGAACTTTAAGGGCTAAGGCTTCCAAAATGACTAATCCTAAGCCTTCAAAATCAGAGGAGAGTAATAAACCCTTAGCACCCGCAATTAGCGGATAGGGATTGGAGTGGAAACCTTCAAAACTGACTCGCTCACTAATACCCAATTCCTTAGCCAGTTCTTGGGCGGTTCCAAGTAACTCACCTTGGCCGACTAGCACCAAAGGCGTTTTTACACCGCTCAGTGCATAAGCACGCAAGAGCCGATCATGGCGTTTAGCCTGCTTAAATTTACCCACATGAATAAAATATTCAGGCAGCTTAATCGGATTAGGTTCTTGAGCCGCTTCCGCGATGAGCTCTAAATCAACTGGGTTATAAATACAGACAGCTTGTGTTTGTTGAGGTAATAGCTGTTGTAGATCTGCCAGCACGCCACGACTCACACCAATGCAAGGTTTGCGTGTATAAATTGATTTAAGCATTGAGCGCAGTTCACTTTGCTTCTCAGGTTTAGCACTGTCTAAAACTTCCTGCGAGAGTGTGTTATGCACGATTAACTGCACATTGGGCAGTTGGCTATGGCTTAGTAGGCGATCAGCAGGCAATAAATTGGATAAGACTAAATCCGGATTACCAGTTTTAAGACGAATAAAACGATCCAACAGAGGCGCGACCACTCGCCCGCGAATTGAGCGCGGTAGCCAGCGCAAGAACTGTAAAGGGAAAATATGCGTTTGTACGGTCTGTTTGCTGCGCAATTCTTGGAAACGTTTGAAGCAAATAATATGGCAGCTATGGCCTTGGGCTGTTAGTTCATCGGCTAAGGTCAAAACCACCCGTTCAGCCCCGTTACCTTTAAGATCGGGAATAACAAAAACAATGATCTTAGCTGGTTCTGCCTTAGCGTTCAGACAAAATCCTCCGGCCTAAGTTGGATAGCGCGTTTTTGCGCCTTACTGAGCACGGATAAATGCCGTAAACCCATTTTAGTTTGCGAAGCTAAACGCCTAAATTTGAAGCGTACTTGCTCAATTGGATTTGCATAGGTTGGTTTAGGCTTGGCTTCGGCCAAAATGGAGGACACGGTTGGAATTGTATTGGTGACTTCATAAGCCTCGCATTGATCTAATTGCAGTGCTGCAGCGGGTTCAAGTTGACCCATGCGTAACTCATAAGTACTCGAAATGAAGGCATCAGCCAGAGCAGCAGGGGTGGCGCTCGCTTTATCTAATAAGGCACGCGCTGCTTGTGGCCAGATAATATAAGCAGCTGCTCCAGTACGATCTTGATACAGTGGCAAGAGTTTAAATTCATCAATTAAAACTTCACCCTCACCCACAATTTTCTGTCGCCCACGCACTTCAAGCGTGATTAAATCGTAGTTCTCTTGCTTTTCCAATAAGTTGAGCAAGATGGGGGTATAGCGTGATAAGAGGGCATCATCTTCTAGAATCAGGGTGGGTTGATTCTTTTTTAAGACCCATTGCCAAGCTTTGTGATGACTTAAGAAACAAGCCAGCTCAGTGCGGCGCAGCGGACGCTCCCAACCCATCGAGAGTTGGCAATGCGTCGTTTCATTAATATACGTGGTCGAGATCGCTTTTAGGACTTCATAATTTAGGCCTAAACGTAACATTTGCTTTTGTTGAAAAGCGAGTCGATCAGTAGCTTCAGCTAAGTTAATGATTAACACGTTCATCAAAGGTCACCACCAAGCCGTTTTTGTGCGCGTATGGCGCAGGCGAAAACGCTGGTAAACAGTATCATGAGTTTGTAGGCGCTGAAAAAGCTCTGCCAATACTAGTCCCATTGGGTTAGTTTGGCTAAGCGCATCTAAACGCCAGCGTAAATTGCGTAAAGTATCATCAGTACCGACTGCAAAAGCCGAAGTACCATCAAATAAAGCGACTCGTCCCGTTTGGAGTTGTTGTTGTCGCTCACTTTGGTCAGTTAAGTGTTCAGCAGCTTGTAAATAACGCTCGGTTTCTTGCAGCTTAATCGTATTCACTAATAAGGACGCCGCTAAGGCAAGCGCGCGCATAGTGTTATCTTTGGAGTGATCTGCAAACGTATCTGCGGCTGAAATCAACCAGCGTGTATTCAAATGCTCCCGTAAAAACTCAGCTTCGCTCTCCCAGAGTCGCTCAAACAGTGTAAATTGTTCAGCAACTTGATATTCGCGCCGAATCAACACAATCAGTTGGGCATGGTAATATAAAAGCTCAGCTTGACCGGCGAACTCAGCCCGCAAATTATGTAAATGCTGGGTAATATCTTTATCCGCACCGTGGGTATAAATTTGCTCAGTATTTTGGATAAGCTGAGTTTTTAGCGCGGAGTAATCCGAAATTTGTAAAGCAGCAGCAGCTTGACCCGCACCAAACCGCTTACGGTGTTGATTGAAAGAGAGCCAGCGCTCTAAGCGGGATTTTTTGCGTGCTGCCATTATTAATCCTTAAGCACGCCAATGATCCGCGACCCATTGTGTGGGGCGTACCGGTCGATACCATTTATGGGTAATACCCTGAATAGCTTCGTGCGGCTCAGGATGGCCGTGGAAAATAATAATCTTCGCGCCTACAGGAATTTTAGCGTCCTGAAAATAGGCCAAAGGCCAAGGCTGCATACAATGGTACTTAAAGCTTGGGCACCAAGCTTCAGGCCAAAAACTTAGCTCTCCACGCTGCTGAATTTCGTGGGATAAATAGGCTTGTTCATTGCGGAAAGTTTGTTGTATTTCTGCATATTGCTGGCGAAATTTATCCAATATGGCTTGATAACGACCTACTTTAAAGCGGTACACTGACGAGTTACCAATCATGCGTTTCTGTAGTTTAGCATCGCGGATAATGGCAAATTCAGCCGGATAACTGAATAATTCATCAATATTGCCCACAATAACGACATCAAGATCGAGAAATAAAACCTCACCACTCAAACCGCCTAAATCAGTTTGTAGGGTGGTGAGCTTATTCCAACCACGTTCAGGTGCGCCGGCTGGCAATTCCAGGGCGGGCAGTTCACAGATACGGACACGCTCATCAATGCTGCTAGGGTCATCAGTAAAGCAAGTCAGTTGGAAGGGTAGCGTAATATGACGTGCAATCATGGCGTAGAGCGTATTGACGTAATTAGCGCCATACTTGCTCCCCCATTTCATGCAAATGATATTAACTGGTAAATTCAACTTGACTAGCCCTTCGAAAGTTTTGTTGTAAAAAAGCTATTTTTCGCAAAACGTTCAGAGCATACACCGCATGCAAGTGTAAAACTAGCCCAAGCGTTTTATCCTTCACAATAGGCTATGGAGTCGGCTTGCAGTCAGGTAGAATAAACTCCTCTATAATCAATTTAATAAACATAAAAGGAGTAGTGTATGGCGAATCTAAGAGTGGTGGGGGCTGGCGATTCAATTAGCTGGTATCAAGGTGGCTGGAGGATTTTTACTGCAAACATAGCTAATTGGGTGTTGATGGCTCTGATTTTTGGAGTAATTGCGATGGTTTTAAGCTTTATTCCTTTCATCGGCATGATTGCTTTATATCTCTTATTGCCGCTGTTTTTAGGCGGTATGTTCTACTCTGCTCAGAAGTTAGATCAAGGACAAGCTTCTGATATTATGGATATATTTTCACTATTTAAGGATCAGCAACGCCTGACGCCACTTATTATTCTTGGTTTGATTATGCTGGGAGTGGGGTTTGTCAGCATGGTAGTGGTTGGCGGAATGATGTTCGCTTCCGTGAGTTCTTCAATCACCCCTGGTGCGGAAATGCCGATGATGCCATCGATTGGTTTCGGTGGATTTTTATTGGCACTGATTGTAATGATCTTAAGCGGTATGTTGTTTCTATTTGCAACTCCACTGGTTGTTTTCCAAAATATGTCAGCGATTGATGCGATCAAAAACAGCTTCACTGCTTGTGTGAAAAACTTTCCTGCCTTTATCATCTTTATGTTGATTTATGCACTCTTGGCTGTTATTGCAGTGATCCCTTTTGGTTTAGGTTTGCTGGTATTAGTGCCCGTGTTTATTGCGGCCACTTATATTGGATATAAGCGCATTTTTGCTTAAGTTATTCAGCTAGAGCATAAATCCACTAGAATCGCCTGTCTGAACTTTTCACGGGCGATATTTTCTTAAATATGAGTCTTGCACGTTTTAGTTACTCCTGTCTGCTTTATCTATTACTACCTTTTATTTTTATAAAATTAGGGTGGCGTGGGCGCTTGAATCCAGCTTATCGACAGGCTTGGGGCGAGCGTTTGGGCTATGTGAAAGCACTGAAGTCTAAGCAGCCTTGCATTTGCCTACATGCAGTGTCGGTGGGCGAAACGATGGCAGCACGACCACTTATTGAACAACTGCTAACACGTTATTCTCCATATAAACTCTGGATTACCTCGACCACACCCACAGGGGCTGCAACGGTAGAACGTTTATTTGGCTCACGGGTAGAGCGTAGTTATTTGCCCTATGATACACCAGCCGCGGTTAAGCGTTTTTTGAGGCAGGTTCAACCACACTTATTGCTAGTGATGGAAACTGAACTATGGCCGAATTTATACGCGGCTTGTGCTCAGGCTAAGATTCCTCTTGTACTAGTGAATGCGCGCCTCTCAGAGCGCTCAACCCGTGGGTATGCACGTGTTCAGAATTTAACGCGGGAAACCTTAGCCCAGATGAGTTTAATTGCAGCCCGTGAGCAGCTGGATGCAGAGCGCTTTTTGGCTTTAGGAGCTACACCTAAGCAACTTAAAGTTTTGGGGAATATTAAATTTGATATACCTATTGCTACCGAAGTGAAAGCGCAAGCTCTAGAGTTGCGTAGAACTTGGGGCGAACGTTTAGTATGGGTGGCAGCTAGTACTCATCGTGGCGAAGATGAGCTTATTCTTCAAGCGCATAAAAACTTGCTTAAACAGTTTTCCGATGTCCTGCTGATTTTAGTACCACGCCATCCTGAACGCTTTGTTGAAGTGGCCGCTTTATGTGAGCAAGCTCAGTTAAGCTATCAACGAAGAAGTAGTGCTCAAGTCTTGGCAAACACAAGTGCTGTGTTGTTAGGCGATAGCATGGGGGAGTTATTACTATGGTATGCCTGTGCAGATCTAGCGTTTGTAGCTGGAAGTTTAGTCGATGTGGGGGGGCATAATCCCTTAGAAGCTTTGGCTTTTGGCGTGCCCGTGATTAGTGGCAACTATATACATAATTTCCAAGATATTTACCCTGAATTGGTCAAACGAGGTGTTGCGGTGCTGGTTGATTCCCCAACGCTTTTAGCCCATCATTTAGCCGCTTGGCTAAGTAATCCAACTGCGCGCCAACAAGCAGGCCGAGTAGGTCAAGACTTCTTGGAGCAGCAACGTGGTGTGGTTGAACGTTTATTACCTGATCTAGATAAGTTGCTTAGTGCAAAAAATTAAACAAATATAAGGGCTTAGGATGCAACAAATGCATATCACCAAATTAGTTATTCTGCTTTTAGCCAGTTGGTTGCTGACTGCTTGTGGCGATAAATCCGCGGAGCAAAAAGCAAACCCAGAAGCTGAGAAAACTAATGCGCCAGCGACTGCAAGTCAGATTACGGATAGGAATGCACCTCCAGGTAAAGCACTGCATGATGCGAATTGTATTAGTTGCCATGATGCGAAAGTTTATACGCGAGTCGAGCGTAAAGTCTTGGATTACACTCAATTGGCCGCTCAAGTAAAGCGCTGCGATGCGAATTTAGGCTCGCGTTTATTTGATGAAGATTTGGCGCAAATTACTGACTACTTAAATCAGGCTTATTACAAATACCCTAAGCCATGAAGTTCTACACAGTTCGTATCCACCAAACGAGTTATCAATTCCAAGTCGCAGAACGCGAAACAATTTTACAAGCAGCTTTACGCCAAGATATTCCCCTGCCTTGGGGTTGCAATATGGGGATTTGTGGCGTGTGTATGGGAACCGTAGTAGAAGGGGAGTTAGAGTACTTAATCGGCTCAAACTCGCCATTAGCTTTATTTGAAGAAGATGCCGCAGAGGGTAAAGCCCTGTTTTGCTGTGCCTATGCACGTAGTGACTTGGTGATTGCTGTCCCAGAGCTAGGTTACGATTATCAATCTTGAACAGCTTCTTTCCACGGTTTGCCAGCAATCAATAAATCTAAGATGGCTGCATTCCCACGTTTATCAACCGAGACTTCAATCTCGCCTTTTTTCTGCGCAATATCACTTTCGAGTTGCGCTGCATATGCTTGCGGGATATAAAAACGATCTAAACCTGCGGTAAACACAGTGTTAGCATCACACTCACCTTGCAAATATACCTCACAAGTAGTTGGTCTTTCATCGGTTGGATAAACCCTTTTTTCTGGACGTAAACATAAAGAGGCAGCAATATCACTAGTGGGGCAACCATATTCGCTAGAGATACCATAATCAACTTTATAGAACAAATAATGCCCAGATAACATATCGCGTGGGTCAAAGCCCTCAATTGGGAATTTAAAAGTTTCCCCCGCTTGGCGCTGTTGCTGATACATCCAAGTATTAGCAGCCAAGACTACAATAGGAAACAGTAAGGCAGTTGCTAAGCGGAGTTGAGGATTTTTCATAAGCTTAATTCCTTACTCCAGTTTTGAAAGCGATCTCGACTGCTATACCAAAACCATGCAATACCAATAATCATTAAACCCGAAAGAATTAAACCTACTCCAGTAGCTGCTAAACCGCCCATTGCTTGAAAATATAAAATAACAAAGCGTAAGCCAATTAAAAAAGTAATTAAATTAAAGGTACGATGATAACCGCTATTGCCCGCATGAATAGCATATAAAAATAGAATTAAAATTGTTAAGGCAGGAGCACGAATATCATCTGCTGACCAAAGGCTTGCACGAGCGACTGCATCTAAAGCTGAGAAGGTATAGCGTGTTTGTCCAGTGAACAGAATACTAGGTGCGTAATAAAGCACTAATAAGAGTATCGCTGCAGTTAATAATGCTTTATTTAAGGGTTTGTAGGCACGTCGTAATGCAATTAAACCAATCAGCAGGGCTGCGGTGAGCCAAGCAGGTAAATACCAATGCCAGTCAAAGGTTTGAGTCTCCCCACCTGAGCGCATGATATCAATAGCGATTAGTGCAATCAGGGCTGAAATTTGAAACCAAAAGAAAAAACTGGAGCTAGTTTTGTGTAGAAGAGCTACCCGCCTAGCGAGCAAGTATAAACTAGCGGAAAGTAGTGGTGCTAATAATAAAACAGCCGGTAATTCGCGCATAGCATTACGCAGATTACCGCCAGCTAAATCGACACTACTCCAGACTGCTGCATTGATAAATAAACTTACCCATAAAAAATGCACCATTAAATGACGTGCAAATAAAACAATGGGCAAAGAAATGACACTCCACAGCATAATGGCATGATACCAACGCCCATTAATATGATAAACTTGAGCAATTAAACCAATGCTAGCTAGACATAAAATAATAAAAGCAGTAATTAAAATATCGGCAACGACTTTTTTATAGTGACTTTGGTACCAAAAGATAGCAGTGGCCAATAGAATTAATAAGCTGAAATCAGCACCTAATTTGAGGCTATCTGGGATTTGCACCCAATTAGCTGCAATTAAGGAAATGATGCCTAAACCAATAATAGCTGAGCCAAGTATTAATAAGCTATAGAGCCACCAATTATTATTTTGCTTTTCACCCTGTTCAAAGGACAAGATAGTTTCATATTGATCACCAGTAATGAAGCCCTGCTGCTCCCAAAGCTGCAGCTTTTTTTCGATTAGTGTCATTCGCTGTGCTACGCCTGTATCATCATGATAGCTTGTTATACAGTGCCATAACTTAGCATGATTTTAATGTGGCTGTCTCTGCTGTTACGGAGTTCGGCCACTGAGTCTGAATGCAAGCCTATAAATGCCGCTCTGGTGCTTTTAATAAATGGCTAAATTCAAATTTAGGTGCTTGTGGTGCGCGCCCAAAACAAATCCCTAAGGATTCATACCAGCCTACTTGTTGTAGATCGACATGTCGTTGGCGAATAGCTTCGGCGGTATTCATGTATTCAATCGTATTGCCACGTACATTCGCAACGGTTGCTCCACTAATTCCTGCTTCTAACAAATGCAAAGCAGCCGCGCCCGCTTCTAAGCCAAAGCTCACATCAAACGCCGAGGATTGCCCACAACGTACCAAATGCCCTGGATTCACGGAGCGTACTTCAGGAATTTCATATTGACCCTGTACGTACATGCCCATTTGCTGCATTAAGGCGGGAATTTCTGGGTCAGCTTTTAAGCGCTTACTGAGTTCTTGGCAAACATAAGCACCCGCACCGGTGAGTTTCTTATGGCCAAAAGCATCAGTTCCAGCGGCTGAATCGACTACTTCTTGACCTTGGCTATCATGCATACCTTCAGCGACCATAATTAAATAAGTGCCCGCACGCACATCACTACCGGCAATACGCTCGAAATAGCGCTGCTTCATATGCTGATAAAGCAGGTCAAAATCTACACTAATTTCAGGAATTAAAATCGCATCGGCTTCCGCACCAATTCCACCCCGGAAAGCTGTGTGACCTGCATTACGCCCAAACACTTCCACCACCATGACGCGGTTATGGGTACGCCCGGTAGTATGAATATCGCGAGCAAAACTAGCGATTCGGCTAACGGTTGAATCCGCACCTACCGAATAGGTTTGCAAATCCATGTCCATCGTTTTCGGCACATGCACGCAATGCACGCCATGTGCCGCTAAATCAACCATGACGGAGCCTGTATCATCGCCACCGCTAATGATCAAACCATCCAGATTGAATTTGGCTAAACCTTCACGGATGCGTTGGTATTTATTCGGGTCGGCGAGTTTACGAATATTGACCCGCGAATGGCCTGCTTCAGAACCCGCCACGGTACAATCAAAAATTTCTAGGCGTGCAGGGGTGAGTTCAACTAAGCCTTCAAAACTACTCAGATTATATAAGCCTGCATAACCATTCGGGATGATAAAGCACTGAATACCTTGTCCATGTGCCGCTAAGGTGACACCTTTAATCACTGCATTTAAGCCACCACAATCACCACCACTGGTGAGAATACCGATTTTTTTCATCATTTTTCCTCTCCGCACTTTGCTGGTTATTTAAGAATAAAGTGCTGAAGCAGTAGCTGCAATTAGAAAAGATCAACTGGTTAGTCTTAGGTACTCAATGCACAATCTGAGTTTGTGGCTTGCTGTTCAATCACTTGAATGAGAGCCGCAAGCTTGGGTAATAAGCTACGCCCTTCAGGGTAAATGAGCGCGGATTGAAATAAATAAGGCGTACCTTCAACTGCTTGGATTTTTAAGCGCCCTTGCAAAACATCATCGGCGACTACGCAAGCTGGCAACAAACCAATCCCCATATTCGCTAGCAAGCAACGGCGAATGACCTCAACATTAGTAAAGGCTTGCCGTGGTTTTAAATGTAAACCTAAAGCTCGAAAATGTGCCTCAGCAGCTACTCGATAAGTGCAGCCTTCTTCGGTGGTAATTATAGGATGTTCGTTCAAGCTGGTTAACGTCAGAGTGTGTGCTTGCCAACGTTCGGGATGGCAAACAAACACCACATCTTCAGCGTGGAGCTTATAATAATGACAAGCATCGGGTCGTACTTGGCTAACAATAATGGCTGCATCAATTTCACCGCTTTGCAAAGCTTGGCGATAGGCAAAAGGCTCGTGGGTGAGCATCACTTCCACTCGAGGGGCGTGGAGCTGCATGGCTTCAATCAGGCTAGGTAGGCGATAAATACACATTGAACTAGGTGCGAATAGTTTTAAACAGCCACTCGGTTCATGCGCAATGCTATGCGCTAGTTGTGTGATCTGTTCGGCGCTATTCAGAAAGTTTTGCAAACTCGTTTGGAGTTGACGCAAAGCACTGCTAGGGATAATGCCACGCCCTGCTGGCTCGAATAGATTAATCCCTAACTCAGCTGATAATTCACGCAGCTGTGCTGAAACACTGGAGGGAGCTAAATATAAAGCTTCTGCCGCCCGATTCACGCTGCCTAGTTCTAAAACAGTCAGCACACTACGTACTTGTCGAGGTGTCATTATGCAAATTCTCCGCATGGTTAGCGCAAAAATATTCGCTTTTATTGGATTTGTCAGCTCTTTATGCTGCAGTGCATATCCACTAATCAATCAGGAACTCTCAAATGCATCTGTATATTGCGTATAAAAACTATTCCTCTTGGTCGCTACGCCCGTGGATCGCTTTAAAAGTAGCGGGCATTCCTTTTGATGAAACTGTATTGCCTTTTTATCATAGTGATGCGTTAGACAAATTGGGTGAGCGTTACCAGATTCCAGCAAAAGTACCAGTGATTGAAGATCAAGGCCTGATTATTTGGGATAGCTTAGCGATGCTGGAATATGTGCATGAACAGTATCCAGAAAAAAAGCTATGGCCAGAAGATTTGGCACTACGCAGCTTAGCGCGTTCAGCCGCTGCAGAAATGCACAGTAGTTTTAGTGCTTTACGTTCGCAGCATCCCATGAATTGTCGTCGGCAAATTAAAATGCAGCCTTCAGCGGAAGTCCAGGTTGAGTTACAACGCTTGGCTGAGATTTGGGCACATTTTGATAAAGCAAACAAGCCAGCAGGGGATTTCTTATGTGGGCATTTCACGATTGTGGATGCTATGTATGCCCCTGTGATGTGGCGGGCAGTGGGTTACGGTTTAGAGGTTTCACCAAGCTTTAAAAAATGGACTGAAGCGATGTTAGCTTTACCTGCAATGCAGGAATGGCTCGCAGCTGCTAAAGCAGAGGAAGCTAAATGGACTATTGCGCAATATGATGAGGTGGGGATTTAAACAAGTTGTAAACAACGTATCCAGCTGAGAACTAGCTGGATACGTGAGTAGTTATTTTAGCCCGGAGACATCCCGCGCAAACGTTCAGAACGTCGCCGCAATAGCTCCAAAGTCACCAAAAGCATCACTGATAACACCACTAGAATCGTGGCAACCGCTAAAATCGTTGGGCTAATCTGTTCGCGTAAACCGGTGAACATTTGCCAAGGTAAAGTTTTATTCTTGGCAGAACCCACGAACATCACCACGACCACTTCATCAAAAGAAGTAATAAAGGCAAATAGTGAACCGGAAATCACACCTGGAATAATTAAAGGCATTTGTACTTTAAAGAAAGTACGTACTGGACCAGAACCCATTGAAGCAGCAGCGCGGGTGAGGCTGCGATCAAAACCAACTAGAGTAGCTGTTACTGTAATGATAACAAAGGGAATGCCTAAAGCTGCATGTGCAAGCACTATCTTAATATACTCAACAAGATTGGCATTCATGCCCAAACTATCAACCATGTAATTCCCAAGGCGGGCATAGAAGAAGTACATGCCAGTAGCAGAGATAATCAGTGGCACAATCATCGGCGATATCAGGGTTGCCATAATGGCTCGACGGAAAGGCACATGACTTTGACTTAAACCAATCGCCGCAATGGTGCCTAAAACAACGGCGATGAGTGTTGCAACAGGCGCAATTTTTAGCGAGTTGCGGATGGCATTTTGCCAATCACTGTTGGTAAAAAAGTCTTGATAATGCTTTAAAGAATAACCTTCTGGTTGTAGCTTGAGCATTTCTGGTGTGAAGGTAAAAAAGTCAGTCGCATTGAAACTCAATGGAATAATAATCAGAATCGGTGCAATCAAGAAAAAGAAGATTAAGCCGCAGATTATCCGAAAACTGTAATACCACGCTTTTTGTCCAGTACTTGCATAAATCGGTAAATTCATGGCGGCTTACCCCAACTTCACTTTATCAATACCGACAATTTTGTCGTATACCCAATACAGTACGAGCACCAAGGTTAAGAGAATAGTGCCCAGTGCAGCAGCCATGCCCCAGTTAAGTGAGCTGGAAATATGGTAGGCAATCCGGTTAGAAATAAAGGTACCTTGCGTACCACCCACCAATTCAGGGGTAATGTAATAACCAATGGCTAAGATAAAGGTAAGAATCGCCCCAGCCCCAATCCCTGCAACGGTTTGTGGAAAGTAGACGCGCCAGAAGGCAGTCCAATCGGTAGCACCTAAAGATTTGGCAGCACGCAGATAAGAGGGGGGAATAGTCCGCATCACTGAATACAGCGGCAAAATCATAAAGGGCAAGAGGATATGGGTCATCGCAATCAGTGTACCCAGCTGATTATTGATGAGTTCTAAGCGGCCACTATGACTAATCACCCCGAGCCAAACCAAAATGTCATTGATCACCCCTTGTTGTTGTAACAGTACTTTCCATGCGGAAGTACGGACTAATAAAGAAGTCCAGAAGGGTAATAGCACTAAGATCATTAATAAGTTCGAGGTGCGCATTGGCAAATTAGCTAGTAACCAAGCAATCGGATAGCCCAAAACTAAGCACAAGGCAGTAATCAATAGGCTCATAAAAATAGTACGAGCAAATAGATTTAGATAGATACGTTCCGATTCTGGCAGCCTTTGTATGCCATCAGGCGTCTTTTTCATATCTAAGGCTGCAAGGAAATAACCATCGGTATATTTAGGGGAGTAGAGTTTGAATAAATTCCAAGTGTTTAGATCCCCCCATGCTTTGTCAGCAGCAAGAAATTGCTCTTTATAGCTGACACCTTCTTTCATTTTACTCACATCTTTGCCTACTTTCCGAAATAGCGAGGACATACCACTATTTTCATAGTTAAGACGTGTACCCAGTTTAGTGTGATTTTTCTGCTCAACTGCCTGCTTCAAGTCATTATAAAGTGCAGTATAAGTTGCTTCATCGGGTAGCTGCGCGGTTTTAGGATCCCAGCTTTCTAAGCTAGTGGTGGTTTGTGGAAGGGTTTGGCTGACGATGCTGTTATCTATGGAACGCATCAACATGTCGGCAATCGGAATAACGAAGGTAATTAAAATAAAAATCAATAAAGGAGCAATCAGTAATAAAGCGCGTACTTTTTGTTTAAACAGTGCGCGGGCGATTTGCTTTTTTAACGGTACACCGTTAAGGGTTTGGAGTTGCTCCATAGCTCATATCCTGTGGCAAGAAGCTCCCTCCTCAAAGTGAGGAGGGATACGATTGAAAGCATGCTGAGTAACGCGGCAGCGAAGATTACTTAGCTAACCAAGCCTCAAATTTCTTATTCATTTCGTCTTCGTTGTTTGACCACCATTCAATGTTATTCACTAAGTAACGCTTAGCATTGGCTGGGTTATTAGGCATATGGGGAGCCATTTCAATGCCTAACGTTGCATGTTTACCTACCAAAGGCTGAGAGGAAGCACGTGCAGGGCCGTAAGAGATGTATTTAGCTTGATCGGCTAAGTGTTGAGTGTCAGTGGACACTTTCAGAAAGTCCAGTACGCGGGCTTTGCGATCTTCAGGTAAACCAGCAGGAACAATCCAACCGTCAAAGTCGAAAATTTGATAATCCCACAGCATAGCAACAGGTTGTTTTTTCTCTTCGATCACATCGAATAAACGGCCATTGTAAGTAGAGCCAATCACCGCTTCTTTATCTGCTAAACGTTGTGGCGTTTCGGCACCCGCTGACCACCAAAGAACGTCTTTTTTAATGGTATCCAGTTTAGCTAAAGCTTTATCCACGCCTTCTGGAGTAGACAAGACTTCGTATAGCTTCTCTTTGGGCACACCGTCACACAGTAAAGCCCATTCCAAGTTTTTCTTGGGGCGTTTTTCTAAGCTACGTTTACCCGGGAAGGTTTTAGTATCGAATACCGCACATAAGTCTTCTGGTTTTTTACCATTCCATTCAGGTACATCAGTGCGATAACCGAAGGTGGTAGAGAACACGATTTGAGGAATGAAGCATTTGTTAATTAAGCTATCGCCAAAGTCTTTAGTCGGGGTTGAGCCATCTTTACCTGGAGCTAGGTCTTTATCAAAATCCATTTCCATCGCTAAGCCTTCGTCACACAAACGTTGTGAATCAGGGCCTTCTACGTCAACTAAATCCCACGTGATGTTTTTGGCTTCAGCCATCGCCCGCAATTTAGCAACCGCTTCATTCGAGCTTTCATCATTGATGATTTTGAAACCAGGATTTGCCGCCATATAAGGCTCGTGATAGGCCTTAATTTGAGAGTTTGAATATGCACCGCCCCAAGAAACGATGGTCATTTCTTTTGCCATATCGGCAGCAAGTAGGCCACTAGAAAAAGTGGCAATGCTGACTGCTGCAAAAATTGGTTTCAACTTCATGCTTCTCTCCGTAAATGGAATGCCCATACTAATAACTAAATAAAAGACCCGAAACTATCACGCATCGAGCGCGCGACAATCATTTTTATCCCACCCAACTCGAATAGTTTGGCCGACCGATAACATAGTGCCATCGCCCGCGTTGGGAATCTTAACGATAAAGGAATCATCCCCATACACTGACATTCGACAGCGAATATGATCCCCTAAATAAATCAACTCAAGCACTTTGCCTTCGGTTGCATACATGCCTGCTTGGCTACCAATCCGTACTCGTTCAGGACGAATCGAACACAAAGTTGGTTTGCCAATGCCTTCACAATTGACCGCTAGTGCTTCCGCTTGTTGGCCATTGGTAAACTCAACTAAAGCAGTTTCACCTTTTAAGTCTTTGACGATGCCCTTGAGCTTATTGTTCTCACCAATGAACTGAGCCACGAAAGAATTACTTGGGCGTTCATACAAATCAGCCGGTCTAGCAAGCTGTTGGACAATACCGTCATTAAAGACCGCAATTCGATCTGACATGGTTAAAGCTTCAGATTGGTCATGGGTAACGTAAACGACGGTAATGCCAAGATGCTCATGCAGATGCTTAATTTCAAACTGCATGTGTTCACGCAGTTGTTTATCTAAAGCACCAAGCGGCTCATCCATTAAAACTAAAGAGGGTTCAAAGACTAAAGCGCGAGCTAAAGCAATTCGCTGCTGTTGTCCACCGGATAATTGGGCAGGGCGACGACCGCCGAATTTACCCATTTGCACCATATCGAGCGCTTTACGCACCTTATCTTCGCGCTCCGTTTGGGTCATACCACGGACTTCTAAAGGAAAGGCTAGATTTTCAGCCACGGTCATATGGGGGAACAGTGCATAGTTTTGGAAAACCATGCCAATACCGCGCTTGTGAGGAGGAATATTATTGATTGAACGCCCATCAAGAAAAATATCACCGTGGGTTGCTGTCTCAAACCCAGCTAACATCATTAAGCAGGTGGTTTTACCAGAACCAGACGGCCCTAGTAAGGTAATGAACTCCCCCTTGTCGATACCTAGATTGAAACTCTTTACAACTAATGTGATGCCGTCATAACTCTTTTGTACGTTGTCAAACAATACAAAAGGTTGGGTGCCTTGCGATTGAGACATGCTTCTCCTTTAAGGTGTGCGGTTGAAGCTGTCTTGTTTATAACAGAATTATTTCATGAATAGCAAGGTTCGGAATAAGAATTCCTAACAGAGTGCATAAGCTTGGTTTACAAGACTATTTTTAGGTAAAAGTCCACTTCACCGATTTGGTGAAGTGGATACTCTATTGACTATTTTAGGTATTTAGTTGCTTGTTTTAAGTGCGTTCTGTTTGTTGGCGAATTTGTGCAAAACTGACTTCTTTTAACAAACTACCATTGCGGAAAATTGGCTGAAGCTGGTTTTCGTGATCCGCTAGTTGATCTTCACGAATCGTTTCCCAACCTGCTTTCGTGTGAATTACCGCTAAGCGCCCCCGTTTTGAGGTTTTGCCTAAATCGGTAATGGGTTGTTTATATACATCCAACCACTCACCTTGAATGCGAATGGCAGAGGCTTTCATGGCAAAACTTAAGGTGTCGCGGTTCACTTTTTGTAAAAGACCAGCACCCATTCCAAAGGCAATATTTTCAGTTGAGAAGCCATGCGCTTTTACACACTCTAAAATCACTCCGAGTGACTCTAAATTCACTCCATCGCCTTGAATAATCCGCACGCAATCTTTCAGGACGCGATAGCCTTTTTGATTGACTCGGCTCTCAAAGGCTTGCTCTAAACGCTGCATGACTTCAACTACCACTATCTCGGGTTGACCAGAGTCGGGGCGAATCACTAAAGTGGCACCGCTTTGCTCCACTTGTTCTTTGAGCTGCTTACCCCAAATTTCCGAAACAGCGTTATAAATGTCATAGGAGTCAGAGACGACTGCGAGAATTTTCCCCGGTTGTGCAAACTGCTTGAGCATATTCGCATAGGCCTCGGTTTCATGCTCCCGCCCCCAAGAGGTAATCGTCGAGTGTTCCGCGGCTGGAATCGAATAGGCCGGCATCTCTGCCCCATAATAGCGCCGCGCTGCCAACAAAGCGGCTACCGTATCGGTGCCCATGAAATTAACTAAATGTGCCATCCCACCCAAAGCAGCCGTTTCTTGTGAAGAGGTTCCACGCGCACCAAAATCATGTAGTTTAAACGGCAATTGCTCCGCTGGCTGATCACAAGTAGCTTCTAAGTATTCACGAATAATTTGCTTGGCATGCCAAGATAAAGTGGCAACCGTGGTGGGATACCAAATAGCGCGCAATAACATGGTTTCTAAGTAAGAGGGTAGCCAACATAAGCGCGGATCAGTATTTTGAATTTGGACTAAAGCCGTACCGGTTGGAACGATACTACCTTCAGGTAAAGCACAAATCTCTACTGGCATTAAGCCTTGATATTCATTGACAATAATTTCCCAACCCGCGCGATTGAAGGGTACGCCATGTGCAGCAAAAATTTCTGCGGCTTCTTCAATATGCGCTTGAGTCACAGGCTGTAAGAGATAAGCTTTGATAAAAGCCTGCAAACCAAAATACAGTGCTTGTTTAAATTGCCCACCGCGTGCTTCCACATAAGAAGAAACGATTTCACTATTGGGCGGATATTGCACAAAGTGGCTGGCTTTGTAGCTGTCAGTATTGAGAATTAAATTGTCAAAAATCGGATTAGAGTTGAACATGGAAATCCTCCGGTGTTCGGGTGAATAGAGCAGCAGTCTATCCGCTGCATAACAGTGGGTTTTAAACTAACCCACCAAAGTTTTAATAATATGAAAATGATCTTCAAACATCTGTTCAGGATTCAATTCGGCCAGCGGTAACCAAAATGCCTGTTTTGCATCATCACTACCTTTAACTTTAGGCAGACCTTGTGCATCCGGTTTTAATTCAATCAGATAAGCGTGCGTGAGGGTACGCCCACGCGACGAACGATGTGGGTCATCAAAGACCTGCGATTTACTGATTGAACCAGCCAGTACGGGCGTTGGGATTTTTAGACGAGTTTCTTCGCGTAATTCCCGTAAAACCGCATCGCGAATTTTTTCCTCAGCATTCAGAAAGCCACCGGGTAAGGCAAATTGGCCTTTACCGGGGCGGGCTTTACGCTCAACTAAGAGAATATGTCCAGCCTGAATGACTACCGCGTCCACGGTGACAAAGATAGGCGGATAAGGCGAAGTTGCCCAACCACTTTGATAATCACGAATAAACTGCCACTCGCTGACAATATATTCATAAGCGGCAGTTTGTTGAAAAGTAGCTAAAGCTTGTTTGACCCCTTCAGGGAAATCATCAGTAATTACCTGATTTAAGAAGTATTGCTCGCGTAACGGAGTGGAAGACAAATTACCCCAAGCAGGCACATTTAGCGCTTTCCATTGCGGGAAGAGGGCAAGGTAATAAGAGCTATGATCTTTAGAATGCCCGATTAAGCCCACACGTGGATCATCCGTACCCAGTTTAGGTGGATAACGGCAAACAATGCCATTTACACTTTGTTGAACGCGTGCTACCCAATTTTGATCATTATATAAATCGTCCATGAGCGGCACGATAATCAAACGCTCTTGAGTTGCAGCATCAAAAGCAGCACGAATATGTTGTTCGCGTTCGGCAAACGTCCAAGGATTACGGATGCTACGGGGTTGATGGCTGGAACCTACTAAAATAATGATGCGCTCTGCCTGTTCTAAGGCAGTTGAAATCACATAGTGATGACCTTTGTGCAAAGGTTGGAAGCGGCCAATAAAGACCAGAAAATCAAAAGCTTTAGCAGCGTTAGCTGGCATGATCAGTAAACTCCTTACTGAAAAATAAGTACTCAGTCTATCTAAGTGTCTGAACAGTTAAACACTCCAGATACCAGCGGTCAAGTCAGCAATTACCAATACTTGCATAGGGCAGACGACTGGTAGTGTCAGACTTGTCACTTAACTGACAACAAGCATTTCATTGTCAGTTAAGTTTTCTTAATCGCGTCAATTTATGACAGGCTCTATTAAAAATTAATCTGTTTAATTTTTAATTTTTATATATGAATCAATATTTTATATTTATTTAGCTAAGTTGGCACAAGCGTTGCAATAGTATAAACAAGAAGAAAAAGAAGAACGACGGAAGCTAAAATAAATAACAACAATAACAAAATAATAAGAAAAAGTTCCAAGCCCGACTGGCGAGGCGGCCTCACTAATAAGCCCCAATAAATAGCCGCCGCCAAGAGTATCTCCCCCCGATTAGCCCTCAGGGGGGAGTAACTAAATAGACGACGCGAAAACGATAATAAGAACAAACCCCTTTGGTCAGTGCTTCGGTGCTGACCTTTTTCATTTCTAGCTTAAGGTCAACCAAGCTAACATGATATAACGCCCACCTTTGGCCAAAATAATCAACAACATAAATTCTAAGAAGGGCATGCGCATCAAACCTGCGATTAGGGTTAAAGGATCACCAATAATCGGTACCCAACTTAAAAGTACAGACCAAGCACCATACCGCTGATAAAAATTTTGTGCGCGACTTAAACTTGCCTCACTCACGGGGAACCAAGTGCTTTCGCGGAAATACTCAAGATAGCGACCTAAATACCAGTTCACTAGCGAACCTAAGCAATTCCCTGCAGTAGCGACTAAGACCAACAAATAGATTGAATAGTCTTTGCTTAGAATTAACCCAACTAAGATGGCTTCTGATTGTGCAGGGACAAGGGTTGCTGCTAAAAAAGCCGCTAGAAATAAGCCTGCATATGCCATTAAAGGTGCATTCCTTGAGTATTTAACTGAAAAGATGTGCAGATTTTAAGTGGTTTAAGCATCGCCCAAAAAAATTTCAAAATTTTTGAGAAAAACTCTCCAAGACCATGAACCTCTAAAAAACTGGGCGCGACATATGGAGTACACATTACCTACCTCGCAAGTAAAGTGTGGCTGTAAACTTCAACCCTCGAAGTCTACAGTATTTTTAAAGGCAGCCTCCATTCCCTCGCGAGCTGCCTTTTTTGTTTTCTCTAAGTTCTAAGCTTTATGTTCTGGTGTCGCATCTTCAAATTTATTCACATGCCTTAAACTAGGAAAAGCCCAGATCCATGCGGCGGTAATCCCTAAAGTGAATAAACTCCCCATTACTGCTGTGGGTACTGCGCCCAACCAAGCTGCACTACTTCCTGCACGAAACTCACCCAATTCATTCGATGAACCAATAAACAACATATTTACTGCATTCACGCGGCCACGCATGGCATCGGGGGTAGAAAACTGTACTAAAGAGGAGCGAATATACATACTCACCATATCGGCAGCGCCCGCAATCACTAAAGCGATAAAGGACAAAGCAAAGACAGTAGAGATGGCAAAAACTAAATTGGCTAAGCCAAAAATAAACACCGCAATGAACATCGTCATGCCCACGCGCTGATTGAAGGGATAAAGACTCAAGTAGAAGCCCACAGCTACTTCACCCACGGCCATCGCACTACGCAATAACCCTAAACCTGTTGAATCTGTATGCAAAACATCCTGTGCGTAAATGGGCAATAACGCAACTACACCGCCTAAGAGTACTGCGAATAAATCTAAGGAAATTGTGCCAAGAATAATGGGGCGCGAACGAATAAATTGAATCCCTGCAGTAAAGCGTTGCCAAGCCCCAATTTCCTGATTTTTTGGTTCAGGTTTTTCAGCATATAGGACAGGCACGAAAGCAATCAGTAAGACAGCTGCAGAAAAAGAAGCCAAACAAACTGAATAAGTCGCGACTCCACTCCCTAGAGCATATAGTCCCCCTCCCAGAACTGGGCCAGAAATAGCTGCTACCCGCATTAACATACTATTCGCTGCAATGGCTGCGGGAAGTTGTTCACGCGCTACCACTTGGGGCAATAAACTTTGCAACGCAGGACCCGTAAAAGCCCGCGCACTGCCATAGAGCAAAAGTACTGCATAGAAGTAATTAGGATTCGTCAGGTGATAAAAAGAAAGAACCAGCAATAAAGCACTGCACAAGCCTTGTACCGCCCAACTGGCCATCACAATCTTCTTCCGATCAAAGCGATCAATTAAATCCCCTGCGGGAATGAGTAAGAACAACATTGGAATAAATTGCGCTAAACCCACATAAGCCAACGTCATTGGATCATGGGTCATATCATAAACTTGCCATGCCACCACAATCGCTTGAATTTGTGAAGCGAAGAAGGAAAACAAACGGCTGGTGATGAAGGGCAAGAAGCCGGGTTGACGGTAAATGCTAGTAGTAGATAATGAAGACATGCAAGAGTCGTAGCCTTTCAATCAAGAAGGCGCGGCATTATTCGCTTGAAGCTTAGAGTGTGCAAGAAGAAGACTAGACAGTAAGTATTTAAAAGATACATTAGCTTAAAGGCAGGCTCCTCACTCAAGCACTGAGCAAGGAGTTAGGTTCTGATTAAACCCCCAAATACCCTGCCAACTCATCCGACTGTTCAATCGTTTTCGCTGCACCCGACATCACCACTTGGCCTTTTTGCAGCACAATTGCACGGTCGCTATTGGCTAGAACTTTATGATAGTTACGGTCAACAATCAGGGTGGCAATACCACTTGCGCGAATTGTATCAATCACTCGCCAGATTTCTTCCACGATCAAAGGCGCTAAACCTTCAGTAGCTTCATCGAGGATAATTAAATCCGGATGAGTCATGAGTGCACGTCCAATGGACAGCATTTGCTGCTCGCCGCCTGAGAGCTGATTGCCCATATTCCCAATCCGCTCTTGTAAGCGTGGAAAGGTTTCAATAATGCGTTCGTAAGGCCAGTCATTACGTCCATCTAGGCCGCGCCGTGCTGCCATAATTAGATTTTCGCGCACCGACAAATTTGGAAACACACCACGACCTTCGGGGACATAAGCAATGCCCATACGTGCCACTTCATGCGGTTTAGCCTTGGACATATCTTTGCCACGCACGCTGATATGCCCATCCCGTTGCTTGATATGTCCGAGCAAAGTACGAATCAGAGTACTTTTACCCATGCCATTGCGCCCCAGCAAACCGACCGTTTCACCCCGACCGATTTTGAAGTCAATGCCTTGAAGCACATGACTAGAACCATACCAGGCATGTACATCACTCGCTTCGATGAGGAGTTCAGAATTAGGCATCTTAATGTCCTCCTAAATAAGCGGTTTGCACGTCTGGGTTTACACGAATCTGATCAGGTGTATCGGAGGCAATCACGCTGCCATTGACCATGACCGTGATCCGATCAGCAATCCTAAATACCGCATCCATATCATGCTCAACTAATAAAATCGCGTGACCCGCTTTTAAGTTGTCTAGGAGCTTAAGCATCCGATCCGTTTCTTCTGCCCCCATGCCTGCAAGTGGCTCATCCAGTAGTAGCACCTCTGGTTGAATCGCTAAGCACATGGCAATTTCCAGTTGGCGTTTCTGTCCGTGGGAGAGCAGTCCAGCAAAGCGCTCTTTTACCTCCGTCAGACCCGATAATTCCAAAGCGCGATTCGCGGATTCCACACTCTGTTTACATTTTTGGGCATCATTCCACCATACCCAAGGACGTTGTACTTGAGCTTGAGCCGCTAAGCGACAATTTTCGAAGACGCTAAAATCAGGGAAAATCGTATTGCGCTGATAGCTACGCCCTAAGCCTTGGCGAGCGCGTTTGGCTTGTGACCAATTGGTCGCTTCCTTACCGAGTAGCTCAATTTTGCCTTCAGTGGGTGGGAATTCGCCGGATAAAATATTAATCAGTGTCGATTTGCCAGCGCCATTGGTGCCAATCACTGCATGTACTGTGCCACGTTCTAGCTCAATCGACACCTTATTGACTGCGACTAAACCGCCCCAGCGTTGGGTGATGCCGCTGCCTTTTAATAAAGTTTCTGCCATTTCTGCATCTCCTTATTTCAGCACAACTTGTGCATCACGAGGGCGGCTGCCATATAGACGCTTGTGCAAGACTTCCGGTAAGCCAACTAAACCTTTGGGCAAGAGCGCCACACAGGCAATAATCGTAAAGCCTAAGCCGAGTTGCCAATGCTTGGAGAAAGCACCAAAAATCTCCGAAGATTTGAAAAACTCTTGCAAGAACACAAAGGCAAAAGCGCCAATAATTGCCCCGCGTAAATGCCCTAAACCACCAAGAATAATCATGATTAATAAGGCACCGGATAAATGCCAGCTCATCATCTCAGGATTAACGAAGCCATCTTTGACCGCAAACAAAAAGCCCGCTAAACCTGCAATCCCGCCAGACGTAGTAAAGGCTGCAAGTTTATATGGATAGGTTGAGAAACCTGAGGCGCGCATGCGTTGCTCATTAATCCGAATCCCCGCCAGTACCCGCCCAAAATGGGAGCGTAAGAGAATAGCTAGAAAGACAAAAGTCCAGACTAAAAATACCCAAGTGAAAAAGTACAAGACCTTGGCATCATTTAGATCAATGACTGAACCTAAAATAGGTTTGAAATACAGGTAAATTCCATCCGTACCGCCACCTAGTTTAGTATCGTGCACTACATAGTAAGCCATTTGTGCAAAGGCTAAAGTGACCATAATGAAGTACACGCCTTTAGTGCGTAGCGATAAAGCGCCGACAAATAAAGCATAAGCCGCCGCCGCTACAATCGAGGCTGGTAACAGCCATAAAAGATTGGCTGATTCACTTTCCGGCGAAAGCATCACTGCTATATAAGCACCAATTCCAAAGAAGGCAGCTTGACCGAAACAGACTAAGCCCGTACTTCCGACTAATAATTCTAAGCTCATCGCTAAAATGGCATAGATCATAATCTTGGCTACCAGATCTAAACCATAGCTACTCGCAAACAAGGGATATAAAGCTAAGCCTGCAAACACCAAGCCAATAAACAGAAATTTTCCACTGAACAATTTATCCATGATGTTTGGCCTCAGCTAGTTTTGAATAAACCATCCGGCTTCCACAGCAGGATGAGAGCCATTAACACATATACCAGCACCCCAGCTGCTTCTGGAAGCAAGACTTTGCCAAAGGTATCGACAAAGCCAATCAGCATTGCTGCTAGGAAAGCACCACGAATCGAGCCTATCCCGCCAATAACTACCACCACAAAGCAGATAATCAAAACTTGACCACCCATGCCTGGATAAACCGTAGAAACCGGTGCTGAAATCATGCCCGCAACAGCGGCTAAAGCTACACCTGCCGCAAATACAATGCGATAAAGCAATTTGATGTCGATGCCTAAAGACTGCACCATTTCACGGTTAGTGCTACCAGCACGAATCATCATCCCCAAACGGGTACGTGTGAAGATGTAATACATGCCCAAAGCTAAGAGTAAACAGACTGCTGAAATGAATAAGCGATAGACCGGATAAGTCATCACATCGCCCAGTGGAATCACGCCCGCTAAGAAATCAGGGGGTTGTACACCATGCACATCATCACCGACTAATAGGCTACGCAACTCTTCAAAGACCAGAATCAAACCGTAGGTCATCAGCACTTGCTGTAAGTGATCTCGGTCATACAAAAAGCTAAAAAAAGCCCATTCGAGGAAATAGCCTAAAATCACTGCTAAGACTAAGCCAATCACTAAGACCGAGAAAAAACCACCCCCAAAGGCATTCGCTACAAGAGGGCTCAGTGCATAGGCCATATAAGCGCCTATCATATAGAAGCTACCATGAGCGAGATTGATCACGCCCATAATGCCGAAAATCAAAGTCAGACCCATTGCTACTAAAAATAGCAGCAAGCCGTATTGTAAGGAGTTCAGGCATTGAATTAAGAAGATGGATAAGTCCATAGAGTGCTCCGCTTTAAACTTCTCATAATCTCTCCCTGTGGCCAGAGAGATAGGTAAGTAAAAACGGCTCACTCAGTAAGCTGCTTTAACTACCTAACAGCCCCTCTGACACCAGAGGGGCTAAGAGCAATCGATTATTTCAGTGAACAGCCTTTAGCAGGGTCTGCTAAAGCTTTAGACGCTACGCTCACAGCAGGATTTTCTAAGCCTTTTGCTTCACGTAAATAGATGTCTTGCACCGGATTATGAGCCTTGGATAAAGTGAACTCACCACGTGGACTATCGAATTTAGCAGCCTCAACCGCTGCGGCAAACTCGGCCTTTTTGCTGACATCACCTTGTACCGCATCTAAACCAACCTTTAGAATTTGAGCAGCATCATAACCTTGTACTGCATACACATCAGGTTGCATTTTATAAGCATCGTTATAAGCCGTGCGGAAGGCTTTGTCTTTGGCATTATCTAACTTGTCAGCATAGTGCAATGTAGTTAATAAGCCTTCACCATCACCACCTTGGGCTTCCAAAGTACCATCGGTTAAGAAGCCAGCACCATATAAGGGAATGCTGTCTTTTAAGCCTGCTGCTTTGTAATCCTTTACAAATTTAACCGCCCCGCCGCCCGCGAAGAAGGTATAGACCGCATCAGGTTTCAGTGCAGCAATTTCAGTCAAGAGGGCTTGGAACTCAACATTGGGGAAGGGCAGGTTTAACTCTTTAATAACTTCGCCACCGGATTTAGTGAAACCATCCTTGAAGCCTTGCACGGATTCATCACCCGCTGCATATTTCCAAGTAATCGTGACGACTTTCTTATGGCCTTTTTGCGCAACCACTTCGCCCATCGCATAGCCAGGCTGCCAGTTAGAGAAGGAGCTACGGAAAATATTTGGAGCACACATCGGGCCAGTCACGGCTTGCGCGCCTGCATTTGGAACAATCAGAATGGTGCCACTTTCTTTGGCGGCTTTCGCCATTGCCATTGCAACCCCAGAATGTACAGTGCCGATTAAGACATCAACATTGTCACCTTTGATCAATTTATTGACATTGTCAGTAGCTTTAGCCGGATCGGATTCATCGTCCACTTTAACAAATTCAATCGGACGGCCTGCTAATTTATCGCCTTGCTCTTTGGTATAAAGCTTGAAGCCATTTTCAATCGCAGTCCCCAAAGCAGCAAAAGTGCCCGTGGCGGGTAACATTAAGCCGACTTTCAAAGGTTTCGCATCTTCAGCAAAGCTTGCTGTTGAAAAGCCTAAAATAGCCGCTGCAATCAAAGTGGTTTTAAATAATTTCATACAGGTTCTCCTCCTAAGTATGACGACAGATAAAGTCGGTTGCTTTTTTAATCAATAGAGTAGGCTGGTCTCGGTGTGGCGAATGGCCACAAGCTGGTATCTCCACAAGCTCAGCCTTTGCTACTCGTCGGGCAACTCCTCTAATTTGCTCCAACGAGCCATACTCGTCATCTAATCCTTGAACCGCGAGTAACGGACAGTTAATACTGGCTAACTCCGCCTCAATCGACCAGGCTCGAAACGGGGGATGCAGCCAGATATTATTCCACCCCCAAAATGCTGAATCAGCATCTTGGTGATAACGCCCTAACTTTTTTGACAAATCAGTTGTTTGGTAAACTTCACGGGCTTGTTCAATGCTCGTGATCGTTAAGTCTTCTACCATGATATGTGGGGCAAGTACAATAGCGCCAGCCAAGGCTTGTGGATAGCGCGCAGCATACAGCAAACTGATTGATGCCCCATCACTATGGCCGAACAGCCAAAGTTTGTGCTGCTGCGGATCAAGCTTTAAAGCGGCCAAAAAGGCGGGCAACACTTCAAAAGCTTGACGGTGCATAAAATCCACATCCCAGCGTTCATCCGGATGACGTGGGGTAGATTGCCCATAGCCAGGGCGCGAGTAGACTAAGCCGCGACAGTTAGCCGCCTGACAAAAAGTCTCTGGAAAATCTTTCCACATACTCACTGAGCCTAAACCTTCATGCAGAAAGACGACTAAGGGTGCTTGTGGATCAGAACTTCCTACATACTGATATTCTATTTGTACTTCGCGCCCGCACCAGTCGAGCGTGACAAACTCAATTGGTGCTGACATTAGCTGGCATCCACTTCTTGTTGACGTAGTCTAAAGCGCTGAATTTTCCCAGTCGCTGTTTTCGGCAGTTCCTTTACAAACTCAATAAAGCGTGGGTATTTGTAAGGCGCTAACTTGTCTTTAACAAAGGCTTTTAATTCCTCAGCAGAAACTTCAACACCTTCTTTCAGCACCACAAAAGCCTTGGTTTTAGTTAAACCTTCAGCATCTTGTTTGCCAATGACAGCAGCTTCTAAGACGGCAGGATGTTGGACTAAAGTAGCCTCCACTTCAAAGGGTGAGACATAAATCCCACTGACTTTGAGCATGTCATCGCTCCGTCCCGAATAGGTATAAGTGCCATCTGGATTGCGTACATACTTATCACCACTTTTCGTCCATGCGCCTTGGAAGGTTTCACGAGTTTTAGTGCGATTATTCCAATACATTAAAGCAGCACTGGGGCCTTGAATATATAAGTCGCCGGTTTCACCATCGGGCACAGGTAAGCCATCTTCTCCACGTAACTCGATTTCATAACCAGGTACCGGCCAGCCTGTCGTCCCATAACGTACTTTGCCTGGAATATTGGAGAGGAAAATATGCAGCATTTCAGTCGAGCCAATGCCATCAATAATTTCTACACCAAAATGCTGGGTGAAACGTTCGCCAATTTCAGCAGGAAGAGCTTCTCCTGCCGATGAGGCCATCCGTAAGGCAACTTGATTTTTACTAGGTAAATTAGGTGCGGCCAACATACCGGCAAAACCGGTGGGTGCACCAAAGAAAATCGTTGGTTTATCTTCGATCCAACGCTTGAACACGGCATCAGGCGTAGGGCGCTCAGGCATGAGCACTACAGTTGCTCCCACACTTAAGGGAAAGCTCAAAGCATTACCTAAACCATAGGCAAAGAACAATTTGGCAGCTGAGAAGCAAATATCCTCTTCGGTCATACCTAAGATACGTTTGCCATAAAGTTCAGCAGTCCAATAGGGATTCGCATGCGTATGTACTGTGCCTTTGGGATTACCCGTTGAGCCAGAAGAGTAGAGCCAAAAACCTGGATCATCCCCACTGGTATTAGCTGGGTTTTCCAAAGGAGTAGCTACTTTTAAAGCCGTCGCTAAGTTTACGGTGTCGGCTGGTAACTCCGTATTGGCACGGGAGACAAATACCGTTTTGACATCATGCTCACCTTTGGCTAAAGCAGCCTCTAGTGTAGGGCGCAAAGCTTCAGAGACAATTGCTGCTGTCGCACGGCTATTGCTCAGCATATAGTGATAGTCATTGGCAGTGAGTAAGGTATTCACCGCTACCGGCACAATCCCGGCGTACATTGCACCTAAGAAAGCGACTGGCCAATCATTGCAATCATGCACTAATAGCAGTACCCGTTCTTCACGATGCACACCTGCAGTCAGGAGTACCTTAGCCATGCGTTGAATTTTATCGGCAAGCTCCCCATAAGTTAGAGAGCCTTGATCATCAATATACGCAGTTTTTCCAGCCCGCTGCTGATTACAGTCCAACAGGTGTTGGGCAAAGTTAAAGCGTCCTTCGGGTGCTGGCACATTCTCTATGGACATGACTCTCCTCCTCCATAGCAATATTAATTAGGACTCGCTCAAAGCGAACCCACTTATAAGTATTTTAAAACCTCAGTACTGGCTTGCACCGCACTGCGCCGATGGTAGAAATTCAAAGCGCGCGCTCCACCAAGCTCTTCACCACCACCCGCACGCCCTGGACCACCGTGTAAAGATTGCGGCATCACATTGCCATGACCGGTTTGTAAGGCGGCGACATCAGGGGAAATAATATGTACCCGTCCGTGGCTATCCGCTAGCTCTGCAGCGACTGCTGCTAAAGCTTCAGGCTCAGTACCATAGAGTGAAGTGACTAAGGAGCCTTGCCCGCGCCGGACTAAAGCTTTTGCATGTTCAAGATCACGATAAGCCAATAAGGTGGCGACTGGGCCAAACACTTCAGTGTCATGAATGATTTGCGCTGCATCTGCATCACGCACACCTAATAAAGTCGGAGCAATACAGCAAGAGTTAGCATCCGCATCAACTAAGCTTTGCTGAGAGCCATCAAACAGAACTTCAGCTTGAGTTTTGAGCTTGGCTAAACCGTCTTTGACTGACTGTAATTGCTCTTGGCTAACCACTGCACCCATCCGCACTGTTTCATTGCGTGGGTTGCCCACGGTCGTTTTTGCTAAACGTGCACTAATCGCAGCAGTAGCGCTGTTGTATAAGGCTTCTGGCACGAAAATCCGCCGAATCGCGGTACATTTTTGCCCTGATTTTACGGTCATTTCACGGCTGACTTCTTTAGCCAATAAATCTAAAGCAGCATTTTCACCTGAGTCATCAGGGAGTAAAACAGCGGAGTTAATGCTATCCGCTTCAATATTGACGCGCACCGAATGTTGTGTGACCGCAGGATGGGAGCGAATCACCGCCGCCGTATCGGCAGAACCCGTGAAGGACACGACATCAAAAGGCTGTAACTGATCCATTAAGCCTTTGGAGCTGCCACAAATAATCTACAAAGCACCCGCTGGTAAAATCCCTGCATCAACTACATCTTTAACCATTCGTTGTGTGAGCCAAGCCGTGGCAGAAGCAGGCTTGATAATAACGGGTACGCCTGATAAAAGCGCGGGGCCAGCTTTTTCCCACAAACCCCAACTCGGGAAGTTGAAAGCATTAATGAATAAAGCGACTCCACGTGTTGGCACTAACACATGCTGCGATTGGAAGAGGGGATCTTTAGCTAAACGCGCTGACTCTCCATCCAGTAAGTAGCGGCGATCACCTAAAGTTTCACCGAGCTTGGCATAAGTACCTAGTGTGAAAATTCCACCATCAACATCAACCGCCGTATCGTTCTTGACCGTACCGCTATTCGCGGTGGAGATTTCATAATAAGCATCACGATTGGCTTGCAGCACTTTAACTATCGCGCTGAGCAGTGCACCGCGTTCACGATAAGTCAGGGCGCGTAAAGCCGCACCGCCTTGTTCACGTGCGAAATTGAAACCTTCTGCTAAATCTAAGCCAGTGGAATCAATACGGACTAATTCAGTGCCTAATACCGGATCGTAGAGGCTAGTACCTGCACCTGTACCCGTTTGCCAGCGTCCTGCAAAATAATTCGCGAGTAATTCAGTCATATCCGTGTTCCTTATTACAGTGGTGCTTAGCGGGTGAATTCGATACTACCTTGCGGTAGCAGGTATAAAACTAAGGCGCGGCCTTGAGTGACGGTTGGATTGTGCGCACTGCCTGCTGGGTAAACTAACCAACCAGCAGGATGCTGATCAAATAAAGCTTCCCCCTCAATGGGCATGATTAAATCAATTTCACCGTTTGGATGAGAATGATGTGGGCCTACTAGATCCTTCATATCGACCACATCGACAGAGAAACCGGCTAAATCATCGGCAGGTTTAAAAATACGCCCATAACGAATACCGCCACCTTCACGATTACATAACCAACCTTCAGCGACACCCTGTTCGCAGCTTTGTTTTAACTGTTGGTAGGTACTGCTATTCACACCATGCTCTTGGTTTAACCAAGTTTGTAAAGCAGTGTTTAATTCACGACCTGCTAATTGGGCAGTTAAGTCAGCAATCTGTTGGCGGAACTGGCTACTAGGCATTGTCCTCTCTCCTGGGTCAAACCGTGTTGAACTTGCTAATTCACCTAATATGAATTATTGTGCATGTTAGAACAATAATAGTAGTTCTTTACTGTGTCAAGCATTATATTGCATATACGATTTCATGAGGAGCGCCAGCATGGCGAAGGCTGAGAAGAAGCATACCTTGCACCCAACACAACTCAGTGAGTCTGAAACCAAGAATCCTTTTTTAGTGGCTTTAGGCGAGCGGGTGCGTGCTTTAAGAGCGCGCCAAGGCACCACCCGTAAAGCCTTATCGCTGATGACAGGGGTGTCTGAGCGACATTTAGCGAACCTTGAATATGGAGAAGGGAATGCCTCCATACTAGTTTTACAACAAGTTGCAGCTGCGCTGGAGTGTTCGCTTGCTGAACTCATTGGTGATGTGACTACCTCCAGCCCTGAATGGCTCATGATTCGCTCGTTATTGGAGAATAAAGACGAAAATACGCTACGTCGTGCTCGAGTTGCGATTGGTGAAGCACTTGGTACGGTTGGTGTTTCAACTGCGGCAAGTTCACGGATTGCTTTAATTGGTTTGCGTGGGGCAGGGAAGTCGACTTTAGGGCAAATGTTAGCGGATGATCTTGATTTTCCTTTTGTCGAATTAAGCCAAGAAATTGAAAAATTTGCGGGCTGTAGTATCTCTGAAATTCAAGCTCTGTATGGGGCTAACGCTTATCGGCGTTATGAGCGCCGGGCTTTAGAAGAGGCGATTCAGATTTATCCGGAAGCAGTGATTTGCACCCCTGGTGGTTTGGTTTCAGATACTTCAACTTTCAATTTATTATTATCGCATTGCACCACGATTTGGCTGCAAGCTGACCCAGAAGATCATATGCAGCGTGTCACTAAACAAGGTGATTTACGCCCAATGGCAGCTAGTAAAGAAGCGATGGAAGATCTGAAGCATATTCTAGCGGCGCGTGCGGCTTTTTATTCTAAGGCTCAATATAAGTTGGATACCAGTGCGCAGTCACTGGAAGCTACTTTTTTGGCATTACGCGAGTTGGTGCGCAAGTCATTGCATCTACCGATTTAAGATTTTTTGCAATTTAATGCATATTTATGCTTGACAGGGTTTTTGATAATGCAATATTATGCATGAAACGGTACAGCACAAGCTGTAAATAAATGCACCAAGTGAGGAGAACTCTTGTGAACGCAGCCACTACATCTGATCGCGTGGATTATCAAACTAATCCCTCGCTATATCGCCACTGGACTTTAAGTTTCGACGGCTCCATCGCCACCCTCAGCGCTGACTTCGACGAAAACGCAGGTTTACGCCCTGGCTATAAATTGAAGCTCAATAGTTATGATTTAGGGGTCGATATTGAATTAAACGATGCAATCAATCGGATTCGCTTCGAGCATCCTGAAGTGCGTACCGTGGTCGTGACTAGCCTGAAAGATAAAGTGTTCTGCTCGGGTGCGAATATTTTTATGCTGGGTGTAAGCAGTCATGCGTGGAAAGTGAATTTCTGTAAATTCACCAATGAAACCCGTAATGGTTTAGAAGATTCTTCCAAGCATAGCGGCTTGAAATTCTTAGCAGCGGTGAATGGGGCGTGTGCCGGTGGTGGCTATGAGTTGGCACTGGCTTGTGATGAAATCCTATTAGTCGATGATCGTTCTAGCGCAGTCAGCTTGCCAGAAGTGCCTTTATTAGGCGTATTGCCAGGTACAGGTGGCTTGACCCGTGTCACGGATAAGCGCCATGTGCGTCACGATCTCGCTGATATTTTCTGCACCACGACCGAAGGTGTACGGGGGCAAAAAGCCAAAGATTGGCGTTTAGTCGACGAGATTGCCAAACCTGCCGTCTTTGCACAAAAAGTTAAAGAACGTGCGCTGCAATTAGCCGAGCAAAGTGATCGTCCTGCCGATGGCAAAGGCGTAGCGCTAACTCCAATTAGTCGCACGATTGAAGCAAATGCCTTGCGTTATAAGCATGTGACGATTGAGATTGATCGGGCAGCACGCACGGCAACATTCACCGTGAAAGCGCCAGAAGGTGTACAGCCTAGTTCTATTAAAGAAATCGAAGAAGCCGGTGCAAACTGGTATCCACTGGAATTAGCGCGTGAATTGGAAGATGCGATTTTATCCATGCGCACCAATGAATTAGATATTGGTATCTGGTTGCTGAAAACCTCCGGTGATGCAGCTGCAGTGCTGGCGATGGATAAAGTATTACTCGATAACCAGCATCATTGGTTAGTGCGCGAAACGATTGGTTTATTACGCCGCACCTTCAGCCGCTTAGATGTGTCTTCTCGTAGTTTATTTGCCCTGATTGAAAAGGGTTCATGCTTTGCCGGTTCGTTCTTAGAGTTTGCCTTAGCTTGTGACCGTACTTATCACTTAATGCTACCAGATGATGCAGATACGCCAACGATTACCGTGGCGGATGTGAATTTTGGTTTGTATCCAATGGCAACCGGCGAAAGTCGTATCGGGCGTCGTTTCTATAATGAGCAGCCTGCTTTAGAGGCGGTACGGGCGAAAGCGGGTCAAACACTGGATGCAGATGCGGCGATTGCAGTCGGTTTAGTCACTAGCAACCCTGATGATATTGATTGGGATGATGAAGTGCGAATTGCGATTGAAGAACGTGTGGCAATGTCACCGGATGCACTCACTGGCATGGAGGCGAATTTACGCTTCAATGGTGAGGAAAATATGTTTACCCGTATCTTTGGGCGCTTAACCGCATGGCAGAACTGGATTTTCCAACGCCCGAATGCAGTTGGCGATAAAGGTGCATTGAAAGTTTACGGTAAAGGCGAAAAAGCCCAGTTTGATTGGAACCGCGTCTAAACCTGAATGGTTATTGGGGGAAGTGTAGTGTGCACTTCCTATGACATTCCTTGGAGGAGTTATTATGTCCACGATTGATTACCAAGAAAAGATTCCGAATAACGTTAATCTCGGTGAAGACCGTACCTTAAAGCGTGCTTTAGAAAATTGGCAGCCGAACTACCTGAACTGGTGGCAAGACATGGGGCCGGATGGTTCACATGGTTTTGATGTTTATCTGCGTACGGCGGTTAGTGTTGATCCACAGGGTTGGGCGCAATTTGGTCATGTAAAAATGCCTGATTACCGTTGGGGTATCTTCTTAAATCCGGCTGAGCAAGAGCGCAAAATCCATTTCGGCGACCACAAAGGCGAAGCAGCTTGGCAAGAAGTGCCGGGCGAATACCGCGCTAATTTACGCCGCATTATCGTGACTCAAGGGGATACTGAACCTGCATCGGTTGAGCAACAACGCCATTTAGGTTTAACCGCGCCGAGCCAATACGATCTGCGTAACCTGTTCCAAGTGAATGTAGAAGAAGGCCGCCATTTATGGGCAATGGTTTACTTACTGCATAAATACTTCGGGCGCGATGGGCGTGAGGAAGGCGAGGCTTTATTAGAACGCCGCAGCGGTCAGCAAGATAACCCACGTATTCTCCAAGCTTTCAATGAGCCAACCCCTGACTGGTTATCCTTCTATATGTTCACTTACTTCACCGACCGTGATGGTAAGTTCCAATTGTGTGCTTTAGCAGAGTCGAGCTTTGATCCTTTAGCACGCACGACTAAGTTCATGCTCACCGAAGAAGCGCATCACATGTTCGTCGGGGAGTCTGGCGTATCGCGGGTGATTCAGCGTACTTGCCAAGTGATGAATGACCTCAAGACCGATGATCCTGCTAAAATTCGTGCCGCAGGTGTCATCGATTTACAAACCATTCAACGTTATATCAATTTCCACTTCAGCGTCACGATTGATCTGTTTGGTGCGGATGAATCTTCCAATGCCGCGACCTTCTACACCACTGGTTTAAAAGGCCGTTACGAAGAAGGCAAGCGTACTGATGACCACGTGCTGAAAAACGATAGCTATAAAGTCTTGGAAGTGCGCAATGGTCAATTAGTCGAAAAAGAAGTACCGATGTTGAATGCCCTCAACGAAGTGCTACGCGACGACTACATTAAAGACAGTATTGGTGGCGTGGAGCGTTGGAACAAAGTGATTGAAAAAGCGGGGATTCCCTTCCGTTTAAGTGTTCCACACAAAGCCTTCCACCGTAATATCGGCTCATTATCCGGCGCGCGTGTATCGCCACAAGGCCAAGTGGTTAGCCAAGCTGAGTGGGATGCGAATGTGGATAAATGGTTGCCATCCGTTGGTGATCGCCAATTCGTAGCCAGCTTAATGGGGCGCGTGACCGATGCGGGCAAGTTCGCGAATTGGATTGCACCACCGGTAATGGGCATTAATCGCCAGCCGGTTGATTTTGAATATGTGCGGTTTAATTAAGTACTGAGTTTTCTCCTCTAACGGAAAGCCACTTGCAATTGCGGGTGGCTTTTTGTTTGGTGAGTTCGGCAGGCAGTTCCAGAATACGTTATGCTAAGGCTAAGCAGCGTTAGGAACTAGGTATGCGGGTTTATCTTGATAATTGTATATTCAATCGTCCATTTGATGATCAAAGCCATATACGCATTCGTTTAGAAGCAGAGGCTAAGCTTTACATCCAACAACAAATTCGTGAGCAGAAGTTGGAATTGGTCTGGTCGTATATTCTTGAGTTTGAGAATGTACAGAATCCTTACCATGAACGCCAACATGTTATCCAAACATGGAAAGCCTTGGCAGTAGTGGATATTGAGGAAAGCCCCGTTTTGCTAGATACGGCGCGTATCTTATTGGCTCAAGGGATTAGAGCCAACGATGCTTTGCATGTCGCTTGTGCTGTGGAAGGGCAAGCGGATTACTTTCCTAGTACCGATGACAAGCTTTTGAAAAAACTCCAAGCTATTAACATTATTTCCGCTCTAAACCCAATGGATTATATTAAGGAGCTTCCTCATGAAACAACTCACTGATACCGAGATTCGGGTTAATGGTATTGCTGCTTTAATTGCTAGTTTGGGAGAGGTTCAAGCGGAGCGTTTTATTAGTTTGATTTTGCGTGAACCTTTTGATTACACCCAGTGGCACGCCAAACTTTGGGTGGATACCAGTTTGGAGGATTTAAGTAGGATGGCTATGGATTATCGGCGGGAAACTAAGAGGACTTAAGCCAGTTGAGTTTGAATAGGTGCGGTTTAATTAAGAACTGAGTTTTCTCCTCTAACGGAAAGCCCCTTGCGATTGCGGGTGGCTTTTTTTGAGCTACTTATCGCATGCTGAATTTTTTGTCGCTAATAGATAGTCGGTCGACTTATTAGGTAGATGTTGCCGTAATTTTATTAACTAGCAAATCATAATAATCTGACTTTAGTGTAACCCAATGTCTGAATCCGTCAAGTGCCTTGTTAATTAAATCGATATTTGTATTGTCACTAAGCATGTATTCTTCTCTAATACAATCTGCAGATATACCAAGAATATATAAAAGTGCAGCAACTATAATACCAGTTCTATCACGACCAGACGTACAATGAATGTAATAGGGGCCAATATTATTTATATCTAAAATTGCATGAATTGTGCTTTTTATCCAATATCTAACCGATTGATCAAAGGTATTGTAGTTATCAACAGAATTCTGTGCTGGAATATGAATGTTTTTTACACCTTCCATAATCGGGTCTTTACCACGTCTTAGATTTATTATTGTTCTAGATTTACCTATATGTGAGGGTATGTTAAATTCATCTATTTTTCCACCACGATATAAAACATTAACTGGTAGATTGGGAAAGTCAGATATAATCTGAACCATTTCACCTACATCACGGAAATTAACTGGCGTAAATAGCGACATGATATTTATTTAGTCTTTTGTCATAATGGTTTATTAGGTGGAATATTGGTATAGTTTACCTTCTCAAACTCTGCCTAGTCTGTGAATCATTATTTAGTGATGCTAATGCTTAATAAGCATATATAAACTCCCCTAGCACTAAAAGTATTGTATAGTTGATACATAACTGTGAAGACACATATGCAAGCTATCAAAACTCAACTAACCTGCGAAGAACTACCTAAAGCTAACTGATGTTTTAAGTTTAGCGTCGATTGGGCAGCAATTAACGGTTTCTGTTTTTTATGAAGGCGTTGAATTGGTTAAAAGCTAGCTAAAACTAAGTGCTTGTTTGCAATCTAAAAACTTATGGCAATAAAAACTCATATAACTCGTTTACTGCCATCGTTAGCCCTACGGACTCCAAGGTAAAACTTTGCCCTGTGACAAAATACTCCGCTTTCCATTCACTACGTTTGCGATAGATTTCTACAAGTGCCGCATCTTGTGAACACAATACATATTCTTGCAAAGCATCTAATAAACGATAAGCCACTAGCTTCTCATAGCGATCAATGCGTGCAGTGCTCTCGGATAGCACTTCAATAATCAAACAGGGCGCGGTATTGAAATAACGATTAGTCTCTTCCGCGCAGGTCACATGTACATCAGGATAATAAAAATGCTGCTCGCTCGCTGTTTGAATCCCGACTTTCATATCGCCTTGAAAGGCTCTGCACCCCTTGCCACGTAAATGATTGCGTAATAGGGCGAATAGCTCACCAGCAAGGATATTATGATTGCGGCTTGCCCCCGCCATTGCATACACCTGACCATTCACATACTCATACTTCACCGCATCAGTACGATCATTTTCGCCTAAAAGGTAAGTATCAGGGGATGTCCAATGCAACGAATTATTATCTGGTTCTTTCATACTCGCTTCTCAAGATCGAGTAAATATAGGTATTGATAAACTGCCCACGTACAAAAATTGAACCCCTGAGTACTCCTTCTTTTGTATATCCACATTTTATAGCCACTTTTTCAGATGCTTTATGTTCTGTTGGCATGCAAATTTGAATGCGGTTAATCGGGTAGTTTTCAAACAAATACTGGGTGAGAAGGCCAACTGCCTCCGTAGCAATCCCTTTCTTTCTATTGGCTTGGGCGAATACAGAAAACCCCAGCTCGCGTGCTGACGAATAATGAAAGGTTAAAAAATGACTAATGACTCCCAAGATATGATTTTCTTGGTTGACGATGGCAAACATTTCATTATTTTCAGTGGAAAAGTTGTTTAACTCAAACTCCCTTTTAAGGCTTGCCGGAGATTTTAAAAGAGACCGAGCGTATTCACCTTTTAACTCTGAATGATTGATGAGTTCAATAAGCTGCTCCAGCTCAGCTGCGCGCACATGACGAAGTGAAATTTCTTTACCTTTCAGCAATTTTGGCCTCTGAATTTACATAACACTTGACATAGTGGATGTACTAAAGCACGTCCTGCTTGATGGATGGGTTAGGCTTAGTAAATATGTAAATCGTCTCAGTTCTCAGTAGAAGTTAAAATTTCGTCAGCAATAAAGCCAATACCACATTTTTCGCAATAATACCCATCTATAAATTGTTCCAATGGCTTGGAATGAATCATTTCGGGTTTGCATTCGTCTACTGTAAGTTGGTCTTTGCGGCGATAACCAGCTTTTTCTTCACTCCCAAATAAAAGTTTTGGACTTGCTTTACCGATAAGAATCAGTTTCTTCTGGATATGAGCATTACTCATACACTTTGGAAAACGCTCACACGAATCTTTTATTTGCATACATGCCTAAGGACGCGTAACGTTTATATTCGATAGTTTGACCCTCAGAGGAATAAGTCAGTAGTGATGTTCTACCAATTTACACCAACATTTGTAAGAACCAATAGGGGCAAATCTATCGCAATTTATGGTTGAGCAATTCTGAGACCATGAGATTTTGTGTAGCCATCTTCGCCAAGAAGCATAACTTTGTAGTTTTAAGCAAGCAACTACGTAAACTGGCGACTCAAGCGCAAGCGGTAAAGAAGTTTTATTCATAGCAAAATTAGCTTTTAAAAACATACCCAACCTTTTCCAACACCCCTTTAGCATCCTTCAGCTTCTCCGTTTTCACCAAAATATAATCCGTATCAAAGGTCGAAATCGCAAAAATACTAATTTTCGCCTCTGCTAAAACCTTGGAAATTGCTGCTAGAATTCCAGTTAAAGAAAAATCCAAAGGCCCCAAAACTTTAATACAAGACCAATCAGTTTCCGCTTTATCCGAGGCTAATTGTAGACTAGCAGGGCAAACAATCGACAACTCATCCTCGGTGCGGCTAATGCTATAAAAACTGCTATCGAAGACTTGCAAAGGGACTTTCGTCGTCGGGGCAAAGCGGTGAACGACATATTGTTCATTAAGAAGACTGAGGTTTAATTTCATTTGGTTTAAATCCTTTATTGGTTGGTAACTCGTTACGCTTGACCAAAGATTACAACAAGTCATGGCCTTTACCAAAAACATGAAGTTTGTCTCATATCCCATTCCATGCTAAACCTGAGTTTTTAGTGTTAGGACTCTCGCAGTGCTCAGCGCCCATCATCTTCATTATGCTTATCCCGAAGCCGGTCAGTTACATACGGTGCTCAAGGCTGTGAATCTTGAATTAGCCCTCGGTGAGCAGGTGGCTTTAGTGGGCAGTAGTGGTTCAGGCAAATCAACTTTATTGAATTTACTCGGTGGGATTGATAAGCCTGCTTCTGGGCAGATTTTCTTAAAGGGTCAAGAGTTCACTGCTCTCAAAGAGCCAGTCTTAACTCTATTTCGCCGGCAGAATATTGGCTTTATTTATCAGCAATTTAATCTGATTCCTACTTTAACCGTGGCAGAAAATATCTTGCTGCCCTTGAGTTTATTGAGTGTGCCTACCAAGGAACAACAGGAGCGGTTAGCGCACTGGCTAGCTGCAATTCAATTGCCTACACGTGCTAGTGCTTTTCCCGATCAACTCTCCGGTGGCGAACAGCAGCGGGTAGCGATTGCTCGCGCTTTAATTCATCAACCCGCCTTAGTATTGGCGGATGAGCCAACCGGCAATTTGGATGCAAAAACGGGGCAGTTGATTCTGGATTTATTATTCAAGCTTGCCGAGCAAGCCCAGCAAACTTTATTAGTGGTCACCCATAGCAAAGCAGTTGCAGAGCGCGCTGAACGAATTCTTGTTTTACAAGATGGTGTCTTACAAACCAACTCCTCAACACTGGCTTGGTAATGCTTATGTCGAATTTGTTACTGCGTTCTAGTTGGCGCTTTTTCACTCGACATCCTTGGCAACTCTGGCTGACCTTATTGAGTATTGCCTTAGGTACTGCGGTGATGATTGCAGTTGATCTAGCGAATCATAGCGCAGCACAATCTTTCCAGCAGTCGGTCAATACGCTGTCTAGTCCGATGACGCATGAAATCAAAGCAGTACATGGGCAAATCCCCGATGAATTTTATCGACAGTTGCGGGTGGAGTGGGGCTATCGAAATAGTTTACCTGAAGTTGAGTTATCCCTAACGCTCAACGGCCTGCATTACAGCTTATTAGGCTTAGATCCTTTCGCCACCAGCTTACCAACTAGTAGTTTAGGTTCACTAGATTCGGGAGTGCTCACTCGCTTACTCACTGAAGCTGATACTTTGATTGCTCCAAAGAGTTCGGGTTTGCAAGTAGGTCAAGTGCTACCCGCAGGGGAGCGACAGTTCACAGTGATTGGTCTGGCTGATTTGGCACGTAGTGATTTGTTGCTAGCGGATATTGCCAGCGTGCAAGGCAATACAACGGGTTTAAGCCGGATTCAACTCAAGCTGACTGAGGCCGAAGCACAAGCTTTACAAGCCCGTTTACCATCTGCATTGAAACTAGAATCCTTCGCCAACCAGCAAGCGGTGTTCGGGCAAATGACCGGAGCGTTTAGCACCAATCTGTTAGCCATGAGTTTATTAGCCATCTTGGTGGGGGCTTTCTTAGTTTACAACACCATGACTTTCTCCGTGTTGCAGCGGCGTTCGAGTTTTGCGTTGGCACGGATGCTAGGTGTTACCGCAGGCCAGTTATTTCGGAATTTGCTGTTAGAGGCTTGCGTTCTAGGCTTAATTGGTAGTGCGTTAGGTGTGCTGTTGGGTGTACTACTAGGCCAAGGTTTATTAGTGCTAGTCACACAAACAATTAGCGATTTATACGTGAGTGTTGCGCCCACTGAGTTATTAATCACGCCTGCGATTGCTATGAAAGGCGTGGGTATTACCTTAGCTGCTGTTTTACTGGCGACGCTTGCCCCTGCGATTGAAGCAGCGCGTGTTGCTCCCGTACAAGTGCAGCGTCGTTCAAGTTTAGAGCAAACCAATCAGCAACTAAGCTTCAAATTAGTTCTCGCTGGTTTCGTTCTTATGCTCAGTAGCGCACTGTTGATTAGCAGTTCAGGTAAACAGTTGGTGCTAGGCTTTGTGGGGCTATTTATGCTGATTGTGGGTTATAGCCTGCTGATTCCTTGGGTGCTACGCAAGCTCTTAAAGCTGCTTCAGCAAGTCACTGCAAAATTTACACCTAGGCAGTTATTAAGTTCGATGACCTTGCGTAATTTAGAAGTAAGTTTAAGTCGTACCAGTTTAGCCATTATTGCTCTAACCGTAGCCGTGTCTGCCACCATTGGCGTGAGTATTATGATTGGCTCTTTCCGTTCCAGTGTCGCGGATTGGTTGAATATGACTTTGCCCAGCGATTTGTATGTTTCAGCTTTAAGTGCAGACGGTTCACGGGTTGAAGGTTCATTGTCGCCCCTTTGGCTGGAGCGGGTTAAAACCTTGCCTGAGTTAGCCAGTATAAGCACAGGTTTATCTACGCGTTTAAGCGTTGAAGGTATGCCGCTACCCACTTTAGTCTTGCAACCCGGAGCGCATAGTCAGCGCGGGTTTGAGTTCTTACAAAATACACCTACAGAGGCTTGGCAACGCTTTGAAAAAGCGGAGGGTGTGCTGGTCTCCGAGCCGTTTGCTTATCACTATAATCGTGGAACAGGTGCGAGTTTGCAGCTTAGCACGGAAACTTCCGGTGTGTTGACGCTGCCTATTCTCGGCGTATTTCGCGATTATAGCGCAACCCAAGGGATGCTCGTTTTGCCCCGTGGTTTGTATGAGCACTATTGGCAAGACCGTAGCATTTCCTCAATCGGTCTGACTTTAAAGCAAGGTACAGATCCACATTTAGTTCAACAGCAGCTACAAGTTTGGGCAAGGGATTTGCAACCTACTAATCAATCCCTAGTGATTCGTTCGAATACCGAAATTCGTGAAAACTCCTTAAAAGTCTTTGATCGCACGTTTGCGATTACCCATGTGTTACGTGTCTTGGTTTTGATCGTCGCTTTTGTTGGTGTGTTTAGCGCTTTAATGGCTTTATTTTTAGAAAAGGGGCGTGAGTTCGCGATTCTGCGCTCGACCGGCTTTACCCCTAAACAAGTACAAACTTTGGTCTTAAGCCAAGCGGCTTTATTAGGTTTGCTTGCAGGTCTCCTTGCTTTACCTTTGGGTTGGCTGATGTCGGTGGTGCTGATTGATATTATTAACCAGCGTTCGTTTGGCTGGACGATGCACACTTATTTCTTTGCGAGTATTCCATTGCAAGCAATGCTACTCGCAATAGTGGCCGCCTTGTTAGCTAGCCTTTATCCAGTACGCCGCATTGCACAGCTCTCGATTCGTGAGGGTTTATATGGGCGTTAGGCTTGTTTTACTCTGCTTAATTTTATGCCTTAGTGCTTGCGAACGGCAGGCTGAACCTACTGGTATCAATCTAACTTCAGCTTTGGGTGGTATTCCTGCGGAGGGCTTTGCACGAGCTATCGAGCCACGCAGGTTTGAGTTTCCGCAAGATCATGCAGCACATTCTGAGTTTAGGAATGAATGGTGGTATGTCACTGGTAATTTGCAGGCTGAAACAGGTCGACAATTTGGCTATCAAGTGACCTTCTTTCGCATCGCACTTAGCCCCCAACGACCTGAAAACGCTTCTAACTGGGCAACTAATCAAGTCTGGATGACGCATATTGCTTTAACGGATATTGCAGGCAATAAGCATCTACATGATCAACGCTTCGCGCGCGGTGCTGCAGGCTTAGCTGGGCAAAGTATGCAGCCGTTTAAAGTTTGGTTAGAAGATTGGCAAATTATCGGACAAGCACAGGGTGAGTTTCCGTGGACTGTGCAAGTTGCAAACAAAGATTTTAACCTCAAATTAAGTTTGCAACCTGAAAAGCCAGTGGTGTTACAAGGTAGTCAAGGTTTAAGCCAGAAGAGCAGTGAAGCGGGCAATGCTTCTTACTATTACTCTTTCACGCGCTTAGCCACGACTGGCTCGATTCATTATCAAAACCAAGATTTCCAAGTGACCGGATCTTCATGGCTAGATCGTGAATGGAGCACCAGTGTTTTGGGCAAAGATCAAGTGGGCTGGGATTGGTTCTCGCTGCAATTGCAGGACGGGCACGAGTTGATGTTTTATCAATTACGTAAAGCTTCAGGCGAAGCGGATCAAGCCTATAGCCAAGGCAAATGGATAGCACCCGATGGCAGCACGCGTAATTTAAGCCTGCAAGAGGTACAGCTGAAGCCGCTTAAGTATTGGCAAGCAGACAATGGGGCGAAATACCCCATTGCTTGGGAGTTGACGTATCCGGCTGCTAAAGCCCATTGGCGGGTAGAAGCAGTAGTCGAGGATCAGTTAATGCAAACCAGTGTGCTGTACTGGGAGGGAGCCGTGCAGGTGATTGATCTGGAGACTGCTCAGGTAGTAGGACAGGGGTATTTGGAGTTATCAGGTTACTAGTGGTTTTCTAGTTAAACCGCAAACTTAAACTCTATGTTTTGTCCGATTAAATATTCACTTTCTTGATAACTCTGACTGCGATTTAAGACGCTGTAAACAACCTCAGCTACCACTTGAGCTAACCGACAAGGCACTGCATTACCAATTTGCGAAAAAACCTTACTTTGCGAGCCACAAAATCGGTAATCCGCTGGAAAACCTTGCAACAATGCAGCTTCATCAATGGTTAACCGTCGTAGTGAAATTGGAGCCTCATTCGTTCCGTATGGTTTACCCCCTTTCATCAAATGGCGGTGATAGTCTTCAACCCACGGTTTAGCAGCATCGAATAAATGAGCTTCATCAATAATCGGCGTTCTATTGCCTCCCATACTCGCCGGTAGGGTACTTGCCCAGCCATCAGGGTTAAGCGGCCGACCCTGACCATTAAATAACATACCCGCATAAGGTGACTGCCTTAACACAGGCTTTAATGCCAAAGTAATTTTCGCTTTGCAGACCTTATTGTTAGTCAACGTTCCTGCTTTTCCTAATGGGGATAAAACTTCGCGCAACGTTGGAGGTGTTGCCTGATATTTTCTGAAAGAAGCGGCATTAATTGGATTAAAACCCTGTTTAAAACCAATGAAAAATACACGTTCGCGTGATTGTGGAATACCCAAATCTTTTGCGTTCAAGGTAGTCACTGTCACCGCGTAACCCGCATTGGAGAAACGTGCCATGAGCTTCCTTCTGACTTCGGCGAACTTTTCCAAACTGCCTAATGCCTTGACGTTTTCCATCACAAAAGCACGCGGTTGGATGAGATCAACCACATCGGCAAAACTGAAGATTAATTGGCTTCTAGGGTCATAGGCATCCATTTTTCCTGCCACCGAAAAGCCTTGACAAGGCGGGCCACCGAACACAACATCAATATTTTTAAGACCGCCTAATGCCTGTAAGTTGGAAGTAATATTCCCCTCGTAAAGCGTTGTCCCTGCGTGATTCGCCCTGAATGTCTGGCAGGCATAAGTATCTATTTCATTGGCAGCGATGACATCGAAACCTGCTCGTTTGAAACCGACATCCATGCCACCAGCACCCGAAAACAAGGAAACAGCTTTCATATTGAAATATTCTATTTACGAATAATTTGTTAATCATAGCATCATCCGCCCTATGAAGAAAGACAAGTCCATCCATGACCTACGGTACCACTCGCTGATTGAAGCCCTCACCAGCGAGCGCAAGCGTTTGAATATTTCTCAAGCTGAACTTGCCGACAAAGTAGGCATGAATCAGTCAGACATATCTAAAATCGAACAACTTGAACGACGGTTGGATGTCTTGGAATTTGTGCGTATTCTGGAGGCCTTCCGAATCAGTGAAAATAAACATTTTTCTGAAAAAATAACCGTTTTACTAGGTATGGAAATTTAATGAACGTATCGGAACGCAACGAAGATGCCAAATACTACGTCAACGCTAAACTACTGCGGGCTGAGACATTACAGGAATCTGACTTCCATGATTTGCTCATTGGAACGCCAGAAGTTCGTAACCTGCTGACAAATTTGATAGAAATCCATGCCAAGGGCTTTCGTGGGGTTGTTTTGACCGCTTTAGTGGGCATACACATTAATCCAGAATATGACCCACTCAACGATTTTTACGGATGTAATCCACGAGCCATTTTTGAGGAAGGCATTTGGTATGCTTTGACTGAAAAAGGTATTCCTTGCGGCAAGTCAGACCCACTCAATGTGGCAAAGAACATCAGCCAACTGAATGAAGCGTGGGCAAAAGGCAAACGTCCTGAAGCTGCAGCTTTAGCCGCTGTCCATTTTTTGCGGATGGTAATGGAGAGCAAAGGGAAACAACGAGCCACTTTAGTTGATTATTTCTTTTTCAGACTGCTCTGCTACACACAACAGCTCAACCAGCAAGTGGTTGTTAAAACCGGCATGGACGGGGAAAGTACGCGGCAAATAGCAGGAAAACTCGCAATATTTTGTGTTGCATACCCGGAAGCTGGAAACGTGCCACAGTTTGTGATTGCCAAACTATTGGCATCGTTGTATGCAGATTCCACCATTACTGTTCATGGCGGGGATGAAAGCGCCTTCGGCACGAATACCACATCAAAGAAACCCGCTTATATTTGGACAAGTCAAAGCGGGGAAATCCTGAATCTGTATGAAATCACCGTCAAAAAGATCAATCTGAAAAGGCTTGATGACTGCATTGATGCACTTCGGGGACTTGGCAGCTTGAGCAAACCAGTCACCTTCATCTGCCGCATTCCTGAAGACACCGCAGAACTCGCTCTAGACGGAAATACACAACAGTACAAAGGAAAAACCTTTGATTTTATTGACATAAGGGAGTTTATTGTTGTGTTTTCATCCTTACTAGCGCCTGCAAACCTGGTGGATTTCTTGGGGGAGCTTCAGGCATTTGTGACAGACATCAATATTTCCACCAAGACGAAACAGGGCTGGAATAAGGTTTTTCAAAGCGAGTTGAGGCTATAGTCGAGGATCAGTTAATGGAAACCAGTGTGCTGTACTGGGAGGGAGCCGTGCAGGTGATTGATCTGGAGACTGCTCAGGTAGTAGGACAAGGGTATTTGGAGTTATCAGGTTACTAACTATCAGAGGAGGGTAGATCGTCAAACTCTACTATCTCGAAACCTACTAGCTTATTTCTGTGAAATACTTTTTCATCCAAGGTAAGTGGCAATTTGATAGAGGTTGAGTGCATCAATTCCATCATGCTTTTACGAATTTTAAGAAGCTCGATAGTACGGCTCTTATAATTATTGATTGCGCAGCATAAGTTGTTTTCTAAATGAACAAACACTAAACCTTCTTTTAGGAGAAAATGTTCGGGATCAAATTGGATGGTAAGTTTTAGATACTCTTTTTCACAGTTAAAGTGAAAGTCGTGCTCTTGGCATTCTAACCATGAGTAAGATAAGGTCTCGATTTGAGATTTACTAACGAACAGGCCTTCAGGGCCACAGAGCATCTCTAGTAGCAGATTGGTGAAAGTATCCATACTTATATGAAAATCGATAGGCTGCCATTGAATCTCATTTATAAACCACTCTAGGCTAATCTTAACTTTACTTAGAATAAGGTAATCGGTGTTGCCAATAACTTTCCACACACGCTCCTTAAAGGCGCGTTCTTTTGTGCCCAATACGCGAAGCCTTGTGGGTTTTCCTAGGTCAATTTCAATTTCTATGTATCCACTGGCTAGTGGCTGATGTTTAGATATCATAGTTAAACCTAATCTAGTTGAGCTGTGTGTAAGTGTAGATCAAGCGCTTAATTTTAGTGTTAATATGCATTAAATTGCTTGAATTCGCAAAGACTAACATGCATAATAATGCATAAATCCAATCATAAGCCACACGTCGGAGGAGCCATTGTGGATACAGTCTCATCTGCGCTGCTAAATCAGCATTTAATTGATCCTGAGATTTGCATACGTTGTAATACTTGCGAGGCTACTTGCCCTGTCGCGGCAATCACCCATGACTCCCGCAACTATGTGGTGGACGCAAGCAAATGTAATTTCTGTATGGCCTGTGTGCCACCTTGCCCCACTGGCTCTATTGATAATTGGCGTTCAGTTCCAGCTAGCCGTGCTTACAGCTTAGAAGATCAATTCAGCTGGGATAATTTACCAGCTGAATTAAGTGCTGAGCAATTAGCAGAGGCTGGAGTAGCTGCTGATGCAGCGAATGTCGAAGTCTTAGCGGCGGCACCTAGCACCAAGGTGGCGACCTCCGATGGTGAAGCACCTTTTAATAGTGCGCAATACAACGCGACTTTACCACCTTGGTCAGCCGCGCATGCTTATACCAATTTATATGGGGCAAAAGCCGCTGAAAAGTTTGTGACTGCCACTGTAGTAGGGAATGTACGTGTCACTGAAGTTGGGCGCGAATACGACACTCATCATATTATGCTCGACTTTGGTTCGATGCCTTTCCCTATATTGGAAGGTCAGTCCATTGGGATTATTCCACCTGGTGTGGACGAAAATGGCAAGCCACATTATGCTCGTCAATACTCGATTGCTAGCCCGCGGAATGGCGAACGCCCCGGTTATAACAATGTGTCTTTAACGATTAAGCGTGTGTTAGAAGACCACCAAGGCCGTCCCGTGCGGGGGGTAGCCTCTAACTATATGTGCGATCTGAAAGTGGGTGATAAGGTGCAAGTGATTGGCCCCTTTGGTACCAGCTTCCTGATGCCGAATCATCCACGTTCCAATATTGTCATGATCTGTACCGGTACGGGTAGTGCACCGATGCGCGCGATGACAGAGTGGCGGCGACGTTTACGGGCGAGTGGCAAGTTTGAAGGCGGCAAACTCATGCTATTCTTCGGAGCACGTACTAAAGAAGAGCTTCCCTACTTTGGCCCGCTGCAAGGCTTACCCAAAGACTTTATCGACATTAATTTTGCCTTCTCGCGTACCCCTGGGCAGCCCAAACGCTATGTACAAGATTTAATGCGCGAGCGTGCTGCCGACTTGGTAGAGCTACTTAAAAGTAACGATACCCATTTTTATGTGTGCGGCTTAAAAAGTATGGAAGAGGGCGTTGTATTGGCTCTAAGGGATATTGCTAAACAAGGCAATTTGGAATGGGAAAGCTTGGGAGTGAACCTAAAGCAAACTGGCCGGTTACACCTAGAAACTTATTAATATCAATAGTATTGAGGGTATGTTTGTGTGAGTTTTTATAGAGCCTCGGCGGCATGGATGCCGCTGTGGAAACTACAAAGATGTATTCACGGCGACTCCAAAAAAATTCGCGCAAACTGGACTCAGTGCTGAACTAGGTAATGGATTCAATTTTGAAGTGATACTAATAAATATACTTTGACTAGAAAATTGTATCACTTTAACATGCTCTCTCAATAAAGCTTGGCAGGCAGTCTTGCGGAGAAGGAGGAAAAATGAACAATTTCAGTACGATAAAAATTAGTACGCGTGCAGCAGGTGTCGCACAAGTGACTATGGCACGTCCTAATGTATTCAATGCTTTTGATGAAACGATGGTAGGTGAGCTGGACGAGGCTTTCAACCAACTGGTCGCTGACCCCGCAGTGCGGGTGATTGTGTTAGCAGGTGAGGGTAAGCATTTCAGTGCAGGTGCTGACCTACAATGGATGCAACGTGCAAGTACCGCCACGTTAGAGTGGAATCTGGCGGATGCCCGCCGCTTTGCCGGTATGTTTAGCAAAATCGAAACCTGTCCCAAACCGACTGTTGCCCGTGTCAATGGCGCGGCTTTAGGTGGTGGTGTCGGTTTACTGTGTGCCTGTGATATTGCGATTGCCTCTGATAATGCTAGCTTCTCAGTGAGTGAAGCTAAGTTCGGGATTATTCCTTCAGTGATTGGCCCTTATGTGACGAATGCAGTCGGTAAACGTCATGCGCGCCGCTTAGCCTTAACCACCACACGGATTAAAGCCGATGAAGCTTTACGCATTGGTTTAGTCCATCAAGTCACTAGTTTAGAAGAGTTGGATGCAGCAGTTGATGCAACCGTTACGGAGCTTCTTGCTGGCGGCCCTCAAGCCCAACGCGAGATCAAAGAGTTGTTTGCTCAATTGTCTGTTGGCCCAATTACTGAGGATGTGCGTGACTTAACCGCACGCACGATTAGCCGTATTCGTGGCTCTGAGGAGGCTCGCGAAGGTTTTGCTGCTTTCCTTGAAAAGCGTCCGGCCAAGTGGATTCCAGCATGAGTATTTCAATTAGCAAAGATACTGCCGTCCTAGTCGTCGGTGCTGGCATCATGGGTGCAGGTATTGCCCAAATCGCAGCGCAAGCAGGGCATACCGTATTCCTGTTTGACACCAAAGAAAATGCATCGGTCGATGCCAAGGCGAAGCTGGCAAAAACGCTTGAGGGCTTAGTCAGTAAAGGCAAACTCGATGCCTCTACAGCTGAACAAGCGCTTGGGCGGATTCAGCCTTTATCAGAGCTTGATAAAGCCAGTAGTGCGGGCTTAGTGGTCGAGGCGATCATTGAAAACCTAGAGGTAAAGCGCGGTTTATTTAAACAGCTCGAAGGGCTATTAGGAAAAGACGCGATTTTAGCCACTAATACTTCGTCGATTTCTGTAACAGCCATCGCCAATGGCCTGCAATACCCCGAGCGTTTAGTTGGGATGCATTTCTTCAATCCTGTGCCTTTAATGAAGTTGGTAGAGGTGGTTTCAGGTTTACAAACCAAACCCGAAGTTGCTGAGGCAATTTTTGAGCTATCTAAAGCTTGGGGCAAAGTGCCTGTCCATGCACGTTCCACCCCAGGCTTCATCGTCAATCGAATTGCCCGCCCGTATTACGCAGAAAACTTAGCGCTCTTGCATGAGCAAGCGGTGCAGCCCCATGTTTTGGATGCGTGCTTGCGAGCAGTGGGTTTCCGTATGGGGCCTTGTGAGTTAATGGATTTGATTGGTTTAGATACTAATTATTCTGTGACGCGTTCAGTCTACGAAGCTAATTTCTTTGATAAGCGCTATGTGCCCTCCGCAGTGCAACGTGATTTAGTGGATGGTGGTTTGTTTGGGCGTAAGTCGGGGCAGGGCTTTTATGATTATCGCGAAGGTACTGTAAAACCTGAAATTACAAGCTTCGCCCCAGCTGATGTGCCTGCTGCGGATAAGGTTCAAGTTCATGGCAAATGTGTAGTAGCTAAGCGCTTAGCGGAGGCTTTGACTGCTGCCAAGGTGAGTTTCACGCATGAGTCTGAGTCGGCTTGGACAGGGTTGAGTATTGATGATGCGCAGTTACGCTTAACTGATGGACGACCTGCTTCACAGCTTGGTAAAGAAGTTGCCGTATTTGATTTGCCCATTTCTAAAGAGCCAGGCCAAGCGCTAGCCTTTGCAGTGTCAAATCGTGCCTCCGCTGAAGCAGCCGATTATGCGGCAGCTTGGTTAAGAGTCTTGGGCTTTAATCCACAGCCAATGGCGGATTCACCTGCTTTAATCGTGGCGCGCACTTTATCGATGTTGATCAATGAAGCTGCCGATGCGGTACAACAAGGTGTCTGTTCAGAAGCGGGTGCGGATGCCGCGATGAAATTGGGCGTGAATTATCCAGCAGGGCCGTTTGAGTGGTTGGCAAACTGGGATGCAGGCAAGATTGTGCAAATTCTAGATCATCTAGAAGCGTTCTATCGTGGCGAGCGTTATCGCGTTAGCCCGTGGTTACGCCTGAAAGCATGGCAGGAGGTAGTATGAAATTTGCTGAATTCTACAATGGCCAAGTGATTGAAGCGGGTTTGTATAAGGTTTCTGAAGAGGAAATTCTGCAATTTGCCAAGGCTTATGATCCGCAGTGGTTTCACACCGATGTTGAAGCTTCTCAGCACGGGCGCTTTGGTACGTTGATCGCTAGTGGTTGGCATACCTGCGGGATTGCTATGAAGCTCTTGGTGCCAGTGGCTTTAGCAGGTTCAGAGTCGTTTGCCTCGCCCGGTTTGAAATATGTGAAATGGCCGAATCCAGTGCGTCCGAATGATGAATTGTCTTTGCAAGCTACCGTCGTTGATGTGCGACGTTCGAGCAGCCGCCCGACGATGGGGATTCTGCATTGGCGCTGGCAGTTATTTAATCAGGATGGTGCCGAGGTGCTTGATCTCGAAGCCACCAGTTTGTTTGATCTTTCTTAATGGTGACTTCTATGACTCAAGCCTTTATTTGTGATGCGATTCGTACACCCTTTGGGCGCTATGGTGGTGCTTTATCAGGGGTGCGTACTGATGATTTAGGTGCGGTGCCGATTCGCGCTTTAATCGAGCGTAATCCACAAGTCGATTGGGCCGCTGTGGATGATGTGATCTATGGCTGTGCGAATCAGGCGGGTGAGGATAATCGCAATGTGGCGCGCATGGCTGCACTATTAGCAGGCTTACCGCAAGATGTACCAGGTACTACTGTAAATCGTTTATGTGGTTCTGGTATGGATGCAGTAGGCATTGCAGCACGGGCGATTAAAAGTGGCGAGACTCAACTCATGATTGCGGGCGGGGTGGAAAGCATGAGCCGTGCGCCCTTCGTCATGCCTAAGGCAGAGTCTGCCTTTAGCCGTGCAAATGCAGTTTATGACACTACCATTGGCTGGCGCTTCATTAACCCTCTAATGAAGGCGCAATACGGTGTTGATTCAATGCCAGAAACGGCTGAAAATGTAGCGGTTGATTTCAAGATTGAACGTGCCGCGCAAGATTTAATGGCTTTACGTTCGCAAACCAATGCTTTAAAAGCGCAACAAAACGGTTATTTCGATAAAGAAATAACGCCAGTGATTATTCCGCAGAAAAAAGGTGAGCCTATCGTCGTTAGCAAAGACGAACATCCCCGCGAAACTTCCTTAGAAGCTTTAGCCAAGCTGAAAGGTGTCGTGCGTGCAGATGGTTCAGTCACGGCAGGGAATGCTTCTGGGGTGAACGATGGTGCTTGCGCTTTATTACTAGCGAATGAGGCTACTGCTAAGCGTTATGGCTTAACGCCGCGTGCACGTGTGGTTGGGATGGCAACTGCAGGTTTAGCGCCTCGAATTATGGGGTTTGGCCCTGCACCTGCCACCCGTAAAGTCTTGGCCTTAACTGGCTTGAGCTTGGCGGATATGGGCGTGATCGAATTAAACGAAGCGTTTGCTGCGCAAGGTTTGGCGGTCTTGCGTGATTTAGGTTTAGCCGATGATGATGCGCGCGTGAATCCGAATGGAGGAGCGATTGCTCTGGGTCATCCCTTAGGTGCAAGTGGAGCACGTTTGATAACCACAGCGATTAATCAACTAGAGCGGACCAATGGTCGCTATGCACTTTGCACTATGTGTATTGGTGTAGGCCAAGGTATTGCTTTAATCGTTGAGCGTGTTTAATTAGTCCAACTTAACAGCACGGGATAAGCTAGCTTTTATCCCGTTTTCAGCTTTCCTCTACTTAAGCAAATCATCAAAAAGTACAACAAGATGCGCTCTTAATACCTAGACTTCAGTGATAGCCTATTTGATACTGGTTTTGGTTGGGGTAGGTCTTTAACTTTTTTCTAGCTTGCAAATTCCATTATTAAGTACTCGTCAGTCCTGTCGTAAGCGTTGACAGCAAGTTAGATGATCAGTATTATGATTATATGCAGTATAATGCATTAATTGGAGGAGAGTAGTATGAAACCATTACGCTGGTTAGGAAGCGCTTTATTAATCACTTGTTTGTCCACGACTGCTGCTTTCGCAGAAGATGTCACTTTAACCGTCCACCATTTCTTATCACCTAAGTCAAATGCTCACACTAAAATGATTCAGGCTTGGACGGATAAGGTTTCTAAAGAAAGCAATGGTAAAATTAAATTTGAGCTATTCCCAGCGATGGCCATGGGTGGCAAGCCTTCTGAGCTGTATGGTCAAGTGCGTGATGGTACAGCAGACATTGTTTGGACTTTATTAGGGTATACACCCGGTGTATTCCCTCGCGCTGAGGTTTATGAGTTGCCTTTGGTGCACAAAGGTTCAGCAGCGGCTACCACCATCGCTTTGAATGCCACCATGGATATGCTGGCGGATGACTTTAAAGATGTCAAAGTCCTATTCTTGCATGCGAATGATGGCAATGTGATTCATTCCGCGACGAAACCAGTGCGTACCTTTGAAGATGCTAAAGGGATGAAATTGCGTACTCCATCGCGGACTGGGTCATGGGTGATTGAAGGGATGGGCGCTGAGCCAGTCGGTTTACCCGTACCCGAATTACCAGAAGCCATGTCGAAAGGTGCAATTGATGGTGCTTTAACGACTTTAGAAATTGTGCCTGCTCTTAAGCTCCAAGAGCTAGATAAATATGTAACTGAATTACCTGACGGTGATCGTTTTGGTACAGCCATTTTCATGTTCACTATGAATAAAGATAGCTACAACAATTTGCCTGATGATCTGAAGAAAGTCATTGACGATAACTCAGGTATGAAGGTAGCCGCTGATATTGGCAAAATGTGGGAAGAGTTTGAGAAAACTGGCGATGAAGCGTTAGCGTCTGCGAAAGTTGAGCGTATTGTTTTATCAGCTGATGAAGTGGCTAAATTCAAAGCTTCAAATGAGAAGGTAGTGGCACGTTGGATTGAAGAATCCAAAACTAAAGGTTTTGATGGAGCTGCTTTAGTTGAAAAAGCCCGTGCTGCGATTGCTGAAGCTTCTAAATAATCTTTCCTAGTCTTCAAGGGCTACCATCCAGTAGCCCTTCTTAATAATTTCAAGTTCCGCAGGAGATTCTATCCATGCGCAATTTCTTATATCGCTTAGCTGATTATTTCGCCTTAGGGGGCGGGCTAATCATTATGACGATTGTGTTTGTCACCACCGCCAATGTCAGTGCCTTTACTCTCAATCGCATCGCAAGTCTGTTTGGTGGGCAAGTTGCTGGTCTATCGGGTTACGAAGACTTTGTACGCTTAGCCATGAGTGCTGCTGCTTTAATGTTTTTTCCACTGGCACAAGTTAAACACGGACATGTGGCAGTGGATATTTTTATGAATAAGGCTCCTGCTTGGTTACAGCGCATCACAGAAAAGTGTTGGTCAGTGTTAGTGCTAATCATGACCTTATTTCTCATGGGTTGGATGGTGGTCGGTATGTTTGAGAAACAAGCCGATCATGTCGTCGTGGGGGTTTTAAACTGGGTGGAGTGGCCATTTTATATCCCCGGTATTTTGTCTCTCATGTTGTGGGCAGCGATAGCCTTCATGCAGATATTTGATGAAGTACCCGTGGAGGCTAGTCATGTTTAGTCCAGAAATGATTGGTATCCTTGGTCTAGTGGTGCTGTTCTTCTTGTTGATGTTACGTATGCCAGTTGGTATCTCCATGGTACTAGTTGGCATTGGTGGCACTTTTGCCTTAAGCCTTGCCGTTAAACATGTGCGCTTTGAGCCTTATCTCAAGCAGTTTAAATCACTGCTTTGGTCGACCATGGCAAATTATGATTTGTCGGTAGTACCGCTATTTGTCTTGATGGGGTATCTGGCAAGTCAATCGAATCTCAGTCGAGATTTATTCCGTGGCTTAGAAGCCTTGATGAGTAAGCGTCGTGGTGGAGTTGCAATGGCTGCCATTGGTGCTTGTGGTGGCTTTGGTGCTGTGTGTGGTTCGTCTTTAGCGACTGCATCTACGATGGGGCGCGTGGCTTTACCTGAATTGAAAAAGTTGGGTTATTCGCCACGCTTAGCCACAGGTGCGTTAGCAGCCGGTGGAACTTTAGGTATTTTAATTCCACCCTCAGTCGCTTTAGTGATCTATGCGATTATTGTGGAAGCCTCGATTTTACAGATGTTCCAAGCGGCTTTAATTCCAGGTCTCTTAGCAGTCTTGGGTTTCATCATTGTGATTGCGTTGCAAGTACGCATTAATCCAGCTCTTGCCCCTGAACCAAGGCCTATGCCACCGGAAGAAAAGCGCGAAGCGTATCGGCGTTTGATTCCTGTTTTGGTGATCTTTGGCAGTATTATTCTGGGCTTAGGCTTTGGCCTGTTTACCCCCACTCCAGCCGCTAGTGTGGGTGTGTTTGTGATCTTTATGTATGGCTTGTTTATGCGCTGGCGTACTGGCAAAGGCTTAACCATCGCTGGCATGCTGCAAGCTTTCCGTGATACTGCTGTGACTTCAGCGATGATCTATATGATCTTATTTGGTGCTGAGGTTTTAAAAGGCTTCTTCACACGCGCAGGTTTGCCTTCGGCAATGGCTGAGTGGGCGGCTACCAGCAGTTTAGATCCTTGGCTTATTCTCATTGCCATGCTGGTGCTGTTAATCATCCTAGGCTGCTTCATGGAGTCGTTAGCAATGATTTTGGTAGTTCTGCCTTTCTTTTGGCCGACGCTCATTGCTTTAAATGGTGGGGATCATGTCACTGCAGCTGATGCTGCTTATGGCTTAGATACGGATAATCTGAAGATTTGGTTTGGTATTATGGCCTTAATTGTCGTTGAGCTGGGGCTAATTACGCCACCAGTTGGTTTGAATGTGTTCATTATTGCATCATTGTCTGATGGCACACCGATGGCTGAGACTTTTAAAGGGGTTATGCCTTTCTTAGCGGCCGAGTTTGTCCGCATTGGAATTTTGATGCTGATTCCAATGCTATCTCTATTCTTGCCACATTTGCTGGCTGGTTAACGGAAATATTCAGGGGCTAAATTTAGCCCCTTTTTTTACAGTTTTGTTAGTTACCAGCAAGTAGCTGCATTACCAGTCACACTTACTTTGCGCTGACCATCATGAGTCAAGCTTAAAGTGCCACATTTAGTATCAGCTGTTAATTGTGAACCTAAGGGTGTTGCAGTCGCGGTAAACGTACTACGCGTTAAATTACCAATAGCAAAGGAGTAGTACTGATTGATCCGTCCTTCAGTCGTACAGGCTAAAGTAGGAACCACGAGATTTACACCCGCGGTATTTTTGTCATAGGCCAAATTTGTGGTGTAAAACCGCTCCATAAAATGCGCATATTCCGACAAACAAGCCTTGGCAGCACCTCGGCGTGATTTCATCACCGAGTCCATATATGAGGGATAAGCAATCGCAGCGAGAATACCTATAATAGCGACAACTACCATCAGCTCAATCAAAGTAAAGCCACGTTGTTTTACAGTTTTTATTATTGTTTTCATAAGCTCGCTAGTCTAAGGTGTATTAATAATTTCGTGCCAAGAAGTACGTGCTGTATGTGCAGGCGCACCTTGGGTCAGAATGGAGACAATTTTCCCATCGTCTTGTACAACTTGCATAACATTGCCAATGAATAACGGGCTGTTTGGACTACTGTCAAAACCAACTCCAGACACTGCCGTTGATTCACCTTGGTAAGTCACATTATCGTTGCTATCAAATTTTTGGTCATCATTTACGTCAAAGAAAATTCGATCCAATCGACCACCCGTAAACGGATTGATGGCAATAACAAAGCCTCGCCCTGTTGGTTTACAAATATCAGTCGCGTCTGGAATGCGCACAGTCCCGATTAAAGCATCACCTTGGAAAATATTGGGTATTACCATGCGCTCACCATTTTGCGGTAAGTTAAAGTACCAGCCTGATTTGGTATTGAGATCATTCTGACCAGCGATATCATTAACCCGTACAGCTGTAGTTCCGCTATTGGTTTCTACTAATACTTTACGTTTTACTAAGTTTGCATAGTTGATTGGATTGTCATTTAATACTTTTAGGCCATACCAACTTTGTGGGCTTTTATCGGTGAGATCATTCTGAGAAAGGTATTGACCTGTACCAAAGAATAACCAGAATTCATTTTTATCTGGATCTAGGCCTGCCAGTAACGTAGAGCTAATAGGTTGTATTGTGCTACCTGCAGTATCAGGGACTGAATGATATTGAGCTGTGAATAATTTAACTGGAGTACTACCGTCAGTTTTAAATTTCCAAATATTACCGCGTAGATCACCTGCATAGAGTAAATCGCTAATGCCATTAGCATAGGTACTCCAGGCAGTAATCCCAGAGAGGCCATTGTTATTACCTTCATTAGTATCAATGACAGTCGAATTTCCACTGGCTAAATCAAACATGATGAGCTGTGCTTTATCGCCACTACTATTTGGTCCATTCCCAAGAATAACTTTCCAATCGCCATCAGCTACTTGAGTTATTAGGGGTTTACTCAGGTTATTGCCTAGTGCTGGAACATCTGCAGCACTCTTTTCCCATAAGAATTGTACATTAGCTGGATTAGTTACATCTAAGGCAAAAACAGCTTTACCACCTGCACCTAGAGTACCTACTAAGATAGTTTTCCATGCACCATTAACATAGGCATCAGCTACGGTTAACTCACCATCGACGAAATATTGATGTTGATAACTTGGATCGGCGAGTTTTTTCAGATCAGGTAGCAGTGTTTTTGGAATATAAGCATAAAGTTCAGTTCCAGTAGCTGCATCAAAACTGTGGAGCATACCGTCATTTGCACCAACGTAAAGAACGGGAGCTCGGGTACTTAAACTATTAGCAAACGAAGCATAAGTGATTGCACCAGAAAAGCTTTTACCATTATATAAAGAGTTACTAGGGCGTCCTACTAAAACTGGTTGTGAGTGCACTATATCACCCAAGGAGGTAGTAAAACGATCTCTAAACATACCCCCATTACGTTGTTCTTTACTTGGGTCACCTCTTAAATAATTCACTAGATATTCAGAGACTAAACTAGTCTTCTGTGCGGCTGTTAAATTATTCCAGGTAAAAAGAGCAGACCCCAAGTAGATTTTACGTGTAGCCCATGTTGATAAGGATATGCTAGGGGAAAGTGCGAGTTGCTTATTGGCTTGCCAATCGGGATTAGGGTTTAATTGTCCAGTTTGCGCATCAACAGTGTAAGCCTTTAGATCACCATGCCAGCTTTTATTAAAAAAGACTGATTGGAAAACTTTACTACCCGTGACCATTTTAGTTGAGTTAGAAGAAAGACCTGCGCCCGACCCATTAACTCGCGCAACAATACGTGCAAAAACTTGTCTAATACTATCAACAATTAAATCTGATCTGCCAGCCATGAAATAATTATCTGGGCGTAAAAAAGCAGCATCATTAGTATTATTGTAATTGGCAGGATTCAGATTATCAATATTGGTATGCCACCAGCCTTCAGGTAGTGCGGTAGTTTGGGTAGTTGGATCAAAATCTTCTGGGGCACGAAAACCACCATATTTTGCTGCTAATGCATATTGATTGTTTCTCATGCCATAGAGTTGTTGGTTCTCTAATACGTCCACCCAAAAAGTTGCTGCCGTTTGTTTTCCTGCCCAATCAGGACGAAGGTCATTGGTGTTCGCATACCAAGCCATTCCAGCAATATAAGCTGAGTTATTTCTGCCAGTATAAGAGTTAGTAGAACCTATATTACCAATACCTTCTAGAGCACCAATCTTATTAGTAAGGGTAATCACATTAATATCATCATTAGAAACTAGGGTAGGTTTTGTAGGTTCTTCAGTCATATAAGTATTATTACCCGGTAGGTTTTTATCTCTATGGCTGTTTACATCACCTATCCCTAAAAAGGCACTAGCTTGACAAGAGGCTTGATAAGGATCCTCCCAGGTAGTTATAACAGGAAATCCATCTGCATAATTGTATTTAGTAGTAGCGTCACCAGACATATTTGTGTATTGAGGTACATTGCCTTTATTACGCAAATAACGTAAAGCTGCATAAAACATCTCACTAACAGGATCATAGGTTTTATGGTTTTGCGTAGTCATCTGACCAAATTTATTGATATAGTTAATAACTCCACTATTAACAATTGCAGTGTTTCCAGATAATCCAAAGGTAGTATTAGTAGCATTGGCATCATTAGGACTAGGATTGGTAAATAAAATGCCAGTCTGAGGGTCCCATTCTTTTTCTGGATTATTTACTTTGGTTTCATCATTGGTTAGATTTGCTAAATAGGGACCTACTGATTTTTGTTTTGCTCTTAAAGCAGCACCATCTCTAGAAATGACACTATCATTCAAATAGCCAAATGCGCTATAACGCAGCCGACTTGCATATTCCTGAATAACCCCCTCTGGCTTATAGTTAGACCCGTATTGTTGGCAGTTAGGTTCTAAAAGGTTATTGACACATACTTTAACGCGAACACTCAATTCATAAGTTCTATTAGTGAAAATAGTTGTGTCACCTGGGTTATAAGCAGTGAGTGTGCCACCCCCACCATTTAAAGTGAGGTGTATTTTATTACCTTTTGTATTGATGCTAGCAACAATGTTTTTAATTGAAATATTATTGTTGGAAGAGTCTTTGCCAGCATTAAATGGGGTAAGTTGTTTTATGAGGTTATTGTCATCACTGGAGGTAGGGATTCTTTTATCTGCTGCACCACCATTAGCATCTGCTCTAGCCTTTTCTAACCAAGTTTCTGTTACTGTATCCTTAACTCGATAACCCCCTGTTAAAGCCGAGCGAAATGAGTCAATCGTTTGTGTTGCAGCCCAGTTTAAATAGTTACCGCTCCATTCCTGATTAGAGTTAGTGCAAGTCATGGTTGAGGTAAAGGAAGTGGGGTAGAAGTATCTTTCGGTTTCGGTAGACGAGTATTGGTATTTATAACACTTTTTGGAGTCAAAATAGCCGCCATACGTTGTTGTTATATTAAAGTTACCTAAGTTAGCGACACTATTAATGGTTGGCCATTCCACGGAAGGCACTAATACCAAATTATCTGCAGCACCGCCAGAGGTGATTAAGGGGAATTGCGACAAGTTAACACTTGCCTGTGCATAGTTAGTTAAAATAAAACTAATCGCTAATATAGGTAAGGGTTTAAGTCGAGTAATTAAATTATACTTTTTATTATAGCTCGAGGTATTCATTTTATTACATGTCCCTCCTAATTGTTGCTTGTAATACCACCACAGCCCTTTCTTGAGCGGTAGTAGGGTTACTACTACGTGCAGTAATGCGATAAAACTGCTGATTAAAAACCCCAGGATTAACTCCATATTGGGTATTATTAGCGCTATTCATTTGACCAAAGGCTAAACCATTGGTGCCTTCACCTAACATTTGAATATTGTATTGAGGTGTACCAAGACGTTGATTAGCATTCACATCAAACGTAGTTGGCATATTCCTCCAACCCAAATTGCTACTAGTAAATGTACCATCAGGTACAGTTTTACAGGCTTGAATAGACGTTGGTGAACAATCTTGTGCACCAACCGGATTTGGATTAGTTAAAACCTCAGCTTGTGCAGCTTGAATAGCAGCTTCTGCCGATTGGAAGGCTAAATCACGATCATATAAGTTTGCTGCCATTTGTTCTTGCAGATTGACGCCGCGAATACTACCTAAGGCGAGTACTGTCATAATGAGTAGAAATACAATGGAAACTAACAAAGTGGCACCACGTTGTTGTTTTGCTTTCATGGCTTATAACCTATTCCTAAGCGCTATAATTTGTGTAAAGTTGCGTTGTAGGCGACCATTATTAATACTGGAATCGGTCGATATATTGCTTTCAGCTGAGACTAAACTTAGTTGTAAACGAAGAGCATTAACATTAGCCCAGGCATTGGCAGTATCAATAGCAGTGGCGGTATCCCACGAGTTCAGTGTGGTACGATGATAGTTAATCTGTAAATTGCTCACACCCGCGACAATTTCTTCTCTAACTACTTGCCCCGTGTTATCAATTCTGGCTCGAAAAAGTGAGCGTCCTCCATCTTCTGGGCGGCCATTATTACCGACATACCAAATGGCACTCATGAAGCGAGTAATATTTGCATTCGGGTTATAGGCTAAAAAAGCCGGAGTAGCCGTACATCCGCCACCGATGCCCAGCCCTAACTGACAGTTACCTGGAGTAAATCCACCATTAATGACGTATTTGATTTCATTAGCAGTGACTTGTGAGGCTTGGAAGATAGTAGCCTGTTGAGTGTCACAGACCATTAAAATATCTCCCGCCGAAAAATTTGTACTCGCATCGGGAAATAAGGTGAAACTAGGTGTGCCGGTAGTGGTATGCATTTGAACAGTGCGGTCGCTACCTTCCACACCTTGTACCAATACAGCACTGGTACCAGCGACCCGCTGACCTATACCTGTGCCAATAACAACAGGTGCAATTGCGGTATTACCATCCGCGCCTCTTAACCCTCCAACCCAATTGAGTAGATTGCCATTAGCGGGGGTCGGATTTAATACATTAGCTACACGCGTTCCATTGCCACACGGGGTAAAACCAGTATGGCGTAAATCGCGTGAGAGAATTTCGAAAGCCATCCGCATGCTTTCTTGAATTTGGAAAATACCTTGGTTACTTTGAAAAGTTTGACGATTGGAGATGAAGAGGCTGATCACCCCACCCATAATGAATAAGCCAATCACCATAGCGATCATTAATTCAATTAAGTTAAAACCACGCTGTCTCATAGGCGGATTCCTAATTGAAGTTGTTGTGCTGCTGAGCCTTCAGTGGCACGACTGTTATCCCATTGAACTAAAATCGTGCAGGTACTGCTAGCATTCACACAATTCACCGAGCCAGTAGCGCCTGCTCCTAATAAAGAGCTAATACTTGTTCGCCATTCAGTAATGGATTTAGGTATAAAAGTTTGCCCAGTAGGATTAGTAGCAGTTAGAGTAATATTAAAATCTCCTGCTAAGGCTTGAGCGCGTGAAATAGCTAATAAATCCGCCATACTTTGGGCTTGAATAACCGCAATGCTGTGTTGAAGTGCTGCAGCATTATTCCGAACTGAACGTACTTGCATGGCAGCTACGCCTGTTAAGCCAACTGCTAAGACTACAACTGAAATAAGGATTTCGATTAAACCAGCACCTTTTTGCCGTTGTAGGCGAGATTTCATGATGAACAACTCCCACCTTCGCCTTCACCATTAGTGTCATTAGCTTCTTCGGGTTTGGTGACTCGTGTGCGGCTTCCTGCTTCTAAACTAATACACCGGGTTTGTTTGCCTGCTTTAAGTTGGATATAGGAAGAGGTTAATAATTGTTGATTGTTATAAGCTAAACCATTAGCGCTAATAGTGATGCTTTGGATATTCGAGGTTTGCTCTAAACCGGCTTGAGTTTTTATGAAGCCTCGGCCGATCACTTCAGTATTCGCAAGAATGGCCCAATATTTCCAACTGGCTGAGGTCGTTTCACAACTAGTCGCACTGTCACTGGCAACGCGACAGAAACGTACCGAAGTATTACGTCGGATGGCCTCAGAGCGTGCATAGGTCAAAGCATTAACTAATTCATTCGCTTGGCTTGTGACTGTGTATTGTTGATAAGCACTAAGCATGCTAGGTGCGGCAACACTCATTAAAATGCTTGAAATAGCGACAACGATCATGAGTTCGATCATTGAAAATCCGCGAGCAGAGATACAGATCTTCACAGTTTTACGTCCGGGTTTGTGCCACATGATAATGGTTATTTTTTTATATAAATTAATTTTATAGACGCTTGTCTGCTAAATCAAGCATCCTATTCCCTAACGGTTGCAGATTAAATAAACATGTTTAAGCTGAGCAGAGGCTTAATGAACATTAAGAGCCAAGCTAATTGGCTCGTATGATTGATTTATATAGGAAATTTAAGGATTAGGCATGGCCAAAATCAAAGCGTGCCAAACTATTTCCGGCATTATTCACAGTTGCAGCATAAGCGACAGCTTGCACTCCAAAAGTATGAAAATAAAACTGAGTCAGCTCAATTAAGTTTTGGGAATAAACTGTATCAATAGATAGAGCTGTCTTTTGGGCTTCAGCAGCTAGGGCTAAGCGAGCTAATTGCCAAGCACCACAGACTGTTCCTAACAGGTATAAAAAGGGCGTAGCGGCGGCTAAAACCTGCACTTGGTGGTGTTTATCCTGCGCTAGCATCCAATCACTTGCCTTTTGCAAGGAAACTAAAATTTCTTGGAAATTTCCAGCTAAATTATTTAATTCATTTGACTGTGTCAGAGCTTGTTGAGTGTGCTGCATCTCTGCAATCAGCTCATACAAGGTTGCCCCTTTTTCTCGCAGGATTTTGCGTCCAATTAAATCATTGGCTTGAATACCGGTAGTACCTTCGTAAATGGTAATAATGCGAGCATCACGGAAATATTGAGCAATACCCGTTTCTTCCACAAAGCCCATCCCACCGAAGATTTGAATCGCATCATCACACACTTCATTACCGACTTCGGTGCACCAGCCTTTAGCTACTGGCATCAGCAAATCCACATAGCGACGATATTTATCAGCGATACTTTGCTCAGGGTGGTGATGGGCTAAATCAAACCAACTGGCTGCTGTATAGAGCAATGAGCGCATTGCCATCACACGAGCACGCATGGATAAAATGGCGCGTTGCACATCAGGGTGGCAAATAATTGGCTGACCCGTTTCACCCGTAATTGCATTGCGGCCTTGTACGCGAGTACGTGCGTAATTCAGCGCATATTGATAAGCACGCTCGGCTAAGCCCACCCCTTGTACGCCCACACCAAAGCGTGCTTCATTCATCATAATGAACATGGTTTCCAAGCCGCGATTTGCTTCACCAACTAGATAACCCATCGCGCCACCTTCATCACCATAACTTAAAGTGCAAGTGGGGCTACCGTGAATACCCATTTTATGTTCAATCGAAATACAACGTACATCATTGCGTGTACTAGGATTGCCTTCTGCATCTAATAAGTACTTTGGAACGATAAATAGGGACAAGCCTTTTACACCAGCAGGTGCATCCGGCAAACGGGCTAGCACTAAATGCACAATATTAGGTGTCAGCTCATGTTCGCCATAAGAGATGAAAATCTTCTGCCCAAATAGTTTGTACGTGCCATCGGCTTGCGGTACTGCTTTAGTTCGAGTGGCAGCTAAATCCGAACCTGCTTGTGGTTCAGTGAGATTCATAGTGCTGCCCCATTCACCACTCACTACTTTATGTAACCAAATCTGCTTTTGTTCTTCACTAGCGGCAATTTGCAAAGCTTCGGCTTGGCCTACATTCAATTGTGGCAACATGGCAAAGGCCATATTAGTTGAGAACCACATTTCCCAAACCGGTGTAGAAACCAACTTAGGTAAGCCTTGACCACCATATTCTTGGGGCAAGGCTAAGCCAACCCAACCTGCATCACGGAATTGGTCATAAGCCTGTTGCCAACCTTCTGGAGTATGCACGACTCCATCCTCCAAGCGGCAGCCTTGCAAATCACCGACTTGATTTAACGGGGCTAACACACCGGCTGCGAATTTACCGGCTTCTTCTAGCACTGCACTGACTAGATCAGCGGAAGCTTCTTCGCAATTGGGTAAGCTTGCAACTTCATCTAAACCTGCTATCGTGCTCAGAATAAATTGCATGTCCCGCAAGGGGGCTTGGTAATCGTACATCGTTTCCTCCTTATTTATTCGCAGGCAGTGCGAATATCCTCAGGGATAGGTAAGGCTTTAATCCGTAAGCTATTTTCTGGATCTTGCATCGCAAATACACGCACTTCGCGACCTTCACAAAGTACTGTGCCATCTCGCCGTGCCACATGCTTCATCACAAAACTTTTACCGCGCCATTCTTCAACCCATGATTCGATTTCAATGTCTTCGCCATAGGTGGCAGAGTTTTTAAAGCTGGCTTGAGCATCGACTAAGGGTGTACCAATAATGCCGCGCTCACGGGCGGTATCACGCCAGCTCGGAATACCGCAAGCAGTGAAAAACTCACGGCTGGCGGTATCAAACCATTTGAAATAGTTGGCAAAAAAAACAATTTGCGCAGGGTCACAGTCGCTAAAGGCAATCCGATAGCGATAAATATTCGTGCGTGTCATCTCGTCTCCTAGCGTGGAGCCATGCGTAGCGCACCATCCAAACGGATCGTTTCGCCATTCAGCATAATATTAGTCACAATCGAGCACACCATATTCGCAAACTCAGATGGATAACCTAAGCGTGGTGGGTAAGGGACGGATTCACCTAAGGATTGCTGAATTTCGGGTGACAAAGAAGCCATCATCGGCGTCATAAATAAACCCGGCGCAATTGTGACGACACGAATGCCATTTTTTGCTAACTCACGCGCCATTGGCAAAGTCATCGCAATCACGCCACCTTTGGAAGCGGCATAAGCCGCTTGGCCGATTTGCCCATCATAAGCAGCAATCGAGGCGGTATTGATAATGACACCACGCTCACCTTCAGCTACTGGCTCTAAACTTGCCATGGCTGCTGCAGCTAAGCGCGCCATATTGAAGCTACCGACCAGATTAACTTGAATAGTGCGAGTGAATTCGGCTAAAGGATGCGGGCCATTTTTACCTAAGACTTTGGCAGCACCACCAATCCCAGCGCAATTAACCAAGCCGCGTAATTGCCCAAACTTCGTTACAGCTAAATTGACAGTATTTTGCGCATCGGCTTCATCAGCAACATTGGTGCGACTAAAGACAGTTTGCTGCCCCAGCGCTTTGGCTAAAGCCTCACCTTGCTCCGTATTCAAATCCGCAATAACCACATTCGCCCCGTGTGCATGCAAGGCGCGTACTGTGGCTTCACCTAAGCCTGAAGCACCACCCGTGACGATAAATGTATTGTTAGCAAACTCCATAACTCCTCCTGTTATACATTCTCAAGCAAAATTGCGACACCTTGACCCCCCCCCGCACAGGCAGAGGCCACACTGTATTTTAACCCAGCTTGCTGTGCTGCGCGCGCTGCCGTAAGGCTTAAACGTACCCCCGAAGCTCCTAAAGGATGACCAATCGCAATCGCACCGCCATTCACATTCGCTTTGGAACGCTCTAAACCCAGTTCACGTTCGCAAGCTAAATACTGTGCGCCAAAGGCTTCATTAATTTCAACCCGATCAATATCGCTAACTTGAATGCCCGCCTTTTTCGCCGCTGCACGAATCGCCGGAGCAGGGCCGATGCCCATAATTTCGGGCGGAACCGCAACCGCTGCGCCATTTACAATCCTCGCAATCGGCTTTAAGCCGTGGGCGCGTACCCAATCGCCATGCGCTACTAACACTGCTGCTGCACCATCCACAATCGCTGAGCTATTGCCACCAGTTTGGATGCCACCAAAGGCGGGTTTGAGTTTTTGTAAAGTTTCAAAACTGGTAGCACGCACATGGCTATCGCGTTCAAAGCTTTGTGCACGATCGGCGAGTTTCAAACTTCTGGATTTATAGCCCTCTAAATCCCATTGGCTATTCACAACAGTGCTCACTTCTGGCTTGAAGTAGCCTGTTTCCCAAGCTGTGGCTGCACGGGCAAAGCTTTCTTCAGCAAAGCGATCCACTTCTTCGCGGCTAATGTTATAGCGCTTCGCAAGGTTTTCAGCGGTATCACCCATACCAATACCGGGTGCGGTATCTTTGGTTGCTTCCCAGAGGAAGTCTTTAAACTCCACTTGACCCATGCGGAACCCAGAGCGGTGCGTATAAGCCGCAATCGGGTTGCGTGACATGGATTCAGTCCCCACACAAAGTACTACTTTTGCTTTGCCTAAACTGATTTGGTCGGCAGCGGTGAGGATAGTCTCAAAGCCCGTACAGCAGAGGCGCTGTACTAATAAGGCCGGCACATTGGCGTTGACACCAGCATACAGTCCAATGTGCCGGGGGAGGAAATAGGCATCGAAGCTGGCTTGCGCCATATTGCCCGCGATAATGGCATTGACTTCAGACGCAGAAATGCCGCTGGTTGCAAATAAACTGCGCGCTGCATAAATGCCTAAGTCAGTGGGCGCGACATCTCGCAGCAGGCCGTTATAGTCTGCAAAGGGAGTACGCTGACCTGCGACTAACCAAATATCATCGTAGCTGGCAGTCAGTGCTGCTGCTTCGGAGTCAGCAAAAGGGTTAGGGTTTGTATTCATGTTTGTGGGCCTTTGCCAGTACGATTAAGGAAATGCCCGATGCGCTCTACGACTTCGGGGCTAGTTTGCGTCAGGGCTGCCGTGAGTGATTCGACAAATAGGCCATCATCTGAGGCCATATTGTTGATGCGTGAAATCGCCGAAACCATCGCCCAATTCGCCATTGGCGCATTTTCTGCAATGCGTTTGGCGAGTTGTTGAGCTTTAGCGAGGCTTTCACCTTCACCGACTAAGTAATGGGCTAAACCTAAGCGCATGCCTTCATCCGCATCGAGAATTCGGCCTGTGAGCATCATTTCGCACATGCGCCCCGCACCAATAATGGTAGCAACCCGTACTGAAGCACCCCCCCCCACGAAAATACCGTGACGGCCTTCAGGCAATTGATAAATCGTGCTAGGTTCGGAGATGCGCACATGCGTGGCTGTGGCTAATTCTAAGCCGCCACCAATCACTGCACCTTGCATAGCAGCCACTACGGGAATCCCACCATTTTGAATCCGATCAAAAATCCGATGCCAGCCCCGCGAATGCTGCATAACCCCAAACGGTTCACGATGTTGATGTTCAGATAAATCTAAGCCCGCACAGAAATGCTTACCTTCGCCGGCCAAAATAATGACACGCGTGCCTTCTGGCGTAGCAATTAAAGCTTGCTCTAAAGCAGCAAGGAGGCGGTCACTGACAGCATTGCGTTTTGCCGGGCGCGCTAAAGTTACCGTATAAATAGTCTCCTCATAGGAGGTTTTGACTAATTGTTCGCTCATGGGCATATCCTTTCGGGCTTCAGCCTTCTAGTGTTAATTGAATGACGGTTTGCTCTGGCTGCTCTGCATACAGTGCATTTACCAGATGAGCGCGGCGGTTCAATACCAAGCGCTGATTAAGATAGCCTTTATCGGTAATTTCACCTGCTTCCACAGAGGGTGGCTCAGCCATTAACAAAGCATTGGAGGCAAACATGGAAGAGCCACTGCCATTTGCCCGCATCGAGCGTAAGCCTTGAGCGACACAAGTGCGCACTGCAGGATGCGCTAACACGTCTTCAACCGTAGCATCAGCAGGTAGATCAGGACAAAGGCGGCGGCATTCTGGCACATTCGGGAAGACCAAGAAACCCACTGTGCTGCGATCATGCCCAGTAACCACAATGTCTTGAGCAACCGGTTTGAGGGCATCGATACCAGCCACCCGAATCGCACCCACATGCACCCAAGTGCCTGTCAGCAACTTAAAATCCTCACTGACACGTCCATCAAAGAGTAGACCTAATTCGGGGCGCTTAGGATCAACAAATTTCATCGCATCGCCAATCAGATAAAAACCATCGGCATCAAAGGCTTTTTCAGTGGCTTCAGGATTTTTCCAATAGCCTGGGAAGACATTCGGGCCTTTCACTCGTACTTCTAATTTGCCTGCATTCGGCACTAATTTCAGCGTCGTACCCGGTACAGGTACACCCACCACGCCCGAACGCTCGGCTTGAAAATGGCAATCAGTCGCCATCGGTGCAGTCTCTGTGGAACCCCAAGAAGACACCAACATAGTTTCACAGCCCGGTACAGTTGCGGCCAACTCTTGCATGGCTGTCCATAAATGTTGAGGCAGGGCAGCACCGGCATAGAAGATATATCGCAGATTACGGAAGAAGTTTTCACGTAAAGTTTGGTCTTCACGCAATAGTGGAATTAGCATGTCATAAGCACGCGGCACGCTGAAATAAACCGTTGGAGAAACTTCGCGTAAATTCTTAACCGTTTTTGCCAGTAAACCAGGGACAGGTTTACCTTCATCTAAATACAGGCTGCCGCCCCAAGACAGCACCATATTAAAGTTGTGATTGCTGCCAAAGGTATGGCTCCAAGGCAGCCAATCGACTAATACTGGCTTTTCGGTTTTTAAGAAAGGCCAAGCTTGTGCCTTCGCTTGCTGATTTGAGCAGAGCATTCGTTGGGTATTAATGACCGCTTTGGGCACACCCGTTGAGCCAGAAGTAAACAAGAATTTAGCAATCGTATCATACAACCAACCAGAAACACAAGCGAACAAGGCGGCAATTAAAAAGATGGTCATACGTGAACGTAGGGTATTCACTCCCATTGCTTCTGCCATCACCCGCCCGCCTTTCAGAGCACGAATGGCGCGACCTTCACGTGAATCCAGTAAGTTGCTGGTAGCCAACATAGCGAGCAGGAGAAAGAATAAAATCAGATAGAAAATTTCCTGACCTTCATCTAAAGCCCAGCCAAAAATCGAAATCGGTGGGATACCCGATAAGCCAGTATGTCCGCCTAAAGTTTCCATCGTGCCAAACAGGAAGTAGAGGCTAATCCCCCAAGCAATGGTACCGAGGGGCAAATAGTGACCAGAAAGCCGCAGAGTGAGAGCACCCAAAATAAAGGCTACCCCCAGCGTAATCACGATGCCTGCAAGCAAACCTAACCACGGTGAAGCATGGAATTGAGTGGTTAAAACCGCAGTGGTATAAGCCCCCAAGCCGACAAAGGCCGCTTGACCGAAACTGGTTAAACCGCCCACTCCGGTCAAGAGCACTAAGCCCAAAGCGACTAAGGCATATAAACCAATGTAGTTCATTAAGGTGATATGGAAAGCCGGCAGCACTAAGGGCGCAGCTATTGCTAACACTAAGAAAATGCCAACTAGGATTCGTGGAGATAGCGCGAATTTCATTCTTCATCCTCCACATGGGTGCTTTTCAAAGAACGCCAGAGTAAGACAGGAATAATCAGGGTGAACACGATCACTTCTTTATATTCACTTGCCCAGAAAGATGAGAAAGCTTCCAGCAAACCGACCAGTAAAGCGCCTAAAGCAGCTAACGGATAGCTGGCTAAGCCACCAATAATGGCCGCAACGAAACCTTTCAGGCCAATCAAAAAGCCAGTGTCGTAGTAGATCGTAGTAATGGGTGCAATCAATACACCAGAGAAAGCCCCAATTAGGGTGGCGACTAAAAAGGTGATCTTACCCGCTAAGGCGGGGCGAATTCCCATTAAGCGCGCACCGACTCGATTAATGGCAGTGGCACGTAAAGCTTTACCGTAAAGAGTGCGTTCAAAGAAGAAATACAAAGCAGCGATACAAGCTAGTGAGGTCAGAACGACCACTAAAGTTTGACCAGAAACGGTTAAAGCACCTAAGTCTAAACTGGCATCACTAAATGCAGGTGTGCGTTGGCCTTCCGCGCCAAAGAAAAGTAGACCTAAACCCACCATCGACAAGTGCAAAGCCACTGACAGAATCAACAGAATCAACACCGAAGCATCGGCTAAGGGCTGATACACCAAGCGATACAACATCGGCCCCATCGGTACGATTACCGCTAAGGTCAGAACCATTTGTACAAGCATGGGGAGTTTCGCTAAAGGCAATAAGAACAGGATCGCTAGCAGGATCAGCGGATAGGCTAGATTCCATAACAAAGTTTTGATGAGTTTGTCATTGCGCTTAGTGCGTACTGCCTGTATTCCATCTAGCAAAGAAACAGCAATACCTAGGACAACTAATAACCAAATCGTAGCGGGAGCAGTGCCAGTTTGCAGCGTAGCCATGGTCAAAGCGCCATACGCGACGAACTCACCTTGAGGGATAAAGATAACTCGTGTTACTGCAAACACAAGTACAAGGGCAAGTGCGAGTAGCGCATAGATTGCACCGTTGGTGATGCCATCTTGCCCGAGAATTAATGCTATCTGTAAATCCACATAGACCTCCTCCTGTCGTATGGATCGCGTAGCGCGTTATGAATGATTTGCAAAGTAACAGTTAAAAACTAACTTGTCAAACAGTTGTTTTATTAATTAGTTTGTACTAATTTGTTTAGTTAGTAGGGGCTTATGACTAACTAGTTAGTCGGAGGCTTGCGGGGTAAATCAAGGCTTAGGTATGCTGTGGTTAAGTTTAAGTGGGGCTAACAAGCATTAGCCTCTGTGACCGAGGAAAAAGATCATGAATCAGGCAGAAAACCAGCCTGTGTTAGCCACTGAACAAGTCAATGCCGTTGAAGCTGAAATTTTACGCTTAGCGCGTGAGCTACCCGAATTAGGCCAAGCAGCGGTGGCTACTCGTCTACAACGTGCGGGCTTACAAATTTCCGCCTCAGGCGTGCGTTATATTTGGCAAAAATATGGTTTAGAAACTGCCGTAAAGCGTTTACAAGCGTTGGCGGCAGAAAACGCTGGCTGCTTGGAAAGTCTGACTTTAAATCAGCGCCGCTATTTAGAGCGAGGCTTATTAAGTACACGCTTAGCCCAAGGTGAGCTGGCAGAGGATGAACCTGCAAACCTACCTGAATCTGAATTAGAGCCTTTAGATCGGCAGCGGATTATTCTGAATGCGGCCGCTGAATTGTTTTCAACCCAAGGCTTTGACCGTACCACGATTCGGGATATTGCCAGCCAAGCCGGTTTATTGCCAGGGTCGGTTTATCACTATTTCTCTTCAAAAGAAGAACTTTATATGGCGGTACACCAAGAAGGTTTCCGCTCGGTCATGCTACAAATGCGGCTTGCGACTCATGAGGTAAGTGATCCTTGGGAACGTCTAAAGCGGGCTTTTACCGTGCATATTAATGGCATGGTGGGCGGCTCAGCGATTGATCGTTTGACTGGGCATAGCCTTGCACTCACTGGACATCCGCGCTTATTGGATATGATTCGTGCAGATCGGGATGCGTATGAGGATGTGATTAAAGCACTGATTGCGCAGTTGCCACTAAAACCAGCAGTAAACCGCACTCTATTACGTTTGCAACTATTGGGAGCGATGAACTGGGTGTATGTTTGGTATCACGAAGGTAAACTAAGCCCTGAGCAAATTTCTGAACAGATGATTGATATGTTGCGTTTGGGCGTGGAAGGCCAAGCTCAAGCTTAGAGCTTGGCTCTAGCTTTAAACCGATTCACTGGGTTTGCTTAGTTTGCCATTCACTAATAACCTCCTGAGCTGCCCGAAATGCTTCTTGAGTCGCAGGTACGCCGCAATAGACCGCTGAATGTAGCAGTACTTCGCGAATTTCTGCCACGCTGCAACCATTATTCAAAGCACCGCGCACATGGCCTTTTAATTCGGTAGTGCATTTCAGCGCAGTGAGCATGGCAATCGTGACTAAAGAGCGGGTTTGCCGTGGTAAACCTTCCCGCTGCCAGACCGAACCCCAAGCATGGGCATTAATCCACTCTTGCAAAGGCGCATTGAATTCATTGGTATTGGTTAAAGCCCGTTCTACAAAATCCGCTCCCATCACTTCTGTACGTGTTTGCAAACCTTTTTCAGCACTCATTAGCCCAAACTCCAAAGCTTAAAAAGGCCTAGTTTAAAACGAGTACAAGGTTTACTTAAATTTTCTGTTTCAAGGCGGCTAAGACTGCTTCGGTATGCTGACCAATTGCAGGTAGATCAGGATCAGTAGGAAATAGAGGCTGTCCATCAATTTCAAACGGCAAACCGGGTGCTCGATAGGCTTGGCCGGTTGCGTTATCGACTGAAGTAATTAAGCCATTCGGACGATTCACATGGGGATCATCATACATTTCCACAGGGCGTGACACGGGGCCAAACGGAATACCTTGCTGCTCTAAAATCGGTGTGAGCTCTGCATAATTGAAAGTGGCGACGGCTGCTTCGACAATAGGAATCGTCCATTCACGATTATTGATTTGATCCATGCGCGTCTGCAAGCGAGGGTCGGTCAATAATGGTTCTAAACCCAATAGACGGCACACGACTTCCCAATGACCGCCTGTAATCGCACCAATGAAAATCGAGCGTTCATCTTGAGTGGTGAAAATATCATAAATCGGCCATGAAAATTCGCGGTTAGGCATCGGGGGGGATTCAGTGCCCTCTAAATCAAATTGCACCATGTGCTGCATGACCAGCAATAAGCAGCTTTCAAATAAACCCGTGCGGATTTGATGGCCTTGCCCATCTTGTTGGCGTTTGAAGAGGGAGGCTAATACAGCAAAAGCAGTGAATAAACCACCCGTAATATCTACCGTTGAAGACCCAATACGCAAGGGGCGACCTTTAGGCCCAGTCATATAAGCCATGCCAGTCATCATTTGTACGACTTCATCCATCGCTGTGCGATTTTCATAAGGGCCGTGGAGAAAACCTTTGCAGGAAGCAATAATTAGCGCTGGGTATTTAGCCTGTAGTTGGTCTGGTGACAAAGCCATTTTTTCCATTGAGCCATCACGGAAGTTTTCAAGGAAGACATCAGCGGTGCTAATAATTTCATGTAAACTCGCTAAACCTTCGGGTGTCTTAGTGTCTAAAACAACCGATTTTTTGCCCCGATTGAAAGTGGGGAAAAAGCCACGCCCCATACCAGTGAGTAAGCGGGTTTTATCACCATCGGGTGGCTCGATTTTGATGACTTCAGCACCCAGTGAGGCCAAGAAAAAACCTGCAGATGGCCCCATAATCATGTGGCTAATTTCTATCACACGAATGCCTGCTAATGGCTGGTAGCTTTGCTCCATGATCATTCTAACTCCTCAGTAATGAAGTCAGATTAACATTGACTTGTATATTTTAGAATTTTTAAAGTAAGCTAAATCGATCTTAAGTTTTAAGTGCCCAACCTTTCTCCAACCTAAGGTGCTTATAGTAAAGTTTCCGATAAACCAACTGAGGAGAGACCCATGAAAAAATCTTGGACAAAACCAACTTTCAAAGATATGCGTTACGGATTTGAAATCAATCTGTATGTAATGAATCGCTAAGCGATTGTATGCCTTAGTGCTTGGTTCTGCTGCGGGCGGTGGTTTCCCGCAGTGGAACTGTAATTGTCCAATGTGTGCGGGTGTGCGTAATGGCACAGTCCAAGCTCAGGCACGCATGCAGTCATCGATTGCAATTTCCACCGATAAGATTCACTGGCTTTTGGTGAATGCCTCTCCTGATATTCGCACCCAAATCAATACGCTACATCACTATCTGCAACCGGCACGTGGCTTGCGTGATACCGGCATTAGTGCCGTATTGCTTGCGGATAGCCAAATTGATCACACTACAGGGTTATTGATTCTGCGCGAAAGTAAACAGCCACTAGAGTTGTACTGTACTGATAGTGTGTATGAGGATTTAACCACTGGCTTTCCGGTATTGAATATGCTTTCGCATTATTGCGGGGTGAATCGGCATATTTTAGCGTTGGATGGTTCGGCTTTAAGCATTCCTAAGCTTGAACATTTACGTGTCACGCCTGTACCTTTACACAGCAAAGCACCGCCTTATTCACCGCATCGGTATAATCCGAGTGAAGGGGATAATGTGGGATTCTGGTTTGAGGATACCCAAAGTGGCGGTAAATTATTCTATGCCCCTGGTTTAGGTGAAATCGAAGCGCATTTACGCCCCTATTTTGAAAATGCCGATTGCGTATTAGTTGATGGTACTTGTTGGACAGATGATGAAATGTCACGCCGCCAAGTCGGGCATAAGCTTGCGCGCGAAATGGGGCATTTACCGCAATCGGGTGAGGGTGGAATGATCGAGTGGCTCGCGAATTTTCCTGATACGCGCAAGATTCTGATTCATATTAATAATACCAATCCGATTCTGGATGAGAATTCAAAAGAGCGTGGAGAGTTGACTGCGGCTGGGATTGAAGTGTCATTTGATGGGATGTTGTTGGAGCTTTAAAAGCCATTATCCATTGCGAATAATGGCTTAGGTGATTAACTATTTATTCTTATAACACACTTGTGTGTTAGTCCATTTGTCATGCCAACCACTATTGGTTTTGCCTAAAAACGAAAATGGTTCAAAAGGTACGAAACGAGCTAGTGAACGTAAGAAAATCTGCTTAAAACTTGGCTTGGAACCATCCATGCTTACTACATAAGTCCCTGTTACTAATTTCCCTAAGCTGCGACCCGTGTAATATTCCAGAGGAACGTAATATAAAAGCAGAATCCCTATAATAAAGACCCATTCACCCACAGGATTGCCAAGAAACGCCATAACATTTACTTCAGTTAAGTAGCCTAAAACCCCAACTAAGAAGCCAATTGCAAATACTAAAGCATAGTAAGCGGCTGTATCTATTAAAAAATTAGTAAAACGTCGGTTTTTATCTGCAGGAATCAAGCCAGTTTCGGCTCTTCCTAGGGTTAGATCCTCAATATGACTTTTGGGGGCTGCATAAATTGATTCGGCACTCTGCATAGCATTATCCTCGATTGATTTTAATTATTAATAACCAGAATAGCAGCTCGAATAAAATTAAGTTTAAATTCACAGCTAAATGGCAGCGACTTGCTCTATGGTCTTGATATAAAAGCTAGTAAGCAGATTTATAGCTCGACTAAGGCAATAAACTTAACTTAGCTTTCAATCTAAAGGCTAAAGCAAGCACCTTATTACTCCTAAGCCCATAATAAGAACGCTGCCATAAATCAGTGTTAATCAACTACTTGCTTTTAAAATCAAAGTCATAGATTTTTCCCTCAACTAAAACAAGCTTACTAGCTGAGCACTAAGCTTCTACGGATGATGCAATGATTTCGGGCTATGCTTTGAGTGCATAACTCGTCTTTGTGATTAAAAGGAGCATTCCATGCAATTTGGCATTATTGGTTTGGGGCGAATGGGCGCGAATATGGCGACGCGGATTATGCGTGTCGGGCATGAATGCGTGGGTTTTGATCGTAATCCGCAAGCTTTACAAGCTCTAGAGCAGCAAGGTGGAGTTCCAGCACCGTCTTTGACAGAGTTTGTTGCTAAGTTACAAACTCCGCGTGCTTTATGCTTAATGTTACCAGCAGCGATTGTGGATAGCGTGTTGGAGGAATTGAAGCCTTTGCTGCAAGCAGGCGATATTGTGGTCGATGGTGGGAATTCGTATTACCACGATGATATTCGTCGCCACCAAGCTTTTGCTGAGTTGGGTGTTCATTATTTGGATGTAGGCGTGAGTGGCGGTGTATGGGGTTTAGAACGTGGTTATTGCTTAATGATTGGTGGTGATAAAGAGGCAGCTGATCATTTAGAACCCATTTTCCAAGCCTTAGCACCCGGTGTAGAAACTGCGCCGCGTACCAAAGCTTTAGAAAGTTTGCCAGTTTCTGCGGCTGAACAGGGTTATCTGTATTGTGGTTCAAGTGGTGCTGGGCATTTTGTGAAAATGGTGCACAACGGCATTGAATATGGGCTAATGGCTGCATTTGCGGAAGGTTTGAATATTCTGCATAGCGCAAATGTAGGGAAGCAAGATCATGCCAAAGATGCAGAAACGACACCATTACGCCATCCTGAACATTATCAATATGACTTTGATATTAAAAGTATTACCGAAGTTTGGCGGCGCGGCAGTGTGGTCGGTTCATGGTTGCTCGATTTGACTGCTGCTGCTCTACACAATGATCCGAACTTAGACAGTTTTGCAGGGCATGTAGCAGATTCAGGTGAGGGGCGCTGGACAGTACAAGCGGCGGTGGAAGAGGGTGTGCCTGCGCCAGTGATTACGACTGCCTTGTATTCGCGCTTCGAGTCGCGTGGGCAGGAAGATTATGCTTATAAAGTGTTGTCCGCGATGCGTTATGGTTTTGGTGGACATTTAGAAAAGAAAAACTAAGTGGCCAATTAGCTCTTAAAGCTGCCTTATTGTTTCAGGCTGACTGCGTGAGCTGCTCAGCCCATATACAATTACTTTCTCCTCCCCGTTTTATAAATTATTCCCGATAAATCCATCGGTTTTATCTTTTAAAATCTTGGTCTATTTTACAGAAAAACGTTTGCGCAAACGTTTTTTTGGAGTAGGCTGTAAAAAGGTAGGAAGGAAAAACTGTCATTTGGAGGAGATCATTATGACTATTTCACGTCGTAAATTTGCATTTGCTATGCTGGCTAGTTTGGGTTTAATGAGCAGTATCTGGGCGAGTCCAGTGTTTGCCGAAGATGCCCCGAAAGTCGCTTTAATTATGAAATCCCTAGCCAATGAATTCTTCCAATCGATGGAAGAGGGCGCGAAGGCACATCAAAAAGAAAATGCTGCTAAATACACTTTAGTCACCAATGGGATTAAAGATGAAACTGATACCGCAGCACAGATCAAAATTATTGAGCAAATGGTGGCGCAAAAAGTGAATGCCATCGTCATTGCACCTGCGGATTCCAAAGCCTTAGTACCAGCGATTAAAGCCGCCGTCGATAAAGGGGTGTTGGTGGTCAATATTGATAACCAACTCGATCAAGCTGCTTTAAAAGACAAAGGTTTAGTGGTGCCGTTTGTGGGGCCGGATAATCGTGCTGGTGCTAAGTTGGTAGGCGATTATGTGGCTAAGCAATTAAAGGAAGGCGATAAAGTAGCGATTATTGAAGGGGTTTCCACTACTTTCAATGCGCAGCAACGCACCGCGGGTTATAAAGATGCTATGGATGCGGCCAAAATCAAGGTTGTTGGCGTGCAATCTGGTAATTGGGAAATTGATGGTGGGAATAAAGTCACTTCGGCGTTCTTGCGCGAAAATCCTGATTTAAAAGCCGTGTTAGCAGGCAATGACAGCATGGCAATTGGCGCAGTGGCAGCGATTAAAGCGGCCAATAAAACAGGGCAGGTCTTAGTGGGCGGCTACGATAATATCAGTGCTGTTAAGCCTTTATTAGCCGATGGCAGCTTACTAGCCACGGCTGATCAGTTTGGCTCTAAACAAGCGGTGTTTGGGATTGAAGTGGCCTTGAAAGCGATTGCTGGCAAGCAAACCCAAAATGATATGCAGGCTCAAGTAAAAACCGATGTGGTTCTAGTGACCAAAGACTCTAAGTAATATCGCCACGACCCAGCTACCTTCATCTCAGGTGAGGGTAGTGCTTGCTTCTTACTATCAGCGTGCGAGCCAGCTATGAATCTTAGTTCTGCATCATCCAGCACGATCAATAGTTCGGCAACTCCCGTGCTGCAATTAAAGGCCATCAGCAAATCTTACGCGCAAACCTTAGTGCTAGAAGAGATTACGCTAAGCTTGCAACGGGGCGAGGTCTTGGCACTGACGGGAGAAAATGGCGCGGGTAAAAGTACGGTTTCCAAAATTATTTGTGGCTTGACCTCAGCTTCCAGCGGCTCACTATTACTCAATGGACAAATCTATACACCATCCTCACGGCGCGATGCAGAAACGCAGGGTGTGCGTATGGTTTTGCAAGAATTGGGTTTAATTCCCACTCTGACCGTGGCTGAGAATTTGTTAATGGGGCATTTGCCGCACCATCTAGGTTGGTTAAATAAAACGGCATTACGCGAACGCGCCATTCAGCAGCTTAATAAAATGGGTTTGGGACAGCTTAATCCTGACACCCTAGTTTCTGAACTAGGGATTGGTCAGCAGCAGATGGTGGAGATTGCGCGTAATTTGCAAGACAACTTACAAGTGCTAATTCTGGATGAGCCTACTGCAATGCTCACTCCCCGCGAATCGACTCATCTTTTCCAACAAATTGCTGAATTAAAAGCGAAGGGTGTGGCGATTATCTATGTTTCGCATCGCTTAGAAGAGCTACAGAAAATTGCGGATACAGTTGCTGTCTTACGTGATGGGCGTTTGGTTGATGTTCGAGCGATGGCAGGGGTGCAGGAGAAAGACTTAGTCCAACGTATGGTGGGGCGCGCTGTCGACGATTTAAACCAGCAAGTAGCACGTCCACAAGGCCGTGTTGCCTTACAAGTCGAAAAGATTTCGCGCGCTAAAGCGGTTAAAGCAGTCAGTTTCGAGCTGCATCATGGCGAAATTTTAGGAATTGCAGGCTTAGTTGGCTCAGGCCGCACTGAGCTTTTGCGTTTATTATTCGGTGCAGATAAAGCCGATAGCGGGCAGATTCAAATTCAGCGTAAAGACCAACTCCTCAAGATCACCCCCAATTGGTCTAGTCCTTTAGCTGCTATTCAAGCCGGTTTGGGGCTAGTCACCGAAGATCGCAAATCCCAAGGTTTATTACTCCCTCAATCCATTGCCCACAATATTAGTCTTGGGAATACGGCACGGATTGCGGTGAAGGGCTTTGTGGCGCGTCTGCGTGAAAAAGTATTGGCAGCAAAATGGATTAAAGCGCTGGCGATTCGTTCCTTTGGAGCAGAGCAGGCGGTTGCGACCTTATCCGGTGGCAATCAACAGAAAGTGGTGTTTGCCCGCTGGTTAGAAAAAGACTGCGATATTCTGCTATTAGATGAGCCAACACGTGGGGTAGATGTGGGCGCACGCTCGGATATTTATGCGCAAATTAATCAAATGGCGGCTGATGGCAAGGCGATTGTAATGGTATCAAGCGATTTGCGCGAATTGATGGCGGTGAGTGATCGGATTGGCGTAATGAGTATGGGGCGTTTAGTCGCCTTATTTAAGCGCGGCGAGTGGACCGAACAAGCACTTTTAGAAGCCGCTTTCACTCAAAGCTAGCTCAAAACTTCTTTTCTATAGGTAGTGTTATGCAAGCAAACCAACCCATAGCTTCAAGCCCCGAACTGGATAAACATAAAACCTCTTTCTGGCAATCGCCGTGGGCAACCTATTTGGGCTTATTGGTGGTTTTGCTGGGGCTAATCGCGTTTTTTAGTCTAAAAAGTGAGTATTTTTGGAGTGCTGACACCTTTATTACCATTGCCAATGATATTCCGGGCTTAGCGGTGATGGCGGTAGGGATGACCTTTGTATTGATTATTGCGGGGATTGATTTATCGGTTGGCTCGGTGTTGGCGCTGAGTGCTGCGGTCAGTGCCGTGGCGATTTTACAATGGCATTGGTCGCCATTATTTGCTGGCTTATTGGCCTTGCTGGTCGGCTTGTTTTGCGGCACGGCAAATGGTGCGATTAGTGTGGTCTGGAAAATCCCCTCGTTTATTGTGTCACTAGGCTTATTGGAGGCGATTCGCGGCAGTGCTTATTTAGTCACTGATTCACGCACTCAATATGTAGGCAGTGCAATGGGTGGCTTAGCGCAACCCTTGGCAGGCGGTATTTCCAGTGCTTTTATTATCGCGGTCATCGTCGTAGTGATTGGGCATATTCTGCTGACTCGTACCATTTTTGGACGCTATGTGATTGGGATTGGCACCAATGAAGAGGCCATGCGTTTAGCAGGGATTGACCCACGTCCAATTCGAATTAGCGTATTTGCGGCGATGGGCTTATTAGCGGCTTTAGCCGGTTTAATGCAAGCGGCACGTTTAGAGGCAGCCGACCCGAATGCAGGGGTTGGGATCGAGTTAAAAGTGATTGCTGCGGTAGTGATTGGTGGAACGAGTTTAATGGGTGGGCGCGGCTCGGTGGTGGCCACTTTCTTCGGTGTATTAATCATTGCAGTGCTAGAGGCCGGTTTAGCGCAAATCGGTGCTAGTGAACCGAGCAAGCGTATTATTACTGGTGTGGTGATTGTGGTGGCGGTGATTATTGATACACTGCGTCAACGTCGCCTACAGTCTGCACACTAATTGCCCTATGACTTCTATTAAAGATGTAGCCAAACACGCCCAAGTCTCTATCTCCACGGTTTCGCATGTGGTGAATGGCACGCGCTTTGTCGGCGCTGAGGCCACCCAACGCGTACAAGTGGCGATTAAAGAATTAGCGTATGTGCCGAGCAGTGTGGCGCGTAGTCTAAAAAGCCAACACACCCATACCTTAGGGATGCTAGTTCCCAACTGCTCCAATCCCTATTTTAGCGAGATTATGCGCAGTATTGAGGAGCGTTGTTTTGAGCTGGGCTATAACCTGATTTTGTGCAATACCTATGACAAGCCTGAGCGCCAAACTAAATATCTACAGATTTTAAGGGAAAAGCGCGTCGATGGTCTAATTCTGATTACTGCTAGTAAGCCAGATCAATGGCGTTTACCGTCCAAGCTGACTATTCCGGTCGTGTTAGTGGATCGTGAGGTCAATAATAAGTTCTGCGATTTAGTGGAAACGGCGCATGAGCATGGCGCAAAACTAGCTACTCAACATTTAATAGCTTTACGTCATCGCCAGATTGCCTGTATTGCAGGACCCAAAGGTTTGAGCGCTAGTGATCAGCGGGTTAAAGGTTGGCAGGCCGCGTTAGAATGGGCCTCTGTTAAACCTTCTGTATTGTTGCATAGTGATTTCACCAGCCAAGGCGGTTATGAAACCATGCTGGAACTATTAGCATATTGGCAGGATGCACAAACAGATAAGCCTAGTGCCGTGGTGATCTGCAATGACTTAATGGCAATTGGCGCTTTACGGGCAATACATGAGCAAGGTTTACAAGTGCCACGCGATTTATCCATTGTGGGTTTCGATGATATTGAATTATCTCGTTTTACCAATCCGCCGCTTACCACCGTGCGCCAACCTAAGCAAGCGATGGGGATTCATGCGGTGGATATGCTGATGGAACGGATTAAAGGGCGGCGCAGTGAAACTCAAGCTTTACTCCTAACGCCGGAATTAGCGGTGCGGGATTCGACGGCTCCATTCCTTGCTTAATCATTAGGGCGGATTATGAAAAAGACCTTATTGCTCCATGCCGAATTATCGCATTGCATCGCTACGCTGGGGCATGGCGATATGCTGATTATTGCGGATGCCGGTTTGCCCATTCCAGCTCAAGTACAGCGCATTGATTTGGCGGTGAGCCTTGGTACACCGAGTTTACAAGCTGTGCTGCAAGCAGTTTTAAGTGAAATGCAGGTAGAGCGCACGCTGGTGGCACAGGAAGCACTAGTGAATGAAAAGACGCCAGACTGGTATCAAGCTTTTGTTGGGCAAGGTCTCCCTAAAACGTTTGAAGCCGTTTCGCATGAAGCTTTTAAAAAACTCAGTCAACAAGCCAGAGCCATTGTCCGTACTGGTGAAGCTACCCCTTATGCCAATATTATTCTCTACTCGGGTGTTTGTTTCTGAGAATTACTTAAAAACCTGCTAAATATTAGTAAGCTTGCACTCTAAACCCGTTACATTCTTCGGGAGCTACTCGGGCAAGGAGCGTAAGGAGTTTTCCAACCTTTCCCCAACCCTAGTAACTTATACTTCCATAATGCCTTAAGAAGAGGAGCTTAGTGCATGGCTGATGCTTGGACCCCCGCCGAATTTGAGCAGCAATTACGCGCTTTAGGCCGTTATTATCACGTTCACCATCCCTTTCAAGTCATGATGTATGAAGGCAAGCTCAATGCTGAGCAATTGCGTGGCTGGGTCGCGAATCGCTTTTATTATCAAGTGACGATTCCCCGTAAGGATGCTGCGCTGTTATTCAACTGCCCTGATCGTGAGGTGCGCCGTCAATGGATTCAGCGTATCTTAGACCATGATGGTGGCCCCAATGCGGGGCATGTTTCCGATGGTGGGATTGAGGCATGGATTCGCTTGGGCGAGGCTTGTGGTGTGCCACGCGAAGAATTGCTGGATCAGCGTCATGTGCTTCCGGGTGTGCGTTTTGCGGTCGATGCTTATATCAATTTCGTACATACCGCCGATTGGCGTGAGGGCGTTTGCTCGTCTTTAACCGAATTATTTGCGCCCACTGCGCATAAGCAGCGCCTGCAAAGTTGGCCGGATCATTATCCGTGGATTGATAATGCCGGTTTGCAATATTTCCGTAATCGTTTAACCGAAGCGCACCGCGATGTGGATCATGGTCTAGCTTTAACCTTGCAGCATTTCACCACTTATGAGCAGCAGCAACGTGCTTTAAAAATTCTGAAGTTTAAGCTGGATGTACTTTGGTCGATGCTGGATGCGATTTATCTGGCCTATGTGCAACATATGCCCCCGTATTTCAATGTGGAGGAACCCGCATGAGTGTTGATTTCAAAGCCGTGCCACGCTTGGCTGGAGGCTATCGTTTCCAATGGGAAGAAGCACAACAAAATCATGTGTTGCTCTATCCCGAAGGTATGGTGCAATTGAGTGATACCGCCGCTGCAGTATTGTCTTTATGTGATGGAAAACGCACGGTGGAAGCCATTGTCGCGCAGTTGGAGGAAGACTACGAAACCGAGGGTTTGGATGAGGATGTCACCCAATTTTTAATGGAAGCCGAAGCCCAAGGCTGGGTTAAATATGGCTAAAATCCCGCCGCCCTTGTGGCTATTGGCTGAGGTCACTCACTCTTGCCCTTTACAATGTCCGTATTGCAGCAATCCTTTGCAATTGGTACCGAAGAAAGATGAGCTAGACACTGAAGGTTGGCTCAAAGTTCTACATCAAGCGCGCAAAATGGGGGCAGCACAACTGGGATTTTCCGGTGGCGAACCCTTAGTGCGCAAAGATTTAGAAGTGCTGATTGCCGAAGCGCGTAAGCTTGGTTACTACAGTAATCTGATTACTTCCGGTGTCGGTATGGACGCGGCACGAGTGGAGAAATTCCGTGAACTGGGTTTAGATCATATTCAAGTCAGCTTCCAAGCCGATGATGCGACCTTGAATGATTATCTAGCGGGAACCCATGCCTTCCAACATAAATTGGATATGGCACGTGCGGTCAAAGCAAGCGGGTATCCGATGGTATTGTGCTTTGTCATTCATCGCCAAAACACCGATCGAGTGGCGCAAATGCTCGATTTAGCGGCCGAATTACAGGCCGATTATGTGGAGCTGGCCACTACCCAATTTGAAGGTTGGGCACTAGCGAATCGCGATCATTTATTACCGACTTTAGAGCAAGTACGCGAAGCTGAGCGGGTCGCGCATCACTACCAAGAAAAGCTCAAAGGTAAGATGAAAATTTATTATGTGGTGCCGGATTATTATGAAAATCGCCCAAAAGCCTGTGTAGCAGGTTGGGGTAAGGTGTTTTTAGCAGTAGCGCCAGATGGTTTAGTGTTGCCTTGTCACTCCGCCCGTAGTTTGCCCAATTTAGAATTACATAATGTGCGTGACCACGATTTAGCTTGGATTTGGTATGAATCCAAAGCCTTCAATTATTTCCGTGGTGAAGATTGGATGAAAGAGCCATGCCGCACTTGTGATGAGCGCGAAAAAGATTTTGGGGGTTGCCATTGTCAGGCGTTTAAGCTCACGGGCGATCCGACTAATGCTGATCCAACTTGTGCGAAATCCCCGCATCATCACCTGATTGAGCAGGCAATTGATACCACTCGTCTTAACCCTAACAGTTCTAAGCCATTGTTATTTAGAAAAAGGCAGAATAATAGCAATTTAAGTTGACTGACAACTTGAATCATGGCTTATTCTAAGGTCTATCTCCATACACGTTTGCAAAGTCAGAGTTAGAGGTGCACTCTGCTTAGAGTAAAAATGATTGAGTGGGGGCTAAATCGTATGCTTACAACGCAGGAGGAGGCGTATGGGGCAGGCACTTAATGTTTTAGGGATAGGTTCAGAGTCGTTATTAAAGCGGCGGAGTCTATTAGATAGTCAGTGGAATCGTTTTGTATCGGGAGTGCATGCTGGTGCGCCGCTTCCTGTGCGAGATGATATTGTTTCTTCTTGGCAGCGTAGCGCACAATATACCCAACCCCGTCATGGCTCCGCACCTGCGGATGATCTTTATGTTACCCAGCAAATGTGGAAAGACTCGATTCTGAGTCAGGCTGTCCAACGTGAACAAGACCAAATTACGCAGTTAGCTAAAGAAGGCGAGTTGGTAGCGGGTATTGCAGATACTCAAGGTCGTTTATTGTGGACTTTAGCCAGTCGACATATGCGCAGTCGGGCAGAGTCAGTGAATTTTACTGCCGGTGGCTGGTGGGATGAGCGTTCAGTTGGTACGAATGCGGTGGGCTTATCTTTAAATCTCAAACGTCCAGTGACGGTATTTTCATCCGAACACTATCAGCCTTTTGTGCATGATTGGGTATGTTATGCTGCACCCATTTTGCATCCCCAGTCAGGTGAGCTGGTGGGGGTCTTAGATATGTCCACTACATGGCGGCGGCACACACCTTTAGGGCAAGCAGCCGTCACAGAGATTGCTCGTTCTATAGCCCAAGGACTACCGCAGCATTTACCCAAAGCTGAATTAGAAATTTATGCATTGGGTCAAGCGCGAGTGGTTTTTCGTGGCAAAGCGCTCCATTTACCGCTACGCCAAGTGGAAATTTTGGCGTTACTCGCTTTGAATCCACAAGGTTTGAGTCTTGAAGGTTTACATGCCGCTTTATATGGTGAGCAGTCGGTTTCGCTGTCTACCTTAAAAGCTGAACTTTCACATTTGCGCCGCATTTTAGATGGTCAAATTGGCTCGCGTCCTTACCGTTTACAAGTTTCAGTGTGGGCTGATTTCGTGCAAGTCTGGCAAGCCCTGCACCATAATCAAACCAGTTCAGCATTTAGCCTTTACCAAGGCAGCTTGTTGGTGCAATCCAATTCACCAGAGCTAGAAGAGTGGCGGCATTGTATTGATGCGGTGATGGATAAAGCGCTTGGTTCTTGTGAAGATGCTACCCTTCTAATGGACAAACTGTGTAAAAGTACGGGGGGTAGTGAGTTAGTTCGTGAACGCCTCGCTGAGTTAGTTGATAAGCCTAAATGGTAAGCAAAGGCTGGCTTATTAAAGATAAGCCAGTGTACTGAATAATAATTAAAAATATTAAATCGTCCCCAACCTTTTCCCAACCAAATACTCGTTATGATCTCTGCTAGATGGCCGTAATGTCATGGGAGTTACATTACGGTTTCCTTAGACAATTACCATTGGAGAGGAGACTCTAGTATGAAGTCTGGTGATTTATTTCGTAAGGTATTATTAGCATCAGCTATTAGCTTGGCTTTGACCGCTGCACCTTTAATGGCAGCAGTCACTGATCAAGATATTGCTAATGATGCTACCACCCCTAATGATGTGGTGAGTTATGGTTTAGGTTTGCAGGGGCAACGTTTTAGTCCATTAGATAAGCTCAATACCGAAACGGTTAAAAATTTAATACCTGCTTTTGTATTATCGTATGGCGATGAAAAACAGCGTGGTCAAGAAGCTCAACCTTTAGTTCATAATGGAAAAATTTTCGTAACTGCTTCATATTCTCGCGTATTCGCTGTTGATGCAAAAACCGGTGAAGAATTATGGCAATATGATCACCGCTTACCAGATGGTATTTTACCTTGCTGCGACGTAGTAAATCGGGGCGGCGCTCTTTATGATAATCTATTTATTTTCTCCACTCTCGATGCACAATTAGTTGCTCTTGACCAAGATACCGGTAAGGTAGTTTGGAAAGAGAAAATGGAAGATTATAAAGCAGGCTATTCAAATACCGCTGCGCCTATTGTTGTAAATGGCAAAGTTATTACCGGTGTATCGGGTGGTGAATTCGGTATTGTTGGTAAAGTTGAAGCGCGTGATGCTAAAACTGGCAAATTAATTTGGATGCGCCCGACTGTCGAAGGCCACATGGGTACTTTAGATGGGAAAGATAATGGAATTACGGGTGAAACCAATAAATCATGGCCGGGTGATTTATGGAAAACAGGTGGTGCTGCTACTTGGTTAGGTGGTACCTATGATGCTGAAACTAATACACTTTTCTTTGGTACGGGCAACCCGTCTCCGTGGAACTCACATTTACGTCCTGGCGATAACTTATATTCATCTTCTGTCTTAGCAATTAATCCCGATGACGGCAAAATCAAATGGAGCTATCAATGGACACCACATGATGGTTGGGACTTTGATGGTGTCAATGAGTTTATCTCCTTCGATTTGAAACAAGCCGATGGCAAAGTGATTAAAGCTGGTGGCCATGCGGATCGTAATGGTTTCTTCTATGTATTAGATCGTACCAATGGTCAATTAATTAGTGCTAATCCCTTTGTTAATAAAGTAACTTGGGCTAAAGGCATAGATTTAAAAACTGGCCGTCCTGAATATGATGATGCCAATCGCCCAGGTGCACCGAGTGGTGCTGATAAAGGTCAATCAGTATTTGCTGCCCCTTCATTCTTAGGTGGTAAAAACTGGATGCCAATGGCTTATAACCCAAATACCGATTTATTCTATGTACCTTCTAATGAATGGGGTATGGATATTTGGAACGAGCCAATCAGTTATAAAAAGGGTGCTGCCTATTTGGGGGCTGGCTTTACGATTAAACCTTTGAACGAGGATTATATTGGTGCTTTACGTGCGATGGATCCAAAAACAGGCAAAATTGTTTGGGAAGCAAAAAATAAAGCACCATTATGGGGTGGAGTATTAACGACTGCGGGTAACTTAGTATTCACCGGTACACCAGAAGGTTATTTAAAAGCCTTTGATGCTAAAACTGGCCAAGAGCTATGGAAATTCCAAACAGGTTCTGGAGTAGTAGGCTGCCCAATTACTTGGGAGCAAGATGGTGAACAATTCGTTGCGGTACCTTCTGGTTGGGGTGGTGCTGTGCCATTATGGGGTGGTGAAGTTGCAAAAAGTATTAAACACTTAAATCAAGGTGGTAGTTTATGGGTATTTAAACTGCCAAAAACTACCTCCTAATTTTAATTAAAAAAAGAGGCAGATACTCTGCCTCTTTATAAGCATAACCACCAATAAACTGAATTGATTTGAGGTTTTAATCAATGCAAGGCAAACTTATTTTAACACGGATCTGTGGTGCTTTCTTATTAGCTAGTACCATGCAAGTTTGGGCTCACGGTGATGTTACTCCACAGCCGATTGATATTACTGGCCTAGAGCCGATTAAGGATTCTGATACGGTGTTTGTAGATACCAACCCGTACTCAGGTAATGAAAAAGCAATTGAAATAGGCAAACATGCGTTTGCGCAAAACTGTGCACGTTGCCACGGAATTGATGCTATTTCTGGCGGTATTGCCCCAGACCTACGTGAAAAATTGCCTTTAGGTGCTGAGGGGGATGAGATTTTCAAAGAGCGGATGGTTAATGGCGCTATTCGTAATGGCGTTACCTACATGCCAAAATTTGAAGGTATCGTCAAACAGGAAGGTTTGTGGGCGATTCGTAGTTGGTTAGAAACAGTGTCTGTTGATGCACCGGCGAAAACTGCAGCTGCCCCTGCAACCACAACAGCATCTGCAGCCAGCACTGAAACAGCAGCACCTGCAGCTAGCACAGCTACATCAACCACTAGTACTGCTGCTACTCCAGCTACCACAACAACAGCACCTGCGGTAACTGATCCGGCTAAACCGGCAACGAATTAAGTCGTGCCTTTGGTTGCCACTGTTTTGAGCGGTGGCCTTTTTAAAGTATTTATAGTTAGGAGAGGCTATGAATATGAGAGTGTTAGCGAGTGTAGCTTTAGGCTTAAGTTTAGCAACTTCGAGCTTATTTGCCGCTGGCTTAGATGATATTAAAAATAAAGGCGTGCTAAGCGTCTCTTTATATAAAGATTTCCCCCCTTATTCTTATATCGCTGATGGCAAGCAAACCGGTATTGATGTTGATATTGCTAATGCCTTAGCAGCTAAATTAGGTGTGAGTAGTCAAATTCGCTTGGTCGGTGCTGATGAAAATGTCGAGGACGATTTACGCAATAATGTCTGGAAAGGGCATTATTTAGGTGGTGGTGTCACTGATCTGATGTTGCATATGCCGGTGGATAATGCCTTTGCAGAAAAAGTTGATAAAGTGAAATTCATTGCACCTTATCAATTGGAACAAGTGGCTTTTGCGTTTGACACGAACAAAGTAGGCAAACAGCCGACTTTAGCAAATTTTATGAGTGATTCGATTGGGGTTGAAATCGATACCCTGAGCGATTTGTATTTACTAGAGGCCATGCAGGGAAAAATTAGTAAAAACATTCATCACTTTGAAAATCTCAGCAAAGCAATAGCTGCTTTAAAAGCAGGCGAAGTGGCCGGTGTAATGGGGCCACGTGGTGAGTTGGAAGGTTTATTAAAAGACCACCCTGAGACGATTCAAGTGCAGTCTTTAGTAACGCCCGGTTTAGCCCGCTCTAATTGGGCGATGGGAATTGCAGTCAAAGCGGATAATGAGGAGTTAGTGAAAGCTGTTAATGAGAATATGGCTGCTTTAGTGAAAGACGGTACGGTAAAAAAGATTTTCGAACAGTACCAAGTCACATATACACCCCCTGCGATTGCACCTGATGTGACTGCAAAAAATTGAGGTAGCCATGCGCCCCTTATTCATTTTCCTCCTAACATCACTGCTCAGTCCATGGGGTTGGGCAGCTGATTCGGATACTTTAAACTCCCCACAATGGCAGTTTGTTCATACGCGTTTTCTTAAAGCTGAGCCTTACCAGTTTGATGGAGCAGTCAAAGTTGAGGCTCCAACTGACGCCGAAGATTCCTTAAATGTACCAATTTCTTTCCAAGTGGATGGTCTAGAGGGTATCCAAGAGATTGTGGTTGTCGCTGATCTCAATCCAATTCCCCAAGTCTTGCGCTTTCGCCCGAAAGAAATGCGTCCACACTTAAGCTTTCGTATGAAGTTACAACAAGGTAGCCCGATTCATGTGGCGGCTAAAACTGCCGATGGTCTGTGGCATGTGGGTGGTGTATGGGTGAATGCCGCTGGGGGTGGTTGCACTTTACCGAGTGTAGGTACGGCCTCAGGGGATTGGACGAAAACGCTAGGTCAAGTATCCGCGAATGTTTGGCAGCGTCCAGATGGCTCAAATCGTTTAAGAGTACGGGTAATGCATCCAATGGATACCGGCTTAGCTTCCGGTATTCCAACCTTTCATATTGAAAACTTAAATGTTTTGAGTGAAGACGGCAAAGTCCTTGCTGAATTAGATTTATTTGAGCCAATCAGTGAAAACCCCATGCTGAGTTTTGATGTACCTAAACAAACTCAATTCAAATTGGAAGGCCGCGATAATAACGGCAATAAGATTCAAGCTGAGGTGGTGCAATGAAGCGGTTGTTGGGGATCGGCTTATTAGCTTGCAGTATTCAGCTCTCAGCGGCTAGCTTTGAGTATCCACTTCAGCCACAAGCAATTGCGCCGGATACTTTTGTCTTGGAAGGCAAAACCGAAGATTTTAGCAAAGAAAATGGTGGCTATATTGTCAATGCCGCTTACATCGTGACGAATGACGGGGTCGTGGTGATTGATACTGGGCCTTCACGACGTTTTGGTGAACAACAGCGCGCGTTGATTGAGAAAGCCACTGGTAAAAGAGTCATTCGGGTATATATCACGCATCATCATCCTGACCATTTCTTTGGTAATCAAGCCTTTGCTGATTTACCCATTTATGCCTTGCCAGAAACGATTCGGGGCGTGCAGCGTGAAGGCGAGACTTTTAGCAATAATATGTATCGGCTGATTGGCGATTGGATGCGTGATACGAGTGTGGTTGCACCTAATCAAGAAGCTAAATTAGGCCGTGAGGTGATTGGTGGGCATGAGCTAGAGCTGTTAGCTTTCAAAGGACATACCCCTGCGGATTTAGCGGTGTTTGATCATACGACAGGTGTGCTATTTGCGGGTGACTTGGTATTTAATCAACGCGCTGCTACTACGCCGCATGCGAATATTGTGGACTGGTTAGCTTCGCTTGAACAGCTCTTAAAATTGCCCTTTAAAGTCTTAGTGCCAGGGCATGGTAAAGTCACGCAAAACGACCAACCAATTGCACAAACGCGCGCTTATTTAGTTTGGTTGCAAACGATTCTTCAACAAGCGGCGGCCAATGGTTTAGATATGAATGAAGTGATGGCAACACCGATTCCAGCTGATTTTAAGGAGGTAGCGTTGGCTCAGAATGAGTTAAACCGCTCAGTTGCACATTTATATCCAGCCTTAGAGGCTGAACAGCTTAAACCAGCTAAGCAGGCCGAATGAGACTTTGTTTATTGCTCGTATTAAGTTGGAATATTTTCAGTTGTCAGGCTGAGGAGTGTGTACGTACTCCACAAATGCCGATAGGTTTAAAGCAAGAACATTATCGTAGTCCCACACCGGCCTGCGTACCGAATGGAGTTACGCTGAAAACGGCAGAGTTGCAAAAGCTCATTGAAACCGATAAGCCCATTCTGATTGATGTAATGGCGGCTTTCTTACGGGAAGACGAGGGTTTTCCAGCGACTTGGCTAGTGAATGAACCGCATGACAGTTTACCGAATAGTATCTGGCTGCCTAATGTCGGCTATGGTGTGCTAGAGCCAAAAATTGAAACTTGGTTTAAAGCGCAATTAACTAGTCTCAGTAAGAATGATCTTAACCAAGCCTTAGTTTTTTATTGTGTCGCTGATTGCTGGATGTCGTGGAATACCGTGCAGCGCGTGCGTGAGTATGGGTATACGCGAGTCTATTGGTATAAAGAGGGCATTGATGGCTGGAAAGAGGCTGGTTTACCAGTTGTAAAAACCGAACCCCAAGCGTTTACGTCGAACTAACCCCATAGAGAGAAGCCATGAGCAAACAAGCGTGGATCTTACCGCTGCAATGGTTGTGGCTGTTTGGCCTTTTGCTGGTGGGTTTAGGTATTCTCTGGGACAACGGCATTCTCCCATTCATGTTTGCTACGGATAACACCTATCTGTGCCCTTTAATGGTGATCTTATTTCTGCTGACTTGTTTGCATTGCGGTTATTGTAGTGTGTTTTTGGCTAAGCAAGTGCAGGCTCTAGCCGCTTGGCAGCAAGGTCAATATCAACAGACAACTACCGTGATTAGTCGTTATTTGAGTGAGCTACAAAAAATACCTAATCCTCAAGATAAACAACTCACCGCGGAGCTATTGAGTGCTCAATTGCATAGTTCCCATGAAGTCGGCTGGTTTATTACTGGTGCTTTAATCAAGTTGGGAATGTTAGGTACGGTAATTGGCTTTGTGATGATGTTGGGTTCAATGACTCATCTTGATTCACTGGATATTACTCAAGTCCAAACCCTTATGAGCACTATGACACAGGGAATGAAAATCGCACTTAACACCACCATTATTGGTTTAGTTGGAAGTATGTTATTAGGTATGCAATATCTACGGCTTGACCAAGCGGCTGATGAGTTAGTGGTAAACGCGATTCATGCCAGCGAACTAGCACATGGCTCTGTTTAAACGGCGTGATACGGCTGATATTGATCCTTTTAGCGATTTATTATTTAACGCTTTACTGGCATTTACCTTCTTATTTTTAATGGCTTTATTGCTCATGAACCCGACTGCGAAGAGCGGGATTATTAACCCAAAAGCCGAGTTCATGATCACGGTGAGTTGGCCAGATAATAGCCCCGATGATATTGATACTTGGGTGGAGGGACCCAAAGGGCAGTTGATTTGGTTTAAGCGCCCGCAAGAAGGTCTAATGCATTTAGATCGAGATGATCGTGGCATTGTGAATGATATGCAGCTGATTGATGGCAAAGAAATTATCAATCCACTTAATCAGGAAATCGTTACGATTCGCGGGCGGCCACCGGGTGAGTTTACGGTGAATATTCATTACTACCGTAGCCAAACCTTAAAAGCCGTGCCGGTTACGGTTTATCTTGCTGAAGTGAATCCCACTCTCAAAGTATTGCATTACGCCACCACTACCTTGCAGCGTGAAGGCGAAGAGCGTACTGCAGTGCGCTTTAGCATTACCCCAAATGGTCAGGTCACCGACATTAACACTCTGCAAAAATCCCTCGTACTCGGAGGAAAAATATGAATGAAATGCTCATGCTTTTGGTGGTGGCTTATATTTTTCTAGCAGCACTCTTAGTTTTGGTTTTGCTATATGGGCGGATTCCTTGGTTGCTGAAATTACTGTTGGTGCTTATCACTACAGGTTTGTACTGGGTGAGCTATCAGGGGTGGAAGGAGGTGCAGGGCTGGCCTAGCGAAGTTGAATTGCCTACGAAGTTTTTATTACATGCCTCGGTGATTGAGGAGCCGAGTCAGGAAACGGGGACGGCTGGACGGATTTTTATTTGGGCGTCAAATTTAAAAGGTAATAAACCAGCGGGTGAGCCGCGTGCTTATATCATCCCTTATGACCGCGAAGTCCATTCTTCCTTACAAGATGCCTTGCGTAATCAGCGTAATGGTAATGTGCAAATTGGCGTGAAAGAGCGCAACAAGAATCTGCAAAATGCCGCCCCCGTCAATGTGCGCCAACTTGGGCAAATTCATGAAAAGCTCAAATTCATTGAGTTACCTGACCCCGCTTTACCCGAGAAATAATCATGTGGCGCTTAATGCTTATTGGGTTTTGCCTGAGTCTGCTAGCTGCTTGCGAAAAGCCAGCTAGCGATGATTATTTTCCTTTGAATCAAGGCTTGCATTGGGAATATCAAGTCACCATTGAGCATCCTGAGCGCTTGGATACTAAGCAACTGATTATTGAAACTACTGGGCAGACACGCTTGAAAGAAGAGGTCGTCAGTATCCGCTCCACTAGTGATGGCACGGATTATTATCTGGCTAAGCGTGCGGATGGGATTTATCGCTTAGCTAAGCGCACGGTGGTGGAAACTGAGCCACGCTTGGATGTTAGCCCACGTATGGTGTTACCTCTGCCGATTACGCAGGCGAAAGGCAAAACCTGGTCGACGATTTCCCAGCCTTATTTAATTGAGCGGGTGTATGAGGGGATGGATGTGATGACTGCTGATATGCTGCAATTTCCGATGACGTATTCGGTGCTGAGTTTGGATGAAACGGTTGAGGTCGCTGCCGGTCATTTTGAGCATTGCCTTTTAGTCGAGGGGCAAACTGATTTATCGTTATATGCGGATGCCCGTACGGGCAATTCCACTATTCCTATCACCACCCGCGAGTGGTATGCGCCGGGTGTCGGCTTAGTGAAATTAGAGCGTGAAGAGCCTTTGAATACGGATGTTTATAAGGGTGGTAAGATTGTGATGGAGCTGGTGGGGTTTATGGATTAGTTTTGTTAGTTTAAAGCTCAAGGAGAAGAAAAGATGAAGCTAAACCAATTGACTGATGCAGAGTTAACGGCTGCTTTAGTGCAATTACCCAAGTGGCAAGTTGTGGCTTCAGCTTTGCCCAAAGCACCTGATCAGCAGCGTTATGAATTGTATCGCACCTTTAAGTTTCCGAGCTTCGAAGTAGCCATGAGTTTTATGGCAGAAGCAACACCTATCATCAGCCAGCTAGATCATCATCCGCGTTGGGAAAATAATTGGCGTACCGTGTCAGTGTGGTTATCGACTTGGGATGCTGGGCATCAAGTTTCTAGTTTGGATATCGAATTGGCTAAGCAATTAGAGCTGCTATACAACAACTTGTCTTAAACCAAAACCATCCGTACCCGCCGATTTAATTTACCTTTCTTCTCAATTTTCGTAATAGTCACTTGGCCGATCTCGCTGGTACGTTTTAAATGCGTACCGCCACAAGGTTGCAAATCCACCCCTTGCACATGGATCAAACGTATTTGGCCTGAGCCACGGGGTGGTTGCACCGACATCGTTTTAACCAATTCGGGATTAGCATCTAATTCAGCATCGGTAATCCAGCTTTCACTCACGGGTAAGTCTTGATCAATTAAAGCTTGAAGTTGTGCAGTAATCTGCTCTTTATCCAAAATCGAGTCAGGAATATCAAAATCCAAACGGCCTTCACCTGCGCTAATCGAGCCGCCAGTGACTGCATAAGGTAGAACTACTGATAGTAAATGTAAGGCGGTGTGTACACGCATATGGCTATAGCGAGTTGCCCAATCAAGTTGCATTTCAACTGTCTCTCCAACTTTTGGAAGCTCACTGTTTTCAACGGGTACATGCACTACGCGCGTATGTGCAGCATCTTCCCAAACGGTAGTGGTAATGGCGATTTCTTGCCCATTGTTCAACTGCAAGACCCCTTTATCACCCGGTTGTCCGCCACCGGTGGGATAAAATAGTGTGCGATCTAAAATAATCCCACCTTGTTCAGTGATAGCAATGACTTGTGATTGAGCAGTGGTTTGATATGCGTCGCTACGAAAGAGCAGTTCGGTAGTCATGGGAGGGAGGCAACCCTAAATTAGAAATTAACAAGTTAATATGGCAAATAATAAAGGCGAAAGAAAGCAGAGATTGCTGTTTTTAAAGATTACCAAAAATCGTCAAATATAAATTTATTTATAAAGATAAGTTTCTTTGGATGGCTTGAGCGTTTTAGTTTAATTAACAAATATAATTTAAAGTTAATTCAATTGCTTATATGATTAAAGCCTAATAGGCATAATTCCTGCAGTGATAGCAATTAACAGGAAAATGATAAAATTTAGGATCAGCCCATGCTTTTAACCCTTTCCACTACGCACCAGCCCGCCACCGATTTAGGTTTTTTGCTGCACAAGCATCCCGAGCGGTTGCATGAAATTGAGATTCCGCAAGGGCGCGCTTTAATGTTTTATCCTGAGGCTTCTCAAGAGCGCTGCACTTTTGCCCTGACTTTGGAGTTAGATCCGGTGCAATTAGTGCGCGGTTCAGGACAGAAAGGTGATAGTGGTTTATTAGATGAGTATGTGAATGATCGGCCTTATGCAGTGTCGTCGTTTTTGACCGTGGCACTTGGGCGCGCTTTGGGGACTGCGTTTACAGGGCGCTCTAAAGATCGACAGGCTTTGGCGGATACAGCGATTCCTTTTGAGGTGGTATTAACTCCTTTACCAGTACGCGGTGCCGAAGATTTACCGGAGCGTTTATTTGCACCTTTGGGCTATGAAGTGCAGATGGAACGGCATGCTTTGTTGCCCAATCAACCAAGTTGGGGTGAGAGTCCCTATATCACCTTAAGTCTAAAAGCGACCAAACGCTTGCGTGAGGTGCTGGAACATATTTTTGTGCTAATTCCGGTGCTGGATAACCGCAAGCACTATTTTATCGGCAAAGAAGAGCTAGAAAAGCTACTACGCAAAGGTGAACAATGGCTGCAAACTCATCCTGAAAAAGTGCTGATCACTGAACGTTATCTCAAACATCGTAAGGCTTTGGTGCGGGAAGCTTTGGCACGCTTATCCGATGAAACACCTTTGGAAAACCAAGCTGATGCAGATCGAGATTTAAACCAAAATCTTGCCGAACTGGCCTTAGAAAAGCCCCTGAATTTGAATGAATTGCGCTTGGAAACGGTGACGCAAGTGTTATGTGAACGTGGTGTACAACGGATATTGGATTTGGGTTGTGGTGAAGGACGTTTGTTAAAGCGCTTGCTCAAAGAGGGGCAGTTTAAGCGGGTGGTGGGTGTGGATGTGAGTATGCGTGCTTTGGAGATTGCAGCCAGGCGTGTGCATCTCGACACCCTAAGTGAAAAGCAGCGTGAGCGGATTGAGCTATGGCAGGGTGCTTTGACTTATCGTGATCAGCGTTTTGCAGGTTTTGATGCGATTGCTTTGGTGGAGGTGATTGAGCATTTGGAATTGGATCGCTTGGCAGCCTTGGAACGCGTGGTGTTTGAGTTTGCACGACCTAAATTAGTGGTGCTGACCACGCCAAATCGCGAGTTTAATACACGTTTCCCGAATCTGGTCAATGGCAAATTACGCCATGCCGATCACCGTTTTGAATGGACGCGGGCAGAGTTTCAAGCGTGGTGCGAGCGCGTGGCAAGCACTTATGGCTATCAAGTAGCTATTAGTGGGATTGGTGAAACTGACCCCGAATTAGGGCAAGTCACCCAACTGGGAGTGTTTACAAAATGAGAACCATAAATATCCCTGAATTTGCCCTTGTGGTCTTGATTGGTGCGTCTGGCTCGGGCAAATCCACCTTTGCCCACCAACATTTTAAAGCCACTGAAATTGTCTCTTCCGATGTATGTCGTGGTTTGGTGGCGGATGATGAGAACGATCAGGCTGCTAGCAAACCAGCATTTGAAGTTTTGCATTATTTGGTGGAAAAGCGTTTGGAGGGGCGGCGCTTGACGGTGGTTGATGCCACCAATGTGCGTGCGGAAGATCGTAAATCCTTAATTGCTTTGGCGAAGAAATATTATGCCTTAGCCGTGGCGATTGTTATTAATCCGGGGCAAACAGTGTGCATTGAGCGCAATCGTTCGCGGCCGGATCGGCAGTTCGGGGCGCATGTGGTACAGAATCAAACTCGTACTATGAAACAAGGTTTGTTTGGCTTGGAGCGGGAGGGTTTCCGGCAGGTTATTGAGCTAAGATCCGTCGCTGAAATCAATGACCTGACTATTACACGTCAGCGCTTATGGACGGATTTACGCCATGAAACGGGGCCATTTGATTTGGTCGGTGATATTCATGGCTGCTTCGATGAGCTACTAAGTTTATTGCAAGGTTTGGGCTATCAAATCGGTGACGATGAGCAAGGTGTGTATGCGCTTCCACCGGCAGGGCGCAAATTAGTATTGGTGGGCGATTTGGTGGATCGTGGCCCGAAAACGCCGCAAGTCTTGCGCTTAGCCATGCGTATGGTGAAAGTAGGTGAGGCGCTATGTGTGCTCGGCAATCATGAAGCCAAACTGCTGAAATGGCTACGTGGTAAAGAGGTGAAACTGAGTCATGGCCTAGCGCAAAGTGCTGAGCAATTAAACCAAGAAACACCGGAATTTCGTACTGAAGTAGCCACATTCATTGATAGTTTAATCAGCCACTATGTCTTGGATGGTGGGCGTTTAGCGGTGGCACATGCGGGTGTGAAAGAGAATATGCAAATGCGTGCTTCGGGCGTGATTAAGCAATTTTGTATGTATGGTGAAACCACGGGAGAAACCGATGAATTTGGCTTGCCAGTGCGTTATCCGTGGGCGATGGATTATCGTGGCAAGGCCAAAGTGGTCTACGGGCATACACCCATGCCAAATGCTGAGTGGTTAAATAATACGATTTGTTTGGATACTGGCTGTGTGTTTGGCGGCAAATTGACAGCCTTGCGTTATCCGGAAATGCAATTGCAATCAGTGCCTGCACAACAGGTTTATTGTGAACCAGTACGACCTTTGCATATGCCTAATCTAAGCCTGAGTGCACAGCAGGAAGATGATGATATTCTGCATTTTGCGGATGTGAGCGGTAAGCGTTTGTTGGAAACACGCTTGAATAAACAAGTCACGATTTATGCGGAAAATGCGGCGGCAGCTTTGGAAGTGATGAGTCGCTTTGCAGTGAATCCACGGTGGCTAATTTATTTGCCACCGACTATGGCGCCCACCTCCACTAGCACAAGGCCGGATTATTTGGAGTATCCAACCGAGGCCTTTAACTACTATGCAGAACGCGGTGTTACGGAAGTAGTCTGCGAAGAAAAGCATATGGGATCACGTGCGGTGATCGTTTTATGCCGCAATGCAGCGTTAGCAAAGCAGCGTTTCGGAGTGACTAGCGGCGAAATTGGGGTGATTTATACCCGAACTGGACGACATTTCTTTAATGATGCCAGCCTCACGCAAAGCATTCTCGAACGCTTAAATCAGGCCATGCAACAGTCTGGCTTGTGGGAGGATTTGCAGAGCGATTGGGTGTGCTTGGATACGGAAATTATGCCGTGGTCAGCCAAAGCGATGGCATTGATTCGTGAGCAATATGCACCTGTGGGAGCAGCGGCGCGGTTAAGTATGGCTTCGGTCAGTCAGGCTTTGCAGCAGGCAGCGCAGCGTGGCGTGGACTTGAGTGCATTGCAAAATCGTGTTGCGGAACGTGGCACTGCAGTACAGAAATATGGCAAGGCATGGGCGCACTATTGCTGGGAAGTGCAAGGCATTGAGGATTTACGGATTGCCCCTTTTCATTTACTAGCTAGCGAAGGTGCAGTGCATATGGATAAAACTCATGTTTGGCATATGACTCAGCTGTCACGTTTAGCCGAGCAAGACAAATTATTCCATGCCACTAACTCTTTAACAGTTAATTTAAGCGATGAGAGCCAAATTGCCGCTGCTTGCGTTTGGTGGGAACAGCTTACTCAAAATGGTGGTGAAGGCATGGTGGTGAAGCCTACCGATTTCATCGCTTATGTGAAACAAGTACCGATTCAACCCGCTCTGAAATGCCGTGGTAAGGATTACTTACGGATTATTTATGGGGCTGAATATGACCTACCTGACAATTTACAGCGCTTGAAAAAACGTGGTTTGAGTCGGAAGCAATCCCTAGCCATGCGTGAGTTTGCCTTGGGTTATGAAGCTTTGCACCGCTTTGTGGAGCAAGAACCATTGCGGCGTGTGCATGAGTGTGTGTTTGGGATTTTAGCGCTGGAATCGGAAGCGGTGGACCCGAGGTTGTAGTTGATAAAAACTATGCAGAACCCGGTTTGTTTTAATTGTCGAAAGGTTGCTAGGATCCCCATGCAAGTACATTAATACCTTAGCAGCACGTAGGAGAGATTAAGCCGTGCGACTAAGCATTACGATAAATTATGCTAGGCTGGCTAGTATTGTTTATTGCGAATTGCCCGCACCCGCTCCCCATGCTTTAATGCTCATCCAACCACAGGGAGAGGCATTATGCTCAATGAACAACAACAAACCCACTTGTTAGTCCGTTTCGCGCGCGAGCAGCTTGTACCGGATGTCACTAGTTCCGATTGGCAAGCCTTTGAGCAACGTTTAACACAATACTTGCCTGCGCTCACTAATGAGTTAAGTACAGTGTATGGCGAACGTGCTGACTTTCTGAATTTCCTCGCGATGCTTTTAAAAGCAGCTTATCAAGCATGGCAAGAGCGCCCCAATGCTTTAAAAGTGCAAGATGCTGAGCATGAGCATAATCCCGATTGGTTTAGCTCTGAAAAGATGGTCGGGGGCGTGTGTTATGTGGATTTATTTGCGGGTAATCTGCAAGGCATTATTCAAAAAATCCCGTATTTCCAAGAGTTGGGCTTGACCTATTTGCACCTCATGCCGCTGTTTAAATGCCCAGAAGGACAAAGTGACGGTGGTTATGCGGTAAGTAGTTATCGCGAGGTGAATCCAAGTTTGGGCACGATTGAGGATTTGCGCGCGGTGGCACAAGCGCTCAAGGCAGCGGGTATAACCTTAGTGGTCGATTTTATTTTTAATCATACCTCCAACGAACACAGCTGGGCGCAGGAGGCAGTGAAGGGCAATCCGCACTATCAGGATTTTTATTATTTCTTCCCCGACCGCCGTATGCCCGATGCTTATGATCTGACGGTACGTGAAATTTTCCCTGATCAGCATCCAGGCGCATTTTCGCAGTTGGAAGATGGACGTTGGGTATGGACGACTTTTAATAGTTTTCAGTGGGATTTGAATTACAGCAATCCGGCTACCTTTACCGCGATGGCTGAGGAAATGCTATTTATTGCGAATCTCGGCGTGGATATTCTGCGTATGGATGCGGTGGCTTTCATTTGGAAGCAACTTGGCACTGACTGCGAAAACCTCCCGCAAGCCCATGCTTTAATTCGCGCCTTTAATGCGGTGGCGCGTATTGCTGCACCGAGCCTGTTATTCAAATCCGAAGCCATCGTGCACCCTGATAAAGTGGTGCAATACATTGCACCGAATGAATGCCAACTCTCTTATAACCCGCTACAAATGGCGCTGTTGTGGAATTCTTTGGCTACCCGCGAAGTGAATCTCTTGCAACAAGCCTTAGAGCGCCGCCACAATCTGCCTGCGCATACCACATGGGTGAATTATGTGCGTTGCCATGATGATATAGGTTGGACCTTTGCCGATGAGGATGCCGCCGAATTCGGCATTAATGGCTTTTTCCATCGCCAGTTTTTGAATCAGTTTTATGTGAATCGCTTTGCGGGTAGTTTTGCGCGCGGAGTGCCATTTCAAGATAATCCGGTGACTGGCGATTGTCGCATTAGTGGCATGTGTGCGGCTTTGGTAGGGCTAGAACAGCACGACCCCTTGGCGATTGAGCGGATTATGTTACTGCACAGCGTGGCCTTGAGTTCGGGTGGTTTACCGCTGATTTATCTTGGCGATGAGGTCGGCACGCTGAATGATTACGAGTTTGCCAATGATCCACATAAAGCTGAGGACTCGCGCTGGGTGCACCGCCCTCAAGCCGATGCAGTGCGCTATGAACAGCGTCATGATCTTGCCAGTGATGCTGGAAAAATCTTTAATCGATTGTTGAATTTAATCCAGATTCGCAAAAATACCCCAGCTTTAGGCGGCACACAATTAATGTCCTTCAATGCGCGCAATCCGCATGTATTGGGTTATTGGCGTGGAGCTAAGGAGCGCGTGTTAGTGTTAGCAAATTTTAGTGAGCACGCCCAAGGAGTCAGTGCTTTAACTTTATCTGCGCTGCCGGAAACTGTGAGAGATTTAGTTAGTCAAAACTCAGTAACGGTGGTGAATGGTGTAAAATTAGCACCTTATCAGTTTCTATGGTTGAGTATTCCCATTAGTACCTAAACTAAGTTTCAATTCACTATTAGAGCGAGAAATAAATTGATGCGTTATCTTATTTTGGCTGTTTTACTCTGCCTAAGTTTCCCCAGTTGGGCAGATGATCCTGCAATTGAGAAAATCCGCCAGACTTATAATCAAATTCATAGCTCGTTAAATAGTTTGAAACGCTCTGAATTTGAGTCAGGTTGGCAAAGTACTGAAGGGGTAGAAGCAGTTAAATATCAAGATCGTCAAGGGAAAGTAAATTTAATTAAAGTCACTGCTTTTGGTGAAATGGGTAAAACCATGAGTGAATACTATTATCAAAACCAGCAAGTTATTTTTGCACTGGAAATAACCAAAAACTACAATACGCCTATGTATATTGATGATAAAAAAGCTAAAGAGCTAGGCATTGAGCCGTATGACCCTAAGAAAACCACTACCACTGAAAACCGTTATTATTTTAAGCAACATAAAATGATTCGTTGGTTGGAAGGTAGTCAATCAATCAAAGCAAGTGATACGCGTTTTAATAAAGAGGCAAGCCGCATAGTGAGCGATAGTCAAAAACTTTTTAAGCTAGCTCAGGACTAATTTTGGTTACACTCAAACCTCTAAAGTCATAATGATAAAAATTCATATTAATCCGGAATTTTATCTATAAACTCAAAGGGGTCGAGTGTGGAAAATGCCACACGCTTTATTAAATTATCTTTAAACCAACTATTTACTCATTTAGTTTATAAGGTTTGCCGAAATAGATAATATTCAGATCTTTGGTTGGGGTAAAGTTAGTCTTTTCCATCACAAAGGTTGTAGCATCGATTTTCTTCACCCCTGTACCGCAAAAACTCAGGGTTTCATTGGGGTCTGATTTCTTAAGCGTTAAGGTAAATTTACCAATCGGCCCTTTCCAATTAGCCCCTGTTGTTAAAATATATTCAATCGTGGAGGTGGGAATATCGTATTTAGCCTTCAATTGTTTATTGATCCAATCTTGTGTGCTTTTGTCGATACAATACATGCCCGTTTCTTCGCCTTGCATGCCATAACCCACAGCACCACCTACACCCGGCGTGTATTCGTGTATCACCGAAATGGCTTTTTTGGACGGAAAGGTCTGCAGCCAATGATGGGTTATTTTATGAGCATAAGCCTGTACATCTTTATCAAAACGCTTTTTGTCTTCGCTTTCAAAAGCCTGTTTTTTACCATCCACTGTCACCGAAAATTTCAGGATGTTTTTATCTTTGGGTAAAGTGTCTTCAGTGTAATAAGGCAAAGATGAACCATCTGCTTCCAAGATTGCTTCGGGTAGGGGAAAAGCGACACGGGTGGTGATGGGCGTATCACTGGTATTATAAAACTTGTAGGCGACTCGAATTTTATCTTTGCTAATCCACAAATCCTCTTCTTGCATGACAATATGATCGGATTTGGTAAAGACTAAACCACCTACACCAAAGGCTGCGATGGAGTCATTTGCTTGAACAGTGGATAAGCTGGTGATGGCTAGTAAACTAGCTAAGTAACTTGTACGCATGAGAAATTCCTCGCCCTGTGGTTCCTTTACTAAGATACCATTAGTAGACCAGCCTAGATGGACTAAGTGCAGTTTTAAATTAATTTAGCACTCTATAGATCTGCATAGTGCCATTATGCACTAAGCTAGTTTATTGATTAGCGTGCAGCTTGTTCTTTTTCCGGAATGTTGACGATGCCAGCACCATCAATTAGCCATTGAGTTTTGATCTTAATAGGTTTTATGGCTACTTCCATCCCTTCATTCGCACCTTCCCAGCTACCTTTTACCAGCATAATCCCAGATTTTTCTTTACAGCTTGTGACTTCAGTAAATTTATCAGGCGAATCTTGCCCATCAATAATTGGGTCAAAACCTAAACCAAGTTCAGGATCTGCTTTTTTAGCGTGCTCGATGAGTTGTTTATAGGCTGCTTTAAACCCAGGCGTAAGTGCTTCACTAGTAGCTACCCATTTATCAGGGTCTGGCTGATCTTCTTTAAAGTATTGGGTATAGCTATTCATAAAATTAAGTGCAGCTTGTTTACTGGCACTACTACAATCGGCTTGGCTGATAGGGCTAAGTAATAAACCGAGAGCACAAAATGAATAAACTAGTTGCATAAAGTCTTCCTTCTTAATGTATGACGAGATTTTAGCTAAGGCGCGTGTTTACAAACTTAATTCCACGATAATTGGATAATGATCAGAACCTATAGAGGGATAAACTTTAGCGCTAACCACTTTCCACTGTGAGCTAGCCACAAGTTGATCAATAGGAATTCCCATAAAGCCTTGGAATTTGGTCGGCCAAGTGGGGAGTAAGTTAAGTGTGCGATAAAAGCCACGTTCTGCTAGACCCGTAAAAGCAGTCGACCAAGGGGTAGCATTAAAATCTCCCACAATCAGAGTAGGTTGGTGATGAGAACTAGTGAATTGACGCAAGATTTGATCCCGAACAGGATGTTGTTCCTTAGTCATTGGTGGTTGGGGATGAAAACCAATGAGTTTAATCGCTTGCTGTTGATACTCAAGCTGGACACTTAGATATTGAATACCTAGGGAATCTTGTAAAGTTTCAGGTTGGCTGAATGGTGTGCGGGAAAGAATTGCCATTCCAAATGGATGATCCGCCGGATTCAGGAGTTGATAAGGGTAGTCTTTCCATGCTTTTACAAAAGCCGTGTGCTGCGGGGTATATTCACAAATCACAATTACATCAGGATTTTGCTGAGTGGCGAGTGCTTTGAGCTGGGTTAAATCAGGGTTACTGAAATGCACATTACTACTGAGAACTTTTAATGAATGGTTTGAGCTAGTCGCAGTTTTAAGTACCGGCGAGGCTGTAAAAAATGGCAACGCTAGTGCTAAGCCGCTGACTAACCAAGCTTTGTTTTTAGGGGCTAGCAATAAAAGACCTAATACTAGCAAAAGCATATATAACCATTGCCAATGGCTGGCTAGATCAAATAGCCAAGCCAAGGTAAGTTGATGAGGCAGAAACAGAGGCGTGATTAGTGGGCTAAATAAACCTAACAAACTGCCGCATACTACTAAAATACCAAAAATTCTTATCATTCTTCAGCGCTCAAGATTATTCGACCCGACAGTAGCAATATAGAAATTGCTGGTTCAGACCACTGGGTGTTTGATGATTGACGGTTAAGATGTCAAGTAAGCGAAGGGTCGTACCAAATTCGTGATGCAAACTGTGACTATCATAGCGCATCACCTCCAAACCACTGCATTGCTTAGGGCCTTCGGTGCCAAAGGTTGCCATAATCACATGCCCATTCGGTTTGACGGATTTAAATACTTGCTATACATAACGCTCGCGTTGTGCTTTTTCAGTTAAGAAGTGAAACACGGCACGATCATGCCAAATATCGAATGAGTGAGGTGCAAATTCCAGCTCTAAAACATCACCCACTAGCCAGTTAACTTGTACGGCTTGGTCGCCTAAACGGGTTTGTGCAAGTTCTAAAGCCTGTTCAGAAATATCCAACACACTTAAGTTTTGATAGCCAGCAACTAATAAATCATCGGGTAAAGTAGATGCCCCTGAGCCTACATCTAAAATACTAGCTTGTGGGCTAGGTGCAAGGCGCTTGATCAGTTGTAACGAAGTTTCAAGATGGGGTGTATACCAACTAACTTGTGCAGAATCTTTGGTGTGGTAGACCGTTTCCCAGTGTTGATGTGCGCTCATGCTGTGGTCGCTCATTTTTTTATTTAAAGTCAGTTGATTGTGGTGAGTTACTCCAGTATTTGCAAGCAAGCGCTAATCTACTTTGATAAGCCTCAATGTGCTTAAGGCTGGTTTATTGGACTATGCTCAAGCTTCAAGCTAATTAAGTTTTTACTTAACTTTCAGGAGTTGAATGTGATTTTTCGGCAGTTATTTGAAAAAGACTCTAGCACTTACACTTATCTATTAGCCTGCGAAGCTACAGGACAATGTGTACTCATTGATCCAGTGATAGATACGGTAGAGCGCGATTTAAGAGTGCTACAAGAGTTAGGTTTAAAGCTCAGTTACACCCTAGAAACGCATATCCATGCTGATCACTTAAGTGGGGGGAAGAAGCTGCGTGCATTCACAGGTTGTAAAATTGCAGTACCTGCTTTAGATAAATTAGCTTGTGCAGATGTTGGAGTACAGGAAGGTATTCCTTTCCATGTTGGGCAATTAACTCTACATCCTTTATTTACACCTGGACATACAAGCACTCATCATGCCTATTTATTAGATAATGGTATGCAGTCAGTTTTATTTTCTGGCGATGCTTTATTGATTGAGGCTTGTGGTCGCACAGATTTTCAATCTGGTGATGCCCAAGCGTTATATCGGAGTGTGACCGAGAAGTTCTTTAGCCTGCCTGATGAAACTTTAGTCTATCCCGCACATGATTATGAAGGTCGCTACATTACGACGATAGCTCAGGAGAAAAAGCGCAATCCGCGTCTAGGTAATGGCAAAACAGAAGCTGAGTTTGTAGCAATTATGCAAGGCTTGAATCTGCCCTATCCGCGCAAGATTGATTTCGCTGTACCTGGTAATCAGCTGTGTGGTCAATGCCCTGATAATGTACCCGAGCAATATCGAGGGCCGTGTGAAGTAGTCGAATTACCGGCTGATCTTAGACGAAATTATCACTTAGGCGATCAGGGCTAAGTGTTAAATGCTCTGATGGAGCATTGCTTAGGCAGTTGCTAACAACTGTTTATAAACTTGTAAGTCTTCATCCGAGAAGCAGCAAAAAATTACTTTCTTAATGCTTGGGGTATTGGACAAGGTGGCTTTGACTGCAGCCAGTGCGATGGTGGCAGCCTGTTCAAACGGATAGCCAAAAATACCGGTACTAATACAGGGGAAGGCAATACTGCTTAAGCCATTATCTTGTGCCAACTCTAAGGAGCGTCGGTAGCAGGAAGCTAGCAAAGCTGGTTCACCGCTGTTACCACCGCGCCACACGGGGCCGACAGTATGAATCACAAAGCGCGCAGGTAGTTTATAGCCCTTGGTGATTTTGGCATTACCGGTTTTACAGCCGCCTAATAAAGCACATTCAGCAACTAGCTTGAGTCCTGCCGCACGATGAATGGCTCCATCTACACCACCACCGCCTAGTAGTGAGGAGTTAGCAGCATTCACAATTGCATCGACTTGCAGTTTGGTAATATCACCTTGAATAGCTTGAATTTCTTGAGTCAAGAAAGCACCTTACTGTTTTAAAAAGTTGGGTAATTTTAGCAGCCAAGTCTCTTGTTCTTCCGTATCAGGAACTCGTACTGTCCGTGTTTTGCTGATCATTTGCAGCGCGGTTGATGGGGCAATACCACTAGCCACTAATACAGCACCTGCAATAATACCTGTCCTGCCAATACCCGCGCGACAATGGACGACGACATGCTCGCCTTGCGTTAATTTTTGCAATAGCTGTTTAGCTAAATCAACCGCTTTGGGAGTTGAGGGCAAGCCGCGATCAGGGATAGGGAAGTTGATATAGTGGATGCCATATTTTTCGCAATAATGCGCTTGCTGAGTTAAGCCCAATTCATATTGTTCACTCGGTTCTAAGAGACTGACTAGGGTAGTAACTTGTAATGGCTGCAGGTCTTGGATGAATTCTTCTAGGTAGTCGCCACCTAAAGGCCGAGCCATAAGTGACAGCTTGCCCTTAAGAGAGTTCATTGGAAGAGGATAGGTCATCAGTTTCATCTTAAGCATTTTACGAGTTAGTCGGATTTGTGGGGGTGATTAACCAAAGAATAGTCAAAATGTTCATAGAAAAATACCATACTGAAATCCAGTTATAGCGTTTTAAATAGGTAAGCACTATGAAGCCGAGCCGTGGTACTCCAAGAATCTTAGAAGATGAACATACCAGCGCTGAATTAGGTGAGGTGAGATGGTCGCCGATCAAATCTCTTTGGTATCTTACCCATCTAGCCATTGCCTTAATAGGCGGATGCTTAAGCTTTAGTTGGTCGGCCTTGGCAATATTTATCGGTTTTACAGGGATTAGCTTGTGTCTTGGGCATTCATTAGGTATGCATCGCCGCTTGATTCATGGCAGTTATCAATGCCATCGCTGGACTGAATATTGCTTTGTACATTTAGGGGTGCTCGTTGGGATGGCTGGGCCATTTGGCATGATTCATCAGCATGACCTACGCGATTGGGCACAAAGAAAGTCAAATTGTCATCCTTATTTGCGCCATGGCAACTCCATGCTAAAAGATGGTTGGTGGCAATTAAATTGCGAATTAAGATTAAAAAATCCTCCACTCTTAAAGTTAGAAGATAAATTGGTGAATGATCCCCTCTATCAATGGATGGAGCGTACTTGGATGTGGCAACAATTACCTTGGGCGCTGTTATTATTCTATTGCGGTGGTTTAGCCTGGGTGGTGTGGGGCATTAGCGCTAGAATTACGATTTCTGTGACTGGACATTGGTTGATTGGGTATTTTGCGCATAATCAAGGTCAGCGCGACTGGCATGTCAAGGGCGCTGCTGTACAAGGGCACAATGTGCGTTTTTTTGGTTTTATAAGTATGGGCGAAGCTTGGCACAATAATCATCATGCTTTTCCCGGTTCGGCCATGCTGGGTATTTATTCAGGGCAATCAGACCCTGGTTGGTGGGTATTAAATGCTATGAATAATTTAGGTTTAGCGTGGGGATTAAAGTTGCCTAGGGATTTACCTTATCGTCCAGAGTTAGTTCCTATTGAGCATTCTACACGGTATATGAAAGACCTTAAGCCCTGCCCATTTTTGAGTCTTATCTAACCCTAAGTATTTCGTATATTCTGACAGCAAGCCTAGACAGGGCTTGCTGTAACGCGCTTTCATACATCCCATGTCCCGCATCAACCATCAATAAGTGATAGTTTTTAATAGATTGCCGCAATAACTCCGCTCCTGAAATGCGACAAACCTGATCCTGTTTGCCATGTACTGCCCATACTGGAATATCACCCAGCTTATCCAAACCATCCAATACCCCATGCGGCGGCAGGAAAAAGTGGTTGGCTGCATAGTGTGCATAAACGCGCATCCGAGCAATACGGGTAAACCAAGTATGTGGATCAGGATTAAAGCTGGGTGTACCGCTTTGCATAATGGCTGCTTCCCAAGCATCCCAAGCTAAAGCAGCTTGATAAGCGTGTTCTGGCTCTGTTTGTAGGCGTTCTAATAAGACCCTGGCAGGGTCGGTATGGTAATAAATTTGCAAGGAGGCTAAGAGCGCTTGATAAGCCGCAGGGAACTGTTTACTGACTCCATCGGGTAGTGCAAACCAGCTCCAATCTTCGCGCCGTGCTAGAAATACACCGCGTAATAACACGCCTAAAGTCCGTTCAGGAAAACGTTTAGCGTATTCTAATGCTAATACTGTGCCCCACGAGCCGCCATAAATCACCCAGCGTTCAATATTCAAATGGCTACGTAGTCGCTCCATATCCTCAACTAAATCAGCAGTGGTATTCGCTTCAAGACAAGCTAAGGGTATTGATTTGCCGCAGCCCCGTTGGTCGAGTTGAATAATCCGAAAGCCTTCAGGATAAAGCAGATTCGCTTGAGCAGGATTGCAACCCGAACCGGGGCCGCCATGCATGAACAGCAAGGGGATACCTTGAGGATTGCCGAATTCAGCAAAATAAACTATGTGGCCGTGATCGACACTGAGCGTACTCATAAACGGGCAACTTTAGCTTCCATTCCACGTGTTTCACCGGAGAGTTTGAAGAAGGCATCCAATAGACTGGTGGTGTTAGTTTGGCTAATTAAATGGGCGGGTGTGTCTTGTGCCAGTAATTGGCCTTTGTGTAGCACTAAAACTTGTTTCGCGCTTTCGGCTTCGTCGATTAAGTGAGTTGCCCATAACACGCACAAATTGTGCTGATCACAGAGTTGATGCACATAAGCCAACAGTGTGGCGCGTGAGGCCGGATCAAGGCCGACGGTGGCTTCATCCATTAATAGGAGTTTCGGCTCAGTCATTAAGGCACGCGCCAACTCAACTTTGCGTCGATTACCACCACTCAATGTGCGACAGGGCTTGCTGGCAACTTCGCTTAATTCCAATTGCGCTAATACCGCGGCACTGCGAGTTTTAATCTCGGCTTTATTCATGCCGTGTAATTTGCCGTGAAAATCGAGGTTGGTTTGCACACTCAAATCTAAATCTAAAGCTGACTGCTGAAATACCACGCCCATTTGCGCTAAAGCGGCCGGCAGATTTTGTTTAATATCTGCGCCATTTAGGCTGATTGCCCCTTGATCGGGTGCGAATAAGCCAGTCAGTAATTGGAATAGGGTACTTTTGCCTGCACCATTTGGCCCTAGTAGTGCATAAAATCCACTCTCCAAACTGAAGCTCACTTGCTGCAAAGCTTGCACCGAACCATAAGACTTGCTAACCGATTGTACAGTAAGTGTGGCCATGCTTATTCCTTTGCCAAAGAGCCAGAGAGGAGCTGAGGATATTCTTGAAGTAGTTGATTCTGCAAGGTTTGTAGGTTGCTTGTGATCACTGAGCGTGGGCGTGTTAATGGGACTTTATAATCCAAAATCACCTGTGCAGGGCGAGCTGAAAAGAACAAAATCCGATCCGCCAATTGCAGCGCCTCATTTAAACTATGCGTGACAAATAATACGGTCGGGCGCGTGTTTTGCCATAATTGCATTAATAATTGGCGTAGATCTTGAGCGGTCGGCTCATCTAAAGACTGGAAGGGTTCATCCATTAATAACAATTGTGGTTGAGTGACAAAAGCCCGTACCAAGGCTACACGGCGCTTCAAACCACCCGATAATTGTTTGGGGAAAGCTTGGCGAAATGCATCCAAACCTAAGAGTTGTAAGAGTTTGTCCATACGGGCAAAGCGCTCACTATCGGCTTGCAAGGGGGGAGCATCCAACACTAAACGAATATTATTTTCCACACTCAGCCACGGCATTAAACGCGGTTCTTGAAACATATAGCTCAAAGCATGGCGCGGTGCTTGAATACTGCCAGCGAAATCCTGCTCCAATCCAGCAATCATATTTAACAGCGTGGTTTTGCCTGTTCCCGAAGGCCCGACTAAAGCAACAAACTCTCCTGCTGGAACGGCAAATTGCACATCACGCACCGCTTGCACGCCATTGGCAAAGGTTTTGTCGCGCAATTCCAGCTTCACTACACTCATTCACGCCACCGATTTAAACGCTGTTCGAGCGGGCGTAAGAGTAAGGCTTCCAGAATTAGAATCAGAGTGGCAAAAGCAAAGGTATAAGCTAAAATACCTTTAATATCAAAGTAATGAAAATAGTTACCTAATTGGAAACCCACGCCATTACTGCGCCCGAGTAGCTCCACGACTAGGACAATTTTCCAAATCAGCGCTAAACCATTGCGGGCGGAGGCAAATAAATAAGGGTAAAGTTGCGGTAGATACACTTGCCAGAAACGCTGCAGCTTAGCCAGTTGATAGACATCAGCGACTTGTAATAAGTCTTTATCAACTGCGCGCGCCCCTTCGCGAATCGTGACAATCACAGTAGGAATTTTATTAAGAGCCACGGCGACAATCGCAGCCGTTTCCCCCAAACCCAGCCAGATATAACAGAGAATAATCGTGACTAGAGCGGGGATGTTTAAGGCGAGAACGAGCAAGCTATCAAGCCATTCGTTCCAGCGTGGGCGACTGCCAAGCAGGATACCCAAAGCCACACCGATGAGCATGGCAAGACTGAAACTTGCGATCACCCGACCCAAAGTAGCGCTTAAATGCCGGAATAAATCGCCCGAGAGAATTTGTTCCCAGAGTGTGGCTAAGACCGCTGTGGGTGGCGGCAGAAAGCGATTATGCAGCCACCACGCAAGCATTTGCCACGCGATTACAAACAGGATTAACACCAGTATTCGTGGTTGGAGCAAGACCTTCATCAATTAAGGGCAAGCTGGCAAACTAAAGCCTGAGTAGAACACACCTTGCGGTAACTCTTTCACTTCACCGACTAAATCTTTGCCGCCTAACTCGGCTAAGAGTTTGAAGGTTTGGGTGGCTGCAGCTTGCTGTTTTTCACCAAAACAGGCTGGAATACCGGCACGGAAAGCATCGCGTAAAGCAGTGAATACGCTCTCTTTATCCGCCTTCATTTTCGGGCGAATTCGCGCCCATTCTTCATCGCTGTCTTTCATAATTTTCTTGGCGGCATAAGAGGCAGTTAAAAAGCCATTAGCAGCAGCGGTATGCTCTTTTGCCCATTTTTCACTAAACACCCAGCCAATCATCGGTAGGTCTTTTTGAATGCCTAAGCCTTCCAACACTTGTGGTACGGTAATGACTGTTTGTAAGCCCTCATCTTGTAAGCGCGCCGCAAAATTCCAGAAATTTAGTACCGCATCCAGCTCACCTGTTTGCATGACTTCATTCAATAAAGGTGGAGCGCCATATTGAATAGTGGCCTCTTTCGCGAGATCCAATTTATCTTGTTGCTGAGCATAAGCACGTAATAACAACCAGCTTTTATCGGTAGCGCCACCGGCCACACCCAGCTTCTTACCTTTTAAATCCGCTAAGGTTTTGATATTAGCTTTGGGGCTGGCGAGCAAACTGCCCACTGCATTGGAATAGGGAAATAACACATAGTCTTGGCCTGCTACGCGCTGTTGCGCTACCCAAAGCCAGTCGGTTACAACCGTATCAACCGCTCCACCTTGTAAAGCAACTGTGGCTGCATCGGCAGAGGCAACTGGAACTACTTCCAACTCAAAACCATTGGCTTCGGCTAGCTTGTGCTCTTTCATCACATCCAGCTCCCAATTGACTGTGCCGAATTCGAGCACACCTACCCGTACTTTTTCTAAAGCATGAGCAAGATTAGGGAGTAGTGTGAGGGTGAAGCTAAGGACAAGTAGGCGTAAGTAGTTCATTGTTATTCCTCCTAAATTCTGCAGTTGGGGTGTGTGATGGCTTATGCTTGGCGTGCGCGTTGAATGAAGCCACGTTGTGGATCATAACCCCATACCGCTAGCATGAAAAACAAGAATAAAGAGCCCAATACGATCAAAGAGGAGAGGAGGTTCAATTGACCGTAAAGGGCAAACCGGATCATTTCAACCGCATGGGTAAAGGGGTTGAAACGTGCTAGATAATAAACCCAAGTTGCACCCGACTCTTGCAGCTTCCAGAGTGGATACAAGGCGGTAGATAAGAAAAACATCGGGAAAATCACGAAGTTCATAGTGCCTGCGAAATTTTCCAATTGGCGAATATAAACCGATAGCAATAAGCCCAAAGCACCCAACATTAGCCCAGCCAACACCAAGGCAGGAAAAGCCGTGATCCAACCGAACCACGGAATATCTACACGAAACAGCCAACACAGCGCTAAGAAAGCATAAGCCTGTAGCACTGACAATAAAGTGCCCGCGACTAATTTACTGAATAGTAAAAACCAACGAGGCTGCGGTGCGGTTAATAACAGCCGCATTAAACCCATTTCGCGGTCATACACCATCGCCAACGACGATTGCATACCATTGAATAACAGTACCATCCCCAATAAACCAGGTACCACATAAACTTGGTATTCAATATAAGTTTCATAAGGCGGAATAATGGAAACACCAAAAATATTCTGGAAGCCAGCCGCAAAGACCACCAGCCACAAGGCAGGACGCACTAAGGCCGATAATAAGCGTCCGCGCTGATGCCAAAATTTGATCGTTTCTCGCTGACAGATAGCCACTAAGGCCGGCCAGTGCCGAGTTGCCATACCACCTCTCCTTGGGTTGGGTAGGATATTAAATAGCGTAATTTTGCTTGGCTTGCCACCAACTTTTTTCCAACCCATGCTACTCTAGATTGGAGCAAACCTTCATGGCTGAAAGAGGAGCATTCATGAAAAATCTAATAAAATTAGCTATTTTGGCAAGTTTACCGATCGCTTATTCACCTCTGGCACAGGCTAAAGGGACGGGTTATGTTTTTGTGAGTAGTGAAAACGATAATATTGTCACAGTGCTAGATGGAAAAAACTTCACTAAAGTCAAAGATATAAAAACCGCTAAACGTCCGCGTCATCTGCAATTCAACCCTGATAAAACCATGCTGTACGCTGCCTGTGGAGATGGCGAAAGCATTGATATTATTGATATAGCAAAGCTTGAGGTCGTCGATCAAATTAAAGATATTGACGATCCTGAAGCCTTTGATCTCAGTCCCGATAATAAAAGTTTGTATATTTCACTCGAAGATGAGGGGGGCTTAGGAATTATTGATCTAGCCACTAAAAAAATGACCAAAACCATTGAGGTGGGGCAAGAGCCAGAGGGTGTGTTAGCCAATCCTGATGGTAAGACAGTTTATGTCACTTCTGAAGTGGCGAATATGGTGCATGTGATTGATCCGACTGCGAATGAGCCGACGGCTAATATTGTGGTGGGAACACGCCCACGCCGTTTAGCGTTAACACCAGATGGCAAGGAGTTATGGGTGACTAGTGAGTTGGATGCCTCAGTCAGCATTATTGATGTGGCCACCAATAAGGTTAAAGAAAAGATTAGTTTTACACCGGAAGGTTTTCGTAAAGAAGACATTACCCCCGTCGGCTTAGTAATGACCAAGGATGGCAAAACGGCGTTTGTGACGATTGGGCGCGCAAATCGAGTGGCGGTGGTGGATGTAGCAGGGCGCAAGGTTGAGACTTATATTTTGGTCGGTAATCGTGCATGGAATGCCGCATTGAATAAAGATGAATCTTTATTATTTGTCGCCAATGGCCTGAGTGATGATGTGTCAATTATTGATGTGCCTGCGCGTAAGGTGCTTAAATCAGTCCCTGTTGGGCGTGTGCCTTATATGGTGACGGTAGATGATTAAGAAAATTGTATTAAGTGTCATCTTAGCTAGTAGTGGTTTAAGTGCAGTGTCTGCTGAGGATACACCCGCTCCATTGGGTATTGTAGCGCCGCAAAACTTACCCGCAGGGACTGAAGCCGCGCCCGTGCAAGTTGCTAAAGCGGTGCTAACGATTGGCTATTTGCACTTGGCGGATGATGCACGTTATGACGATAAGCTCATGCCTAAGCAATTTTTGGGCGCACCCTTTGGACGACCTTATCCCGCTGCTGAAGTGGCCTTGAAGGAAATAAAATTTCATGGTGAAGCAGCAGGTGTGAGTTTCGCTTTAGAGCAAATTAGTGGCAAAGATAGTGCTGATTTAATTAAGCAGGTGGATGATTCACAAGCCAAAGGTATTAAGTTTTTCGTAGTTGATTTGCCCGCAAAAACACTGGTGGAAGTGGCGCAAGCTTTCAAAGGCAAAGACCTACTATTCTTCAATATTTCTGCCAAAGACGATGCTCTACGTCAAGCGCAATGCCAAGCGAATATCTTCCATACCATTCCCAATGTAGCCATGCAAGCCGATGGTTTGGTGCAGTATTTAATTGCTCACAAATGGCGCAATGCTTTGATCTTGCAAGGGCCTTTGCCAGAGGATCAGTTATTGGTGGAGGCATTTAATCGTGCGGCTAAACGCTATGGTTTAAAAATTAGTGATACCCGCCCGTTTGTATTGGGTAGTGATCCGCGTGAACGTGAGAAGAATAATATTGCGCTGTTAACGGGTGGCGATTATGACGTGGTATATATTGCGGATACCGAAGGCGAGTTCTCGCGTAATGCCAATTATCAAACCCTATTACCTCGTCCGGTGGTCGGTTCAGAAGGCTTGAATGCCTTAGCGTGGAATTGGGCTTGGGAGCGGCATGGTGCTCCACAAGTGGAGAAACGCTTTGAAAAACAAGCGAATCGCCATATGAGTGATGTGGATTGGGCGGCATGGATGACCGTGCGCTCCTTGGGTGCAGCAGTACAACAAACTCAAAGTAGTGACTTCACCAAAATCCGTGATTATTTGCTGGCTCCGACCACGAATTTAGATGGTGCAAAAGGTAACCCGAGCAGTTTCCGCCCTTGGGATCATCAACTACGTCAGCCACTCTTGCTGTCCACTCATAACTGGGTTATTGATCGTGCCCCTCTGCAAGGTTTTCTGCATCAGATTAATAATCTTGATACTTTAGGGTTTGATCAGCCGGACAGTCAGTGTAAGTTTTAAATGTAAGCCTCTACAGGTAGTCGTGGTTATTCGTAGCGGTGCCTGATGTGTGCTATCAATAGGCTAGTGTGTTAATCAGGAACCAATCCAAATGTCGCTATTTGATAGTTTTAAACAAAAAGTACAAGAAGCTCGTGGCCAATTGACGGCGGAAGTCAGTAAATATCGTAATCGTGAATTCATGGAAGCTTGCGTAGCCGGTTGTGCTTTAGTTTCTGTTGCAGATGGCAATATCAATTCAGAAGAAAAGCAAAAAATGATGAAATTCATCCAGCAATCGGATGAACTAAAAGTATTTGATACTAAAGAAGTTATCGACTATTTCAATAAGGTTAATAGCAATTTTGACTTCGATTTTGAAATTGGTAAAGCAGAAGCCTTAAAAGTTATTGGTAAGTTGCGTGCTAAGCCCGATGCCGCACGTTTAATGGTGCGTGTTTGTATCGCCATTGGTAATTCAGACGGCAGTTTCGATGCTAAGGAAAAGCAAATTGTACGTGATATTTGCAGTGATTTAGGCATTTCATCAGACGGCTTCAATCTCTAAAGTGGTTAAGCCAGCGAGAAGGGCTAAGTCCCTTCTTGCTCGTATCTGGGTTTAGTCATTTACTGAAGAACAAATACTGTTTTCCTTCGCTTTCTTATTGAGAAGCCCTAGCTACTCAGGTAGTTTAAGACTTCCAAACCTAGCGAGGGTCGTCTCTATGAAAGCGTTATTCTCAGTAGCACCAACGGTAGCTGCTGTTTTCTTCTCCTCTATTTTCTCTTTGTCTTATAGCTCCGCTGTGAGCGCCGAAGCATTCGGCGACGGTGTAAAAACACGTCCAGTTAAATGCTTATTGCAAGTGAAGGGTAAAACTTATCTGACAGGTACTTGCAAATATGATGGTGATGCAGATGGTTCTTTTCGTTTGTACGGCAAGCAGTATTTTGTCTATTTGAATACCTTTGAAAAGAATAAAGCGGAAGCTTCTTGGAATGCCTCTCCACAAAGTAATCATGCGCAAGCGCCTTTAGGGGAATTAAAACGAGAGGGTGCGTGTTGGGTGAGCAAAACCACCAAAATTTGCGCTTGGGATCAAACCCCTAAGCCGGTAGCGGATGGGAGTATTCGGGTTAAATTCGCGCCTAATGCCACTAGCGCCGTAGTGACGGGGAAGCTGAGCAATTACAAAGGCCAGCAAACTTATCTACTCGAAGTGCGCAAAGGGCAAACCCTGCAAGTCGAGCAACTCAATCCTGGGAATAAGCGTGTTACTTTAGGTATCACGGCTCCCAATGGGGAAGATGCCAGCGATATGGATTTATCCTGCAATAACAAGAAAACCGTTAAGCCGACTTTAGCGGGCGATTATGTTATTAGCGTGCACGAATGCATGAAAGCAGATGAGTGGAAAGGCAATTTCAAACTGAAAATAACGGTGAAGTAAATCTTACTCAAGCCACCCTAGGCGCAGCTTAATAGCAACTAGGGTGGAATCGCGCCATAATCAGGTAAAACCCAATCTAGTTCACCGTGAGGAGTGCATTCTATGGTCTATCAAGCTGATCCTAAACGCTATGATTCCATGCCATATCGACGCTCAGGGCGTAGTGGTTTACGTCTCCCGTTGATTTCCATTGGCCTATGGCATAATTTTGGTGGTACGAGTTCGCTAGAGCTAGGCCGCGCTATGTTGCGCCGCTCTTTTGATTTAGGCATTACCCATTTCGATTTAGCGAATAATTATGGCCCGCCACCTGGTTCAGCTGAGTCAGCCTTTGGTAAATTGCTACAACAAGATTTTCACTCCTACCGCGATGAACTGATTATTTCCACCAAAGCGGGTTATGACATGTGGCCGGGGCCTTATGGGGAATGGGGTTCACGTAAATATCTGCTGTCGAGTCTGGATCAAAGTCTCAAGCGTATGGGCTTGGATTATGTAGATATTTTCTATTCGCACCGTTTTGATCCCGATACCCCCTTAGAAGAAACGATGGGGGCTTTGGACAGTGCAGTGCGCCAAGGTAAGGCTTTATATGTGGGGATTTCCTCCTACTCACCTGCGAAGACCGCTGAAGCGGTGGCAATCTTGCGGCAAATGGGTACGCCTTGCCTGATTCATCAACCCTCCTATTCGATACTAAATCGCTGGATTGAAGACGCACTGCTCGATACTTTGGAACAAGAAGGGATGGGGTGTATTGCGTTCTCGCCGTTAGCACAGGGTTTGCTGAGTGATAAATACCTAAAAGGCGTGCCAGAAGGCTCGCGGGCTAGCAAAGGCGGTTCATTCTTAGGCGAGTTTTTAAGTGAGCAGAACTTAACAATGGTACGTGATCTGAATCAAGTCGCTGCTGAACGCGGACAATCCTTAGCGCAAATGGCTTTAGCATGGGCCTTACGTGATCCGCGTATGACCTCAGTCTTGATTGGCGCGAGTAGCGTGCAACAGATTGAAGAGAATGTCGCAGCTTTGAATAATTTAGCATTTAGTGCTGAGCAATTAGCGCGAATCGACCAAATTGCTCAGGATGGTGGGATTAATCTTTGGGCTAAATCGAGCGCGCATTAAGCAATTATTTGCCGGTTTAGCCCCCATAAACCGGCAAATGCCAATTCGGCCCTTGGCTGTGCGCATACGCGACAGCTTGCTGGATTTGGGCAAGCAGTTTCGCTTTGTCTTTACCTAAAACACCTTTCAGCACCAAATTATTGGAAATATGATCACTTCTAAAAATGGTTTGTTGCAAGTCTAGATGCTTGATAAAAGTCTGCATTTCAGTGAATAAATCAAGTGTCGAGCAAGGGGTATAGTCCTCACCAAAAGTTTCTGTAAAACGTCGCTCGCCATAACGGAAAAATAAGGCTAAGGTTGCAAGGTATTCTGGTTGAGTGGCATCGATTAATTCAGCCGAGGCAAGTGCATGTTGCTCGCTATACTGTTTGCCACCTAAGCCATTAATAATCATCACAGAAGTTTTTATGCCAGCCGCTTTGAGTTTTAAAATCGCATCGCGGGTGCTGGCAAAAGTTTCGCTTTTTCGCACTTTTTGTAAAACGGTATTGTCACCACTTTCCGCACCGATATACACCAAACTTAAACCTAATGTGCGTAAGGCTTGCAATTGCTCCGGCGTTTTATTGGCAATATTTTGTGGCAAGCAATAAGAGGAAACGCGGGTCACACTAGGCAAATAAGTACGAATCGCCTGCAAAATCGCTTCAAGGCGGCGGAAAGATAAGACCATCGCATCGCCATCGGCTAAGAAAATACGCCTTACATTGTGTAGTGTTTCACCACAACGCTGGATTTCTGCCAATACTTCTGTTTCAGAGCGTGGCTTAAACTTTTTCTGCGGCTGAGTATACATCTCACAAAAGCTACACTCATTCCAACTACAGCCATTGGTGACTTGTAGAATTAAGGAATCCGCTTCACTGGGTGGGCGAAATAGAGGTTCGATGTAGTGGACGGGTGGAGCGATGTACATAATGATTACCTAGCTAAGCAAATCTAACGCTATCTTCTAGGTAATGGTGGTCGGGGGCAAGTAAAGGTATTGCGACTAGCATAACCCAAAGCGTATAAACACTATGCGAGTTGCCCGAGCAAAAATTATTTAGTGGTAAATATACTTTAGAGCATCATTAATTGGTGGTTGATTTATGCTGCTTCATCAGCCATCCACGCACCTTTTGTTTCCCCAATACATTCACCGCCAACGACCACAGCACTACGCGTGTATCCAGCCACCACGACATTTGCGCCTGATACACCTCATCCATATGCCACGACACCTTCGCACTGCGTCCGCCATACAGTTGCGCTAAGCCAGTAATCCCCGGTTTAATGTTCCAGCGCTTTGCATGATAAGCATCATCCCAGCCAAGGCGCTGTACATCCGCCTGAGTCAAAGGTCGAGGGCCGACCACGCTCATATGGCCTTGCAGAATATTGATAATTTGTGCCAATTCATCTAAACCGGTTTGGCGTAACAACTTGCCGCTTTTAGTCACTACTTCATCTTGCATAGTGCGAAATTTGTAGATGGAAAAGGGCTGTTTATTTAAGCCTAAACGCGGTTGGCGGAAGAGAATTGGGCGACCCTCTAAGACCCAAATGCTAAAGGCAATTATCACTAACACCCAACCAATTAGCATTAATCCGAGCGCGACGGCTAAGCCATCAAAGCACTTTTTCCAAAGCATGTTGGCTCCTTAGTTTAGGTTGTGGAGTACGCCCGTCTAACACCGTTTCGAGCACCTGACGCATCGGGCTTAGCAGATTGTGTTGAATCATGAAGTTCCATACTGGCTCGGCTTTTTTCCAACCTGCGCTGTAGGCGAAATGGCGTAAGCGTTGATTGAAAGCAGCGTGATTCTGACTCGCTTTAGCAATATTCGCCCAGCTATAAAATGCCTCATACGCCCAATCGTAACCCGTTTTGAGTTGTGCGCGGCTCATGCCTCGGGGTTCAAACACCACATGGCGCGTGTCGTATAAATCCCAGTTCTGGGTAGTGAGCCGCCCTTGCGCCTGCATTTGCTTGTAATATGCCGTACCCGGATAAGGGGTGGCGATATGAAATGTGGCAGTAGTCAAACCTTGCGCAACCGCCCAATCCACGGTGCGCGCAAATACGTCCGGCGTGTCGCCATCCAAGCCAAATACAAAACTACCATTAATCTTAATACCCAGACTATCGAGGCGCTGAATCGCTGCTGCATAATCACGCCCCAAGTTTTGTGACTTATTAGAAAAGCTCAAACTGTCCGCAGCTAGCGATTCAAAGCCAATGAAAATACTCCGCAAACCCGCTTCCGCTGCTTGCTCAATCAGATTGCCTTTAAGAATGGCATTCACGGTAGACGCGCCTTGAAATAACCGACCCAGGCCGCGCATCCCGCTAAATAATTGGCTGGCAAAGCGCGGATCACCCAATAAATGATCATCCAGAAAATACAAGTGTTTACCGGGTAAGCGCTCAATTTCTGCTAAAGCCGCCTCGACTTTTTGGGTATAAAACGAGCGTCCGTGCTCAAAAACGCATCCTTATAACAAAAGCTGCAGTGATAAGGGCAACCGCGACTCACCACGATGGAATTGGGCACTAGGTAGTGGTGGCGCTTAATTAAATCGCGCCGAATCGGTGGCAAAGTGGCAAGGGTGCGCAAGGTCGATTGATAACGCTTTTTCGGCTCGCGTTTCCGAAAGTCCACCAGAAATTGCGGAAAGGTATCTTCACCCGGCCCGAGAAAAATCGAATCAGCATGTAAAGCCGCCTCATCAGGCAAGGAACTCACATGCAAGCCACCCAAACACACATAACAGCCCTTAGCGCGATAGTGATCAGCGATGTGATAAGCACGCTTAGCGCTAGTGATATACACCTGAATAATCACCAAGACAGGGCGGTCATCCGTGCTCAAGGTTTCCACATGCTGATCGACTAATTCAATCTGATCACTTGGGGCTAAATAGGCCGCCAATGTGGCTAAACCCAAAGGCGGAAAAAGAGAGTATTTAATCGGTCGCCAGTCCGGTGAGCCAGCTTCTTGTAGCGAGGGCAAAATAAGTTTGACGTGCATGGTGCGTACTCAGTCGTGCGATGCCTAGAGTCTGAGCCTGCGCTTTGCAGGGGGTGTGCAGGGAATTTGGAATTGTGGCGGGGATTTGGTGGAGGACTAGATACTTTCCAGAACACAGAGGAGGATGAAAAAGCTATGGTTCAGATAGTCGGTCTTGTGTATATATAGTAAACCAGTTTACTATATTGCTTTAAGCAATCGTTGGAGCAAAAAACATGTGGACTAAAACTTATAGTAAAGTGGTGGATGGGGTTAGCACGGATCAGGTTTGGAAAGTGTGGTCAGATGTGAATCAATGGCATACTTGGCAGGATGATATTGAATATGCCAAATTGGACGGCGAGTTTAAAGCAGGCAATGTGTTTCGTTTCAAACCTAAAGGTGGCCCCAATATTAATATTGAGCTAACTGAGGTAAAGCCTAAAGCAGTATTTGTGGATTTAACCCGGTTCTTTTTGGCTAAAATGTATGATTCCCACGAACTAATTGAGCGTGGTAATCAATTGGAAATTAAAACTACCTTGCGTCTCGAAGGGCCACTCGCTTTTTTATGGAAAAAACTAGTGGTAGACGATATTGCCAAAGGGATGCCAGAACAAACGGAGCGTTTAATTGAAAAAGCCAGAGCCGCTTGAGGACTCGCCTTTCAAATACGAACAAGCCGACGATAGTGCAGGTTTTCTCTTGTGGAAAATAACCACGTTGTGGCAGGGCAAGCTGGCCAAAGTTTTGGGTGATTTCGGTATCACCCAAACCCAATATGCGATTCTTGCTTCTTTAGCTTGGTTTGAAGCTAAGGCTGAGCGGATTACGCAAACTCAATTAGTTGCACATACTAAAATTGATAAAATGACGCTCTCTAAGGCGATTCGTCGTCTTGAGGAATCAGGTTTAGTAGTTCGCAACGATTCAGCGCTTGATAGTCGCGCCTTTAATGTGGGGTTTAGTGATCAAGGCAAGCTTCTTATCCAACAAGCAATTGTGGCAATAGAAAATGCCGATGAAGAATTTTTTTCATGCCTATCAGAACAACAATTGCAAACTTATAAAGCACTCACTGCAACGGTTATTCTCAGTAATCGCTTATCTGATCGGGATTAGTCGTTGTAAGCACTACACTTGACTCTGAAAATTACGCTTAACACTATGTATCCTTACCTACGCATATGAGAGCCTTCCATGTCTGAAAATACCTACTCGGTTGGTTTAAGCATTCTGTTCTGGCTGTTGTGGATAGTGGGCTTATTGATCTTATTGTTGTTTGGTTTCTTTACGCTTGCAACGGCCTCTGATGTTAATGTGATGGCAACTTGGAATGGTCTCGTCGTAGTGGTGGAAGGGTTTTTGCTGCTTAAAACCGGTTTGCATTTCGCGCGTAAAGATATACCAATGTCGAAATTGCTCCTATGGATTGTGGTAGCAGTAGTTGCCGTGCCTTTCATTGCTTTTGGGGGCTGCTTCATCCTAAATAATATGAACTTGGGTCTAAACTTTGGTCACTAACTATTGAAAACAGTTAGCAGGGAAGCAGAAATCGTCCTGCCTTAAGCTAAGCCTAGGCTACTAATATAAACCTTATCTAAGGCGTCTAAGGGTATTCACAATGACGGATAAAATCAGCTATTCCATTCCGCTTAAAATTTTTTTCTGGCTGTTTTGGTTGGTGGGAGCATTTGCTGTTTTTTTGTTTGTAATCTTTATCATTGCCGCCTATAACGGTGATGTTTATTTTCCTAAAGACTGGGGCTATATAGCTTGGGATGCGGTTATTGTCTTAACCGGCCTCTTGATATTATTCAAAACGGCCTGGCACTTTTTCAAAGGCAATGTCCTCGGTTCAAAGCTGTTACTCTGGGTTGTCTTTGCTGCGATTGGACTGCCTTTGATTGGCTTCGGTGGCTGCCTACTGCCTGAAGCTTTTGGACGGCCTTAGTGTTAATTCATTATATTTTCGACTTGCTCGCACTGCTGAGTGGCGTATTGGTGAGCTTTTGGTTTCGACGTAAATACGGTTTAGTACGTCCTGTGGGTGTCACCCAAGAGTCTCAACATCACTACTATTTACTCGTGCTCCTGTTCGGTTTAATCGGGGGTAGTATTTTATTCGGCACGCTGAATCTGTATTTGTCTGGGCAAGCAGGTGTAGCTAAAAGTATGCTCGGTGGGGTGTTTGGTGCCATTGTCGGTGCAGAGGTTTTTAAGTATTTCGCAGGTATTCGCCAGTCTACAGGGCTGTATTTTGTACCCGGTTTAATTGTCTTGATTGCAGTCGGACGGATTGGCTGCTTTCTTTCAGGCTTAGCCGATTTTACCTATGGAATTGAAACAAGTTTGCCTTGGGGTATTGATTTTGGCGATGGTTTGAAACGCCACCCCGTGCAGCTCTATGAAACCTGTGTGATGTTGGTCTTTTTAATAGTTTTATTAGTCAGTTACCCTAAATACCCAGTTTTTTGGCAGACACAAGGTTTTTATATCTTTGTATTGTTTTATGCAGGCCAGCGGTTTATTTGGGAGTTCTTGAAACCTTATTCAGCAGTTTTTGGCTCTTTCAATCTTTTCCAGTTGTTATGTTTGGGCTTACTCGGCTACGCTGCCATGATGCTAGTTATAACAAGGCAAAATCATGACTGATCCTAAGCAAGCACCTGCTAGTTACCTACGTTCCACCAGTGATCAGGTGGCTTTTTGGGTGTTATGGGTATTGTTACTATTACCTGCTATTGTGTTGTTGATGATGGTGATCGGTAGTGTGGGCGGCCTTATCTTAATACCTTTATTAGCTCAATTAGGCATTCATGGTATGGCGCTGAAATGGTTCTTAGATTTGAGCAAACCCACTTCTAAAGCACTTTTAATGCTACTTGGTGGCACAGGTGTGCTTTACTTCCTAGCCTTTAGCGGCTGCGTCATTATGTTGTTCACTGCTTAGAGGCTCTTGCTTTGAGTAATAAAGTCCGCCCTTATATTTTCTACGGCCAAACCCAATCTTTATGTGAAGAATGCCTTGCCGTCGTTCCAACCAAAATCATTTTCCAAAACGATAAGGTGTATTACCAAAAGCGCTGTGCTGAGCATGGCGTGCAAAAGACTTTAGTCTCGACCGATATTGAGTATTTCAAGCGCTGTAAAGAGTATTTGAAGCCGGGCGATATGCCGCGCCAATTTCAAACGGCGATTAATAAAGGTTGCCCGCATGATTGTGGTTTATGCCCTGATCACGAGCAGCATTCTTGCTTAGCACTATTTGAAATCATTGACGAATGTAATATGCACTGTCCGGTATGCTTCGCGAACTCTGCACCGGGCAAAGGCAATCCGCGTAGCCTAGAACAGATTGAAATCATGCTACAAACCTTACTCGCCAGCGAGCAGCAGCCTGATTTGGTGCAAGTCTCAGGGGGTGAGCCGACTTTACATCCAGAGTTAATGACAATTTTACGGCGCTTAAAAGCCAGTCCAATCCGCCATTTAATGCTCAATACCAATGGGATTCGCATTGCTCGTGACCCACAGTTAGTTGAAGAGCTAGCCAGTTTAAAACCCGGCTTTGAAGTGTATTTGCAATTCGATTCTTTAAAGGCCGAAGCGCTGCAGAATATTCGCGGGCAAGACATGCGCGCTATTCGCCGTCAAGCTTTAGAAAAGTTGGAGCAGCATAATATTTCCACCACACTGGTTTGTGTGATTCGCAAAGGCGTGAATGATGAGGAAATCGGTGAGCTTATTCAATTTGCCCAGCAATGGAAATGCGTGCGTGGGATTACCTTCCAACCTGTGCAAGATGCGGGGCGTAATGAAGATGGCAAACCTACTAATCGCATTACCTTAAGTGAAATTCGCAGCCGTATTATTGAAGCCGATAATCCCTTCGGTGATGCGGATATGATTCCCTTGCCTTGCCACCCTGAAAATATTTCGATTGGTTATGGCATTCGTATGGATGACAAGATTATTCCAGTCACCGGTTTATTGCCGCGTGATGAATTATTAAAAGGTGTTGATAACACCATTACTTTTGAGAAAAGCGCTGGCCTCAAAGAAGCCTTCTTTAAGCTATTTTCGCTGGACGCCTGTAGCGAGCAAACCACTGAAAAGCTAGAGACTTTACTCTGCTGCTTACCCCGCATTCAAAGCAATGGCGGCCTGACTTATGACAATGTATTCCGTATTGTGATTATGGCGTTTATGGATAAATACGATTTTGATATTGGTTCGATCAAGCGTTCTTGTACGCATTTCGTCGAGCCAAATGGCAAGATTTATCCGTTTGATACTTGGAATTTGTTTTATCGGGAGCAGGTAAGATAGGTATATGTTTTTGTTAAAACAGAGTGACTTTTAAAAATCTATTTGTAGAGTATTGCTTAGCTGAAGCCCTTTCTAGAAATAATTTAAAAATTAAATTGATCATAATTTTAGCTTGTTATAAGATTTAGCACGCTTGATCTTGTATCAAATTTTCTTTGAAGAATAGTATGTAAAATATTAGGTGCAAAATGTACTCTGCTGAAGACAAAAATCAATTTTTTTTAGCTGTTGACTCATTGAAGAAATATAGAAGAGCCGAGTTAAAAGATGATCAAGGAAAAGAATTGATTGAGCTTTTGTATACGGATTTATTGCCAGATGATCAGATTTTGAAATCATGTTTATCTAATAATACTACTTTTCTCATAGGCAGGAAAGGTACGGGAAAATCAACAATTTTTTTAAGGCTTCAAAAAGAGTACAGAAAGAAAGGAAATGTTTTATCTTGTTATATTGACACTAAAACAGTTTTTGAATCTTCTCAAGCAGAATATATTAGCCATGATTACTTAGATGAGGCAATTCCTAGTAAATATTTAAATAAATATGTTTTGGAGAAAAATTTTATCCAAAGCGTATTAAGGTCTTTAATTGAAGAAGTTAGTAAAAAAACCACATCAACTATGGAGAAATTGAAGAAAATTCTTGGACTTAGTGCAGCAAGTACTGTTTTAGAAAGAGTAAAATTGCTGCAGAATAGTATTGAAAATAATGACCATTTAAAAATGATAGAAATGCCAACTTTGAGAAAAAAGAATACTCATAAGAAGGTCTCTCAAGAAAGTGTTAATGAAAGAGAGTTTAGCCATGCTAATAAGTTTTCTGGCTCAGTTAAACTTTCAGAGTTGGATTTCGGTGTTGATGCAGAAGAAGGTTTTAATAGAGGGGATAAATTATCATCTAAGAACAACTTAGATCTTGAAGAAGAGTTTTCTGATATATTTCTTAAGGTTTTTCAAGTAAAGAATTTTATTGATGAAATAAAAGATATTTTATCTATTTTAAATATTAAAAGCTTAGTTGTTTTACTTGATGACTTTTCAGAAATTCCTGATGAGTCTATGAGGGTTTTTGTTGATGTTCTATTAGCTCCTCTTAATAATTGGTCTGATGAGTTCATTAAATTTAAAGTAGCAGCTTATCCTAATAGAGTATATTTTGGAAAAATTGATCAAGGGAAAATCGATAAAATTTACTTAGACTTTTATGACTTGTACTCTACTAGAGTAAATAAAAGCGTTATGGAGGAGAAGTCAGTAGATTTTACAAAAAGACTTATCGAAAAGCGTATAAACCATTTTACCTCGAAACCCATTGAGCATTTCTTTGATACAAAAAAAGACTCAATTGATGACTATTATGAACTGATATTTCAAATATCAATGAATATACCTCGTATCATAGGCTATATCCTTTATTACTGTTATGAAAGTAAAATAGCCTATAATTCTCCTATTACAAAAGCTGCATTAGAAGATGCTGCTGAGAAGTACTATGATTTTACGATTGAACCATTTTTTCATAATACAACATACTCTCTAAAGTCAATTGATGAAAAAATTTCTATTTTACAACTTAAAGAATTGATGGATATCTTTATAGCAGAAATGAAGGAAATTCAAAAGAAAATTAGAATTGGCGAGTTAACTAGTGTTTTGTATGAACCTTTTAGGCATAACCCATTTGCTAGTCATTTCTACTTTAATCCTTTACATGAGCAATTTATTAGAACGTTAGAGTTAAATTTCTTTATCAGTAAGTATAATGAAATGAGTAGTAAAGATGGCGGTAAGCAATCAGTGTATTGCTTAAATTATGGGCTGTGTAAGAAAAACTCTCTGAAGTGGGGTTATCCAAAAGGAACTGAATATAGAAAATATTTGGTATCTAGACCTTTTGATTTCGATAGTCTTATTGAGATGTTTTTGAAGAAGTCTAAATCTTTATCTTGTATTAATCCTGCTTGCCATAGAAGCTTCCCCTTTGAAGAGTTGGAGTTCTTGAAGTTTACAAAAATGCGCTGCCCTGATTGTCAATCTCCTGTGAAAGAAATTTCAACTGCCGATTCACTAAGAAGTGAGCTAGAAAGAATAGATAATGCTAAACTTTTGCCTGAAATAGAAATAGGAATTATGCATGAAATGCATAAGACTGAAAAGCCAATGAAGGCTAAAGAGATAGCTGAGGAGTTAGATTGCTCTTATCAATTAATTGGAAAAAGAGCTAAAAAACTTGATGAAACACTTGGGTTAGTAGCTAGACAGGGCGAGTCTGCTCAAAGGGTTTACAGTTTAACAAATAAAGCAAAGCAAGATTATTTTCCAGATAATGACTAGTAATGGTAATAAGAAATTGATTTTATTAAGTTAATACTTTGATTTTCTTGAGAGGCGTTTGGTACAAGTGGGTGGAAAACCGCTATATAGGGATAACAACACGCGGAGCAAGTCCCAATTTCTTAACCCGTCGTGCAAACTTACGATCATCAAACGAAGCCATTGCCTCGCAATCTTGGTAGTTTGCATGATGCAGAGCATCCGCGAAATCCAATCCATCTTCTAATCCAGCAATAGCTTGTTCGACTTCTTCACGAGCTTCAATATAAATATGTGGCTGACTCAGTAGATGCTGAAAAGCTGAAATAATTTCCTGAACTTCAAAGCGATAATAGCCACGCAATACCCATTCAAATTCGAGCAATACCGTTTTACTTACTTTTAAATCACCGCCAGATTCAAACAACTTTTTAGCGGCAATTTGCTGTTTTTGTGCTTCCACATCGTTTTCATCATCCACGTAATAGCGCGCCAGAATATTCGTATCTAGCCCAATCATGATTTACTCAACAGGCTTGCCACATCGAAATCAGCCGGAACAGCTTTGCGCTTGCTTTTCAACATGCCAAAACCGCTCGTAGCAACAGTCTCAGGTGTTTTGCTAACGCGCAACTCCACATGGTTGTCTGACAAAACAAAAGAAACTTTACTGCCTTTACGAATCCCTAAACGCTGGCGTATTTTTAGTGGAATTGTGACTTGGCCTTTGCTAGTAACAGAAGTGGTTTCCATAAGAGTAACTCAAAAGTAATACCAAGTAAGAATATCATTATAAATCCCAAAATAACAAATCGAATTTTTTATCATTGTATAATCTAAAAAAACACTTCATCAGTCTGAACTTGTCAGCATTTCTATAATCTGGTTAAGATTACAACCTATCTTCAATCCTTAACCCCTAAGCTTCTTTAATAGCCATGTAATGTCTAAACCGAAATTACTACAAATTGCACCTGCATTCGCTCAGTAAACGTTGAGGCAGTTTTGCTCGTGCTGGTGATTTTAATAGTTTAGGAAGACAAGCTATGTCAGTTTATAAATACCCGCGCACGCCACATTTGCCGTGGTCGGCGAGCGTTGCCAGCGATGATATTCGCATTATCAATACCGAACAGTTTGCTGGTTTAGAAGTCGTTGTGACTGAAAAAATGGATGGTGAAAATACCTCACTGTATCGTGAGCGGATGCACGCGCGTTCGGTGGATAGCCGCCATCATGCCTCTCGTGATTGGGTCAAGCAGTGGTATGGTCAATTTCAGCATGAAATTCCAAACGATTGGCGCGTGTGTGGCGAGAATATGTACGCGCAACATTCGGTGATTTACGCTCAGTTGCAGAGCTATTTTTACGGCTTTTCGATTTGGAATGAACAGAATATTTGTCTGAGTTGGGCAGAGACCTTGGAATGGTTTGCGCTCTGGTCTATTCACACGCCGCCTGTGTTGTACCAAGGCATTTGGGATGAAGCGGCGATTCGGGCGATTCAGATTGATACCAAAACCACTGAGGGTTATGTGGTGCGCGCGACCCGAGCATTTCACTATAACGAGTTCGCGCAAAATATGGCGAAATGGGTGCGCGCTAAGCATGTACAAACCAGCGAGCATTGGATGTTTGCTGAGATTATTCCCAATGGTTTAAAGGGGGATGTGTGATGAAAACGGTGAATGCATGGTTAGCGCGTCTTGCCGAGGATGCCACGCCAAGTTTTGATGAATGTGTCGCGCAATTGGGTGCTGATTTGCCACTATTGCTGCGTTTTAAGGACACGCCCCAAGATGCGGAATGGCATGCAGAAGGCGATGTACATATTCATACCAGCATGGTGCTGAATGAGTTGTATCAACTCTTAAACACCGAGGCACAACCTATTCAAGGCACGGAACGCCAAGCGCTGATTTTGGGTGCTTGTTTGCACGATATTGCCAAGCCGCTTTGTACCAAAAGCTATGAAAAAGAAGGTCGTATTCGCATTGGTTCATCAGGGCATGAGGATAAAGGGCGTTCTTATTTAGCGCCTAAGTTGATGAAATGGCAGCTCGATTTTAAGGTAGTTTGGAGCGTATTAAATCTAGTCGGCGAGCATCAAATGCCGCGCCAATTGGTGCTGCGCCAACGCAATCAAGCCGCGTTTTTAAGCCTAGCGCGTCAGTCGAATATGCAGCTCTTGTATTGGTTGGAACGTGCCGATATTCAAGGCCGGTTTTGTGTCGATAGGGAACTGGATTTATTAGTGCTCGATGAGTTTCGTGAGCTTTGCCAATACTATGGGGTCTGGGATCGGTCAGACCCTCTTGCAAACATTCGACCCGCTTTAGCCGTGCTTTCATCGTCCGCTCAAGAGTATGTGCAAACTTATGCTCTTGCAGAATTGGCAAGTGGCAAAATCACCCAAGCGGAAGAGGCCTTAAGCACTACCTTCCAACATCGTGAACACTATGCCCATTTGGTGATTACTTGTGGACTGAGTGGTTCGGGTAAGTCGACTTGGTTGCAAACCCATTATCCAGACTACGAGCGCATTTCCTTAGATGAGTTGCGTGAGCAATGGAATGGGGATCGGGCTAGCCAAGAACATAGTGGTGAGATTCGCCAGCAAGCTAAAGAAGCGCTGAAAGCAGCCTTGCGTGTTAAGCACGGCGTGATTTGGGATGCGACGAATTTGCGTAGAGACTTTCGCTCAATGGTTGCCGACTTGGGGCGTGATTATCACGCTTTAGTGACCTTAGTTGTGTTCTTACTGCCTGAAACGGAGTTGCGCAAAAATAATCGGGCGCGAGAGCATTTTGTGCCGGATGCGGTGTTGGATCGGCAGTTGGAGTCTTATCAATTTCCGACTGTGAATGAGGCGCATCAGTTTTGGGTGGTGGGTGCGAAGGGTGAGACGCTTTGGCGGAGTGGCTTTACCAATGATTAAGGCTTTTAAAAAGAACTGCTACTCGTTAGCAGTTCAGTTACCTGATTTTTGACCATTGTTCGCAAACTTTGCGGCTGCGGCGATTTGCACTTTTTCCATGTCAACAACCGTTTGCCTCGCTATTTTCTAATGTATTCAGCTTAGTTTAGCTAATACCGTAGGCGCAATAATACGGTGCATCGGTTTCACCGGAAGCATATACAGCTTGCCTAGGAAATTATGTGTATGTACTACGGTTGTCAGGGTAATACGTACTTGTTGGCCTGAGTTGATCAGGCTTCGATGTACGCTTAGGGTGACATCCAAATGTTTATCATGATCCCCTAATAGCACTTCATCAAACGAATTTTCAAATAAAGTAAAAATACCAACTCGATCACCTTGTTGATAGTCGGCGCTTGGTTTGTCACTTAAACCCGATAAACCACCCAGATTTTTAAGACCAACTAGCTGACCAACTTGATTACGCAAGTTCATGCAAGCCTCCACCCAAGACGGCGTTTTCCTAGCAGTCTTTATAAACTGTTCTAAAGCAGAACTAGCAAGGTCAGCTGACTCTATCGCCCAGGCATCATAAAAAGAGCAGTTTGGGATCAGAGCTGTAATTTTGCTGTTGGGTGGAACGGCAGTTTCGTGAACTTGTTTGGGCATAAGATTTAGCTCTTGTTAGTGTGTGAACTTATATTGCAGGTATTTTAATGAAATTACTATTGTAAAAATACATAAATAATGGAATTATAAAAGTGTAATTTCGCTTTAAGGTGATTGCTATGAAGATCAATGAGCAAGATAAGCAGCTTACGAAGGTGCGTATTCTCGCGGCGGCGGTGGATGTGATCACGATTCGTGGTTTCAAAAATGCCACCATGCGCGAGATTGCCAAAGAGGCCAAAGTCGGCGATGCGACCATCTATAACTATTTTCCCACCAAGGAAAAAGTGCTGTATGGCTATTGCGAGTATGTGCAGCAACAAGTGATGTTGGAGCTGAAGGAAATCAGCAATTTCCATGAATATTCTCTGCAAGAGCAGTTGCAGCAGTTGGTGGAGACTAATTTGCGCTTGTGGCTACCAGCCCGCGAGTTTTTGCAGCAGGTGTTTGAGCTGAGTTTTGGTGCGCCAGTAGTGGGTTTTACACATATTGAGGAAACCAAACGTTTATTCACAACTATGGTGGTGGATATGCTCGATGCAGCGCTGGAGGCGGGAGAAATTCCTGAGCAGCCTTATCGTGAGTTATTGCCGCGTTTGTTCTGGGATTATATGACTGGGATTTTGGCATATTGGCTGAAAGATACTTCGGAAGGCTTTGCCAATACCACCCAAGTGATTGATCGCAGTATGGAAATTATTGCCAACATTTTGCAATCGGGTATGGTGGGCAAGCTCTTGGATTTAGTCTCTTTTCTATTCCGCACCCACATTATGACCCACGCCGATCTGTTAAAAAATATGACACAGACTCCTGAATTAGTCACCGCTAAACGGCGCTTTATGGAGGGCAAATGATGGAACAGTCATTACCCGAAGGCAAATGGGTGCGGGCAGGCATTATGGGTTCAACCGCTTTAAAAGTGGGTTTGCGCGAAGTACAGCATAAAGTAAAGCGCCCGTTTATGTCGGTGGAGCGCCAGCAAAGTGATAAACAAACGATTGACGATAAAAATGCCGAACTGATTTTTAAGGCCTTGGCTCAATTGCGCGGCACGGCCTTAAAAGCGGCACAAATGCTCAGTATGGAAGTGGAGATTCTGCCGGAACGTTATCGTAAAGAGTTGGAAAAATCCTTCCATCAAGTACCGCCGTTGAATCGCGTGTTGGTACGCAAAGCTATTCAAGAGCAGCTAGGCAAACCGCCGGAAATGCTGTTCAAACGTTTTAATGATCAAGCGTTTGCTGCGGCAAGTTTAGGGCAGGTACATCATGCGACTTTGTGGGATGACACGCCGGTTGCGGTGAAAATTCAATATCCAGGCATTCATGTCGCGATGGATAGCGATATGAAATTAATGCGCAAACTAGCTCCCAGTTTGCCTAATCCGCAGATGGTAGCGCAGTCCTTAGAGGAGATTCATGCACGCTTATTAGAGGAAGTGGATTACGCGCATGAAGCAGCTGCCACCCAATGGTTTGCTGAGCATTTGAGTTTAACAGGTGTACAAATTCCTAAGGTTTATAAAGAGTTTTCCGCTGCTCGTATTCTCACCACTGAGTTAATGACAGGGCAACATTTGGATGCGTGGCTGGCTACTAATCCTTCTCAAGCCGCTAGTAATCAAGCCGCACAAAATTTATATGACATTCTGATTTATTCGGTGCGCACCCTTAATCGCCTACACGCTGATCCCAATCCGGGTAATTATCTGTTTCAAACGGATGGCACGGTGAGTTTGATTGATTTTGGTTGTACTAAGCAGTTTGATCCGAAATTTGTACGTATTTTGCCAGTGTTGATCAAGGCTTTTGTGCTGGATAATCGGGAGAGCGCTTTGGCAGCCTATCGTGAATTAGGGATGGATCATCACCACAGTGACGAAACTTGGTATCGCGAGATATTGCGCCCGTTCGCACAGTGGGCAGCTTTACCTTTACAAGAACCTAGCTTCGATTTTGGCAAAAACCACAGTTATACCAGCCAAGCACGCGAGATTATTCAAAAACTTGCCCAAAATACTAGCCTCGATAAAATTGCCAATGATTTTATTTTCTTTGATCGCACCATGTATGGCTTATGTAAGATTTTCGAGCGTATGGGAGCGGAAGTTAGAATGCGTCATCATTGGTTGGAGAATTAATAAGGAAATGGCGGCTAAGTCTTAGATTACCAGCGTATTACTAAGGGCAGGTGTGGGCGAAAATCATAGCTTAGACCTGCTTGCTCATGATCAAAGCTTAATTCTAATACATGCTCGTCGCCTCGCTGAATCTGCAAGCCCTCCATTCTTTTTACCTGTTGTGCAGTCATTGATATGGGTGCAGTGGGTTGTGTAATTCGCAGTTTAGTTAGTTGCTGAAAGCCTTTTGGGTGTTGTAGCGGCTGGCGTTTATCGGTGGGAGCTAATACAGGTGCTATACCAAATGGCAGGACGAACCATAAAGGCTCTGTTAAAGGATTATCGCTCGCCATCGGAATACTTAAATGTGCTGGCAAATAGGGCGGCTGATAATCCCAACAAGAAAACATAGCTTGATATTGGATTCCTTGTTGGGGGCGCAAGCAAATGCCAAAAGGGGATATAGACAGGTCTTGCTGTGTTAAACGTTCATATAAATGTGTGCCCCGCACAATTTCACTTTGTACGGCCTGTTCATCAGTGAGATATAGCAACTCTATAAAAACATTCTGGAAAAAGAAACGTCGATTGGCAGTACCTTGGCCTAAATGTTGATTAGCTGTGCCTTCTGTTAAACCAAAGTCTTTTAATAGCTCTGCTTCAGGAGCATTGGCGGTGGTAGCGATAAAAATATGATCGAGTTCTAAGGTCATGTTAAGCAGCTAAGGATTGCGATAAATCTGTAATAATGCAGTGGCGCTAAGCACTTTGCCATAGCGTTGATCTGCCATATTTGTGAATTGATGCAAATTACTTTCAGTTTCACTAATCGGTGGCCAAGGTGGAGGCGGTGCTAGCCAACCCTTTTTAGTTTTCATGTGCCTACGATCCGATTTGAAATAACTTGCGTAATCTTGTGCTTTAATGACACGAAATAACGGTACATATTCAGGATTAATCAATTCCTCAGCTAGAAAAGATTGTTGGATATACGCTTCAAGGGGGGTGCAAAATTCTAAGCGGGTATCGAAATCGACTAGATAGTTTAGGTTGGTGTTTTGCCACAGTAAGACTACATGGTAATCCCACAGTAAAGGTTCTTGCGCAGAATTAGCAGCACGTTGGTTTAGCATTGGGAAACAATCAGCTTGGGCGGCAATTACCATCACCTGACTATCAGTAAACTCGGCGCGCTGACAAAGCAACCAGATATTTTCCTCACAATAACGAGAGTGATAGGCGTAATCTTCGCGTTGAGGTAAAAGCATAACTAGTTCATAGGCTTCAAAGCTTGTTTAAAGCCTATGAGTATACTGAATTTGCGCCTAGTTTAGTTAGCAGGGTGGCAATAACTCCGCTAAGTTTTTCCCATCCACTTCTTGGCGTAAATCATAATCGACTACTAGCGGCATATAGCCTGACTCGTCCAAGCGTAGATAATTTGTCACTGGAATTTTACCTTCAGGCAAAGCCATTTTACGGCAGGCATCCACACTAATTCCCAGATTGCCTTTGACTTTAATACCCGCTGCTTTTAAGGCTTTGGTATTCGCGCGATAAGCCTCTAAGCGTGGAAGATCGGCTGGGTTGATACGATAGACATATAAATTAAAGCCGGATTTGGCTTCAAGTTCTAGCTGCTTTTGCTCTAAAGCCAAGGGAATGGCTTGCAGAACAAAAGTTTCTTTTTGCTCCGGTTTGCCTTCAGCTTGGCTAGTGATTACTAATTTAGCACCTTCAGGGCGTGGCGCTATCCAATCCGGCATGCGCGTAGCCGTGCGTAACGCTTGCGGATCAAGTTGCAGCGGATCAGTTGTAGCCAAACGGTACATAGTTTTCAGTGGAATCGCAGTACAAGCACTTAAACATAAAGTGGCAGTGATTAGCGCTAATTTTTTCATAAGGGTTACGGTTTCAGAGTTAAGAGTTCATGGATAGCGGCAACGACTGCCTGTGGTTGTTCGGTTTGAATGTAGTGACCTGAGTTAATGGCTTGAATCTGTGGAGCGTGGGTTTTGCGTTGCCAATCTTGCGCGAGTTCAGCCAATAGTTGAGCAAAAGCGCCTTGTTCTAGTACCGAGCGTTTGGAACTGACTAATAGACGTACTGGAATATTGACGGCTAGTTCTGGCTTAAGTTGGTGTAAGCAAGTTTGTTGAGCCTTGAATTCTTGGCGGGCTGTGGAGGTAAATAGTAAGGTTGCCTCCGACAGCATACGAGCCGCTTGAGGGGCTTCAGCTTGCATCCGCGTTAGATGTTGGGGATGGGTGGGATCGAGTAAGACCAAACCTGCCACTTCCTCAGGATAAAGCGTGGCATACACGTATTCATACAAACCACCCAAGGAATGCCCGACTAATAGATAAGGTGGGCGTACACCTACAGCTTTTAAAAGTTGATGTTGTTCTTGCGCAAGCTGGCAAGGGTCACGCGGACTAGAAGCTTGGCTACTTGCGCCATAGCCGGGGCGGTCATAACTAAAAGTAGCTACCTGTTGGTTTAAACCTTGTAGCACTGCCCGCCAAACCGTGTGGTCATCCCCTAGGCCAGATTGAAATACGACGGTTGGTAATTGAGCCTGCTGACTGGGTTGATATTGGTAAGCAATTCGGCTCTGATTGATTCTTATAGTTGTGTTAGGAGTAGTTGGCAGGCTGCTACAAGCGGTGAGTGTCACGATCACTAAGCTGCTAGCTAGCCACATAGAAACTTTTAACAAAAGAGTATTAGGCATAGATTATCATTCATACTGTTTAATTTGTAAAAATTATTGTATTACGATAATATTTTAAAATGCAAATTTAACTTGGAGGCAACTATGTCTGCTTTTAATCCGCGAATGGCACGTTGGCTAGCTATGGTGACACGAGTCTTTATTAGCCTCGTTTTGCTACTGAATATGCTTGGCTGGTTTATTCCAGAAGCCGCAGAAGTGATTGCACGGAATATCACCACTCTCACTACGGAACCGATCAGTTTGACAACCCGTGCCTTAGTGTTAGGTTGGCTGATTTCTACGTTTCAATTAGGTATTTTGACCGTGGGTTTTTGGTCGATGGCTGCTGTTTTTCAGCTATTTGCGCAAGATGATTATTTGCATCCAAATATTGGTAAGCAGGTGCAATGCTTTGGCAAATCCTTGGTACTGTTTGGAACACTCAGCCCGTTTATGCGTACTTTATTGGCCTTAGTCATCACCTTGGATAATCCTGAAGGCCAGCAGATTTTGATGGTCAGATTAGTGACCAATGATTTTGTCATCATCCTAGTGGGTATTTTATTGATTATGTTGGGTTATGCCTTAAAGCAAGCCGCTGTGATTGCCGAAGATAACCGTCAGATTGTGTGAACCTTATGCCGATTATTGTCAATCTTGATGTGATGCTCGCGAAGCGCAAAATGCGTTCTAAAGAACTTGCCGAGCGCATTGGAATTACCGAGCAAAATGTGTCACTGCTAAAGTCAGGTAAAGTGAAAGGGATGCGCTTTGAAACCTTGGAAAAAATCTGCGAAGTACTGGAATGTCAGCCGGGGGATATTTTGGTATTTGAACCCACAGCTAAGATGGATTAGATGACTATGATGGCTAGTATATTGTTAGTAATACTCGGAAGCAGCATTGCTGGTTTTTTCTATCTACGTTATCGTTTACACAACTTGAAGGATCGGGGTGATTTAGCAGCGGCTATTGACCAAGAGTTCCAGAAAGTCACTAAGCGGCATGCCAGTGGTGGTTTAGTGCTAGGCGTTTATAAATCAGGTAGAACTTTGTTTAAAAGCTATGGCTCGGTTAGTCCGACTAATCCTCAGCCACCTAATGCACAAGCTATTTTCCAAATTGGATCAGTCAGTAAAGTTTTTACAGGGCTGGCTTTACAAATTTTGTGTGATGAAGGGGTTATAAGCCTAGACGATAGTTTAGCGAAGTTACTAGGGCAGAACCTTCCTTTAGCAGAGGCTGTCAAGCCAATTACTTTGCGCCAGCTCGCCACACATACGAGTGGTTTTCCGCGTGTTCCGAACGTGTTGCTAAAGCAGCTTGAAGCTAAAGTAGGTAAGCAACACCTGCTAGATAATCCTTTTAATGAAGCCACACTGGCGGATATTTATGCCTACTTACAAAACCCTAGTGATCTGGGCAAATCGGGCAATTTTGTCTATTCGAATTATGGCATGGGTTTATTGGGGCATATTCTGGAGCAAGTGACAGGGCAGAGTTTAGAAACACTGGTGCAAGCGAGGGTTTTCCAACCTTTACAAATGCAGCATAGTGGGATCGATTTGAACAAGGCAAATCCCGCGCAAATTATGCAAGGGTATACGGCTAAAGGTGAGTTGGCTCAAGCTTGGACTTTTCAAGTGCTAGCAGGCGCAGGGGCTTTTTATTCCACAGCTGAGGACATGTTGCAGTTTATTCAAGCGAATTTAAGTAAAAATACTCCTTTAGCCAATAGCTTAGAGAAAATACAGCTAGCTCAAGCCAGTGGAAAAACCGGCATTGCTTGGATGCAGGCAAGTGCTTTAGATCGTTTTATCGGTAACCTGCATACTATTTGGCATGATGGACAAGTTGGTGGTTTTACGGCCTATTTAGGATTTGATCCTAAACAGGATTGTGGCTTAGTCGTTTTATCTAGCCGCTCGATTAGTATGAATATGCTAGGAATGATGGTGATGCGTCAATTACGTTCACAGTCATGGAAAAACTGATTATGCTTGGATGACTCTTGCAGTAATGGCCTACTCATAGTCCGGCAAGCGCTTAATCACTTTTCAGTCAATTCTTTATCGGCTAAGGCTCGGCTATACAGCTAGATAAGTTACAGGTTCGCAAGGTTCAGATGTGTGTAACGGCTCTAAGCCTTTGAATAAGCCCCGATAAACATTGGTTTTGGCTTTATGATCAAGTGGATAGGGCATAGCAGTAAACTATGTTGTTGAACCTATTCTGAATCTTATTAGAATCAGTTTTTTTAGCCAAGGACAATTAACATGCAGTCGTTTGCAATTCTGTATCCCGCGTTTGCGCTGGCTTTTCTCACCTTTGGTGTCGGTGTGTGGCTGTTAATGATGCGCATAAAAGCCTATAAAGCAGGGCTTGATCCTAGTTATTTCAAATTCAATCAAGGTGAACTGCCTGCTTATGCCAAGCAGGCGGAGCAGCATTATGAGAATCTATTTGAAATGCCAGTACTGTTTTATGTTGTCCTGCTGCTGGCCTTCGTCAGCCACACTGCGAGTGTAGGTTTAGTTTTTCTAGCATGGACTTACGTAGCTGCCCGCGCAGTGCATACTTATATCCATCTAGGTACCAATAAGCTTTTGAAGCGCCGTGATACCTTTTTAGTCAGCTTCACTATTTTGCTGATGATGTGGATTTGGGTTTTACTGGCTTTATTAATGAGCTAATTCGCGCAGAGTAGGCTGGGTAAAGCAGCCTACTTCAAGGCTTTAAACTTATGACTGGGCTGATTGAGTTTGAATACTTCAATGGTTTGCTAATTCATTTGGGTTCGTTTTGCTGGTCTTAACTAGCTTTAAGCAGCGATTGAACGTGGGGGCTATAGCCCAACATTTGCTCAGCAATCAATTTAAAATCCTTCTCAGAAATTTCTAAATGTCCATAACGAAATACATAGCCCCATTTGGATTTATCTTGAATAAAGTCAAGCTTTTGAAGCAGTGAGCGAATATCCGTAGGCTTAGCTTTGGCAATAAAAGCCATATCGCGTCGAAAAGGTATGAAACCCGGAGCCATTTCAAACTGATAAACCTCAGTACCTATCACTTCACCAATCGCTGTGAATTGCTGACAAGGCTGGTTAGCTTCAAATTTTTCTTTCGGCGAGTAATAAATAATCCAATCGCCTTGCTGCATCCGTTTTAACGGTTGGGCTTTACCATGACAGAGCTGGCAAAATCCCCCATCAACCCCGCGTTGCACATGATTTTTGGAGGCGACACCGATCCAATAGCGCATGTTTTAACCTTTTTAATCTGGAAAAGCTTAGTTTACTCATCAGCTGCTGACAGCAGTATGTCAGGAGGGTTTGAAGCGAATACAAACTCACAAAAGCTTAGTAAGTTTGCAAAGGAAGCAATAGCCTGAGGCGAGGTTGCGCCACCCACTAAAATGCAATCTATACCTGTTGCATTGGCTCCCGCTAAATCGCGGCGGACAGAGTCACCAATGAATACAACTTCCTGAGGTGCTAGTTGCATGGTCTTAAGCACTAACTGGAAACCATAGGGTGAAGGCTTGACATAGCCATGATCCGAAGAAAAGGAAAGCACTTCAAAGAGATTCAGGACTTGTTGTTGTTTGAGGTAGCTTAACCAACTATCTTTTGGTGACCAAATATCTATAACTGCACCTAAGCGAAAGCTCTGACTCAATTGCTGGAGTGCTGCTGCGTAATCAGTTGGCAGATAACCGCGCTCATGTGCAGCAAAGGTTTGAGTGAGTAATTCAATTTCCCGTTCTGGTAGATTATTGGCTACTGCGCGTAAAGCATCCGGCACGCTAGGAAAAGGTTTGTGGTAGTTCGGATATTGCTTGGCTAAATAAGCAAAGCTAGCATTAAGCCATTGATTGGCGATTTGTTTAGGTAAACGACCACCTAGTTCTTGATAAGCAATAGAATAATCTTGTTTAGAGCCGAAGCGATCTTCGCCAAACATAAACGTGCTATTCATATCCAGTAGAATAGCCTTTTTGTTGCGCAAGTAGTGCTTCATCGTTTAGCAGTTTTACGCTTCGAAGATTTAACGGATGTTTTCTGAGCTGCCTGAATTGCGACTCTTGCCCAGAGCAACAATAAATCACTATCAGCTAGCACCTCTTCAGGGACGGCAAAATAACGCCTCACTTGCACACGGCCTTTTTTTGTATCGTAAGCGAAGCAGGTCATGCCATAGTCTTCATATTGAGGGCGAGTTAGTTCATCCACTACGAAGTACAAGACATCATTGGGCATAATCGCGAAGGCTAAGCCATATTGAGTGAAACACACACCACCAAACATGGATTTCATTTGGACGCCGCCCAGTGTTTCAAGTTGCTCTAACAGATAAAGGGCGTATTCTGAATATTTGCTCATCGCTTAAGTGTAGGTGAAAGCGGCCAGCTGTTCATTCAGGATTGCGTCTTGATGTGAGTCAAGGCTTTGGCCACTGAAGTTACTTAGGCTTGAGCATTTTGATTTATTCTTAGGTGTCTTGCATGCTGCAAATTACGGAACCCACCACCCCTACCAAGCGCTTTGCACTGTGGCAATTAGGTTTTCGTCCCTTCTTTCTCGCGGCAAGTTTGTTTGCAGTGATTGGCACGGCTTTGTGGACAGCTTTATATAGTTTCAATTGGGTGGGCTTACCCGCTTCGTATCCGGCGATGACTTGGCATGCGCATGAAATGATTTTTGCCTATGCCTTAGCCGTGATTGCCGGTTTCTTACTGACGGCTGTGAAAAACTGGACAGGGATAGCCACCGTTCAAGGTTATGGTTTGGCGGTTTTGGCAAGTGTTTGGTTGCTGGCACGCTGTTTACCGTTTACAGGCTTGCCGCTTATGTGGACGGCTTTAGCTGATTTAACCTTTTTAGTCGGTTTATTCATAGCGGTAGCTAGGCCAATTATACTGGCTAAGCAATGGAAACAAGCAGGGATTCTCGCCAAAGTTGGCTTGCTGACTCTTGCCAATATGTTGTTTTATTTAGGTTTATTAGGTTATTGGCCTTTGGGATCAGTGCTCGGGTTGTATCTAAGCTTTTATTTAGTGATTGCGCTGATTTTGACGATGGGGCGGCGGGTGATTCCGTTTTTCATTGAAAAAGGCCTTGGCGTTCCTTTTGTAGCACGCAATTATCCGTGGTTAGATCGGGCTAGCTTAGTCCTGTTTTTAGTTTTTGCTTTACTAGATTTAGTGGCAATGAGCACGGGTAATCAATTAGTTATTTACCTTGTTGCTGCTCTAGCGGTACTACAAGTGGTACTGCACAGTGTGCGTTTGCATGGTTGGTATCACCCCTTGATTTGGAAAAAGCCACTGCTTTGGGTGTTGTATTTAGCTTATGCGTGGCTGGTGCTGGGTTTTGTGCTGAAGTTTCTGAGCTTAATTTCGGGTGTTTCACCGTGGCTTGCGGTGCATGCCTTTGCGTATGGCGGGATTGGTCTGATGACGCTCGGAATGATGGCGCGGGTGAGTTTAGGGCATACGGGGCGCGAGGTGGCTAATCCGCCAGCGATACTGTTGGTGCTGTTTGCTTTATTAGGTTTAGGTGCTTTGATTCGAGTATTTTTGGTCTGGTGGCTACCGATAGGGCAAGCTATTTGGATTCTGGCTGCCCAATATTTATGGATTACTACCTTTGCAGGTTTTGTCTGGGTATACGCACCTATGTGGTGGTATGCCAGAGTGGATGGCCGCTCCGGCTAAGCCTGCTTGACTCACATCAAGGTGAACACTGCACAAACTCCTTAATTTGCTCTTTTCAAATGCCATTAAGGAGTTTGTCATGGCTAGCGCTACTTTAGATTTCTCAGTTAATTTGCCCCAAGTCGGTTTAGAGTTTATGAATAGTGTACATGGTGAGGAACTGTCGCTGGTCAACCAGCTACTGGCACAGCTTAATGGTGACAATAATGATGCAGCTATTAGTGCACACTTAAACGTCTGGGTCGCCCACACTCAAGCCCATTTTGAGCGCGAAAATTTCTTGATGCAGGAGTATCATTTCTTCGCTTATCCCATGCATGCTGCTGAGCATGTGCAAGCTTTGCAGGAGTTAAAATCTGTGCAGTCTGCTTGGGATCAGGCAGCAAATCGGGAGACTTTGCGGGCTTATATTCAAACCTGGCGGCAATGGCTACAGCAACATATTTCCACGATGGATTTTATTACCGCGCAGTTTTTAAGCCAGTTCCCGATTCCTAATGAAGTTACTCGGATTGACGAATTACGCAGGCATGATACTCACTGAACCTAGTTTAAATTTATTAAAACAAGCGCCGCTGTTAAATGCCCTTGAACCTGAGCAATTTAAGGCGCTCTTAAACACAGCTAGCGTTTATGAGTTAGCCGAAGGCGAGTTCTTATTCCAACAAGGTCAGCGCTTAGAGCAAATCTTTATTTGTACTGAGGGGTTTATCAAACTGTTTCGCTTAACCCCGAACGGCGATGAGAAAATCGTGGAGATTATTAGCGCGGGTAATAGTTTTGCCGAAGCTGTTTTATTCCTTGGTGGGCAGCAGTATCCAGTGCATGCAGTCGCTTTAAAATCATCTCAAGTGGTTGGGATTAATGCCGATCAATATCAGCAAATCTTACGCTCTTCGGTCGATGTGTGCTTTCACCTCATGGGTTTGATGAGCAAACGCATGCATTGGCTGCTAACCGAAGTGGATCGCCTGACTTTGCATAATGCAACTTTCCGCTTGCTGACTTGGTTGTTAGAAGCGCCTACTTATGCAGAAAATGCCATTTTGTTAGATGTTCCCAAACATGTGCTAGCTTCGCGCTTGTCGATTAAGCCAGAAACGCTTTCACGCATTTTAAAGCGCTTAAGTGAGCAAGCGTTGATTCGGGTTGAAGAGCAAGTGATTGAATTATTAGATCGGGTGGAGTTGCAGAAACTGGTCGAGCTGGAAGAGTAAGCAAGTTCTTTCAAAATAAGCATTTTCTTTGCTAGAAGTGAATTATACTCGCCTTAAAGCTTTAATCGTGCGAGGGAAAACGATGAAACCATTCAATAAACTGTTGGCAGTTAGCTTTGCCTTCTGCCTGACGCTTAACAGTGCTTTTGCTGCACCACATTCATTCAAGCCGGTAGATGAGGCTGCTAAACAAGCTGATTTTTTGGCATTCCGCCAGCAATTGAGTTCGGCAGTAGCGCGGCATGATGCGAAAGCTGTTTTAGCAGTGGTGGATGCCCACATTCAAAATGGCTTTGGGGATGACAATGGCTTTGCTAATTTCAAGAAAATTTGGAAATTGAATCAAGCCAATACGAAGACTAGCCCGTTATGGAAAGAGCTTGGCCTAGTGTTAGCTTTAGGTGGGAAATTTACGGATCGCAACACTTTCAATGCACCTTATATAGCGGCAGCTTGGCCAGAAAATTTGGACGGTTTCGAGAATATTGCAGTTGTGGGTAAAGAGGTACGCATTCGTGAAAAGCCGGATACGAAAAGTAAGGTGCTGGCAACGGTCAGCTATGTCATCTTACCGCTTGTGCAAGGCACACAATGGACGGGTAATTGGGTACCTGTTAAAGCACCCAATGGAAAAAAAGGCTATATTGCTGCAAGCTATGCACGTAGTCCAATTGATTACCGCGCCTTCTTCGAGAAAAAAGGCGGTAAGTGGAAAATGACCTCGTTTTTAGCGGGTGACTGATTTTAAGATCATCTATAAACATTTACAGGGTCACGATGCAAGCGTGTCATGCCAAGTTAGGTAATTGCAAAGTTGGTATGGCGAGCCGTTCAAACTTGCCGAAGCGGAGTCGCTTTCACTCGCTTTGAGATTATTCCGGCGGATGCAGCCCTGCGGTATACAGTACTGCTCGCAAATTTTGCAAGGTCACCCGATTCAACTGCAAGGTCTCTACAGTGGCTCGTCCAGTCGGTGTTAAACCAAGAACCAGTGTATAGGTTTCATTCCATGTGAAGTGCTCTGTCCAGTGCTGTGTGCGTGGGTGAAATAAGGCTACTAATTTGTTAGAGATAGGGTCTAGGGCTTGGGTTTTATTGTATTTATGAGCATTACAGCCCGCACAGGAGAGTGCTAGATTATCTAACTGGGTTGCACCACCGGCTGAGCGTGGGTGAATATGTTCAATGCTAAAGGGATTTGGTGAAAATTGAGCTTGACTCAAACAATATTCACAACAACCTCGGGCACGCTCAGCGACTTGCTGGCGTTGATGGGTAGTCACGCGTTGCTCAGGCATAATCCGGTGCTTTGATGCCTAAATTATTCATTAAAGTCGTTAAGCTTACTTGGCGCAGCATGGCTAATTGCGCAAGGCTCTGTATGCGGACTGCATTCAGTTGCTCCATTTGCGCAATTAAAGCTAATAGCTCTTGGTGTTCAAGTTCACTCAGCGTTTCATCTTGGCGTTTATGGTCAAGCTCTGTGAAGCGCTGGAGTTGTTGAGTAGCTAAACCTTGATTGATCTGCTTCAGCAACTGTGCTTCTTGTTCGGATAGGCTAGGTGCTCTGAGTTTGGCACGCAAAGCCAGCACTTTAGCAACAAATTGATCTAATTCAGCAGCAGGTAAACTAGCTACGCCATGCAATAATTGTTCAGTGGAAACTTGGGTCGTGATTTGGACGCTGGACATCAAGTATAACCTCTCACTAGTTGAGTCAGAGCATAGCATGTTTAGAAGGGCGTTGCCCCATACCCCCTATCCATTGTCTATCCTATAACTAGGCCAACCTGAAAGGTCAAAGGGTAAAAGAATAAAGAAAAAAGGTTAAAGTGTCCTGGAAATCCGAAAACCAATAAGGCTGCCACGAACAGTCGGGCCGCCCCTGAAACGGTAAGCCGAGCGCAAGTACCGGGACTTGAAGTTCCAAGAACCACCGCGCAACACACGGTCACAATTCAAACTCCACCACTTTTCCCATGCTACACTATCCAAGGGAGCTGATTGATAGTTACTATAGTAGCAATCTTGTACCCACTCCCAAGCATTTCCATGCATGTCCACTAATCCCCATGAATTAGCAGGAAAACTATTAACTGGAGCAGTCTGTTTATTATCCCATTGGCTACCACAACCATCACAGTTGGCTTTATTGTTGCCAATAGCATTCCCCCAGAAATAGCTTGTTTTAGTTCCAGCCCTAGCTGCATACTCCCACTCAGCTTCAGTCGGTAAGCGATAATTTAAACTCGTTTTCTTGCTTAGCCATTTCACATAGCTTTGTGCATCGTCCCAACTAACATTGATCACAGGGCGATTATCTCGTCCCCACTTCTCATCATCCGGCTTATAACCACCACAACCCTCATCTGCTACACAGGCATCCCATTGTGCAAATGTCACCTCCGTTTTGCTCATCTCAAACGCAGCTACTTGGCACCGTTCGCACCGGCTTTTCATTATCATAACAATCTTTGCCATTACTACAGCCCATTTCAAAAGAGCCACCTTGGATAGTAATCATATCTGGCAATGGAATAGCGGGCTTGTCTGGCTCAGCTACTTTTTCTGGAGTAGGTTTGGTTTGGATAGCATGGGGAGAACTTGCTGTTGTATTGGGTGGAACTGGTGGAGTCTCTGGTGCTTTACTCTGAATTATCCCAATCACCACCCCTAGCAAGACACTTGCACCTATTCCTCCCCAGAGCCAAGTAGATTTTTTGCCTGAACCCGATGCTCCCTTTTCTGCTTCTTGACGCTCACGCCCCAAGCGGTTTAACTCAGCTTGCTCACGATTTAAACGCTCTTGTTCCGCTTTTTTAGCCGCCGCTTGTTCTTGTTCAAGTTGTTCCACTTTAGCACGCTCGGCTGCCGCTAAGCGCTCACGTTCAAGCTGCTCGCGTTTAGCTTGCTCAGCTAAATCGTGTTGCCATTGTAACTCGGCTTGCCGTGCGCGTTCCGTTGCTTCGCGTTCTGCTTGCTCCTGCGCTAAACGTCTTGCTTCCGCCTCACGCTGCAAACGTTCTTGTTCTAAGCGCTCTTGCTCAGCTAGCCTCGACAACTCAGCTAAACGCTTAGCCTCTTCGGCCTGCTGTGCCGCTTGCAACAAGTTATAAACCTTCAGCGTAATTTCACTAAACGCCTGCTCAGACTCAAACGAACCCAAAGCAAATTGTGCCAAAGGGCGATTATCTTTTGTGCCACCTTGCAACGCAGCCAACCAAGACACGGCCTGCCATGCACAGGGTTTGATAATAATTGGTACAATTTGTAAGCCTTCAGCTTCACGCCGTTGTAGAAAGCGCGGAATTTCTTGACGTTTCACAAACTCTGAAGTCAGAAAGTCACTGCTGACCAGCAGTAAAGCGACCTTGGCTTGCTCAATCGCAGTTTCAATCGCAGGCAGCCAATTCGCACCCACTTCAATTTGCCGATCATCCCAAATCGAAAAAGCATTATGCGACTGCAATACCTTCAAATGGCGCTGCAAAGCATCTTTCCATGCTTCATCCTGTATATTAATAATAACTACTACTCACACATTTTGAACTTGTCGCCAAGCCTCATTAATCCGTCTGAGTGCGACATCATCGTGAACTGCCAAAGGATAAGCACGCGCCATTTCGGTGGCATCAGGAAAGATCGCTGGATTATTGCGTACTTCAGGGGCAATTAAATTATAAGCAGCCGCATTGCCTGTATTCACATGCGCAGTATTAGAAATGCCAGCGGAAATTTCGGGTTGTAGCACAAAGTTTATAAACTCTTCTGCGCGTTTCGGGCGCGGGGCTTTGGAGGGAATAACCATGCAGTCCGTCCATTGCAGACCACCGGATTGTGGAATAACAAATTTCAAATTGGGGTTGAGTTTGCTGGCGATCACAAAATCGCTGGAATAGGCCATCGCCACTGATAATTGCCCACTCACCAAATCCCGCAAATAAGTTTTTGAGTTGAGAGCAGTCTGCTGGCGCATTTTTTTCAAGGTCGCTACCGCAGTTTGCAAGCTAGTTTCATCGCTGGCATTAGGCGTTAATTGCGAAGCCAATAAGCCAACCATCATCCCATCGACTGACTCATCTAGCAGGCTCATTTTGCCGGCTAATTTAGGGTCTAAAAAGATAGCCCAATCAGGGGTTTCTGTCATGACTCGGCTATCCCAAGCAATGCCGGTTGTGCCTAAAGCCCAAGGTACTGAGAATGCATTAGCTGGATCACTCGCCCGTTTTTGTAAGGCAGGGGTGAGATTTTCAATACCCTTGATGCCACCCGCGCTAAAGTCTTTGATCAAGCCAATGCGGTGTAGTGCCAACATGGCATACTCGGACGGTACGCACAAATCATAGCCAGCGACCGTAATGCGTTGGGAGCTGGCTTGTCCCAACATCCAAATGAGTTGGTCATTGGAAGAGTAATTTTGATAGGTGACTTTAACACCACTAGTTTTTTCAAAATCGCGAATGGTGTCGGTGCCGATATAATCCTGCCAATTCAGGAAGGACAGGCGCGCATCTTCTTGTTTGCTACCACAAGCCGTCACCATCGAGCCTACCGTTACCAACGCGGAGAGACGAAGAAAGTTTCGTCTGGTAATCATAGTGACTCCTAAGGTTGGATTAAGACAGGAATAGACGAGGTTTGTAATACCCGCTCGGTCACCGAGCCTAGGAGAAAGCGTTTGAGATTGCCTAAGCCGCGATGCCCCATAATGATCAACGAAACTTTTTCCTCTTCCGCTAAAGTGACGATAGCTTCGGCTGGATCACCCCGTGCGGCAATGGCACGTACCTTGATATTTTTAGTAGTCAATAAAGCAGTGGCTTCATTAGCTAACTCGTGTGCATCCAAACGCATGGACTCAATGATTTCCTCACTAGGTAATAGCCCACGTCGGTGCAGCTTAGTAATTGGGTTATAAGCCACTACCACAATCACTTCCGCTTGAGTTAATTTCGCCAAAAAAGCGGCTTGTGAGATAGCTCGTTCGGATTGATAGGAGCCATCTACCGCCACTAAGATACGCTCTAAAAGATCGGGTATATTGGGCATTACTAGTGGATCATCCCAATTTTCGGGGCGCCCATAGTCAAAATTACTGGTCATCCGCTTTCACCTATCAAGAAGTTAATTATCCAGCGATTCAGCATCGGGAATATTATTTTTACGTTTCCACCATGCAGCTACGGGGTATAAAAGTGGTGCTGATACCATGAGGACGATTGCCACGATTACACTATTCATGGAGTCAGAGTCCGCTATTTGGCTATAAATGGCGACTGCTAATACGGTCAAGGGTAAGAGCAGTAGCAAAATTAACACCGGCCAGCCGCCTGGAATTTTAAAAGGTCGTTCTAAGTCAGGTTGCTTAAGGCGCAAGATAAACAAGGCAGCAAATTCAAGCGTAAGTACCCCACCATAGAAAAACACCACAAAAGAAGCCAGCAAAGCAAAGTCGTCAAATACGACTGCAATGACTGAGTAGATGGTGGCGCAAATAGCCAAGGATACCCAAGGTGCACCATGTAGATTCTGCTTTTGGATAAAGCTTGGCAAGAATCCATCGCGACCCATCACAAAAGGAATCCGACTACCAACCATTAAGCGCCCCATGAATAGACCAATAGCAGAGACTAAACCCGCAAAGCCCATCGCATAACCCAGCCATTCACCACCTACTTTCCCAGCAATAATCGCCCAAGCCCCTGCCGTCCACTCAATGCCATCAGTACCTACTAGCATTAAGGCGCAGAAGGTTGGAATAAAGTAAACCGCCACAATCAAAGGCATCGCAATTGCAAGACTTAAAGGATAATCACGGCGTGGGTTTTTCATTTCACCCGCTACGGTGGAGGTACCTTCCCAACCCATATAATTCCACATTACGACTAATAAACCACCTGTCAAAGCGGCTGAAAATGAAGCCCCTTCAGGGATAAAAGGTTGGAAGGGATTGTAGGGAACGCCTTTGGTTAATAAAGTCCACAGAGCAATTAAGATAATCCCAATAAACGGAATCAGGAGAATAATTCCCAAGATTTGTGTTGAGCCACCCACCGATTTGGAGCCACGCATATTCCATACAGCGAGTATCCAAATCATCAGTACCATCAGCGATTTGCGAATTAGTGGATCACCTGTTTCGCCAAAGATAGGGAAAAAGAAAGATAAATAACTCACAAATAAAACCGGATACAGCGCCATATCAAACCAAGTCGCCATCCACGCCCAACTGCCTACGGTAAAGCCACCTAAGGGGCCGAGTGCTTTTTTAACCCACACATAATAACCACCCTGTGCGGGAATTGCTGTGCCTAATTCGGCACTCATTAAGGCGACGGGTAAGCCCCAGATCAAGGGTGTGAGCAAAATTAATAATAAACCAACCCCAGGCCCAGCACCGCCAATGGTATCCTCTAAACCAAAAGGCCCACCCGAAACAGTAAAAAAGATAATCCCAACAATCGCTGAAAGTGTTAAGGTTTTTTGAATGGTGCGATCTTCTACGACAGGTAGAGATTTTGCACTTGGGTTGGTGGCATTAACTAATCCTTGATCGGTATCCATAGTTCCCTTTAATTAAACAGTGCAAAATGAGAAGTCTAATTATCAGTGTATCAGTATTTTTTGAATTCTGTGGGATGAGGTGTGAGTTTCTATGGTGTATATAAAATAATTTTTTTGTATAAAGCTTAAAACCATTAATCATCAGCAAAAAGTTTTAATCTAAAACCGTCTATCAAGTAGCACAAGTTCAGTCAAAATTTAGGCTAAACCAGCTTTTTAATTATTAATTGGCTTATAAAATATACAAAAATGACCTGTTATCAACCTTTATTACCCATCTATCAGGAAAAAGCCCAGCTTTCTTTTCGAGCTATACCAATCTTTAGTTTAAGCAGTGCAGGACGCGCTGCGATTAGAAATAAAGTCATTATGGATAGATGAGGTGTTTAATCATGACATTCGGCGCAATTAATAGTATTGGTTTTGGTGCATCAGCGGGTATTTCTGCTAGCCAAAATGTTCAACAAACTAAACCAAACGATGTAAATTATGGTGGAGGTTTTAGTTCTCAATTCAATGCAGGCGGTAATTTTGCGAGTCATATGCAAAATCTAGGTTCTATAGGCAATCTAAGCTCACAGTGGAGCCAAGGTGTTTGCGGTTGTGATGGTGCAAAAGGCAGTTCAGGCTCATGGGGTGCTGAGGGTTCTAAAGGTAGTAGCAATGTCGACGGCTCTAAGGGTAGCTCTGGTTCATGGGGAACTGAGGGTTCGAAGGGCAGTAGTGGCGTAGACGGCTCTAAAGGTTCTGAGGGTTCTAAAGGCAGTAGCAATGTCGATGGCTCTAAGGGTAGCTCTGGTTCATGGGGAGCTGAGGGTTCGAAGGGCAGTAACAGTGTTGATTGTTCCAAGGGTTCAGATGCTGCTAAAGGCTCGGATGGATCTAAAGGTAGTGGTGGCGTAGAGGGTTCTAAAGGTTCAGATGGGTCTAAGGGAACTGAAGGTTCCAAAGGCAGTGGTCACGTAGACGGTTCCAAAGGTAGTGCTTGGGACATGAATATTGGTGGCTCTAACTCTTGGGGTATCGGTGGTGGTAAAGGTGGTTCTAGTTCATGGGATTTCAGTATGAGTGGTAGCAAAGGTGTTAACTGCTAAGCTGATTCTGCTAACTCCTGTATAGCCAACACCTTGACCCTATTCGTAAGGATAGGGTCAAGTCGGCTCTCAGTATTTTCCTAGTTCTTCTTGTGCTTATTCTCAGAGTGTTTGCAGCAGCTTCTAGCCTTGGGTAGAGTTAGCGCATTCTTGATGAATTTGAGTTTTTTCATGTCCCAGCAGCTTCTTCAGCGTCATCACACGGTTCCGGTTAGAGTTGGTCACGTTATTGTCGGCGGCGCTGCCCCCGTAGTGGTTCAGTCTATGACCAATACGGATACGGCAGACCCAGTCCGCACGGCGATTCAATGTGCCGAATTAGCCCAAGCAGGTTCTGAGTTAGTCCGTATCACAGTCAATAGCCTAGAAGCAGCACAAGCTGTTCCAGAAATTCGTGAGCGTTTAGATAAACTCGGTTGTAATGTTCCTTTGATTGGTGATTTTCATTTTAATGGTCATAAACTTTTAAGTGCTGTCCCAGAGTGCGCACAGGCTTTGGCGAAATATCGGATTAATCCAGGCAATGTGGGGCGTGGAAAAAAGCGGGATGAGCAGTTTGCGCAAATGATCGAATTTGCCTGCCGTTATAATAAACCTGTACGGATTGGGGTGAATTGGGGTTCGTTAGATCAAGAGTTATTAGCGCGCAAACTGGATAGCAATTCTCAATTGGCTCAGCCTTTAGAACTTTATGAGGTGATGCATGAAGCTTTGATCGAGTCAGCACTCACCAGTGCAGCTAAAGCAGAAGAATATGGCTTGCCGCATGATCAAATTATTTTGTCGTGTAAACTCAGCGAAGTGCAGGGTTTGATTCGTGCTTATCGAGATTTAGCTAGTCGGTGTGATTACCCTCTGCATTTGGGTTTAACTGAGGCGGGTATGGGTAGCAAGGGCATTGTGTATTCAACGGCTGCTTTAGCGGTGCTCTTACAAGAAGGGATTGGCGATACCATTCGCATTTCTCTCACGCCTGAACCGCATGCGAAGCGTGAAAAAGAAGTGATTGTCGGGCAGGAAATCCTCCAAGCTTTAGGTTTGCGCTCGTTTACTCCTCAAGTTATTGCTTGCCCCGGTTGTGGGCGTACCTCTAGCGATTATTTCCAACGCTTAGCTGAGCAAATTCAAAATTGGCTACGTGAACAAATGCCAGTTTGGCGTACTCAATACGCCGGTGTGGAAACGATGTCGGTCGCTGTAATGGGCTGTGTGGTAAATGGCCCCGGTGAAAGTAAGCATGCCAATATTGGGATCAGTTTGCCAGGGAGTGGGGAAATACCTGTAGCACCAGTCTATGAAGATGGTGAAAAAACCGTGACCTTAAAAGGTGATCATATTGCAACTGAGTTCCAAAGCTTGGTGGAGGCTTATGTGCAACGCAGCTACAGACCAGCGGCTTAAGTGAGCTTAAGCTGAATTTTGAGAAAATAATTAGCGCATTGCCTTGACAAAAAAAGTCTAAAACGCTTTAATAGCGACCTCTTGATGAGGCCGGGTAGCTCAGTCGGTAGAGCAGCGGATTGAAAATCCGCGTGTCGGCAGTTCGATTCTGCCCCCGGCCACCAAGATCAAGATTTTTCGTTTCATTGCATTTCCTTTTAGTTTTATCTCCTTTTCTTGATTTTTCATTGTCGAACTTGCGATTGCTTGTAATCACGACAATCATTTAGTTCGTAACCGAGTTGAAGTTATTTAACTCGGTTTTTTCTTTTGGGCATCCCAGATTTACATTAAATTACTTTTCAATCCACAGGGCGAGTGTCGATTGACTATAGTCAACTCAAGAATCTGCTACACTATGCGCGCTTGAGTAGGGTTTGAGCAGAATTTTTTGCAATGGGACGCTGTACCCACACAGCACACTACCCAAGTTGGCTTTTTAAAAGGCTCCATTGACCGGATTGCCTAAAAAAATTACCCATACTAACTGAGAGGGCCATTCACACTATGCGATTTCGTTTTCCTGTCGTCATCATTGACGAAGATTTCCGCTCTGAAAATACTTCGGGTTTAGGTATCCGAGCTTTAGCCAAAGCCATCGAAGAAACTGGCATGGAAGTGTTAGGGGTAACGAGTTATGGTGACTTGTCTACTTTTGCACAACAACAAAGTCGAGCCTCTGCTTTTATTCTTGCGATTGATGATGAGGAATTTGCAGCGGTTGCAGAAACTGATGAAAACGGAAATAGTGAACCTTTGGCTTTAAGAGCTTTACGTGCCTTCGTCGAAGAGATTCGTTGGCGTAATGCAGAAATTCCAATTTTTTTACACGGTGAAACTCGTACTGCACGACATATTCCGAATGATATTTTGCGTGAATTGAATGGCTTCATTCATATGTTTGAAGATACACCTGAATTCGTCGCTCGCTATATTATTCGTGAGGCGAAGTCCTATTTAGATAGCCTAGCTCCTCCTTTTTTCCGCGCACTCACGCATTATGCAGCAGATGGCTCTTATTCTTGGCACTGCCCAGGGCATTCGGGTGGGGTAGCCTTCTTAAAATCTCCAGTCGGACAGATGTTCCACCAGTTTTTTGGTGAGAATATGTTGCGTGCGGATGTGTGTAACTCGGTCGATGAATTAGGTCAGTTACTAGATCACACTGGGCCAGTCGCCGCTTCGGAACGGAATGCAGCACGAATTTTCAATGTTGATCATTTATTCTTTGTGACTAATGGCACTTCGACTTCGAATAAAATGGTTTGGCATTCTTGTGTAGCGGACAATGATATTGTAGTGGTTGACCGTAATTGCCATAAATCGATTCTGCATTCAATTACTATGACAGGTGCGATTCCAGTATTTCTAACGCCTACCCGCAATCACTTCGGTATTATTGGTCCGATTCCACATAAATCATTTGATCGGGATGCGATTGAAGCGAAGATTGCCGCCCATCCACTCGCTAGTAAATTAGGCACCAATCCACGCATTTTGACCATTACCCAAAGTACTTATGACGGTGTGCTCTACAACACCGGCATGATTAAAGAGCGTTTGGATGGCTGGATTGATAATTTGTTATTTGATGAAGCGTGGTTGCCACATGCTTCTTTCCATGATTTCTATAAAGGTATGCATGCCATGTCACGCAATGGCGAGCGCACCCAAAAGTCGATGGTCTTTGCGACCCAATCCACCCACAAGTTGCTAGCAGGCTTATCTCAAGCCTCACAAATTCTTGTGCAGGATGCCAAAGAAACTAAGCTTGATCAGCATGTCTTTAATGAAGCTTATTTAATGCATAGTTCTACCAGCCCGCAATACGCGATTATTGCTAGTTGTGATGTGGCGGCTGCCATGATGGAAGCGCCTGGTGGTACGGCACTGGTGGAAGAGTCGATTTCTGAGTCTCTAAACTTCCGGCGTGCGATGCAGAAAGTTGATGCGGAGTACGGGGATGCGTGGTGGTTCAAAATTTGGGGGCCTGAAATTGTTGACGAAGAAGGTATCGGTTCACGCGATCCTTGGGTATTAAAAGCCAATGATCGTTGGCATGGTTTCGGCAATTTAGCCGATAACTTCAATATGCTTGATCCGATCAAAGCCACCATTATTACCCCCGGTTTGGATGTGGATGGTGCTTTTAGTGATGAGATCGGCATTCCGGCTGCGATTGTGACTAAGTATTTAGCTGAGCATGGCGTTATTGTTGAGAAGTGCGGCCTGTATAGCTTCTTTATTATGTTCACTATTGGTATTACTAAAGGTCGTTGGAATACTTTATTGACTGCTCTGCAGCAATTTAAAGACGATTTTGATAAAAACCAACCACTATGGCGTGTACTACCTGAGTTTATTGCGCGCAATCCGCGTTATGAAAAAATTGGTCTCCGTGATCTGTGCTTACAAATTCATGCCTTCTATGCGGAATACGATGTAGCCCGCTTAACCACTGAAATGTATCTGTCCGATATGGAGCCAGCCATGAAGCCCTCGGATGCTTTTGCGATGATGACGCATCGGAAGATTGACCGCGTGCCAGTGGATCAATTAGAAGGGCGGATTACGGCAAGTTTGGTCACACCTTATCCACCAGGCATTCCACTCTTAATTCCAGGCGAGCGTTTTAACAAAACTATCGTTGACTATCTGAAGTTTACGCGCGTCTTTAATGAAAAATTCCCAGGTTTTGAAGCCGATGTACATGGTTTAACTGTAGATACAGTGGAAGGTGTGAAACAGTATTATGTGGATTGCGTAAGACAATAAAATTTAAAGCTTGCGGCTAGTGGCAATAGCTAGCCGCTGATTTCGATTCACTATTAATAGTGTTTTTCTAACCACTCTTTTACCCACGGCTTATGCTCGCGAATTTCTTCCTTGCTTAAGCCTTTGAGTTCATGGGGGAATACTAACCATTCATCAGTTTCATGGACAAAATAATCAGGACGCAAGGTCGTCTTGTTTTTATTCGGCTTAAAGTAGGGTGTAGCAATACGAATATCGTGGGGTGTATTTAAACGTGCTTCACTGCGAATTTTATCTAAGGCGGCCTTAATGCTATTTCCAGAGTCAAATACATCATCGACGATTAATAAAGAGTCGGGTGCGTTGATATGTTTAATCAAATATTCCAAGCCATGCACTTTGACTTCGCGTGCGGTTTGATTTAGGCCAGTGTAGTAGGAAGTGCGAATGGCAATGTGGTCAGTAGAGACTCCAAAATATTCAAACAATTCCTGCACGACAATCCCGACTGGCGTACCCCCACGCCAAATCGCCACAATGAAGTCAGGGCGAAAGCCACTATCGTAAATTTTTTCCGCTAACTGAATGGAGCTGTCCATTAAGTCTTGGGGGGTCAAAAAGACTTTTTCAATTGATGCAGACACGATGGGATCCTTTCGCTGAACGCCTGAAACTGGAGTCAGGACGTTAGCATCATTTTTGAGATTTCTCTATGGCGTGGTAAGGGTTTTGTCATATCCGTTGTGCAAATGCGGCCAGACAGAGCCTTTCAACTGCATCCTGCTGCACTCACAGTTGGGCAAGCTCCTTTCATGAGGATTACTATATTTTCGCTGGTAAAGGGGCTAGCTCCCATGTATTTCTCACTATTGTCATTGGGTCCCCAACTAGTGGTTCCAATCACAATATTCGGCTTGCCTGCTGAACCCACATTAGTTCCTTGTAATTTAGCAACTTCCCCAAAATTCACGATCCAAGGTCCACCACTAGAACCGGCTGTTTGGCGTGAGCCAATAATAGTATTATTTGAAGCTTCACCCATTATCTCTCCTCCTGAATCGGTACGTTGCATCAATTCACCACCATCGTGAGAAGATGGATAACCTAATTGAGTCACTTGGGTTTTGCCATCAACAAAGCCATAACCATTCCAAGCATAACCAAACCAACCTGTGTAGTTACCAGCATATTTACCACTTTGTGGTGCTACTTTGATAACCGCAATGTCATTAGGGCAAACAACTCCAGGTTGAGCGCACTTTGCAGTCCCATTCAGATAAGAGTTCATCACATAAACATTGGTGGCACTCCACACACCGTAAGGTGCTTGACCTTGGAAATAAGCCGGTACGTATTGGAAGTTGCTATAACCGGCATTAGTACCAAACTCAGCCACACAATGTGCTGCGGTCACCACAACACCGGGTTTGATCAAGGCTGCGGAACACATGCCCGTATCTGTACCCACTTTAAAGAATAAGCGCCCTGCACGCCGGAAGTAATCCACTTTTGAAAGCTGTAACCCCCCCATATCGACACGCGAGGTGGTAAATGGCAAACCTGCTTTACCAAAGGCTCGGCTAGTAACAGCAGTGGTTTTATTCATTAGCTTTTGACTTGCTTCGGTAGTTATTAATTGTACTGGCAAGGTTTGTCCATTACCTGCTCCACCTTCCACTACCCCCGCTTTAGCATTCAGGCGTGAAGGATTAACGGATAAATCTATACTGCTTAGGCCACTGACTGTTGGTTGCACTGAACGTGCATGTGCATAATCAAGCGTTTCAAGGCTACGCACTTGAGCTTGAGGTAATTCAACTACAAAATCAGTTTGTGCAAGCACAGTTGAACTAGCCAAGGCCAAGACGGCCAGGCTCATGACAGGCAGAAAAATCTTAGCCATCTATCAACACTCCAGTTAGATAAAGGATAAACATCGCAAGCTTTGGGGTTAACTTACTATAAAGCTTAGACTGCGCTAATTCACAAAGTTTTTCTAGTTAGAATAATTTCTTAAGCTAGCGCTGATAAAGATAAATCGGAAAACCTTATCATAATATCTTTTTTCTCTGCACAGTAAGGTTGGACAGTATCGTTTGATTAATTCACAATGCAGCGTCTTTTTAGAGTCTAGCTAGCGGCTAATTCTCCAGATTCTTTCTGTATATGCTTAAGAGGTCCTGTCATGAGCAAGTCTGAAGCCTTATTCCAACAAGCCCAAAAAACAATTCCAGGCGGGGTGAATTCACCCGTGCGAGCCTTTCGGGGAGTGGGTGGTACACCACGGTTTATTGCACGCGCGGAAGGGGCTTATTTATTTGATGTCGACGGGCAACGTTATATTGATTATATCGGTTCATGGGGGCCAATGATTGCTGGGCATGCACACCCTGAGGTAGTGGAAGCTGTGCGTGAGGCAGCGTTGTTAGGCTTAAGTTACGGCGCACCGACTGAGCAAGAAGTGCAGATGGCAGAAAAGATCAATGAAATCATGCCTTCGATGGAAATGTTGCGTATGGTCAGTTCGGGCACAGAAGCAACCATGTCAGCGATTCGTTTAGCACGTGGTTTTACTGGGCGGAATTTCATTGTGAAATTTGAGGGGGGGTATCATGGACATGGTGATTCTTTATTAGTGAAAGCTGGTTCGGGTTTATTAACCTTTGGTCAACCAAGTTCTCCCGGTGTACCGGCTGAACTTGCACAATACACCTTAACCCTAAACTTTAATGACAGTGCTCAAGTCCGAGAAGTGTTCGCTACACGTGGACAAGATATTGCCTGCATTATTGTGGAGCCAGTGTGCGGAAATATGAATTGTATTCCACCCGTACCAGGCTTTTTGGAAACTTTGCGTGAAGTTTGCAATGAACACGGCACAGTATTAATTTTTGATGAGGTGATGACGGGCTTTAGGGTAGCTAAGGGTGGTGCTCAGGAGTTATACGGAATTAAACCTGATCTGACTACTTTGGGTAAAATTATTGGGGGGGGCATGCCGGTGGGGGCGTTTGGTGGGCGACGCGATATTATGTCGAAATTATCGCCTTTAGGTGCAGTTTATCAAGCAGGCACGCTATCAGGTAATCCGATTGCAATGGCGGCTGGCTTGAAAATGATGGAAATTATTAGTCGTCAGGATTTTTATCCTCAGTTGAACTCTAAGACGACTCAATTGGTCTCAGGTATACAGGCAGCTGCGGAGGCAGCCAATATTCCTTTTACTACTACTCAGGTAAGTGGAATGTTTGGTTTATTTTTCACAAATGAACCCCAAGTAACCAGTTATCAACAAGCAACTGCCTGTGATGTGCCGACATTTAATCGTTTCTTTCACGGCATGTTAGAACGTGGCGTTTACCTTGCACCTTCTGCTTTTGAGGCGGGCTTCATGTCAATCGCGCATTCAGCGGAGGATATTAAGACAACTATCGCTGCTGCCCGCGAGGTATTCACGCTGCTTAAATAAAGCAGATGGTGTCAATTCGAGGTTTTTGTGATTGGTATAGGCAATTATTACTATAGTCAGCTACCAAGACTCTGCGGTTTATTACTGATTTTAGGTTTTTTCTGGCAGCCTGTAAGTGTGCAGGCTATTGATCGCTCGTCAAGTTTGTATGCTGAAGTTCAACAGTCGATTTATCAAGTTAGAATTATCAACCGTAAAACCGGCCATAAACGCACGATTGGCTCAGGATTTGTTATTGAGCGTCCTAACTTACTCGTCACTAATTATCATGTAGTCAGTGCTTATACTAATGATCCTGAAAATTATTCGATTGAATATTTAGCTACGAATGGTGCAACGGGTAATCTAGAACTGATTGATGTTGATGTATTGCATGATTTAGCAGTACTGGTTGCGGATAAAAATTTAGGTAAACCTCTCAAAACGGACGCTCTGCCTGAAAAAGGAGCAACCTTATATGCTTTCGGTAATCCACTCGGTTTAGGTTTTTCAGTCGTTACTGGCACGAATAATGGCTTACTAACCGAGAGTGAGGATAAAAATATTCTATTTTCAGGCAACTTAAACTCTGGCATGAGTGGTGGCCCCGCTTTAAATGAGCAAGGTGCAGTAGTCGGCGTGAATGTGGCAACAGCAGGCAATGCAGTGAGTTTTTTAGTGGCTAGTGAATATCTAAATGCGGTGCTAGCCCAACTTAGATTGAATGATTTTAAACCACGCGCCAATTTACATGAGTCGATTGTGCAGCAGCTAAAATTCAGTACCACTGATATGCTTCAGCGCTTGCGTACTAACTCTTGGAAATTGGTTTCAGTTGGTGGATTTAAGGTTCCTAGCCGCTTAGATAAAACCATTAGCTGTTGGGATGGTAGTGAAAATAATGAGGATCATGGCTTAGTCAATGTCATTTCGGTGAATTGTTCGAATGAGCGCGAGATCTATTTAGATGAAAAGCTCAGTGTCGGCAATATGCAATATCAATACACTTGGTATGATAGCGATAAAATGATTCCTCCACGGTTTTATCATATGTATGAAGCACAAAATAGCGATGAAACCGATAATAATGCTACTAAAGAAAATGTAACTGATTTTAAGTGTGCAACTAATTTTGTGGCGATTACCAAACAAAATTTTAAAATGACTATTTGTCGCCGTGATTATGTTCGCTATAAAGGTTTAAGTGATATTTTAGTAACAGGTGCGATGGTTAGCCAAAAGCAAAAGGGATTTTTATTTGAGCTTTTTATCACGGGTGCTGATTTTAAAGAATCTATGCGTTTAGTCAGACAGTTCTTTGAGAATTTCCAATGGCAGATTTAAAGGAGTTTTTGCTTGAAATTCAATTATACCCACTCAGTCAATATCATCGGCTGACGAAATTTCCAGTTAGAATTGGCAGGGCTTTGGATAATGATGTTATTCTTTCCGATCCTACAATTGCACCTTATCATTTAGAAATAGATCAAGGCGAACTAGGCCTTTTTTTCTTTCGTAATCTATCAAAGGAAAATGGTAGTCGTTTAAATGGTAAAGCCTTTAAAGAGGCTAGTTTAGCACTCACACAACCAGTCAGCTTACGGCTAGGTAACCGTCGATTGCGCTTACTGACTAGCAATATGCAAGTAACACAGACTGGTGCGAGTAATTGCCGTGGAGGATCGAGAGTTTTTTGTCAACCTGCTTATGCTTTAGGCTTAGCTGGCATCACTATTTTAGCCTTTGTTTATGAGGCGTACTTGCAAAGTATTTTTACAAAAGAGCTAGTTTACTATTTAAGCAGTGTAATGCCTTATATTTTGGGGATGATTGCCTTAGCTCTGTTAATTGCAGGAATTAGTCGCTTAGCTAATCAACGTTGGGAGTTTTTTCCAGCTTTAGGTTTAGCCGCTTTATGTATGTTAGTGCCTCATTTGCTGGGTGAGTTAGGGCATGCTTTAAGTTATCTATTTACTGCCAATTGGCCCTTAGATGGCTTATTGCTATTAAGTAATTTTTTAATTATTCCACTGTTATTCTATAGCTATATTCGGATAGTGCACTATACAGAGCGTTGGACAGCTTGGGGGATTGCCTTATTATTTAGTGCTCCTTTATTGGTGTATCAGGCGATGGATTTGACTGATGAATGGACAGTAGGGCATGAGTTTACGGGGCAGGCTGAGTTTAACCGTAGTCTCAGTGCATGGGACATGCGCTTAAAACCTACTTTAAGTGTCGACGAGTATTTCGCTGAAACAGAAAAAGAATTAGGAAGTTAAATCCTTAAATCACCATGCAGTAATTGTAAGATCGCTATTACGCTAGTGCTAGCGGTCTCTGCACGTAGAATCCGTTCCCCTAAAGTAATGCCCTGTATATGTGCCGCTAAGCAAGCACTTACTTCAAAATCAGTGAACCCCCCCTCTGGGCCAATGAGAACGGCTAATTTATTCGTTTTTACGGTCACTTGGCTTAAATCCTTACTGCTGCCAGGAGCTAGGATTAAATAATTAGCATTGTCCTTCAACTGGCTTAGGTATTGGTCTAAGGTTTGTGGTGCGTGGATTGTAGGAAGTTTTGTGCGTCCTGATTGTTCACAAGCACTAATCGCAACAGCTTGCCAGTGTTGGAGTTTTTTTTCTATTTTTTCCTTGTCAGTACGCACTACACTGCGTTGGGTAATTAAGGGCTGGAAGGCACTGATACCCAATTCGACAGCTTTTTGTAAGGCGAAATCCATTTTGTCAGGTTTAACTAAGGCTTGGACTAAAGTCAGCTCTAAAGAGGATTCACGTTCGGCTGGGTCAAAGCTCTGAAGCAATGCAGTTGCTGAGCGCTTATTAATCTCCGTGAGTTCGGCCAAAAATTCACCACCCTCACCATTAAATAGAATTAGTGATTCACCTACCTGTAAACGCAAAACTTGGATGGCGTGGCGAAAGACCTCTTCCGGTAAGCCAAGTGATTGCCTAATGGCTAAAGGGACAGGGCAATAAAAACGGGGAATACGCATCACTCTCAGGCTCAAATTTAACTGGTGCTGATCATACGCACTGCGGCAGTTGGACTCAAATGCTGGCTAAGGCTGGGAGTGCTGAAGTAGAGCTGGTATTCTTTTGTCTACCCAGTACCGTTTGGATGCGAAGATGAATTTAGAAAAAGTAGTGTTTGGTTTTTTTATTATGTTGGCCTTAACTTTGAATTTCGCCTTTTTTGTAGGCGATATGGCCAATCCGCTGTACCACAATACCTTTATCCTCTTCGCTGCTTTGATTGTTAGTATGATTACGACGGTGCTGAAGTTTGGGGATAGTACGCATATCGGTGCGATTTTTTTTGCTACTAGTTTAGTCGCCGATTTGCAGTTATTAGTAGCGGCGATTATCTGGGGTTGGGCAGCACATATCAGCCCTGAAGGAGTCACACCTGCTGCGATGGTTACGGTGGTATCCATTTCGGGGGGGGCATTGCTGGCTAATATTGTGTCAGTCGTTCTATTGGTTGCTGAAACTTTAAGTATTCGCCGCTAATGTCTCAACCCAATATTTATTATGTTTTGCTCAAGCGGCTGCGGGTGCCGCTGATTACGCTAATTCTGATTTATGCAGTGTCCATTGTTGGCTTTGTGCTGATTCCGGGACAAGATAATGAAGGCCATGTATGGATGATGTCCTATTTCCATGCCTTCTATTTCGTCAGCTATATGGCGTCTACGATTGGTTTTGGCGAAATTCCTTATGCTTTTACCGATGCGCAACGCATGTGGACGACAGTCACTATCTATGCCAGTGTGATTGGTTGGTTGTATAGCATCGGTTCGCTATTATCAGTGATGCAAGATCCAGCGATTGAGCGCTTGCGTCGTGAGTCTAAATTTCGTAACAAAGTCAAACTGCTCCGTGAACCTTTTTATCTGGTATGTGGCTATGGCGATACGGGTACTCGCTTGGTACATGCCTTGGGGCAAGAAGGGGTACGCACTGTTGTTCTAGATAAAGATGAAAATCGCATCAATGAATTGGAGATGCGAGACACTCTTGGTCGCCCTTTAGGGTTGACGGCAGATGCTGCTAAACCCGCTGTTTTGGGAGAGGCCGGCGTGCTAAATATCTATTGCAAGGGGGTGATTGCTCTGACCGACTCTGATCAGGCTAACTTATTGATTTCACTAAGTACTGAGTTGTTTAAACCGCATTTGCGTTTGATCGCACGTGCAGAAAGCCCAGAGTTTGTAAACTCCATTAGTTCGTTTGGTAATAATGAGGTCATCAGTCCTTTTGAGGTCTTTGCTGAGCGCTTAGAGATGCTGATGACTAAGCCAAGCCATTATTTGTTGAATGAGTGGCTGACAGGCATTCCCAATCAGCTTCTACATGATCCAGTTTTTCCTAAAAAGGGGGCTTGGGTATTGATTGGTTATGGGCGTTTTGGGCAGGCAGTCTATCGGCGTTTGCATGCAGCGGGTATTCCAGTGCAAGTGATTGATCCCAAACCAGGGGAAGATGCTTTACCTGAACAAAGCCTTATTGGTTTACAAGCGAATAGAAAGTCGCTGCAGTTAGCGAATATTGAGTCTGCGGTGGGCTTAATAGCGGCTACTAGTGATGATGCCACCAATCTTTCCGTGTTAATGACCGCGCGTGAACTGAATCCAAACTTATTTATGGTCGCTCGACAAAATCAACAGGACAATAATCTTATTTTTGAGCGTGCTCAGTTCCACTTAACGATGAATCGTGGTGATGTAGTAGCCCATCAAGTCTTCACTTTATTGAGAACACCACTGACTCGAGATTTTCTCCGTTTAGCCCAGCATGAGACTAAAACTTGGGTTGATCAGCTGCTAAGTCGAATTATTAGTATTACAGAAGATAAATTACCTTATTTATGGGAAACCAAGATTACTCCGCGTTATGCACCTGCTTTGTATAGCGCCTGTGCGGCTGGTGCTAAGGTATCCCTTAAGTATGTGATTGCATGCATTGAACAGCGCGAGCACACTCTACCGATCATTCCACTGCTATTGAAGCGTGTTGATACTTTTTTATTAGTGCCGGATGGAGAAACTTTACTGCAAGCGGGTGATCGTATCCTCATGTGTGCGCCTTACCACGCCTATGAGCAAATGCAATGGGCAACACAAAATCAAAAAGTATTGCACTATTTACTAACAGGTGAGGAATGGGTGAGTAGTATTCTATTAAGGCGATTGTTGCCCAATAGCTGATATTGAAGGGATTTTAATAAGAAGTAGGAAGCATCTGCATGTTTAAGTCTTTTTTCCCGAACCCCAAATTGTTTTTTTGGAGCTTTGCGCTGTGGTCGCTAGTTTGCGTACTCACTTGGTTTTTCTTTGGTGAGACCTTAGGCCAGCATTTAAGTTTCGGTGGTCTATTTGGTTATGATTATGTCTTAGCAGCACCGCCTGCTGAGGGCACTACCGCTACTGAACCAGCAGTCAATCCGGGGGCTGACTTCTGGTTTTATCAATATATGTTTTATTGCTACGCGCTCTTTGTCGGCGTGTGGATGTACATTTCGCCGCATAAATGGGCGCGTTGGTCAGTGTTAGGTACTGCTCTAATCATCTTTGTAACTTGGTTCCAAGTACATTTGGATGTGATGATTAATGATTGGTTCGGCGGTTTTTATGACTCTATCCAACAAGCCCTAGGCAAACCGAATAGTATTACAGCTGAAGATTATTATGGGCAGCTCCTAACCTTTGGGAAAATTGCTTTAGTAGCAGTAACCTTATCCGTGTTTACCCGCTTTTTTGTTAGTCATTGGATTTTCCGTTGGCGTACCGCTATGAATGATTATTATACCGGCATGTGGTCACGGGTACGGCATATTGAGGGTGCTTCTCAGCGTGTGCAAGAAGATACGATGCGCTTTTCAAGTATTATGGAAAGCTTAGGAGTGAGTTTGGTTGACTCGGTGATGACTTTGATCGCTTTCCTACCAATTTTATGGGCTTTGTCTGTACATGTGAAGGCTTTACCCGTAGTTGGTGAAATTGCGCATGCTCTCGTGTGGGTGGCTCTTATTTGGTCGATTTTCGGAACTGGCTTGCTGGCTTTGGTGGGGATACGCTTACCTGGTTTAGAGTTTAAAAACCAACGTGTCGAAGCTGCCTATCGTAAAGAGTTAGTCTACGGTGAAGATAATTCAAATCGTGCTAGTCCACCCGTCATTAAAGATTTATTTAGCGATGTACGTAAAAACTATTTCCGTCTTTACTTCAACTATTTGTATTTTAATGTAGCACGTTATAGTTATTTACAAGTTGGCGTGTTAGTACCTTATATCGCACTTGGCCCAACCATTATTGCTGGAGGCTTTACCCTAGGCGTAATGCAACAAATCTTGCGTGCGTTTGGCCGGGTACAGGAGTCTTTCCAATATTTGGTAAACTCATGGACAACAATTGTTGAACTACTATCGATCTACAAACGTTTAAAAGCCTTCGAACTAGCGATTGCTAATCAGCCACTACCTAGTATCGAGCAAGTTTCAGAGCAGAAGTTGCCAGACTCAAATCAAATCACTTCTTAAGCGTTGGAATTTATCTTAAGTTCTTGCCCACAAATTTGGGCAAGAGCTGCAAAAAAGTATCAGCCTTCCCCAGTCTTGTAGCTGCTAAATGTGCGGTACTGAGCTAATTTAAGACTCAAGTGTTTGGTTTCTTGTCACAGGATGTAAGGACAAGAAAAATAAATTTGTAAAGTACCCAACTGGATAATTTTGCAGACTGCATACATATATTTCTTATGGGGTAGTCTTTTGGTCATTCCTTCTATATAGTTCTGCTGCAGTACACAAAACCAGAAATAAGGTGAGTGTTAAGCAATAATTAAGCAGCGCAAGGCTGGGAAGTTGTCAGGAGTCAGCAATGTTGCAAGCCTATTTGCCAGTATTTATATTTCTTGCGGTCGGTATTGGCCTTGCCGTCGTACTTCTGTCCTTAGGTTTATTAGTGGGGCCACGTCGTCCTGATCCAGCAAAGGATTCTCCATTTGAATGCGGTTTCGAAGCTTTTGAAGATGCTCGTATCCGTTTCGATATTCGCTATTACTTAGTTGCGATCCTATTTATCATCTTTGACTTGGAAATTGCCTATCTCTTCTCTTGGGCTATAGTACTAGATAAAATAGGTACTGCGGGTCTGATAGCCATGTGTGTCTTCCTTGGAATTCTAGGGATTGGCTTCATCTACGAGTGGAAAAAGGGGGCAATGGAGTGGGAATAGAAGGTATCCTTGATAAAGGCTTTGTAACCACAACCGCTGATAAACTCATCAACTGGGCGCGTACTGGCTCTATGTGGCCTGTAACTTTTGGTTTGGCTTGCTGTGCAGTAGAAATGATGCAAGCGGGTGGTGATCGGTATGATCTTGATCGTTTTGGGATTATTTTCCGTCCAAGCCCTCGGCAATCCGATGTAATGATTGTTGCAGGTACGCTTACTAATAAAATGGCTCCCGCTTTACGTAAAGTGTATGACCAAATGGCTGAACCACGTTGGGTCATTTCTATGGGATCTTGTGCGAACGGTGGTGGTTATTATCACGATTCGTATGCAGTCATGCGCGGTTGTGATCGAGTAGTGCCGGTTGATATTTATGTTCCCGGTTGTCCACCTACTGCTGAAGCTTTGATTTACGGTATTTTGCAATTGCAGAATAAAATCCGGCGCACTAGCACGATTGCACGGCAGCTATCATGAGTTCAAAAATCGAAGAGCTACAAGCTTATCTAAATACACATCTTGAAGGGAAGTTTACTTCCAGCGTTTTAGCGTTGGGTGAATTGACCTTAGAAATTCCGGTACGTAGCTGGTTAGATGTATGCAATTTCTTGCGCCATGATGAGCAGACTCAATTTGAGCAATTGTCTGATTTATGTGGGGTAGACTATATTGCTTATGGCAAGGCTGAGTGGGATACCCATGCTAGTTCCACTGGCTTTAGTCGTGCGGTGCAAGCAGCTAGTGTTGACCCTTTCGATTTTGACCAAGCCAAGCTTAAAGACGAGCCTAGTGAGGTCGAAGCTGGGAAACGTTTTGCCGTCGTTCTGCATCTCTTATCAATTAAACGTAACCTGCGGATTCGCTTGCGTACTTTCTGCGAAGATAATGCCTATCCTGTGGTGCCTTCAGTAGTGCGTATTTGGAACTCCGCTAATTGGTATGAGCGTGAAGCCTTTGATTTGTTTGGGATTATGTTCAATTATCATCCTGACTTACGCCGTATTTTGACGGATTATGGTTTTATCGGTCATCCCTTACGTAAAGATTTTCCTTTGGCTGGTCAAGTTGAAATGCGTTATGACCCACTGCAAAAGCGTGTTATTTATCAGCCAGTATCTATAGTGACTCAACCAACAGTTCCACGGGTTATTCGCCAAGATCAGCCTTCTATTGCTTCGCAGGAGCGCGATAACTGATGCCAGAGATTCGTAACTTTACACTGAACTTCGGTCCAGCTCACCCAGCTGCGCATGGTGTGTTGCGTCTGGTCTTAGAGATGGATGGTGAGATGATTGTGCGGGCTGATCCTCACATTGGCTTATTGCATCGTGGGACTGAAAAGCTCGTTGAAAGTAAGCCTTATAATCAAAGCATTGGTTACATGGATCGCTTAGATTATGTATCCATGATGTGTAATGAGCATGGTTATGTACTGGCGATTGAAAAGCTTTTAGGCATCGAAGTGCCGATTCGTGCGCAGTATATTCGCACGATGTTTGATGAGATTACGCGTATTCTCAATCACTTACTCTGGATTGCAGGTCACAGCCTCGACGTCGGTGCGATGACGATGTTCCTGTATGCTTTCCGTGAGCGTGAAGATTTAATGGATGCCTATGAGGCAGTATCCGGTGCACGTTTACACGCTACTTATTATCGTCCTGGTGGTGTCAATCGGGATTTGCCTGATAGTATGCCACAGTACGAAAAAACGCGCTGGCGCGATGAGGCTGAGGTTAAACGCCAAAACGCCAACCGCCAAGGTAGTTTGTTGGACTTCCTGGAAGATTTTACCAATCGCTTTCCAAGTAAGGTGGATGAGTATGAAACCTTGCTCACCGATAATCGAATTTGGAAACAGCGTTTAGTCGGTGTAGGCGTAGTTTCTCCTGAACGGGCTTTGCAAATGGGCTTTACTGGTCCAATGTTGCGTGGCTCTGGAGTTGAATGGGATTTGCGTAAAAAGCAACCCTATGCAGCCTATTCGCAAGTTGACTTTGATATTCCGGTTGGTACCAATGGTGATTCCTATGATCGCTATCTGGTACGGATTGAGGAGTTTCGTCAATCAAATCGCATTATTAAGCAATGTATTGATTGGCTACGTCATCACCCAGGGCCAGTGCGTTCAGATAATCACAAAGTGACTCCTCCTAAACGTGCAGATATGAAGCATGATATGGAGGCGCTCATTCATCATTTTAAGCTCATGACTGAAGGCTATTGTTTGCCAGCAGGTGAAGCTTATGCAGCGATTGAGCATCCTAAGGGGGAGTTTGCTTGTTACTTAGTTTCAGATGGTGCGAATAAGCCCTATCGCTTAAAAATTCGTGCCCCCGGTTTTGCGCATTTGTCCGGGATGAATGAAATGGCGCGTGGACATATGTTGTCGGATGTTGTGGCGATTATTGGTTCCCAAGATATCGTCTTCGGGGAGGTAGACCGTTAATGACGGTTGCAGATACTTCAGATAAAGCTACCGTTTTATCTGCTCATGAACGGGCTGAAATTGATAGCTGGTTAGCGCGTTATCCAGCTGAGCAACGTCAATCAGCATTGTTAGGCGCACTGCGTGCAGTGATGCACGAAGATCATTATTTATCCGTGCCAAAAATGGATGCGGTGGCTGCTTATTTAGGTTTGCCGCCGATTGCTGTCTATGAAGTAGCGAGTTTCTATTCAATTTTTGAGACGGATGAGCGTGCTGCTGCTCGCCATAGTATTTCTGTGTGTACCAATATCTCCTGCATGTTGAATGGGGCGGATGATATTCTGTCTCATATCGAAAAAAAGCTGGGTGTGCGCTTAGGTGAGTCTACACCTGATCGCAAATTTTATCTCAAACGTGAGGAGGAGTGCTTAGCCGCTTGCTGTGGTGCTCCGATGATGCAAGTAGATCACGTTTATTACACGGAGCTGACCCCTGAAAAGGTGGATAGCATCCTTGATGGATTGGAGTAAGCATGGCCAATCAAGTTTGTTTTAATACCCGTCAGTTTGGCGACCAATCGCATACTTATGAAAACTATTTGAAGATTGGTGGTTATGAGGCTTGGAAAAAGATTCTTGCTAACCAAACACCTCAAACGGAAGTGATTGATGAGCTAAAAAAATCCGGTTTGCGTGGGCGCGGTGGGGCAGGTTTCCCAACCGGTATGAAGTGGAGTTTTATGCCACGCAACATGCCTGGGCAAAAGTATTTAGTCTGTAATGGGGATGAGTCTGAGCCAGGGACTTGTAAAGATCGGGATATTTTGCGTTTCAATCCGCATGCTTTAGTAGAAGGGATGGCGATCGGTGCTTACTGCATTGGTGCAACCGTTGCCTATAACTATATGCGTGGCGAGTTTATGGATGAGCCTTTCCTGCGTTTTGAGCAGGCGGTGCGTGAAGCTTATACAGCCGGTTTACTGGGTAAAAATATTCTTGGCAGTGGGATTGATGTTGATATCTATGGCTCTTTAGGCGCAGGTGCTTATATTTGTGGTGAAGAAACGGCTTTACTGGAATCCTTAGAAGGGAAAAAAGGTCAGCCACGCTTTAAGCCACCGTTCCCAGCTAGTTTTGGTTTATATGGTCGCCCTACCACGATTAATAATGTTGAAACCCTCTCTTCTGTGCCAACGATTCTGCGCAATGGCGGTGACTGGTTTGCAAGTTTAGGGGTGAAAAACGCAGGTGGTGAAAAGCTATTTTCAGTTTCAGGCCATGTGAATAACCCAGGTAATTTTGAGATTGGATTGGGTACACCTTTCCGTGAGTTATTAGAAATGGCGGGTGGTGTTCGTCAGGGGCACAAGCTAAAGGCAGTCATTCCGGGTGGTTCTTCTGTGCCCGTTGTGCCTGCAGAGACTATGTTAGAGCTGAATATGGACTATGACTCGATCTCTAAAGGTGGATCGATGCTAGGCTCAGGCGCTGTGATCGTGATGGACGAAACCACGGATATGGTGAAGGTGCTGCAACGCTTATCACGTTTTTATCATTTTGAGTCTTGTGGCCAGTGTACACCGTGTCGTGAAGGTACAGGCTGGTTGTATCGGATGCTCACGCGCATTATCGAAGGCAAAGGCACCATGGCGGATATTGAGCGTCTTGAAGTGGTATCACATAAGATTGAAGGGCGCACCATTTGTGCTTTAGGTGATGCGGCTGCCATGCCAGTTTGGAGTTTTATTAAGCATTTCCGCCCTGAGTTTGAACACTATGTGCAATACGGCCGTAGTATGGTGGATGCTCCTGCAATGAAGGGGGCAGCATGAGTGATGAATTAGTCAGCTTTGAAGTCAATGGGCAAACGCTGCAAGCACGTCCTGGCAGTATGTTGATCGCTGCCACTGATGCTGCTGGCATTACGGTTCCTCGTTTCTGTTATCACAAAAAGCTGTCCGTCGCAGCTAACTGTCGGATGTGCTTAGTTGAAGTTGAAAAAGCACCTAAGCCGATGCCAGCTTGTGCCACACCTATCATGGCAGGTATGAAAGTTTGGACCAATTCCCCCAAGGCGCGTGCTGCACAGAAAGATGTGATGGAGTTTTTACTCATTAATCATCCTCTAGATTGCCCGATTTGCGATCAAGGTGGTGAGTGTGAGCTACAAGATTTGTCCGTTGGTTTTGGCAATAGTTCGTCTGAGTATGTCGAAATCAAACGGGTGGTGCGTGATAAAGATATTGGTCCGCTAATCGAAACGGCGATGACACGCTGTATTCATTGCACCCGTTGTGTGCGCTTTGGTGAGGAAATTGCGGGGCTGCGTGAGTTAGGCGCCACCGGGCGTAGTCAATATACCGAAATCGGCACTTATGTCGCTAAAGCGGTGACCTCTGAACTATCAGGTAACGTGATCGATGTTTGCCCAGTGGGCGCTTTAACGGCTAAACCTTCACGTTACACAGCACGTCCTTGGGAAATGCGGTCGTATGACAGCATTGCTCCACACGATTGCGTAGGCTCAAATATTCATGTGCATACAGCGCGTGGCAAAGTGGTGCGGGTTGTCCCACGGGAAAATGAAGCGATTAACGAATGCTGGATTTCAGATCGGGATCGCTTCAGCTACGAAGGCTTGCAAAGCCAAGACCGTTTATTAAAGCCACAGATTAAGCGTGATGGCCACTGGAAAGAAGTTAGCTGGCAAGAGGCTTTAGAGAGTGTTTCTGGCATTCTACGTAAACAATTAGCGTTTAACGTAACAGCTTTTGCAGGCTCAAGCTCCACTTTAGAGGAGTTTTTCCTTTTTCAAAAACTGCTGCGTGGTCTGAATATCAAGAATATTGATCATCGTTTACGTCAAGTGGACTTTAGTGATCAATCCTTTGTGCCAGTAGCCTCTGGTTTAGGGGTTAGCTTCACTGACTTAGAACAGCAGCAAGCAATTTTCCTGATTGGTGCGAACCCGCGCCATGATCAACCAATGCTGAACCATCGGATTCGGAAAGCCAGCTTGGCAGGGGCAAGGATTTTAGCTTTAACACCTCGTAAACTCGCTTTCAACTACGCTGCTGAGCAGATTGTGGCTGCGCCCTTAGCGATGGTGACCGAGCTTGCAGTCTTAGTTAAAGCTGCTTTAGAGGCTGCTAATCAAACTGTGCCCACTGCACTGGCTGATTTACTCGCTAATGTAGAAGTTAGCGACACTGCCCGCAGTCAAGTTGAGCTTTTCAAAGCTCCAAATTCTCTGATTCTGCTTGGGCAGATGGCTGTACAACATTCTGCTTTCTCTAGTTTACGTAGTCTAGCCAGCGTTTTAGCGCAAGTAACTGGGGCTAAACTCGGTTATTTACCGGAAGCGAATAGTCTTGCCGCTAACCTTGTCGGTGTGTTACCTCATCGTGGTTTAGCAGGCAAAGCTGTTGCAGAGCCAGGTTTGCATGTAAATGCGGCTCTAAGCGACAAAAATCTGACTACAGTCGTTCTAATGAATGCTGAGCTAGATGATTTTGCTAATCCTCAGCAAACACTCAAGGCTTTGCGTGCTGCTAAGCATGTGATTGTGTTTGCGCCATTCGCAGATACGCAAGCACGTGACTATGCGACCGTGCTGTTGCCAACTTCGACCTTTGTTGAAACCTCAGGCACGCTGATTAATGCGGAGGGTTTATGGCAGTCTTTCAAAGGTGTAGTCACACCTCCTGGCGAAGTGCGCCCACTGTGGAAGGTTTTACGGGTCTTAGGCAATGCTTTAAATTTGCCAGATTTCGATTATGTCGAAACTAGCGAAATTATTGCTGAGCTAAAGTTAGAGCTACAAGCGGTGCCATTAACGGCGATGGGGCAATTGCCCGATAGTTTAATGGTTACTAAGCAAGCTGCGAATACCATGCAGCGGATTGGCGATGTTCCGATCTATCGTACCGATGCTTTAGTACGTCGCGCTAAATCGTTGCAAGCTATGTTAGCTTCGCCAGCCGTGCGTATGCATAGTGCTGATATGGATCGCTTAGGCATTACGGTGGGTGATTTAGTGCGTTTAGGGCAGGGTGATAGCTATGTGCAATTACCAGCGGAAGCGGACGAGGCAGTGCCAGAGGGTTGCGTATGGGTGCAGTCAGCAACTGAGGCAGCGCGTGCTTTAGGGTCTGCGTTTGGTTCAATCATGGTCGATAAGGGTTAAGCGATGGAGTTTATTAGCTCACTATGGTATGCGATTCCCGAAGTTTTACGCACTGTGATTGTTATCCTGCTGCAAATTGTAGCAGTCGTTATTCCGTTGATTTTGACAGTGGCTTATACGACGTATGCTGAGCGTAAAGTTATTGGTTTTATGCAAGGACGAATGGGGCCAAACCGAGTAGGACCAAGGGGTTTATTACAACCCTTTGCTGATACGGTTAAGCTTCTGCTGAAAGAAGTCATTATTCCAACTAAATCAGATCGTTATTTATTTCTACTAGCACCCATTTTAGCTTTAGCACCCGCTTTTTCAGCTTGGGTGGTGATTCCATTCTCAGAAAATATGGTCTTAGCAGATATTAATGCAGGATTGCTATTTATTCTGGCACTGTCCTCGTTAGGTGTTTATGGGATTATTATTGCCGGTTGGGCTTCCAACTCAAAATACTCCATGCTGAGTGCTATGCGCATTGGTGCGCAAATGGTGTCGTATGAAATTGCGATGGGTTTTGCGTTAGGTGGGGTATTGATTGCCTCTAATAGTTTGAATTTAAATGACATTGTCCATGCACAATCCGGCAGTATTTTCTCGTGGTTTGCATGGCCGTTGTTTGGTTTGTTCATTGTTTATTTCATTTCCGGTGTAGCTGAAACCAACCGTGCGCCCTTCGATGTGGCTGAGGGTGAGTCTGAAATCGTTGCTGGTTTCCATGTGGAGTATTCTGGGATTGCCTTCGCGCTGTTCTTCTTAGCTGAATACGCGAATATGATCATGATTTCGGCTTTAACCTCGATCATGTTTTTAGGTGGTTGGCTTTCACCCTTCCAAGGTTTAGATTTCTTAATCAATATTCCGGTGATTGGTTTGTTCTTTGGGAATGGCATTCACTGGTTAGCTCTGAAAATCGCCTTTTTCTTATTACTTTATCTCTGGTTCCGTGCGACTTTCCCACGCTATCGCTATGACCAGATTATGCGTTTGGGCTGGAAAGTATTAATTCCGGTCACTTTTGTTTGGATTTTCTTTGAAATTATCGCTGTCGCCCTTGGCTGGCAGCCTTGGCTGTAAGGAGTCTGAAAATGGGTATTCCTTTGAAAGACAGCTTAAAACATTATTGGAAAACCTTCTCTTTAAATGAGTTATTGAAGGGGATGCGTGTGACGGGTAAATACTTACTCGACCGCAATAAAATCACCATTCAATACCCAGAAGAGAAGACACCTTTATCGCCCCGTTTCCGTGGACATCATGCTTTGCGCCGCTATCCAAATGGTGAAGAGCGTTGCATTGCCTGCAAATTATGTGAAGCGGTTTGCCCAGCATTAGCGATTAAAATCGAGCTAGAAGAACGGCCTGATGGAACTCGGCGCACTACGCGTTATGACATTGATATGTTTAAGTGCATTTATTGCGGTTTCTGCGAAGAAGCCTGCCCAGTCGATGCCATTGTAGAAACGAGTCTCTTCGAGTATCACTTTGAAAATCGTGGAGAGAACATTATCAACAAGCAAAAGCTGTTAGCGATCGGTGATAAATATGAACCTGAAATCGCTCGGATGAAAGCGGCAGATGCCCCTTACCGCTAACGGAGTGACGAGATAATGTTTGAGCAGATTTTGTTTTATTGGTTTACCGCTGTGTTGCTTCTCGCTGCGATTGGTGTGGTGGTAGTGCGTAATCCGGTGTATTCGGCCTTAAGTTTAATTTTAGCTTTCTTCACGATGACTGCTCTATGGTTGCTGATGGAAGCGGAGTTCTTAGCAATTGCTTTAATTCTGGTTTATGTCGGCGCGGTCATGGTGCTGTTCTTGTTTATTATTATGATGCTAGATTTGAAAATCGTTGAGCGCGAAGGCTTTATTCGCTATCTACCCATTGGTTTGGGGGTAGCGGGAATGGTGGCTCTAGAAATGATTATGGTCTTGCAACGTTCTAATTTTGACAGTGAACGTTATCTAGCCGCTGAGTCACCTGCTGATTTTAATAATGCTGAAGCACTTGGTGAGTTGCTCTACACACATTATTTATATCCTTTTGAAATTGCTGCTGTGGTGCTGTTAGTTGCAGTCATTGCAGCGATTCTTCTGACTTTACGTAAGCGCGTTGCGACTGATCAACCTGCGAAGACTCAAGATATTGAGCAGCAAGTGCGCGTTAAACGTGAAGATCGTGTGCGTTTAGTGAAGATGAAGAGTGAGTAATCATGAACAGTAACGGGAGTTTTGTGTAGTGATAACCTTGACCCATTACTTGATTGTGTCAGCCTTGCTGTTCGCGATTAGTGTTGCTGGTATTTTCCTGAATCGGAAAAATATTTTGATTTTGTTGATGTGCATTGAGTTATTGCTGCTCTCAGTGAATTTAAACTTTGTTGCCTTCTCGCATTTCATGAATAACTTAGATGGACAAGTGTTTGTCTTTTTCATTTTGACTGTAGCTGCTGCTGAATCAGCCATTGGCTTAGCCATTCTAGTGACGATTTTCCGTAATCGACGTTCGATTAATGTCGAAGATCTGCATAGCTTAAAGGGGTAAGTATGAGTTTTATATTAGTACTCATTGTTATTGCCCCTCTGCTCGCTTCTATTGTGGCAGGTTTATTCGGGCATAAGCTAGGTAAAACGTGGTCGCATCGGCTTACAACAGGTTCAGTCGCTTTATCTTTCTTACTTTCACTCTTTGTCTTCAAAGCAGTAGCTTTAGATAGTGTGATTCTAAATGAGAATGTCTACCTCTGGGCAGAGGTTGATAGCATCAAAATGCAGTTTGGTTTCTTGATCGATAACCTGTCTGTACTAATGATGGTAGTGGTGACTTTTGTTTCTTTGATGGTACACATTTATACCATTGGCTATATGCACGATGATCCGGGCTATACCCGTTTCTTTAGTTATATTTCCTTGTTTACTTTCGCCATGCTGTTATTGGTGATGAGTAATAACTTCCTGCAATTATTCTTTGGCTGGGAGCTAGTTGGTTTAGTTTCTTATTTATTGATTGGCTTTTGGTATAACAAGGAAACCGCTGCTTATGCCAGTATGAAAGCCTTCATTGTGAATCGAATTGGTGATTTTGGTTTTATTCTAGGTATTGCAGTTGTTCTGATTTACGCTAACTCCTTAGATTATATCCAAGTCTTTGACCGCTTAGAGGTTTCTGTGGTGGGTGGCAAAGGTGATTTGCCTTTAGACCCGATTACTCAAGCTTTAGGCTTAAGCCATCAAGATCTAATCGCACTCTTATTATTCATTGGTGCAATGGGTAAATCTGCACAAGTACCCTTGCATGTGTGGCTACCTGATTCAATGGAAGGCCCAACACCTATTTCAGCTTTGATCCATGCAGCTACGATGGTTACTGCCGGTATCTTCTTAGTAGCGCGGATGTCACCCATTTATGAACAGTCTGATATGGTGCTGAATTTCATTCTGGTGATTGGTGCTACTACTGCTTTCTTCATGGGTTTGATTGCGATTGTACAAACAGATATTAAGCGTGTTGTTGCTTATTCTACCTTGTCTCAATTGGGTTATATGACCGTCGCTTTAGGTGCGTCTGCTTATTCAGCCGCTATCTTTCATTTGATGACCCATGCGTTCTTTAAGGCTTTATTGTTCTTAGCAGCAGGCTCGGTGATTGTAGCCATGCATCATGAGCAAGATATGCGCAAAATGGGTGGCCTGCGTCGCCATATGCCAGTGACTTATTGGACAGCAGTAATGGGTGCTTTAGCCTTATGCGGGATTCCAGTGTTCTCGGGCTTCTTCTCTAAAGACCTGATTATTGAAGCGGTGCATCATTCGGAATTGTCTGCTGCAGGTTATGCTTATGTACTGGTGTTATTAGGTGTCACTATCACAGCTTTCTATACCTTTAGAATGATTTTCATGGTTTTCCACGGCGATGAGCGTATGGATGACGAGACTTTATTACATCTGAAAGAGTCACCCAAAGTTATCACTGTGCCACTAATTTTATTAGCAATTCCTACCGTTATTGCTGGTTTCTTCGTTGGCCCTATAGTGATGGGTGATTATTTTTCGCAAGTTTTATTGCCCGCACAAAATGCCAGCGAAGGGATGCGTGACGTCACCACCATCATGGTTGCAGAGCGGCATGATGCGATTGCCACCCTGCGCGAAGGCTACCATGGCATTTTTAGCTTTATCGGACATGGCTTATTGTCTTTGCCATTCTGGTTAGCGTTGGCTGGGATTGGTTTGGCTTGGTGGGTTTATATTAAAGACGATAGTGTGGCTGATAAAGCGCATGACAAATTGCCTTGGCTCTATCGCTTACTGGATAACAAATACTATGCTGATAGCTTTAATCAGAAGTTTTTTGCAAATGGCTTAGTGTATTTAGGAACTAGCCTCTGGAGCTTTATTGATCGTCTGATTATTGATGGTCTGTTAGTAAATGGTGTAGGGCGGGTGATTGGATGGAGTGCGGGTTGGGCACGTAAGGTGCAAACTGGTTATGTCTATCACTATGCCTTTGCAATGGTGGTGGGCTTAGCATTAATGCTGGGCTGGATTTTGTTAGCCTTGAGATCAGCCTAGGGTTGGCGGAACATAATGAGAGATAGTGATTTATGATGGAATGGCCAATCCTTAGTTTTCTGATTTGGCTGCCAATCATGGGTGGCTTTGGTGTGCTCATCGTCGGTGATCGTTATGGTGCACGTCAAGCCGCTTTATTGGTGGCGGCAATAAGTTTCCTAATCAGCTTACCGCTGTATTTTGCCTATGATGCAGCTGCTGGCACGATGCAATTCACTGAAACCTTTAAGTGGATTGATGCACTAGGGGTGCATGTCAATTATGACTTGGGAGTGGATGGGGTTTCGATTGCTTTAATCCTGCTCAATACCTTCATGACTTTGTTGGTCTTAGCAGCTTCTTGGGATTCTGTTAAAGAACGGGTTGCTCAATACATGGCTGCTTTCCTAATCATGGAAGGTTTGGTCAATGGCGTATTCATGGCACGTGATGCTTTGCTGTTCTATGTGTTCTTTGAAGGTATGTTGATTCCTTTATTCCTGATTTTAGGAGTATGGGGTGGGCCACAACGTATTCATGCCACGATTAAGTATTTTATTTATACCTTTGCAGGTTCAGTCTTTTTACTGGTCAGTTTAATTTATCTTTACACCCAGACCAGCAATGGCAGTTTCTTCTTACCTGATTTATATGCACTCACTAACTTGAGTGAAAATGCGCAGTTACTCGTATTCTTATCTTTCTTAGTCGCTTTTGGGGTCAAAGTACCCTTATGGCCTTTGCATACTTGGTTGCCTGAAGCTTATTCGCAAGCTCCAACCGGTGGCTCAGTAATGTTGGCTGCGATCAGCGTCAAGGTCGGCGGCTATGCATTTTACCGCTTAGCGATGCCGATTGTGCCTGAAGCCTCGCATGACTGGGCTTTATTAGTAGTGAGTCTCTCGCTAGTCGCAATTGTGTATATGAGCTTGATTGCTTTGGTGCAATCCAATTTGAAAAAGTTGGTAGCCTACTCATCGGTTGCACATATGGGGTTTGTCACTCTCGGTTTTTTCTTGGTATTCAAATTACAAGGCTTAGCTTTCGTTGATGCCAATGTGAGTGGCAGTGTATTAGCGGTGCAAGGTGCAATGGTGCAAATGGTATCGCATGGTTTTGTAGCAGGTGCTTTATTCCTTGCGATTGGTATGCTGTTCGAGCGTATGCAGACAGTTGAGATCAGTGCGTATCAAGGTATTACCACCCGTATGCCAGTATTTGCAGCTTTCTTTATGCTGTTTGCGATGGCAAATGTGGGCTTACCGGGTACTTCAGGTTTTGTCGGTGAGTTTTTTGTAATTTTAGCCAGTGCTAAGGCACATTTTTGGGTAGCCTTTATCGCTGCAACCATCCTAATTTTAGGTGCTGCTTATACCTTATGGGTGGTTAAGCGCGTGCTCTTTGGTGAAGTTAATAGTAGCGAAGTGAATAAATTAAGTGATTTGAACCGTCGAGAGTTTGTTATTTTGGCGGTTTTAGCGCTTGCGGTTTTATGGCTGGGTTGGTGGCCTGAGCCACTAACTCGATTAATGGAAGGCTCGATTCGAGAGTGGATGATGATTGTGTCGCCATCAGACCTGATGCCTGTAGTAAAGGGGAGTTCATGATGGCCGCTTTTGAAATTGCTCGTCCCGAAATTTTCTTATTAGCTGCCCTCTGTGTAGTTTTATTGCTGGACTTGTTTTTAGGTAAAGAATCGCGGGTAATTACTTATTTAGCTGCGCAAGCCTCTTTGCTCACCACTATTTTATTGGTGTACAGCTCTTTTTTTAATCGTCCTGATAAAACAGTTGGCCTCGATGGCATGTATATGGTCGATGAAATGGCTGGTGTCCTGAAAATAGCCATTCTATTGGTGTCTATTTTGGCGTTTGCTTGTGCACGTAAATATCTACGTGATCAAGATATGTGGCGGGGCGAGTTCTTTGTACTAGGGATGACGGCTATTTTAGGGATGCTAATTATGGTCTCTGGTTATCATTTATTAGTGCTGTATCTGGGCTTAGAACTACTGTCTTTATCACTGTATGCTTTAGTAGCGATGCGTCGCGATGATGCCCAAGCGACTGAAGCGGCTATTAAATATTTCGTACTGGGCGCAGTAGCTTCAGGCTTTCTTCTCTATGGGATGTCGATGCTCTATGGGATTAGTGGTTCTTTAGAGCTGAATACGATTCGTGAGTATTTTACGAATCAACCTGATATTGCCACCAATTTACCTTTAATGTTTGCCTTGACCTTTATTGTCGCAGGCTTGGCCTTCAAATTAGGGGTAGTGCCTTTCCATATGTGGCTACCTGATGTGTATCAAGGCACACCGACCGCTGTGACTTTATTCTTAAGTAGTGCTCCTAAAATAGCCGTATTTGCCTTAGTCGTTCGCTTAATGGCTGAAGCGCTAGAGCCAGCTCAAAGTGCTTGGTCACAGATGCTTATTTTGTTAGCGCTTTTGTCGATTGGTTTAGGTAATGTTTTAGCACTGGCACAAAATAATTTAAAGCGGCTGTTTGCTTACTCTGCTATTTCTCATATGGGCTTTATGCTGATGGGGATAGTGATGAACACCCATGTGGGGCATAGTGCGGCGATGTTCTATATTTTACTCTATGCGATGATGTCGGCTGGAGCGTTTGCGATGCTGATTTTATTAGGCCGCAAGGGTTATGAAGTCGCCCAGCTAGAAGATTTAAAAGGTTTAAGCAGTCGTCATCCTTGGTTTGCGTTAATGTTCCTCTTAATGCTTTTTTCTATGGCAGGCATTCCCCCAACAGCTGGCTTCTATGCGAAATTCGCGGTGATTGAGGCTGTTGTCCAAGCCAAGTTTGTTTGGGCTGCTGTATTTATGGTGGTCATGTCAGTAGTGGGTGCCTTCTATTATTTGCGGATTATTAAGGTCATGTACTTTGATAAGCCTAATGATCAACCGCCGATTGAAGCAGATATGGATATTCGTGTATTGGTAAGTGCGAATGGTTTACTCATGATTCTCTTAGGCGTGTTCCCGGGCGTGCTCATGAGTATTTGTGATTTAGCTTTAATCGCGAGCCGTTTATGAGCTTGCAATCTTATCAATGGATTTATTTAGCGGTTGCAATAGCTTTGGCTAATTTGCCTTGGCTGAATGAGCGTTGTTTCTTTGTACTGCAGTGTGCAAAAAAGTCGGCTTGGATTCGTTTGTTTGAGTGGCTAGTTTTGTACTTTGTGGTGGGTGGTTTTGGCTATTTGCTAGAGCAGCGCGTGATGGGGAGTAATCATGCGCAAGATTGGGAGTTTTATGCAGTCACTGTAGCCTTGTTTATGGTGTTTGCATTCCCTGGTTTTGTTTATCGTCATATTCGTTAAAACTATTTTAGTTATTTTTAAATTAGAGCTTGCATCTGCTCCTGAAAGTCTCTATAGTTCACAACCTCTGATGCGGGGTGGAGCAGTCTGGCAGCTCGTCGGGCTCATAACCCGAAGGTCGTAGGTTCAAATCCTGCCCCCGCTACCAAACATATAAAAGCCCCTTTATGGGGCTTTTTTATTACCTCGTAAAATAGCTCTAACGGTTACTATGCAAGAACGTTTAAATGCGCTGATCCACACCACGGTCACAGGTCTTGGCTATGAAGTGTGGGGTTTTGAATACCGCCCTTATGCGGAAAGTGCTTTATTGCGCATTTTTATCGATTCACTGAATGGTATTACTGTCGATGATTGTGGAAAAGTTAGCAACCAGCTAGGTGCGGCTTTAGATGTAGAAGATTTAATTCCAGTCGCTTATGTGTTGGAAGTCTCTTCGCCTGGAGTGGATCGAGTATTATTCACCCCAGAGCAGTATCAACGCTATATCGGCGAAAAACTCAAAGTTCGGACGCAATTACCAGTACAGGCACGCCGTAATTTTGTAGGTGTGCTGCGTGAAGCCACTACTGAAGCTATTACGCTGGAGCTAGAGGATGGGAGCTGCGAAATCCCGTATGCAGTGATTGATCGGGGTCGCTTGGTCTATGAAATGAAAACAACGCCTAAGAAAGGAAAAAGGAGCGGTGCGCATTCATGAATAAAGAAATCCTCTACGTTGTTGATGCAGTTTCCAACGAAAAAAATGTCGGCAAAACTTTAATTTTTGAAGCGGTCGAAACCGCTTTAGCTATGGCGACTCGTAAGCGTTTTGGCATGCATATGGATGTTCGTGTCGCTGTCAATCGTAATACGGGTGATTATGATACTTATCGTCGCTGGTTAGTAGTGGATGATGAGGATCCAAATTTCGAAAGCCCGGAGCGTCAAATTTTATTGAGTTATGCACAGAATCGTGGTTTGAGTGCTCAAGTTGGCGAATATATTGAAGAAAAAATTGAGTCGGTAGAATTTGGACGGATTGCTGCACAAACCGCTAAGCAAGTGATTGTGGCTAAAGTACGTGAAGCTGAGCGTGAGAAATTAGTGTCTAGCTATCGTGATAAAGTCGGTCAGCTAATCATGGGCACAGTGAAACGTGTCGATCGCAAAGGTGTGTTCTTGGATTTAGGCGATAATGCTGAAGCTTTAATTCCGAGAGAAGAGATGATTCCGCGTGAAATGGTGCATAATAGCGCGCGCATGCGCGGCTATCTGAAAGAAATTCGTCAAGAGCAACGGGGTCCACAAATTATTGTGAGCCGTAGTGATGTTAGTTTCTTGATTGAACTGATGAAACTTGAAGTTCCTGAAATCAATCAAGAGATGATTGATATTATGGGAGCTGCTCGTGATCCCGGTTCACGCGCTAAAGTAGCCGTGCGTGCTAATCTGCCGAACATTGATCCGGTTGGAGCTTGCGTTGGAATGCGTGGTTCGCGTATTCAGACAGTCACCACTGAGTTAAATGGTGAACGGGTTGATATTGTGCTGTGGAATGATGACATCGCCACTTATGTGATGAATGCGATGGCTCCTGCAGAGGTCTTATCGATTGTAGTCGATGAAGATAAAAAAACCATGGATATTGGGGTTGATAAGGACAAGCTTTCCCAGGCCATTGGTAAAGGTGGGCAAAATGTACGTTTGGCTAGTGAGTTAACGGGCTGGACTTTAAATGTCATGAGTGTGGAAGAAGCTGAGGCGAAAACCGAGGCTGAGCAACAGGCGATTTTAGAGCTGTTCATTAATCGACTGGATGTGGATGAAGAAGTTGCGATCATTTTAGTCGAAGAAGGATTCTCGACCTTAGAAGAAGTTGCTTATGTCCCTCGTGAAGAGTTTTTAGAAATTGAAGCGTTTGATGAGGAAATCGTCAATGAGTTGCGGGAACGTGCACGTACTGCCTTGCTAACCGAAGCAATTGCTAAAGATACGCCGATCCCAGCGGATGATTTACTCACCATGAAAGGTATGGACAAAGAGTTGGCGTATAAGCTCGCAGAAAAAGGTGTCCGTACTATGGAAGATTTAGCCGAGCAATCGGTCGATGAATTATTAGAGATTGAGGGTATGGATGAAAGTCGTGCTGCTCAATTAATTATGACTGCGCGTGAGCCTTGGTTTAAGGACAGCGAGTCGGCCTAACTCAACAGGAGGACAATAAATGTCAGATATTCAGGTAAAAGCACTCGCCGCGATGGTGAAAGCTCCTGTTGATGTATTGATGCGACAGCTAAAGCGAGCAGGCATTGAGGTCAACAGCCCAGAAGACAAAATTACTGATGCGCAAAAGCTGATGCTGCTAGAGCGTATTAAAACTGAAGCAAGTAGTGGACGAACTGAGACGGTGGATAATCGTAACGCAGGTGCAGGTAAAATTACTTTAAAGCGCGCTACTCCTGGTACGGGGGGAAATGATCGCAAACCTCAAGGTGTTGAGGTGCGGCGTAAGAAAACTATTAGCTTACGGAATAGTGAGGCAGAGGCTCAAGCTGATCGTGCAGCAGAACAACGTGCTGAAGTTTTGGCTCGTCAGGCTGAGTCGGATCGTCGTACCCGTGAAGCTTTGATTGAAAAAGCTGAGCGTGAGCGCCGTGAGCTTGAGCTGCAACGTATTCGTCGCCAAAAAGAAGCTGCTACACAGGTACAAGCACCTACTGCAGCTGTTTCAGTGGAGGTGACTGAAGAATCGCAAGCAGAAATTGTCGAGCCAGTAGTTGTTGGTGTCGACTTAGCAACCGAAGTAATTGTTCCTGTGTCAATGCCAGCAGTAGAAATTGAACAGCCTATAGAAGCTGCTGTTTTACAGGAAACAAATGCTAAATTGACTGAGCAGGATGAATCGACTGAATTAGGTTCAGACAAAGATGCAACACCTATTTCAGGGATGGAGCAACGTCAAATTGTAGCTGATGCGGCTCGTCAAGAGGCTTCAGATGCCCTTAAACGTCGCCCATCGCGTGCTAAACCGAAGCAGTCGTTAGCGCCTAAACTCGTCATTGGTTTAGAAGATGAAGAGCCGGCTGAGCGTGCCGCTTCACCTTTAGTTGATACTGACGGTGATGATGAAACCAAGCGTGGTGATAAGAAAAAGGTTAAAACCCGTGGTCGTGAGAATGAGCGCGGGAATACACCGGTTATCCAGCATAAAGGTAACAAACGTAAGCCAGGTCGTGCTCCAGAGCGCGAGGTAAAACATGGCTTCGAGAAGCCGACTGCACCAGTGATTCGGGAAATCGAAATTCCATCCACTATTATTGTTTCCGATTTAGCGCAGAAATTGGCGATTCGTGCTACTGACATCATTAAATCGATGATGAAAATGGGCATGATGGTCACGATTAACCAGTCGATTGACCAAGAAACCGCGATTCTAGTTGCAGAAGAGTTAGGCCACAAGGCGACTCCAATGCAAGTGATGGATGATGAAGCGATTTTAGCGTCTGTGTTGGGTGATAACAGTGATGTTGAGTTAGAAGCACGTCCACCCGTTGTGACTATTATGGGGCACGTTGACCATGGTAAAACCTCTTTGCTGGACTATATCCGTAAAACACGGGTTGCTTCCGGTGAGGCGGGTGGTATTACTCAGCACATTGGTGCTTACCATGTGGATACCAGTCGTGGCACAGTTACCTTCTTAGATACCCCCGGTCATGCAGCCTTCACTAAGATGCGTGCCCGTGGGGCACAAGTGACTGATATTGTGGTTCTGATCGTAGCGGCGGATGATGGTGTTATGCCGCAAACCAAAGAAGCGATTCAGCACGCGAAAGAGGCGAATGTACCGATGGTAGTTGCGATCAATAAGATCGATAAACCACAAGCGGATGTGGATCGAGTCTTAAATGATTTATCGCAAGTCAATGTTCTCACTGAAGAGTGGGGCGGTGATGTTCCCGTGGTACGTGTGTCTGCAAAGACCGGTGTTGGGATTGACGAACTGCTGGAGACAATTTTATTGGTAGCTGAGGTTCAAGAACTCAAAGCTCCAGTGGATGTTCCTGCTAAAGGTACCGTGATTGAGGCGAGCATTGAGCGTGGTCGCGGGGCAGTAGCTACGGTCTTGATTCGTGAAGGCACATTGCGTAAAGGCGATATTCTGCTGTGCGGTACTCAATATGGTCGTGTCCGTGCGCTATTTGATGAAAGTGGACGCTCCGTTAAAGAGGCCGGCCCTTCAATTCCTGTGGCTGTGGTTGGTTTATCTTCTGCCCCTGAAGCAGGTGACGAAGCTTTTGTGGTGAGTGATGAACGTAAAGCGCGGGAAATTGCTGAGCTACGCCAAGAGAAATTACGTGATAGCCGCTTTGCTGCCCAAAACAGTGCCAAGCTGGATAATATGTTCAGCCAGATGCAAACCGGTACACGTGCGCAAATTAACCTCTTAGTTAAAGCCGATGTACAAGGTAGCGTCGAGGCAATTCGTAGTGAGTTGCTCAAGCTTTCAACCGATGAGGTTGAAGTGCGTATTATCTCTTCTGGTATTGGTGGCCTGAATGAGAGTGATATGGACTTAGCGGCTGCCTCTAAAGCGATTGTAGTGGCCTTTAACGTGCGTGCGGATGCGGGTGCACGGCGCTTAGCGCAAGATAATGATGTAGAAATTCGTTACTACAGCATTATTTATGACGTTATCAATGATGTACGTGCAGCGATGAGCGGTATGTTGTCGCCAGAAACTCGTGAAGTCTTCTTAGGCTTGGCTGAGGTTCGCAATGTCTTCCGGGCTTCTGGCTTTGGTCAGGTTGCAGGTTGCTTGGTGGTTGAAGGTGTGGTACGCCGTGGTAACCCTATCCGTGTGCTGCGTGACAATGTGGTTATCTATGAAGGTGAACTGGAATCTTTACGCCGCCATCGTGATGATGTGAAAGAAGTTCAGGTTGGTACTGAGTGCGGTATTGCGGTGAAAGACTACAATGATGTACGTGTAGGCGACCAAATTGAGGTCTTCGAGCATGTACAAGTGGCACGGAGTATTTAATGCCCTCACATTCACCTCGTCAGGGTTATTCACGTAGCGACCGTGTCTCTGAGCAATTGCAACGTGATTTAGCTCAGCTAGTGCGCGAGTTGAAAGACCCGCGCCTTGGCATGGTTACACTGCTAGATGTGGTCGTTTCTAAAGACTTAGCGCATGCGAAAGTTTGGTTTGATGTCTTAGATGTCGAACAGGCTAAACAAGCGGAGGAAGTTCTTAATCATGCGGCTGGCTTCCTACGACATGAATTGGGGCGTGGTTTGAAACTGCGGATCACTCCAGAGCTGAAATTCTTTTATGATGATACTCAGCGCCGTGGTAATGAACTTTCCGCCATTATTGATCAAGCGGTCGCTGCTGACCGCTTGAATCATCCCGATGATGAGCCTGAGCAGGCTAAGCCAGACTCAAGCTCTGAAAAGTAATTCGCTTGGCACGCCGTCAATTTCGCAAACTGGATGGAATTTTATTGCTAGATAAACCTTTAGGGATGTCTAGCAATAAAGCCTTGCAAGAAGCACGTTTCCTGTTTGCCGCTGAAAAAGCCGGGCACACTGGCAGTTTAGATCCGCTTGCTAGTGGTATGCTTCCGCTGTGTTTTGGTGAGGCGACTAAAGTTTCTGGCTTCCTCTTAGATGCAGATAAACGCTATCTCACTACAGCACGCTTCGGTTATACCAGTACTACCGGTGATGAGGAGGGGGAGAAGCAACTGATTCAAGCCTGTCCTAATATCACTTCTGAAAAGCTCGGAGCTGTCTTAGCTCAATTTCGTGGGGAAATTCAGCAAATTCCCCCCATGTATTCCGCTTTAAAAAAAGATGGCCAACCACTCTATAAATTAGCCCGCCAAGGTATTGAAGTCGAGCGTGCTGCCCGCACGGTAGTTATTCATGATTTAAAGCTTCTAGACTGCTCCAGCGATAGTGCCACTTTAGAAGTGCAATGCAGTAAGGGCACTTATATTCGCACTTTGGTGGAAGATATTGGAGCAGCTTTAGGGGTAGGGGCTTATGTGGCTAGCCTGCGGCGTACTGCAGTTTCCCCATTCAACAGCTTACCGATGTATAGTTTAGAGACATTAACAGCTTTTAAAAATCAACAAGAGCGTTTAGACGAGTTTCTCTTGCCTGTTGATCAAGCCCTCACGCATTTACCTAAGCTGGATTTAAGTGAAGCAGAGTCTCTGTTAATTCAACAAGGACAAAAGCTCGTGTTAGAGCAAAAGACTGAGTCGGGACTTTATCGTCTGTATAAAAAAAATAATGAGCAGGTGCAGTTCATAGGGATCGGTGAGGTAAGCAATAATGTACTGAGAGTTAAACGCTTATTAGCCTATTGAACAGTAAAGCCCAACAGGTCTAAGTAAGCGCTCACTGGGTTTTATCTCAAGCTTTTAGCACTTAAGCATTCCACGTGCCCTTGCAGTATGCAGCTTTTTGTAGCTTTCAAGTAAGCGTAAGTGTTTATCCAAGCCTTCAAGTTGGCTATTAGTTGGTGTTAGTCCATAAAAACGTACACGGCCTTCCACTGAGCCTACGACTGCATCCATCACCGTCTGACCAAACATCCGCGTGAAATTAGGCAGGAAATCCGTTAGATCTAATTCCTCATCCAACTCAATGGTTAATACCGCTTGCAAGGCACGATAAAACAAAACGCGCTCAAGGGTATTAGTATTGTATTGCAAGAACTGTTCAGTTCTTTCTAGGGCTTCTTCATGCTGACCCAAGGCCAAATAGATGAGGAGTTTTAACTCTAAAATTGTTAGTTGTCCCCATACGGTATTCTCATCAAACTCAATGCCAATCAAAGTAATAATATCGGTATAATCATCCAGTTGACTGTCCTCCAAACGCTCAACTAAATCATTTAATTCCTCATCAGATAAGCGATGTAAGTTCAGAATATCATGGCGGTAATCCAGTGCCTTATTGGTGTTGTCCCAGATTAAATCCTCAATCGGATAAATCTCCGAATAATCCGGCACAATAATCCGACACACTGGGACACCCAGATCTTCATGGACTGTCATATAGGCCTCTTTGCCCAGTGTTTCTAAAATCGCAAATAAGCGTTGTGCTTCTTGTTCGGTGGTGCCGGAAAAGTCCCACTCGCAAAACTCATAATCAGCCTTGTTACTGAAAAAACGCCAAGAAATAACCCCTGAAGAATCAATAAAATGTTCGACAAAATTGTTTGGCTCAGATACCGCTAAGCTATTAAAACTAGGGGGCTGAAAATCATTTAAGCCTTCAAAGCTGCGTCCTTGTAGTAGCTCGGTTAGGCTACGTTCTAAAGCAATTTCCAAACTTGGATGTGCGCCAAAGGATGCAAATACGCCACCATTGTGTGGATTCATTAAAGTCACACAAGCGACAGGAAATTGCCCACCTAAAGAAGCATCTTTGATCAGTACAGGGAAACCTTGTGCTTCCAGTGCTTTAATGCCCTCGATGAGTTTGGGATATTTATTCAGAACTTCAAGCGGCACATCCGGTAGGACTAATTCATGTTCAATAATTTCTTTTTTAACCGCGCGCTCAAAAATTTCTGATAAACACTGCACCTGTGCTTCAGGGAGGGTATTACCGGCGCTCATGCCATTACTCAGATATAAGTTTTCCAATAAGTTAGAGGGAAAATAGACGATTTCACCATCTGAGTGCCGTACCAAGGGCAAAGCGCAAATACCCCGAGCTTTATTGCCTGAGTTGGTATCTATTAAATGTGCGGCGCGCAACTCCCCATCAGGGTTGTAAATTTCAAGGCAGTAATCATCCAATAATCCCTTGGGTAAGCGCCCATTCAAGCCTGGTTTAAACCAACGCTCATTGGGGTAATGCACAAAAGCGCTATTCGCGATGGCCTCACCGAAATACTGATCATTGTAGAAAAAGTTACAGCTTAAACGCTCAATAAACTCGCCTAAAGCTGAGCAGAGCGCACTTTCCTTACTTGCACCTTTACCATTAGTAAAGCACATAGGGGAGGCCGCATCACGAATATGTAAAGACCAGACATGCGGAACGAGATTGCGCCACGAAGCAATCTCGATTTTCATACCTAAATTCGCCAAAATTTTTGTCATAGTGGCGATAGTCTGTTCTAAAGGTAAATCCTTGCCAGCGATAAAAGTACGCGTTTCACTATCTGGATTCAGGGTCAATAAGGCTTGCGCATCCTTGTCCAAGTTAGCGACGGTTTCAATTTGAAACTCAGGCTCAGCTTGTACTACTTTTTTAACGGTGCAACGCTCAATTGAACGCACAATCCCTTCCCGATCTTTCTTCGAAAAATTTTCTGGTAACTCAACTTGAATCTTGAAAATCTGCTGATAACGGTTTTCAGGATCAACAATATTATTTTGCGATAGGCGAATCTGCTCAGTAGGTAGATTACGTGCTAAGCAGTAGACACGTACAAAATAACCTGCACAGAGTGCTGAGGAAGCTAGGAAATAATCAAACGGACTTGGGGCAGAGCCATCGCCTTTATAACGAATGGGTTGATCAGTGATAACAGTAAAATCGTCAAACTTGGCTTCCAGCCGCAAATTTTCCAGAAAATTAACTTTGATTTCCATGTACAGGATTCCGAAATAAAGGTAAGCCAAATCGTGGCAATGGCTGGGTATTATCCAGATTTTGAAGGGCGGCGTCTTGTAACTAGCTAGCTTTGAATGAATTAGTGCTCTCAGTTGGTCAGCTTAACCTAGCCTGCTAACCCTTTAGCATTCATCAATAAAAGTAGTGTATGCATAATGAAGTTTATCAGGCTAAAGGGGAGGGCAACTAGATGAGTAAGACACAGCAATACAAGTGGTGGCAAGTTGGAGCATTCTGGTTTACTTGGTCAGCTTTGCTCCTGACGGCGTATGGAGCTGCTTTAGTAACTTATTTTATAGGTTCCATGCTAACTGATTACTACGAACCCCTAGATATTGCCTTAGTTGTTATCTTTGCGCTGACTTTATTTCTGATTATGACACTAATTGTGTATACCGGCTGGCATTATTGGCAGCGCACACAGACTTATGCTTATTTAATGTCGCTAATGTTAATGGCTTTAGTGGTGATCCCACTACTGGCTAGTAGTGGGGCTGCTTATGTACTGACACAAGTACCAGGTTTCAGCTTGACATTCTAAGCTGCCACTTAGGTTTAGCGATGCCAGTAATGCATACTGATCGGGTCGAGAATCGTAGGCGTTTTTTCAAATTTCGGATTGGGTTCGGGATAGTCTAGGGTGTAATGTAAACCACGACTTTCCTTGCGGCTTAAGGCCGAACGAATAATTAACCACGCGACCATCGCTAAATTACGTAATTCGATCAAATCACTGGTGACACGGAAATGGGCGTAATATTCGTTGATTTCGCTAAGTAAGAGTTCAATCCGGTGCTGGGCGCGTTGTAAGCGTTTGGTAGTTCTGACAATGCCTACATAGTCCCACATAAAGCGCCGAATTTCATCCCAGTTATGGGTGACAACCACTAGTTCATCAGAATCAGTCACTCGACTCTCATCCCACGCAGGTAGCTCGGGAAGAATCAACTCTTCATCTAAGCGCTGCGCAATATCCGTACTAGCAGCTTGACCAAACACGATACACTCTAATAAAGAGTTGCTCGCCATGCGATTAGCTCCATGTAACCCCGTATAAGCTGCTTCACCAATACAATACAGCCCATCAATATCCGTTTTACCTTGGAGATTAGTGAGGACACCGCCACAAGTATAATGTGCAGCAGGTACCACCGGAATTGGCTGCTTGGTCATGTCATAGCCAAATTCTAAACAAGTGGCATAGACATTCGGGAAATGGCTTTTAATGAACTCAGCGGGTTTATGGCTAATATCCAGATAAACACAGGCAATCCCTAAGCGCTTCATTTCATGGTCAATTGCACGCGCCACAATATCCCGCGGGGCTAGTTCAGCGCGGGGATCAAATTTGGGCATAAAGCGCGTGCCATCGGGCAGGAGTAGATGACCACCTTCACCACGCACCGCTTCCGTAATCAGATGGGATTTTGCATGTGGATGATACAAACAAGTGGGATGGAACTGCATGAATTCCATATTGGCAATCCGACAGCCTGCCCGCCAAGCCATAGCAATACCATCACCGCTCGCGCCATCTGGATTACTAGTGTATAAATAAACTTTACTAGCTCCACCGGTCGCAATCACTGTAAAGCGAGCACGCATAGGCTCAATGCTTTGATCTTGGCGGTTGTGCACATAAGCACCTACGACACGATTGCCAGCCATACCTAGTTTGCGCGTAGTAATTAAATCAATGGCGATGTGCTGCTCGAAAGTTTGAATATTTTCACACTGGCGTAAGCGTTCAACTAAGGTAGTTTCTAAGGCATAACCACTAGCATCAGCAGCATGCGCAATTCGGCGATGACTATGCCCGCCTTCACGGGTTAAATGTAAAGGTGAGTTCTGATCGTGATCATCTTCACGAGTAAAGGGCACGCCTTCATCCAGTAACCAATTAATCGATTGAGCACCGTGTTCAACAGTAAAGCGCACCGTGTCTTCGTTGCACAAGCCAGCCCCTGCATTTAAGGTATCTGCCATATGTGATTCGGTGCTGTCGCGCACATCTAAAACAGCTGAAATCCCACCTTGTGCGTAATACGTGCTACCTTCTGTAATAGCATTCTTACTGAGTACAGCAATTTTACAGGTTTTGGGTAGATTAAGAGCCAGAGTTAAGCCGGCGGCTCCACTGCCGATTATCAACACATCATACATAGTGTGCGTTTATCCTTGATACCCTGAATTAGCGGTTGAAAATATTCTATTCTTAGCTCACACACTGTAGCATATAACGCTTTCGGAAATGACCGAAACACACTAACCGTAAGGAGTAATGCCCGCATGGGCACGAGTTTAACTGATCTTGAGCTAGTTCAACGTGTTCAAGCCGGGGATAAAAAATCGTTTGATGTTTTAGTATTAAAATATCAGCATAAAGTAATTAATCTAGTCATGCGCTATATGCACGACCCCGATACGGCGCAAGATGTCGCTCAAGAAGCCTTTATTAAAGCCTATCGTGGCTTAAAAAATTTCCGTGGTGAGTCCGCTTTTTATACATGGTTGTATCGAATTGCGATTAATACCGCTAAGAATCATCTCGTCTCACAAGGTCGGCGTGCACCCACGAATGATATTGATGCAGATGAAGCGGAACAATTTGAGGGTGAGTCTGCTCTAAAGGAGTACGGCACACCAGAAAATGAAATGCTGCGCGATGAAATCCAATCCATCGTCAGTAATGCCATCGATGCATTACCGGATGATTTGCGCACTGCGATTGTGCTACGCGAGCTAGAAGGGATGAGCTACGAAGAAATAGCAGAGGCAATGGATTGCCCCATTGGTACTGTGCGTTCGCGGATTTTCCGTGCGCGTGAGTCAATTGACAAGGTTTTGCAACCCTTATTGCGTTAGGCAGTCTAAGGCATGTAGAACTCAGGTAAAAGATTATGAATGCTAGTAAAGAAGAATATCTATCAGCAGTCTTAGATGATGCAGCTGATAGAGTTGAGCGTGATTCAATTTTGAGTACGCTTAGGGAAGATGCAGAGTTGGGGAATACTTTAAGTCGATATGCGCTGATTGGCGAAGTCATGCGCTCACGCACTAAACCTATAGTGGCAAAAACTGATTTCTTAGCAGGAATCCACGCAGGCTTAGATGACGAACCTGTATACGATGAAAAGGTCATTGACTTAGCTAGTCGAGCGCCTAAACGCGACACCCAAAATCCAACTGCCTTAGCTCCTCGCCAGCGTAACCAAGCCAAAAAAACCACTTCTATAAAGTATGGTTTAGCCACAGCGGCAGCAGTAGTTGCTGTGGTAGGTGCAACGATGCTATTGAATCAGCCTCCTAAGCAAGCTGAAGTTGTGGCGAGTGCCCCGATTCAACCAGCGGCTTTAGTGCAATTAGCGCAGGCTAAACCGATTCGTTCAGCGAATCAATTAGATCCTCAGAGCCGAGATGTGCTCAGGCAGTATGTAGCACAGCATGTCAAATATGCTTCAACTACGGCAATTGTTCCTTCGGTCAGGGCTGTCTCTTATTCGAATGATTACTAAATATAAGCTTAAGTTAATGGTTGCCTCACTCGGATTGCCATTTTTTTTGGCTCAGCCGAGTGTGGCTGCTGATGCTTTAGAGTTGTTGGATCGCATGCAATCAGCCGTTTATGATTTGGACTACACTGGGCAACTGGTGTATTCCAAAGGTGATGAATTATCGACCTATCGAATTACTCATCAAGCCGGTCAAGAACAAGAAAGTGTAGTGCGACTCAATCAAGGGGATGGTGAAAATGGGAGCCAAATTGAGAGCTTTTCTCTTTCCAAGTTTAATCCACATGCTTCTGACACTAATACCTATGCGTTTGATTTAGGTGGAGCAGCACGTGTAGCTGAACATGATTGTCAAATCGTGGTTGTACGCCCTAAAGATAAAATGCGTTATTTGCAGCGTTACTGTATCGATCCTAAAACAGGTATGTTGTTAAAGTATTCACTCATGGATCGTGAACAACAAGTGCTTGAGCAATTAATGTTTACCCAGCTTTCCATTGATATTAAAGCGGCCATGCCAACGAGCGATGCCTTAGCGATAAGCAGTACTGAAGTAGCCCCTATGCCGGTTGCAGCCGCTGCTATGGATAGAGCGAGACTTGTGAAACCGAACGAACCTGCTAGTACAGCTGAAAAACCGATTTCTACCGATGCCAATAATTTAGGTAACTGGCGCTTTGAGAGCCTGCCTGCTGGCTTCAAAGTGGTGAAAGTCATTCCTCAAACCGACAATAACAACGTTCGTCAGATTGTGCTGTCTGATGGTATGGCTGCCGTGTCAGTATTCATTGCACCGGCTGCTGCAGCTAAAGATATTGATCAGTTATCTTATGCCAATGGCGCAACTCATATTATGGGTTTGGAGCTAGCGGGGCATTTAATTACTTTTGTCGGTGAAGTGCCTGAACCAACCTTACAAGCAATTCAGAAAGGCTTAAGGTATGTTGCCCGATAATACGCCGGAAAGGTCAAAAAATGATCTATTAAATATAAACAATAATCAGCAAAGGCTAGACGGTATGATAGAGCAAACTGCACGGGTCGTGAGCACACAGCATGGACATGCTTGGGTTCTGCCTTCAAATTCAACTAATTGTAAAGCTTGCTCAGTAAAATCAGGTAGCGGCTGTGCTAGTGCATTTAATTTTTTTAATTCATCTAAAGCAAAATGTGAGCCTATTTACGTACAAAATCCCCTGCATGCTAAACCAGGTGAGGAAGTAGTGATCGGTACGCCAGGAAATACCTTAGTGCTCTATTCAGTGTTGGCTTATTTGTTGCCCTTAGCAAGTATGTTGGTGTTTGCTATTTTAGGCTCGCAAGTTTTTCAAGTACTGAGCTTTCCCCAAGAAGCAGGGGCTACTTTAGGTGGAGTTGCAGGTTTATTGAGTGGCTTTAAACTAGCCAATTGGCTGGCCGTTCGTATAAATCAGACACATGAAGGTATGCATTCGGTGATTTTACGCCACAAAGAGCAATTTATTTATTCCGCTAGTAGCATTTCTCACGTTTAAGTATGAGGCAGTTTTTTTGGCTGCCTTAGAACCTTTTCTGCTATTTTCCCCTAAACATGAAATAGACTGCGCCGACTAAGCATAAGCCTGCCCATAAGTAATCAAGCTTAAGGGGTTCGCGCATATAAAAATAGGCGAAGGGGACAAACAGCGAGAGAGTGATGACTTCTTGAATGACTTTAAGCTGCCCTAAAGTCAATATCGTATAGCCGATCCGGTTTGCGGGAACCTGTAGTAAATATTCAAACAACGCAATTCCCCAACTAATTAAAGCGGCAATAATCCAAGGCTTATTATTCAGTTCTTTGAGGTGTGCATACCAAGCGAAAGTCATAAATACATTGCTACACAGCAATAAACCAATCGAGACTACTACTGGATTCATAAAACGCGCCCTTGATTAAAAGCGCGTTACTATAAAAGCAAAGATTTAGACAAACAAGTTCGGGCAATTAAAGCCTAGAGAGCGCAACTACGCTTACCCACACATGGTAAATTGCCCCGATGTGCCCCTACTACATTCGCTAAGCTTTTCAGACGTCGTTCACCATAAGTATCACCTTGAGCCCGACGCTCTGCCGCTAAGCGATTTAAGCGAGTAATCTTGGCACCTAATTCTTGAGCAATAGCGGCACAAGGTTTATAACGCGCTGCGTTCACGCTAGGGGCTGTCACTAAGCCTGCCAGTAGCAAGCTTGAACAGCTCATCGCTAAAGTTTTTTTATAATTACGCATAATTTTGAACTCCATGTTCTTGAGTTTATTCTAAGTGATTCAATCCAGATCACTCTTTAGAGTTTAATCAGCCACAGACTGTTGTGTTTGAGCAACTGATAAAAGGTCGAGTTTTTACTTTAAACTTACCAATGCATTATTTTTCTGAGAAGACTCGGGTAGAATGCGCTCTTAATTATTCATTTAATGCTTGCCCATTTATCAATTAACTTTATCTTTAATAAGCCATTATGACCCAAGTTTTCCCTATTATTCTCGCGGCTGGTCAAGGTACGCGGATGCGTTCTGATTTACCTAAAGTGCTTCATGCAGTAGCGGGTAAACCCATGCTGCAACATGTCATCGATACATGCAGAAAATTAACTAATGACCGTTTAGCAGTCGTTTATGGGCATGGAGGCGAACAGGTTAAACAATCGATTCAAGAGGATGGTATTGTTTGGGTATTGCAGGCTGAACAAAAAGGTACAGGGCATGCAGTCGCCCAAGCGATTGAATTAGCACCAGATGATGCACCCGTCTTAATTGCTTATGCGGATACACCATTAATTCGCCCTGAAACCTTGCAGCAGTTAGTGAACACTTTAGATAAAGCCGCTTTAGCCGTGTTGACTACTAAGCCTGTTAATCCCACAGGGTATGGGCGTATTGTGCGTAATGAACACGGTGCTGTCTTAAAAATTGTTGAAGAAAAAGATGCTAATGAGTCAACTCGTGCTATCCAAGAAATCAATACCGGTTTTATGGTAGCGAAAGGCGTGGATTTTAAGCGCTGGCTCAAGCGGCTGACACCGAATAATGCGCAGGGCGAATATTATTTAACCGATTGTATTAGTATGGCCGTAGCTGAACAGCGTGAAGTTAAAGCAGTAATTTGTGCTGATCCCTTGGAAGCAGAAGGTATTAACAATCGTGTGCAACTAGCGCGTTTAGAGCGAGTTGCTCAGCAACGTCAAGTTGAAGCTTTAATGCTTGCAGGTGTAACGGTGGCTGATCCGGCACGTTTAGATATTCGCGGTCAGCTTAAAGCTGGAAAAGATTGCTTTATCGATATTAATGTACTGTTCCTTGGTGAAGTAACGCTAGGCGAGCGGGTCATTATTGAGCCGAATTGCGTGATCCAAGACGCTAAAATCGGTGATGGAGTGCATATTAAAGCGAATACTTGTATAGAGTCTGCAGTAGTTGCTGCCGATTGTGATATAGGACCATTTGCACGCTTACGACCTGGTACAGTGCTTGCAGAGCAAGCTAAGATTGGCAATTTCGTCGAAACCAAAAAAACCAATATTGGTAAAGGCAGTAAGGTGAGCCATCTCAGCTATATCGGTGATACCGAGATGGGCGAAGAGGTGAATATTGGCGCGGGTACTATCACTTGTAATTATGACGGGGTGAATAAGTTCAAAACAACCATTGGGGATCGAGTGTTTGTCGGCTCATGTACCCAATTAGTTGCACCCGTGACGATTGAAGATGATGCGACCATTGGTGCAGGGTCGACCATTACCAAAACTGCACCTGCCGGGCAACTGACCTTGGCAAGAGCAAAGCAAATGACGGTTAAAGGCTGGCAGCGCCCAGTCAAGGAGCAAAAGTAATGTGTGGTATTGTTGGTGCAGTTGCACAGCGTCCTGTTACAGGCATTCTCTTGGAAGGTTTGCGGCGCTTAGAATACCGCGGTTATGACTCAGCGGGAGTTGCTTTAATCACCACAGGCAACAAGCTAAAACGAGTACGTTCCTTAGGTAAAGTCGCCGCTTTAACCACTAAATTAGACTCAGAGCCTGTTGAGGGTAAAACTGGCATTGCCCACACCCGCTGGGCGACTCATGGTAAACCTGCTGAACACAATGCACATCCACATTTTAGTGGGGAAAGTTTAGCGGTAGTCCATAATGGAATCATTGAAAACTATTTAGAATTACGTGAGCGTTTGGGTGCTTTAGGCTATGTATTTAGCACTGAAACGGATACTGAAGTCGCTGCTCATTTGGTCGATTATCATACCAAACGTCATGAAAGCTTGCTGCAAGGTATGCTAAAGGCGCGGAAAGAGTTTACAGGTGCTTATGCTTTAGCGGCACTGAGTCCAACAGAGCCGAATACTTTAGTGGTTGCTCGCCAAGGTAGTCCATTAATTATTGGTGTAGGCATTGGTGAACATTTTATTGGCTCGGATATTCAAGCCATGTTGCCAGTGACGAATCGTTTTATTTATTTAGAAAATGGTGATGTTGCCCGTATCAATCAATATAAAATTGAGATTTTTGATGCAGAAGGCCAAGCCGTTGAACGCCCAATCCGCGAATCAAAAGTCGGTGATAGTTCAACTGAATTAGGTGAGTATCGTCATTATATGCTCAAAGAAATTTTTGAGCAGCCACGAGCGATCACTGCCACCTTAGAAGGGCGTTTAGCGCAACACCAAATTTTATCTTGTTTAAGTGGCGATAAACCGCTGGAAGTGCTCGCTAAAGTCGAGGAAATCCAGATTGTGGCTTGTGGTACTAGCTATCATGCGGGTTTGATTGCGCGCCATTGGTTTGAAACCTATACCGATCTACCTTGCCATGTCGAGGTCGCTAGCGAGTATCGGTATCGTCGCCAGCCGAAGCGCGCTAATTTACTATTAATCACTATTTCACAGTCCGGTGAAACAGCTGATACTTTAGCCGCTTTAGAAAAAATGAAGCAAGCGCAGGCTTGTTTAGCATCGCTGACTATTTGTAACGTGCTAGAAAGCTCCCTAACGCGCGAATCAGATATGTCTTTGATGACTTTAGCCGGTCCAGAGATTGGCGTAGCCTCTACTAAAGCCTTCACGACACAATTAGTCGCTTTACAAATGCTCCTAGGTTTAGTTATTCAGGCTAAACAAGGCGAAACAGCAGTGAGTCGGCAGTTGGTTGCTGATTTAGCTTTGCTACCTCAATTAGTGCAACAAGCGCTCGATTTAAATCCGAAAATTGAAGCTTTAGCCGAGCGTTTTATTGAAAAGCATCACGCTTTATTTTTAGGGCGTGGTGAGCAATATCCGGTGGCTTTAGAAGGTGCATTAAAGCTGAAGGAGATTTCCTATATTCATGCGGAGGCTTATCCAGCAGGTGAACTAAAACATGGTCCATTAGCCTTAGTGGATAGTGAAATGCCTGTGATTGCGGTTGCACCCAATACTTCGCTTCTAGAAAAGCTCATGTCTAATTTAGAGGTAGTGCGTGCACGGGGTGGTGAGTTGTATGTCTTTGCTTGTAAGAGTGCGAATTTAGTACCCCATGAGCAAATGCATGTCATTGAGTTGCCTGAAGTTCCTGAATTGCTAGCGCCGATTGTTTACACGATACCTTTACAATTACTGGCTTATCATGTGGCAGTTCTTAAAGGTACTGATGTGGATAAGCCGCGTAATTTGGCAAAGTCGGTGACAGTGGAGTAGCCCTATCTCTTCTAGGTTATGAACCGTTTTTGTGCATTGCATTATGAGGCTACCTTTTAGCAATGACTAGCTAAACCTAGCTAGTCATCACTAGCGTGGAGTGCTAAGAGGAAAACCTTAGATGAATGAATGATTGGCTGGCAGCTTTAGCCTTTGCACCGCAGTTGGATCAGGGTATTTTCCTCGGGGTGGTTTTGTCTTTAGGTTTATTCCTTTACTGCACGATGAGTCCTCGTTTTGTTGAGGTATCACGGCATGCCGATGTTTCAATGCGTGACGCCGAACGTCATCAGCTAAAAACGAGCAATACTGTTGCGATCTATCGTTTTGATGGTGATCTTTATTTCGCCAATACGGGCTATTTAGAAGGTAAATTGCTGAATGCTATTGCGCACAAGCCCAATTTAACCGTTATGGTCTTGGATGGTGAAAACCGCTTCTTCCGTGAATGCACTCAAGCAATTAAAGATGCGAAACGACAATGGGGCGATGCCATTGATATTGAGCCGTTACTGAACTATATGCCCGCAGAAGCCAGTGTGATTAAGCCAATACAAGCAGTCAGTGGTGCAGAGACAGAACCTAACACTAAACCTTTGATTGCTTGAAGTTAGGTGTTAGTTGTCCAAGTGCCAGACTTACCACCAGATTTGTGTACGAGGCGGATCTCAGTCATACACATACCACGGTCAACTGCTTTGCACATATCATAAATAGTAAGAAGCGTGACTTGTACGGCAGTGAGCGCTTCCATTTCCACACCGGTTTGTCCCTTAGTTTCCACAGTAACTCGGCAAAAAACAGCAGGCTCTTGCTCGGCAGCGGCTAGCTCTAATTGCACATCCACATGTGTTAGCGCTAAAGGGTGGCAGAGTGGGATTAAATCGGCGGTGCGTTTACTGGCCATGATGCCTGCGATACGTGCGATCCCTAGTACATCGCCTTTTTGGTGATTGCCTTGTTGGATAAGTGCTAGCGTGTCAGCTTGCATCGTGATTTTGCCACTAGCAATAGCTCGACGAATGGTAATAGCTTTTTCACCCACATTGACCATGTGAGCTTCACCTTGAGGATTAAAGTGGGTTAGTGACATAACATCTGCCAATGAAATTAGCCCCTTTGTATTAAGGGGCTAGGCTGTAGGGATTACAGAGGCTTGCTTTCAGCAGCTGGTGTATTACTAGCTGCTGGAGTGGCTGGTTTAGCTTTATTTAAGACTAAATCCATGCCTTTAAGGATATTTAAAGCCTCGAACAATTGGGAATCTTCAGCAGCTAGGGATTTATCCTTTGCTTCACCTTTTTTCACAATCGCTGCTGCTGAATCATTTTCAGTCGGTACTGCTGCAGGCGCTGTCGAGCTAGTATCAGGGGCTGATTCATCGGGCTTAACAGGATTGCTTGCTTCTTCAGGTTTTTTGTTTGGATTACTTAAGTGCTTATTGAAATCGGCCTCTGATAAAGGCGCAATATCCTCATCAGCAGCTTGATTGTCTGCACTTACTTTCAGGGGTTTCACTTCAATATCAGGTTTAATGCCCTCAGCTTGAATAGAACGCCCTGAGGGTGTGAAGTAACGGGCAGTTGTTAATTTTAAAGCAGTTTTTTCATCTAAAGGTAAAACAGTTTGCACTGAACCTTTACCAAAAGTTTTTTGGCCAACAATAATGGCACGTTTATGATCTTGTAGGGCACCTGAAACGATTTCAGAGGCTGAAGCAGAGCCTTGATTAACTAAAACTACAATGGGGGCACCGTCTAACTCATCGCCCGCATTAGCATTGTATTCCATCTTAGCATCTTCAACACGGCCTTCAGTATACACAATCTTGCCATCATTGAGGAACGCATCAGAGACACCAACAGCAGCGTTGAGTACACCACCAGGGTTATTCCGCAAGTCTAAAATAATCCCACGCAGGTTCTGCTTGTTATCAGCTTTGAGTTTATTTAAAGCTTCAATCAAAGCGTCAGTGGTTTTTGCTTGGAAGCTAGAGATACGCACATAGCCATAACCCGGCTCCAACATCCGACTTTTCACGCTCTGAACTTTAATCACATCGCGCGTCAAAGTGACTTTAAAAGGCTTGTCTTTGCCTTCGCGTACAATTAAAAGATCGATCTTAGTGCCAGGCTGACCGCGCATCATTTTGACTGCATCGTTGAGTGTCATGCCTTTTACAGGTGCTTCATCTAAACGAATAATCAAATCGCCAGTCATTAAGCCGGCTTTCTGCGCGGGGGTATCATCGATGGGAGAAATGACTTTAACGAAGCCATCTTCCATACCGACTTCAATGCCTAAGCCACCGAATTCACCACTAGTACCGACTTGCAGTTCTTTAAAAGACTCTTCATCAAGATAGTCAGAATGTGGGTCTAAACCTGTCAACATGCCACGAATAGCATTGTTGATCATTTCTTTACTATCAGGCGTTTCTACATAGTCTTGTTTAATCCGTGCATAGACTTCGGTGAATTTTTGTAATTGTTCAAGAGGTAGCTCGGTTTCATCCGGGGTTTGTTTAAACGCAAAGACATTAAGGCTTAGGCTCGCAGTAACGCCGACTATAGCGCCTGCGAGCACACCGACTGCAAGGCGATGATTGGGATGCATGCTAGTTCTTCTCCAGGCTTTTCGAAGCCGTCTTCTTTAAATATATATTGTGCATTAGCCCCGGAATCGAGGAATTTAACCCTTATCGAGAGGCACTGGTTTCAGGTAAGTGCAGGCTCATAGTCTAGCGTATTAGCGTAACCATTGCGCAGGATTTTGTAATGAACGGCCCTTCCTAACTTCGAAATAGAGGGCGTCTTGCTCTTGGCCACCAGAGCTACCCACTGCGGCTATCACCTCACCTGCCTTTACCAGATCGCCAACTTGTTTATAGTTAGCACGGTTATAGGCATACAATGTCATATAGTTGCGATCATGTTCAATAATTGTTAAAAAACCGTAACCATCCATTTGTCCAACATACGCAATTTTACCTGGTGCGACCGCTCGAACTTTAGCACCACCTTGGGCTGAGATTACCATGCCCTGCCAATTTTGCTTTTCATTCCGTTGACTACCATACGCATGTAAAACCTGACCTGACACAGGTGCTGGTAGACGACCTTTTAAATTAGAAAAAGGCTTATTTGAGGTGAACTCACTCGTCAATGCCTGAGTGGGTGGTTTTTCAACTTTTTGTACAACTTCAGTATTTTCTGATTCAGCCGGTTTGGTAGGCGTTGGTTCAACTTGCGGTTCTGGTTCAGCTTTCTCTTGGGTAGGCGGAGTTTCTACTTCTGAGCGTGCAGCTAACTCATCAAATTTATTTTGTAATTTAGCTTCTTGTACACGCAAGCGCTCGACTTGATCCTGTTTAATGCGAATTTCATTATTTAAACGCTGTAGAACGGTTTCGCGTGAGGCAATAGTACCTTGTAAGGATTTTTTTTGCCCATTTAGCGTATCTTCTAAACTGGTGAGTTGCAGACGATCCTTTTCCATTTGATTGGTTAGGTCTTGGACTTTCGCAATAGAGGTATTCAGTGCTGAGATTTTGGTACTGCGATGCGCATTCAAATACTCGAAATAGCGCAAAGTTCGGCTAATATCTGAAGGATTATCTTGGCGCAGCAATAAACGCAGGTAGGATTGATCACCAGCCGTATACATAGCCACCAGTTGCTGGGCTAGAGCAGCACGTTGTGTTTCGACTTCGCCATCCAATTTTTCTTTTTGTTTATTTGCTGTTTGTAAACGATTTAGTAGTGCTTCGATTTTTTGTTCATTGCTATACACCGTTTTATCAATATCACTGATCTTTTTTTCCATTTGGTTGACTTCGTCATTTAAATTCTCAGATTGTTGTTGTTGACGATCAATTTGGGTTTTTAAACGATCAATCTCTTGGGTGACCGCTGAGTTTTCAATAGTTTCTCCCCAAGCTATACTGCTCAAAAGTAGGCAAACTAACCCGGTTAACAGTGGTTTGCTCATGGTAGGGGTGAGAAGTAACAGCTGGGCTTGAGGTTTCATGGTGTGAGTATATTAGTCATCGTGACACTAAATTTGTGCAAATCGATCATAAGTAGCTCTTTTCTGCTTGTCCAGCCTTGAATCGACTAGTGCTTTTGAGTATATGATTGTATTTGTGTATGCTAATATACAAAACATTAGAGCAAGTTATTGCTTGCGATTCAGTTAAGTGTTCAGGTGCTAGCGCCGCAGATTAATGGGTCAGTATATGCAAATAGAACTAAGGGACAGCGCAAATTTGGAAGCCAGTTGTGATATTACTAGCCCGATGTTGGCACGTGATGAAGATATTGATCGTGCATCACGCTCGTTGAAGGCGATTTCTCATCCTCTACGCTTAAAAATTCTTTGTGTGCTTGGTAATCAAGAAGTCAATGTGCAAGACATTGTTGATAGTGTGGGTACTTCGCAAAGTAATATCTCTCAGCATTTAGCTATTTTGCGTGATAAAGGGATTCTAACTTCACGGAAAGATGCGAATCGTGTCTACTACAAAGTTGGTGATTATCGGACTTTGCGCTTGATTAGCATGATGCAAGAAGTGTTCTGCCCCTCACACTAAACACGTTGGGCAACAATAGCTAACTGCGCAAAGCACTTTACGCTCTGCGCACATCTGTATATCTTAAGCTCCACTTTCTGGAGGACTTCAATTGAACGAATATATGGCATTTGTCCAGAACCATTCTCTATTGGTGATGGGTTTTATTGGTGTGCTTGGCTTGATTATTTGGACGGAATTTAATCGTTTTACCCGTAAATATCAGCAAGCGGATGTTAACCAAGCAGTCAAATTGATGAATAATGATGAGTCGCTGGTGCTAGATGTGCGCGAAGATAATGAGGTGCGCGAAGGTAAGATCCAAGGCGCGAAACACATTCCGTTTGGGCAGTTAGATAAACGTATAGCTGAGATTGAAAAAAACAAAGATAAACCCATCTTAGTCTACTGTCGCTCAGGGCAGCGTTCAGCGCATGCTTGTGCAACTTTGACTAAACATGGCTTTGCCCAAGTTACTAACTTATCTGGTGGGTTTATGGCTTGGCAATCTGCGAATTTACCAGTCGTGAAAAAGTAAGTGTTATGCCAACTATCAAACTCTATGGCACGCGGTTTTGTCCTTATTGTGTAAGGGCGCGCTTGTTATTGAAACAAAAACAAGTTGAGTTTGAAGACCTACCAGTAGGCGGGGCAGGTATTTCTTGGGCTGAATTAGAAGCAATGACTAAGCGTGATACAGTTCCACAAATTTATATTGGGGATCTGCATGTAGGGGGCTATGACGATTTAGCAGCTTTAAATCGCTCTGGCGAGTTAGACAAATTATTAGGGTTGGTGTGATATGCATATTGTTTGCCCTCATTGCCATAAGACAAATCGAGTTCCAGAGGACAAGCTAGCCGGTGATCCCCATTGTGGGGCTTGCGGTAAGGCTTTATTTACAGGACATCCAACAGAATTTAAGTTTGCGGGTTTACAACGGCATATTCAGAAAAGTGAGCTACCTATTCTTGTGGACTTTTGGGCACCTTGGTGTGGGCCTTGTCGAATGATGGCACCCGCCTTTGCTGAGGCTGCGGCTCGTTTGGAACCTAAAATTCGTTTGGCTAAAGTGAATACTGAGGATGACCAGCAAGCTGGTATGATCTATGGCATTCGCAGTATTCCAACCATGATATTATTCAATGGTGGTCAAGAAGTAGCCCGCGTTTCTGGTGCTATGAATGCGCAACAAATTCAAAACTGGGTTCAGCAAAATCTGGCCTAAGCTTTAGTAAGATCAACAAAAACTAATTTACCGTATTTTCAAGGAGTCAAAGTCCGTCATGGCTGAGCAAGAGAACCAACAAGAACCCCAGTTCATCATCCAACGCATTTATGTGAAAGATGTTTCATTTGAGGCACCTAATTCTCCTCAAGTTTTCACTGAAGAGTGGAATCCGGATACGAATCTGGATTTAAATACTAATGTGAATGTATTAGCCAATAGCAACTATGAAGTAGAACTATCCCTGACCATTACTGTAAGCAGCAATAGCAAAACCGCTTTCTTAGTTGAAGTGAAACAAGCTGGTGTATTCTTTATTAGTGGTTATGGTCAAGACCAACTCAATCATCTTTTAGCTGCTTATTGCCCGAATACCTTATTCCCCTATGCGCGTGAAGTGATTGCAGGGATGGTATCGAAAGGTAGCTTCCCAGAAATGCATCTGTCACCCATCAATTTTGATGCTCTCTACGCTAAGCGTTTACAAGAGCAGGCTGCTACACAAATGTCCACTCCAGCCGCTGTTCCTGAAACTGTAGCAGTCTAGTGAACTCGGTGCAGTCGATTGCTGTTTATGGCGCAGGCTCTTGGGGTACTGCGCTCGCTTTACAATTAGCGCGCAATGGTAGCGAAGTTTGGCTCTGGGATATTGATGCGGATCATATCCGCCAAATTGAGCAAGAGCGGGTGAATACCCGTTATTTGCCACAGATTCCTTTTCCTGCCAATCTTCATGCGCATCCTGATTTAGCGCAGATGGCACAGCATGCTCATTGGCATCTAGTGGTAGTACCCAGTCATGGTTTTCGCAGCTTACTAACACAGCTGAAAGATTTGATTCCCAGCAGTGACAGCATTTGCTGGGCAACCAAAGGCTTAGAGCTGAATACGGGTAAGCTCTTGCATGAAGTTATGAATGAAACGCTGCCAGACTTCAAAAATTACGCAGTCGTTTCAGGGCCAACCTTTGCTTTAGAAGTTGCCAAAGGTTTGCCTACTGCAATGACCGCAGCTGCCACGCAGCCTGAATTAGCTCAGCAAGTTGCAAGTGCTTTTCATGGGAAAAACTATCGGGTTTATACCAGTGACGATATTGTCGGCGTTGAACTGGGTGGTGCAGTAAAAAATGTTTTAGCTATCGCTGCGGGTATTTCTGATGGCTTAGGTTTTGGGGCGAATGCACGTGCTGCCTTAATCACACGCGGTTTAGCAGAAATGATGCGCTTAAGCCAACACTTACAGGCTAAACCAGAAACTTTAATGGGTTTGGCAGGTTTAGGTGATTTAGTCTTAACCTGTACCGATGATCAATCGCGTAATCGTCGCTTAGGTTTAGCCTTAGGGCAAGGTAAGGATTTACAGACTGCCTTGACGGAGATAGGTCAAGCGGTAGAGGGCGCTAAGTCAGCGCATTCGATTGGTAAGCTGGCCGAGCGTGCTGGTATAGAAATGCCTATTTGTCAGCAGGTTACCCGTATTCTGTATGAGGGCTTGCCACCCCGCCAAGCTGTGCAAGAACTGATTGGGCGCGATTTAAAAGCTGAATTCTGAGGTGAGTATGTCAAAGGCTCCGTATGTTCTTGGGGTAGTGATGGACCCCATTGCTAGCATCAATACTAAAAAAGATAGTAGTTTCGCCATGATGCTAGAAGCGCAACGTCGGGGCTGGACCTTATTTTATATGCTGCAAGAAAGTTTATTTGCCGATAATGGGATAGCTTTTGCGCGTATGCAGCCCGTGCAAGTTCAAGATGATCCACAGAATTGGTTTAGTTTAGGTGAGCCAGTCACGCGTGAATTGCACAGCCTTGATTGTGTATTGATGCGTAAAGATCCTCCGTTCAACATGGAGTATATCTATACCACTTATTTATTGGAGCTAGCACAGCGCCAAGGGTTATTAGTGGTCAATCGCCCCGAAAGCATTCGTGCTGCGAATGAAAAGCTGTTTACCGCATGGTTTCCTGAGTTTTGCCCAGCAACGCGTGTGACCCGCGATATGCAACGGATTCGTGAGTTTTTGGCAGAGCAAGGTCATATTGTCGTCAAGCCTTTGGATGGTATGGGTGGCTCAATGATCTTTCAGGTGCACCAAGATGATCCGAATCGTAGTGTGATTTTAGAAACGATTACCGATTATGGCCGCCGCACAGTGATGGCTCAGCGCTTTCTACCTGAGTTTAAGCAAGGGGATAAGCGGATTTTGGTGATTGATGGAGTTCCGTTCCCCTACGGTTTAGCGCGAATTCCAGCAGCGGGTGAGAGTCGTGGCAATTTAGCGGCGGGCGCTACCGGGGTTGGTTCGCCTCTAACCGAGCGAGAACAGGTTATTTGTGCAGCTATTGGACCAGTTTTGAAGGAAATGGGCTTATTATTTGTGGGGCTAGATGTGATCGGTGACTATGTGACTGAGATTAATGTCACTAGCCCGACCTGTATTCGTGAGCTAGATAAAATCTACGACGCTAATATCGCCGCTTTGTTATTTGCGGCGATAGAGCAGCGTTTAGCAGCTTAAGTTTTAGTGCTGGTTAATCATTGCCAGCAATTCATCTTTTAGGTGTAAGCGCTTTTTCTTTAAGCTTTCTACTGTCTCATCTGATGGAGTCTCAATTTCTTGCTGAATGCGATGAAGTTGATGTTCTAGCTCATCATATTCCCCAAACAAACGCGCAAAGTGGTGATTTTCCAATTTTAGCTGGTGAATACGTTCTTTATGTTCTGGGAATTCGTGCAGTAAGTCGTGTGACTCTCCAAACATTTTATATCTCCTATGTGTAAATCTTTTATACATTCTTAACGATAACATATCGCATCAAGCCTGACCTGAGAAAAGTCAAGCTTGGTCTAGCCTAGTATCGAACCTATAGCCTGTTTAGAATGCGGTATTTTACACATTAATGCGGGTAGCGTATGAAAGCACGGGTTAAATGGTTAGACCATATGAGTTTCGTTGGGGAGTCAGGTAGTGGGCATTCAGTAGTGATGGATGGAGCACCAGAGTCTGGTGGGCGAAATTTAGGCATAAGACCCATGGAGATGCTGCTTTTAGGTTTAGGTGGCTGTTCTTCCTTCGATGTAGTCATGATTTTACAGAAGTCCCGCCAAGCAATTAGTGATTGTGAAGTACTGCTAGAAGCTGAACGTGCCAATGAAGATCCGAAGGTTTTTACCCGCATTCATATGCACTTCATTGTAAAGGGGCATAATCTATCCGCTGATAAAGTCGCGCGTGCAGTAAACTTATCCGCAGAAAAGTATTGCTCGGCTTCCATGATGTTAGGTAAGACTGCTGAGATTACTCATGATTTTGAGATGATCGAAGCCTAACCATTGTGGAAAAACTGTGCAGACTGCCTAAATTAACTTGCGCTGTGCTGTTGAGTTCTGCATAGTTTGCCTCTTTAGAGGTTGGGGGCGTTAGATAGTTATATCTTATGGGGGTATTAGCTAATAAAGTTGTTATATTTAGCTGAGATTTTGATCGATTTAGCAAGGCTCTAAAAAATCTGTCTATACTCAAATTACTATACGTTTTATTGGAAATAACTAATGCTTAACAAGGATGACTATCAAACTGGGCTAAGTGAAGGTGAAGTATCAATAAAGAATTTTAGTAAGTATTAATATTTTAATAATTAACTAATTTCACTCAAAACTGATATTTTTTTGACTTTCTATAGAAACAAATTTGATATTTTGTTAGTTTCATTTTTCGGGGAAGTCAGTGAGTTTGAGTATGTATCGGGATTGATACATAGTCCTGAGTGAAATGGATTTCGATGATCATTGTATCCGAGGGAATTCATGAATAAGAGTAGTAGTCTTAGGGGAGTGTCGGTTTGTTCTTTGGGTTTATCAGCAGCAATCTTAGGTGGTTGTGCAGCGACACCCGAAGCAATGAAGCCCACAGTCCAACCGGCCGTTGCTAATAGTAACAATACCACTTACGTCGTTAAAAAAGCTTCAATTCGTAACTACAGTTCAACCAACTATAAATACAACGCTCAACGCGAAGTCAATCGGCAAGCTCGCCGTCAAATTCAAGCCTATCAAAGTACTGATACTGTTAGTCGCAAAACCGCAGCAGCTGGTTTAACACGTGAGCAATATCAAGCTCGTTTTGAGGCAGAAAAAGCCGCACGCGCTGCTGAAGCTTTGCGTATCCAACAAGCTAAAGCTGTTGCTGAAGAGCGTCAAAGGATTGCTAAAGAGAATGCAATTCGCGAAGAGTATGCACAAAAGTGGGAAGCGAATAAGGCGGCTATTAAATCTCGCCAAGCAAAAGCCAAAGCTAAACGTGCTCGTCAACAAGCTGAACTGGAAGTGAAGCAAGAGCGCGCGCAAGTGATGGTGAAAAAAGTCGAGAATGTGATTCGTACCGCTGCAAGTGAAATCGGCACGCCTTATGTCTGGGGCGGTAAAACACCAGGTAAAGGTTTCGATTGTAGTGGTTTAGTACAACATTCTTTAGCACAAGGTGCTAATGTGCGGATTCCACGTACTGCTGCTGAGCAATATGCATCCTCCGTTAAAGTATCTAGTGGCAGTGCTAGCCGTGGTGACTTAGTATTCTTTAGAACTCGTGGTAACGGTGTTAGCCATGTTGGCATTTATTTGGGTAATGGAAAGTTCTTACATGCACCCCGTAAAGGTAAAACAGTGACCGTTAGTACTATTACTGGGTACTGGCAAGATCGCTTAATCGGCTTTGGCCGTATTCCGGGTGCTTGCAAATTACCACTTCCGATGGTTTAGTTTAACCTGATTTCTTAATCTTGAAAGGCCGCGATTGCGGCCTTTTGCTTATCAGGTGCTAGTTCGTTGGGGTCGTGTTAGTGGGTTGAGTGGTAGAGTTACCGCTATCTTGAGGTGGCTGATTCGCTGTGTTTAGTTCAGTGGTTGAGCTAGTGTTAGTTGTCGTTGTCTCTGTTACCGCTGGTTCACTGACTTCACTTGCTGCAGGTTGCATAATTTCTGTAGAGTTTTGTATTGCAATGGGTGGACGATTCACCATCAATGCGAAGAAGCCAATAGCTGCTAAGGTGTAAAGTGTAGCCGGTAAATTCATTGCTAATTCCTTTAAGCGTTACAATTTTGCTGTTATTGAGTATAAGGTATCAGTTAGTGCTTTTCAGAATACTCACGAAAATTTAACTTAAGTTGGTTGATTCGGTTTACTCGATGAATATGTTCAAAATATACGATTGGACATAAACCGCACAGTTGATTAGATTATACTGAGGTACATAATTCATATACTGATTTGTTAACCCAGAGAAAGAGGAGTCAAAAATGGAGCTAAAAGGAAGTAAAACTGAGCAAAGCTTAAAAGACGCATTTGCTGGTGAGTCTCAAGCCAATCGCCGCTATTTATATTTCGCAGCAAAAGCTGATGTTGAAGGCTATAACGATGTTGCGACTGTCTTCCGCTCCACTGCAGAAGGGGAAACGGGGCATGCTCATGGGCATTTAGAGTATTTGGAAGTGTCTGGTGATCCAGCAACTGGCTTACCGATTGGTGGGACTGCAGATAATCTGCGTTCGGCAGTCGCCGGTGAGACTCATGAGTATTCTGATATGTATCCTGGTATGGCAAAAACCGCTCGTGAAGAAGGCTTCGATGAGATTGCCGACTGGTTTGAAACTTTAGCTAAAGCTGAGCGCTCACATGCTAATCGTTTCCAAAAAGCTTTAGATAACTTAGACGCTTAAACGCGTTTAGATCTCAGTCCCTCTGCGTCTTGGAGGGAGGTTTAGCAACTCTATAAACTCCTCCCCTGTGTAGGGGAGGCTGAGAGTTTGTGTCTATTTACGGAGCAACCGCAATGGCAAGCCCTAAGCGTGAAGGCAGTCTTGAAGCTGCGACTCGTCACCCACTTGATTGGAAAAATCCCGACTTTTATAACGAAGCTTCAGTGCTCAAGGAGATGGAGCGCGTCTTCGATTTATGTCATGGTTGTCGGCGTTGTGTGAGCTTATGTAACTCGTTTCCTACTCTATTTGATCTCGTTGATAATTCTGAATCGATGGAAGTTGATGGGGTTAAGAAAGAGGATTACTGGCAGGTCGTTGATCACTGCTATTTGTGTGATCTCTGTTATATGACCAAATGTCCGTATACTCCACCGCATGAATGGAATATTGATTTCCCGCATCTAATGTTGCGTGCTAAGGCGGTACACTTTAAGAAAGACGGTGCAAGCATGCGTGATAAACTGCTAACTTCTACTGATTTAGTAGGCAGTTTGGCAGGGATTCCAGTGGTGTCCACGGTTGTCAATAGCCTGAATCAAAACGCTACTTTCCGTAAAGGCTTGGCTAAGGTGGGTATTCACCCTAATGCTATTGTCCCTGCTTATCATAGTAAAACAGCTCGCAAATTAATTAATGAAGAGAAAACGCTAGAGCCTACTGCTGCTGAACCCACCTCCCGCACAACTGGCAAAGTCGCCATTTTCACCACTTGTTATGGCAACCGTAATGCACCAGACACTGTAGAAGATTTAATGAAGGTGTTTGAGCACAATGGAATTCCAGTTGCCTTGATGGCTAAAGAGCAGTGTTGTGGTATGCCTAAATTAGAACTAGGCGATTTAGATGCAGTCGCTGCTGCTAAAGAGGCTAATATCCCACAGATGCTGGCAATGATTAATGATGGTTGGGATATTGTCGCACCAATACCTTCCTGTGTATTGATGTTCAAACAAGAACTGCCTTTAATGTTTCCTGATGATGAAGATGTGAAAACAGTGAAACAACGCATCTTCGATCCATTTGAATATCTAATGTTACGGCATCGTGAAGCTAAGCTCAAAACTGATTTTAAGCAGTCTTTAGGTAAGGTGGCTTATCACACGGCTTGTCATTTGCGAGTCCAAAATATTGGTTATAAAACCCGCGAAATGTTGGAGTTAGTTCCCGATACTAAAGTAGAGTTATTAGAGCGTTGCTCTGGGCACGATGGCACTTATGCGGTCAAAGCGGAATTCCATGAAATTTCTATGAAAATTTGTCGACCGATTGTGAGTAAGGTTAAACAATCCAAACCAGACTATTATGGCAGCGACTGCCCGATGGCGGGTGATCAGATTGAAAACGGTTTAGATGAAGGTGCTAATGCGCCAACCCATCCGTTAACGATGTTAAGGATCGCTTACGGACTCTAGTCCAAAGGAGGACAGGATGACCAAACTCACACGCGCAGACTTAATGAGTCTAGAGCAATATGCAGAGCAGCGTTCTGCATTTCGAGAAAAAGTGATTGCACATAAAGCTGCACGCAAAATTGCTATTGGCTCCAATGCGACTTTATATTTTGAAGATCGTCTAACCATTCAATATCAAATTCAAGAGATGCTAAGGGTTGAGCGTATCTTTGAAGCAGCGGGTATTGAAGAGGAGTTAGCAGCTTACAATCCCCTGATTCCAGATGGTTCTAACTGGAAAGCTACCTTTATGCTGGAGTTCCCTAATCCTGAAGAGCGTAAGTTATGGTTAGCTAAATTGCTTGGGATTGAGCGTCAAACTTGGGTGCAAGTGGCAGGCTTTGAGCCAGTATTTGCGATTGCCAATGAAGATTTAAGTCGCGAAACAGCAGAAAAAACGGCTGCTGTGCATTTTATGCGTTTTGAGCTGAGTACCGGCATGGTGGCTGCAGTCAAAGCAGGTGCTAGTGTGTCAATGGGGATTAATCATCCTAATTACACGCATAGCATTCAAATCAGTCAGGTTTCGCAAACATCCTTAGCCGCTGATTTAAGTTAAGCGCTAGTAGTGCTTTGTGGAGTGGTGCGTACGGCCCAGACTTTTTAAAAGCTGCATAAACCTTATAAGCTGCTCAACAAACGTTGCTAGCAGCTTTCGGGTGGTTTAATTGAAAACTTAGTACTAATGACTACGATTAGTCGAGAACCAAGCAAGAGTCTCTAAAGCCTCCTGGTGAGGGCTATTGGGAAGATGCTTCAAGTTATCAATCGCTAGTTGTGCTTCGCGTTTGGCTAGTTCTGCGGTATAGCTTAAAGCATCAGTATCACGGATGGCTTGAATGATTTGCTCTAAGTTGTCTAAGCCACCATGCTCAATCGAGTCGCGCAGCATTTGTGCGGTAGTACCCGTACTTTGGCGCAAGGCAACAATTAAGGGCAGAGTAGGTTTGCCTTCAGCTAAATCATCACCAACATTCTTACCCATTTCTTCGCTGCTAGCGGTATAGTCAAGCATATCGTCAACTAACTGAAAGGCCGTACCCAAATGCATGCCGTAGCGAGCCATTGCTTGTTCTTCTTCAGGCGACTTACCAGCTAACACAGCCCCTAATTGACAAGCGGCCTCAAAAAGACGCGCGGTTTTGGAGTGGATCACTTCCATATAGCGCTCTTCCGTAGTATCGGGATCATGACAGTTGAGAAGTTGAAGCACTTCGCCCTCAGCGATGACATTGGTCGTGCTAGCAAGGATTTCCATTACCCGCATGCTGCCGACATCGACCATCATCTCGAAAGAACGTGAATAGAGAAAATCACCCACTAACACCGCAGCTTGATTGCCCCAGACATTGTTAGCCGTTTCTTTGCCTCGCCGTAAATCAGAGTCATCTACCACATCGTCATGCAGCAAAGTGGCGGTATGGATAAATTCAATAATCGCAGCCACATCAATGTGCCTATCGCCTTGATAACCACAGGCGCGCGCGCAAATGAGCGCTAACAAGGGGCGCAAACGTTTACCGCCACTATTAATAATATAATGGCTAAGTTGATTGACCAAAGCGACATCAGAGTACAAACGCTGTTGAATAAGCGTGTTGACAGCCCGCATATCGTCGGCGGTCAGCTGGAGTATTGTGGTAAAATCCATTATCAAGCAGCTAGCTGAAAGCACTGCATGCTAGAAACAGCTAAGGATTGTGTCAAGCAATAGTCGCTATCTATCTTGCTTTACCTAGATGAAATGGAATTCGTTTGACCTAGCGTAGTGAAAACAGTAGAATTTCGCGGCTCTTTAACAGGACATTTTTCTGGAGAATCTTAATCATGTACGCGATCATCGTAACTGGCGGTAAGCAATACCGCGTCGCTCAAGGCGACACACTACTAGTTGAAAAACTAGAAGTGGAAGAAGGCGCAAGCATTGATTTTGAGAATGTCCTGATGGTCGGGGAAGGTGAATCAGTGCAAATTGGTACACCTTACCTTGCAGGAAGTAAGGTGACTGCAACGGTAAAGGCCCAGACTCGCGGCGAGAAAGTGCGGATTATGAAGTTCCGCCGCCGTAAGCACCATCAGAAATGTACTGGTCACCGCCAGTATCTGACAGAAATCGAAATCACTGGTATTTCAGCGTAAGGGGTAATTATCAATGGCACATAAAAAAGCAGGCGGTAGTACCCGCAACGGACGCGACTCAGAATCCAAACGTTTGGGTGTGAAGCGTTTTGGCGGTCAATTTGTATTGGCTGGTAATATTCTCGTGCGTCAGCGCGGAACTCACTTCCACCCAGGCGACAATGTTGGCTGTGGCAAAGACCATACTTTATTTGCGAAAGCAGATGGCGTGGTGACTTTCCAAGTCAAAGGTGAGAAAGGCCGTAAGTTTGTTAGTATTCAGCCCTTATCTGCTGAAAACGCCTAAGGCAACCTTCGGACACGAATCCTAGAAGCCCCGCCTGTCGGGGCTTTTTCGTATATGCTTCACAGACGTGAGTCGAGGCAAGGTTATGCAGTTTGTTGATGAAGTCGTCATCCAAGTAAAAGCGGGTGATGGCGGGAATGGCGTAGTCAGTTTTCGCCGTGAGAAAAATATTGAATTTGGTGGCCCCGATGGCGGTGATGGCGGTGATGGTGGCGACGTTTATTTAGTCGCTGATCGTAATCTCAATACCCTAATTGATTTCCGGCATTTACGTCACTATGAAGCTGAGCGCGGTAAAAATGGTGGTGCGCGCAATATGACCGGCAACCGTGGCGAAGACAAACTCGTGCCTGTACCAGTTGGTACGATGGCGTTTGATGAAGAGACTGGTGAATTAATTGGTGATTTGACCGAGCCTGAACAACGCTTAATGGTAGCTAAGGGTGGTTTTCACGGTTTAGGCAATTTGCGCTATAAAAGCTCAGTCAATCGTGCACCACGCCAATGTAAGCCGGGTACTGAAGGTGAGTTGCGGACTTTGCGTCTTGAGTTGAAATTATTAGCGGATGTAGGCTTATTAGGTTTACCGAATGCAGGCAAGTCGACTTTAATTAGTGCGGTATCCTCTGCGCGTCCTAAAGTCGCGGATTATCCATTTACGACCTTGTTCCCGAATTTGGGTGTGGTGCGGGTGGGTGATTTGCAAAGTTTTGTGATGGCCGATATTCCGGGTTTGATCGAAGGTGCTGCGGAAGGGGCTGGGTTAGGGATTCAATTCCTCAAGCATTTATCCCGCACTAGCTTACTTTTGCATGTGGTGGATATTGCGCCTTTAGATGAAGCAGTTGATCCAGTTGAGTCAGTACACACGATTGAGCATGAGCTAGAAAAATACAGTGATGATCTAGCAGATCGTCCGCGCTGGCTGGTGTTAAATAAAATTGACCTTGTTCCGGAAGAAGAGCAGCAACAACGCTGTCAAGCGATTGTGGATGCTTTAGATTGGCAAGGCGAAGTATTCTTTATTTCTGCGGCGATCGCGAATGGTACGCAGGATTTGTGTTATCGAATTATGCAGTACTTAGAAGAAAATGCAGGATAGGGCTGAATTTATACGTACCACGCGCCGCTGGATTGTGAAAATCGGTAGCGCTTTATTAACTCGTGATGGTGAAGGCTTAGATCGTGCTGCTTTGGCGGATTGGGCTGGGCAAATGGCGCGCCTGCGTAAGCAAGGGATCGAGATTGTTTTAGTCTCATCCGGTGCAGTGGCCGAAGGGATGAGCCGTATGGGTTGGAAACAAAAGCCGAAAGCCTTATTTGAAAAGCAGGCTGCCGCCGCGATTGGGCAAATGAGCCTGATTCATGCTTATGAGGTTAATTTTCAAGAGCATGGCTATTTAGCTGCACAAGTCTTATTGACGCATGATGATCTGGCTAATCGCCGTCGTTATCTGAATGCGCGTAATACCCTACGCACTTTGGTAGAGCTAGGTACGATTCCGGTCATTAATGAAAACGATACGGTCGCGGCTGAAGAAATACGTCTGGGGGATAATGATACCTTGGGCGCTTTAGTCGCCAATTTGGTGGAAGCTGAGTTGTTAGTCATTTTGACGGATCAAAAAGGTCTGTATGACAAAGATCCTCGCAAATTTGCTGATGCCCAACTGATTAGTTCAGGTCGTGCCAATGACGAAAATTTCTTAGAGTACGCGGGGGGGGCAGGTACAGCAATTGGTAGCGGTGGGATGCGAACTAAAGTCTTAGCTGCGCGGCGCGCGGCGACTTCAGGATGTGCCACAGTGATTGCCTCTGGGCGCGAAGCTAAGGTTCTTGAGCGTTTATATGCTGGAGAAAACTTAGGTTCGTTATTACTACCCGACCAAGCGCCTTTAGCGGCACGTAAGCAATGGATTGCGAGTCAATTACAATCACGTGGACAATTATGGCTAGATGCTGGTGCTGCCCAAGCCATTCAAAGAACCGGTGGTAGTTTGCTGCCAGTGGGTGTGGTTAAAGTTGAAGGTGAGTTTGAGCAAGGCGAAGTGGTGAGCTGTTTTAGTCCAGAAGGCAAGCTCTTGGCTAAAGGATTGGTCAATTATAGCAGTGAGGAAGCGGAGCGTATCAAACGCAAACCCTCACGTGAAATTGAAAGCATCCTTGGATATATTGATGCGCCGGAGCTGATCCATCGGGATAATCTGGTTTTATTGTGATTTCGTGATAAGCTCCTTTGTGATAACCCCTTTTAAATATATGGTAGTGAGTGCATGAGCGGCCAAGCGGCTTACGATATTCAAGTTTCAGTAGAGGCTAAATACCTAGAGGCAGAGTCTGATCCAGAACATGATCGCTATGTATTTGCTTACACGATTACAATTGTTAATCAAGGCAGCATTGCAGCCCGTTTATTAACGCGGCATTGGATTATTACTGACTCGAACGCTATGACTCAGGAAGTGAAAGGAGATGGTGTAGTAGGTGAGCAACCCTATTTGCCGCCAGGTGAGGGCTTCCGTTATACCAGCGGAGCCGTATTAGATACGCCTGTGGGTTCTATGCAAGGTAGTTATCATTTACGTGCGGATGACGGTCACGAGTTTGATGCACTGATTAAGCCTTTTAGCTTATCTAATCCCCGTTTACTCCACTAATTTTTTCTCGCTATCAAATAACCCGACATAAAAAAGCTCGTGTAAGTATTTACACGAGCTTTCCTGTTGTAGTTTCACTTTCCTTGTGAAGACCACGAACTTATTCCATTAACACACAGGGGGCGACCTTGCCCAATCCACAGCGAAGTCTAAGCATTCTGAGTGCTTGACTACAGCTTAAATCAAGATGGACGGTTGAAAGCGGGTTACAGGCTGGTCACAAACTAAGAAACTCAGCTGCCATCTGTCTGTTAGGCAGTGACAAAATAGAAAAAACTTATAAAAATACAAGACACAAACAATAATACTAAATGGCTCAAACCCCTGCGCCCTTGTTACTTGTCAACCACAATAACTAAGTTTGGACAACCAGAAGTATAATAAAATGAGTGCAATCCAATTTAAGCGTGACATAGTGTGGAAGTGTGTTGCTCCACTGGTGCTAGCCACAAGCTTCAGCCAAACCGTATCAGCGGATATTTACATGTACACCGACAAAGATGGTACCCGTTGGTTAACCAATGGTTCTGTTGCCGGTAAAAATGCCAAGCTTATTGCGCGGACTCCTAAATCTAAATCTAAGAAATATGCTTCTTCTAACAATGCTTTAGACGGTATTGAACCTCTGCGCGTGAGTGGACGTACTGGCAGTTGTACCCGTCTGAATCATAATCAGGTTGAACAGCGTACAGCTCCTCATATTAATACCATTCGTAAATATGCTGAATACTATGGTGTTGAGGAAAATTTGATCCGAGCAGTGATACGCCAAGAGTCCTGTTTTAATGAAAGTGCTCGTTCGCAGGTGGGGGCTACGGGTTTAATGCAATTGATGCCTGGGACAGCTGATTTACTAGGGGTCGCTGATATTAATGATCCTCGCCAAAATATTAAGGGAGGAGCTAAATACTTAGCACAAATGCTGAAGCGTTTTAATGGGGATAAGCAGTTAGCGTTAGCCGCTTATAATGCTGGACCCGGTGCTGTAGAAAAGCATGGTGGGGTACCTCCTTATCGTGAAACCCGTGATTATGTAGTAAAAGTTTTATCTGAGTACAAACGTTTAGAGAAGCATCAAGAACAAAATGAATTTGTACAAACCAATTATTATGCAGAGCAACCACAAATAACGCGCAGCTCTGCCCAGCAACGTCCACGTAATAGTTATTCACGTAGCGGTTATCAATTAACTAGCTTCTCTCGTAGCCAAGGCGAAGACTTTAGTGTCTTTACTGGGCGTAATCCTGATCAATATTAAGCACCTGCTTGTTTCTTCTGGCCTTACTGATAAAGGGTAAGGCCTCTTTTTTTGCACAAGTCTGGCGTGGTTTTCGCGTACCATGCTATCCTTTTCTGCTAATTTCATTATTCACTACGGGAGTAGATTGCAATGTCAATGGCAGATCGTGATGGCGTAATTTGGCTTGACGGTGAGATGGTGCCGTGGCGCGAAGCTAAAACCCACGTCCTGACTCATACGTTGCATTATGGCATGGGTGTATTTGAGGGCGTGCGTGCTTATAAAGCTGAGCAGGGTACTTCCATTTTCCGTTTAAAAGAGCATACCGACCGTTTATTTAATTCCGCGAAAATTATGCGCATGAGTATGCCTTATACCAGAGAGGAGCTTAATGAAGCGCAACGGCAGGTGGTGCGTGAAAATAAGCTAGAAACTGCTTATTTACGTCCTATGTGCTTCTATGGTTCTGAAGGTATGGGCTTACGTGCAGATAATCTAAAAACGCATGTGATGATCGCTGCGTGGACTTGGGGTGCGTACTTGGGCAATGAGGCGATGGAGAAGGGGATTCGGATTAAAACTTCTTCCTATACTCGCCATCACGTCAATATTGCCATGTGTAAAGCTAAAGCGAATGGTAATTACATCAACTCGATGCTGGCGCTACGTGAGGCTTTAGATGACGGTTATGACGAAGCTTTATTACTGGATGTTGAAGGCTTTGTCGCGGAAGGTAGCGGTGAAAACTTCTTCGTGATTAAAGACGGTGTGATCTATACACCCGATTTAACCGCTGCTTTAGACGGAATTACCCGCCGTACTTTATTGGCAATGGCGAAAGATTTAGGTATCGAAGTACGTGAGAAACGTATTACTCGTGATGAAGTTTATATCGCGGATGAAGCGTTCTTTACCGGAACTGCTGCAGAAGTAACCCCAATTCGTGAGTTAGATCGTCGCCCGATTGGTGAGGGCGTACGTGGCCCAATTACGACAAAATTGCAGAAACTATTCTTTGATATTGTACATGGACGCAATCCGGCTTATTTAGATTGGTTAACACCGGTGGCTAAATGAAAGCGCCTGACTTAAAAGATTACAAAAGTCTCAATGCTACGCGTGAAGTGGTAGTCAAGGCGCAGGATTTACCTTTGCATTGTCCAACTAATGAAAATGCCTTGTGGTGCGCACACCCCAAAGTATTCTTACCGATTGATACTTCCCCCGACAAGACTTATCGCTGCCCTTATTGTGGGACTTTGTATCGCTTAATGAACTAAGTTGTGTAGGTTCAAGCAGTAATTATTACTGCTTGAACTGAATAGGCTATTGCAGCAAATCATAGTGGTTAACTTATAATAAATTTCCCTCAAGACTAACAAAGGATGGCAACTCGTTTTGCCTATTCAAGTATCAGTAGCTTCTAAAACTATCATTTTGGAGCAAGTACTAGCTTTTTAGCAGAAAAGAACCCAAGCGGAGCTTCTAAGCGTCTACTTGCTCTAGTCTTTTTGGGATGACTATCCATTTAGGTGGATTATTTTGCTCATACAAGCTAGCAATGATATATAGACCAAAATTTTTTCAAAAAGGGCAGGCTATGAAACAGTTATTCGTATTAGGGCTAGCAAGTTTATTAGTTGCCTGTGGTGGCAAAGAAGAGCCTAAAGTCACTGACAGTACAAGCAACACACCACCAGCTGCTACGGCACCAATGGATAAAGCCGCCTTAAGTGAGCAGGCTAAAAATGCCATCAAAACTTATGGTGGTAGTTTAAAAGCAGAGTTGCAAACTGCGATGCAGTCGGGTGGTCCTATTAATGCAATCAGTGCTTGCCAATTGAAGGCTCCAGAAATTGCTAAAACTGTTTCTGATGGTGAGAAATTGCAAGTTTCACGAGTGAGCTTACGTAATCGTAATCCAGTGACGGGAGTGCCAAATGAATGGCAAACTCAAGTACTCAATGATTTCGAAGCACGAAAAGTAAAAGGTGAAGCGCTTGAATCCTTGGTATATTCTGAGCTGGTAGAAAATGCTGGGAAGCAGGAGTTTCGCTTTATGAAGGCTATTCCGACAGAAGCAATGTGCCTGACTTGCCACGGGAGTGAAGTTAGCCCTGCTGTAATGACGCGCCTAAAAGAGCTCTATCCGCAAGATAAAGCGACAGGTTTTAAAGAGGGTGATTTACGCGGAGCCTTTGTAGTGGTAAAAAACTTACCTTAACCCCCAAAGGATAGGCACACTAGGTTTGAAAAGCATGTTATCCAATGCCTTGGAGCTTTATATCACGGCAGCCCATGAATGCCCTTACCTCGAAGAGCGTAAGGCAACTAATCTGCTCGTTGATCCGGCTTATGCTATGGATAATCGTACCTATAGCCATCTACTGAATAAAGGTTTTCGCCGCAGTGGCAGCGATGTCTATCGCCCTTGCTGTTATCGTTGTCAGTCCTGCGTTTCTACACGGATTCCAGTTGAACGCTTCCAACCTTCGCGCAGCCAAAAGCGTACTTGGAAACTGAATCAAGATTTGAGCGTGAGGGTTAATCAAGATGGTTATAAGGACGAATATACCGAACTGTATTTAAAGTATGTGCGTTCGCGGCATGCGGGCGGCGGGATGGACGATGATACACCAAGTACCTTTGCAAATTTTATCCTAACGCATTGGTGTCAAACGGTGTTGTTGGAGTTTTGGAAAGATGAAAGGCTAATGGCAGTCGCAGCTACTGATTGGCTCAAACAAGGTTTGTCTTCGGTGTATACTTTCTTTGATCCAGAAGAAGGCAGTGAGCGGGGTCTGGGTACTTTTGCTTTACTCTGGCAGATTCATTGGGCGGCTGAACTAAAACTGCCTTATGTTTATCCAGGCTACTGGATTAAAGAATCGCCGAAGATGAATTACAAAGTTCGTTTCCAACCCATTGAAGGGTTTGTGAATAGTCAATGGGTACAGCTCGATAAGCCGGAATAGAGAAAGAGTATGGATTTAAGCGATGAGCAACTCTTGCGCTATAGCCGCCAAATTCTCCTACCGCAATTTGATATTCAAGGCCAAGAGCGCTTACTAAAAGCTTGTGTGCTCATTTTTGGTTTGGGTGGCTTAGGTTCTCCAGTTTCCCTGTATTTAGCCGCTAGTGGTATTGGCAAGCTCATCCTAGTGGATCCTGATACTGTCGATTTAAGTAATCTCCAACGGCAAATTGTGCATAGCGAAGCGACAGTAGATTTACCTAAAGTTATTTCTGCTCAACAGCGTTTACAAGCTATCAATTCTGAGATTCAAATTGAAATTCATCAGCAGGCGTTCACTGGAGATGAACTGCTGGCTGTAGTGCAACAAGCTGATTTAGTACTCGATTGCACCGATAATCTAGCGACTCGTTTAGCAATTAATGCAGCCTGTGTAAAAGCTAATAAACCTTTGGTTTCGGCAGCAGCGATTCGTTTTGAGGGGCAGATTGGGGTGTTTCAGGCCACTGAAACTTCACCTTGTTATCAATGCTTCTATGGCAAGCTTGCAGACTTGCCACAAACTTGCAGTACTAATGGGGTGTTAGGCCCCGTCTTAGGTGTGCTGGGTAGTATGCAAGCGATTGAAGCGATTAAGCTGCTTACCCAAATAGGCGAATCTTTAACAGGGCGGATGCTGTTATTCGATGCGCTCAGTATGGAGTGGACGGTGATTCGTGTACCCAAACGTGCAGATTGTCCAGTTTGTGCTAAAGATTAGCACTGCTTCTTAGGTGAAGCTCGCAGTTAATTTATACAACTAGCCACCACCACGACGATAATAGAGATCAAACTGTGTCAAAAACTGCTTGAACTCAGTCTCGTCTAGATCAATAAAACTGATAGTCATGGGCAAATAGGGAAGGGCTAGTAAGGCAATACGGCGTATTCTTTCAGTTTGTAATTCTATTGTGACTGAGCCTTGTGCGACCTGAATAGTGATCAGCTTATCTGTGATCTGATAGGTATAATTGCGTAAAGCAGAAGGCAGAATTTGCATGAATTCTGCCCGCGTAAAACCCATTTCTCGATATAAAGCTGGCAGTCTAACCTCCTGCAACCGGTGGCCAAATAGCGACAGCATCTTGCGGTTTTAAAGCAAAAGGCTGATCACGATCCCTATCACAGACAAACACGCCATTGACTAGTACCAAATGCGCCATTGGACGAGGTATGTGAAAGTGGTCGATTAGCTCGTTTAAGCTAATCGACTCAGGAACTTCGATCATAGCTTTATTCTGCTTAGAGCCAGCTGGTAACAGGTCGCCAAGATGTGCGTAAAGCTTCAAAGTAATCTGCATAATTTAAGCAACACGCTGCTGCAAATAAGCCTCCATAAAGCGGCTGGGGTTATCCATTAAATGAGCTTTCCATTTACCTAAGCGGGTACGATTTTGAATCAAGCCGCGCAAAGCCCCAATATGTTGGGTCATGCCTAGGGTATTCGCGCCTACTAGACGATCCCCTTTGAATTGCAGGTTGATGTAACGATAGTGCTCAGGATCATTTAAGGTTGCTGATTCACCATTTTCAACCCCTTGCCACAAACCAAAGGAGGCCGAGATTAGCCCCATCGTGTCCAACACGTTCATATTAATGCTACCTTGGTGCAGGTAATTACCGCCGGACATATTCGTTGCGGCAATAAAACCATGCTCTACCGCAGTGGGTTGAATTGCTTGTACACTATAATCGCCGGTAGAAAAGTCTCTACCTTCAGCTACATCACCAGCTGCAAAGATGTCAGGATGGCTGGTTTGCAAGCGACGATTGACTAGAATCCCATGCCCCGTTTGTAACCACCCTTTAGCCAGTTCGATATTCGGCTTCACTCCTGTTGCACAAATGAGTAAGTCCACTTGCATAGCTGGTTGACCGTCTAATTCAACAGCAAGTTTTTCACCTGCAATACTGACGGATTTCACTTTAGTAGAGGTAAGCACCCGCACACCTTGCTGCTCACACCAGCGCTTCAATAAGCCACCCGATTGCTCGTCCATCATGCGGGGAACCATACGGTTTTCCATTTCCACTACCGTGAGTTTGACGCCACGCTTAGCTAAAGCCTCCAGAATAATACAGCCAATAAAACCTGCACCCATGAGAATCACCTCATCACCGGCATTGGCTTTAGCAATAATTCGCCGAGCATCCGCGAGTGTCCAGCAATTCGTTACCCCCGTTAGATCCATGCCCGGAAGCGGTGGGCGTACTGCCCGCGAGCCGGTGGCAATTAGCAATCTATCAAAGCTAAGTTGTGAGCCATCATCCAAAGTCAGTTGATGAGTATTGGCTTGAATATTAGTCACATGGCGTTGAATGTGCTGAATCCGCTCACGCTCAAAATGAGCAGGTGCTTTACGCAGATGCGTTCCTTCTTCGGCAATATCCCCAATCAAATGATAAGGGATGGCCATGCGTGAATACGGCAACTCTGGCTCGTCACCAATTAAGGTAATAGCTGATGTAGGCTCGCGTTGCCGCAAGGTTTCAGCGGCCACAACACCGGCAGGGCCGGTGCCAATGATCACATAATTCATAGGCAATCCTTAACTAGGTAAGCCATAACGCTGCCGAGTTTCTGGAGTAAGTTGACCTTCCGTTGTCCATCCACGCAATTCATAGTATTTCGGTAACATTGCACCTAAGTCACAGACTTTACCTTCAGCAGGGCCTACATTAGCCGCATCCTTCAATAAACGCTTCGGTAAGGTGTCATCAGCCCCCGTTAAACCGGCACGCATATTAAAATCACGCTCTAATTGCCAAATCCGTGCGCCTACTTCAGCACATTTTTCAACTGACCAATCACCTTCACAAGCGGCATCAATCTGGGGAGCGATATTATCCAGCGACCAAGCGAAGGTTGAGAAGATACATAAACCTGACGAATCGACCGCTGCAGTCGCATCTTGGAAGGCAATAACAAGTTCTGGCTTGCCGTCAGTGGCTAAAGGATCGGTTTTGATGGGGATACCTAGCACTTCAGAAGACACGGTATAGCTACGTAAATGGCAAGCCCCACGATTTGAAGTAGCATAAGTCAAACCCATGCCTTGAATACCCCGGGGATCATAAGCAGGGAACTCTTGACCTTTAACCGTCATCGATAGTTCGGGACGGCCATATTTTTCGCACAAACGCTTAGAGCCTAAGCCAATTTCTTTACCGAAACCTTCACCACGTGCAGTTAATTCAGCAATTTTGACCAAGGCTTCGGCGGAGCCAAATTTGAGTTCAATTCCGCCTGTCTGTTCAGTGGTAATGACACCATCTTCAAATAGCTCCATAGCAGCCGCCACGGTGGAACCAAAGGAAATCGGGTCAAGACCATCTTCATTACAGAGGAAGTTTACATAGGTCAGTGCGTCCAGATCATCCACGCCAGTATCTGGCCCTAGTGCCCAAGCTGCTTCATATTCTAAACCGCCAGAATTGCCCCAGTATTGAGGTTTGTCTTTAACGCTAAAATGAGTACGGTCAACGCTCGAAATCCGTCCGCAAGCAATCGTACAACCAAAACAGCCACCATTGCGCGTTAGATTTTTCTTACCATCCGAAGCGCGTGGCTCGTGCATTGCTTCACCAGAAACACTATGTGCGCCTTCAAAGCGGACTTCCCGCATATTCCGTGTCGGTAGAGCACCTAGTTCATTGATGACATTCATCAGCACTTGTGTGCCATAAGTGGGTAAGCCAGCACCGGTGACTGCATTGGCTGCTAACACTTTCTTATGCTCGAAAGTGGTATCTATAAAGCGCTTCATGTCTTTAATATTGCCCACACCGCGAGTACCGCGCAGAGCAACTGCCTTCACATTTTTAGAAGCCAATACCGTACCAACCCCAGAGCGTCCCGCCGCCCGATGTAAATCATTCACGACGGCAGCAAATAGGTTACCACTTTCAGCCGCGCGCCCAATGCAAGCAATCCGAATTTGTGGGTCTTGATGTTTTTTATGAATTTCCTCATCCGTTGCCCAAACTGATTTACCCCAGAGATCATCCGCAGGAATCAGCCGTGCCTGATCATCTTCCACATACAAGTAAACAGGAGTAGGGGATTTGCCTTCGAAGATAATCATATCCCAGCCAGCATTTTTCATTTCAGCACCAAAGAAGCCGCCAGAATTCGAGCAAGCAATCGTGCCGGTTAACGGGCTTTTAGTGATACAAGAATAACGTCCACCGGTAGAGGCCATCGTGCCAGTCAGGGGGCCAGTTGCCATGATAAATTTATTATCAGGGCTTAATGCATCAACTTGCGCATCCACTTCTTCCACAAAATAGCGCGTAGCTAAACCACGCTGACCTAAGTATTGTTGTGCCCATTCCATATTCAGCGGTTCAGCACTGATCACGCCATCTGTTAGATTGACGCGCAGAATTTTCTTAGTCCATGCCATCTTCTAATCCTCCTTAGGCGTGTGTTGAAACTTGAGTATCGGTTTTGGCAGCCCACATGCGCATCCGTTCTAAGCCAGTTGCATTGGCATCGATGTAGGTAATCGCACTGGTTGGACAGGCTTCAGCACATTTTGGATCACCACCGCAGAGATCACATTTAATAACTTTACCGGTAGCAGTATTGTAATTGACCGTACCGAAAGGGCAGGCAATCGTACAAACCTTACAGCCGACACAACGGTCATTGAGAATATCTTTCGCACCAGTAACAAAGTTAAGCACAATGGCATCGACAGGGCAGGCTTGCATACACCAAGCTTCATCGCATTGTGTGCAGGTATAAGGCACAAAACGGCCTTCATCGTGAAAAGTAAAAACTTTAATGCGGGACTTAGAGGGGTTGAAAATGCCTTCATTCTCATAAGAGCAGGCCATTTCGCATTGCAGACAGCCGGTGCATTTCTCCGGGTCGATATGTAATGATTTTTGCATCGATCATCCTCCATTAACCGTGACAAGACAGCATTTTTTAAAATAACTTATAGCTGCTATCCATCATTAAAGCACAAGGTTGGTTTAAGGTTGGTGTTTGAAGGAGAACTTGTCTAAGTGCTCTTGAGTTGGGAGCACTTAGACTGATCCGTTGGGTGACTTAGCGGAAATTATCAGCTTTGTAACGTGTCGTCATAAAGCCTTGCAAGTTGGATACGACTTCAAAGGCGTCTTTCAAATGGCGCCGCTCTAAAGCTGATAATTCTTCCGGCGGCACATAGTTATTCGGTTTTTGTCCTTGCTCAATTTGTTTCGCTTGATGCTGTAGGCGCACCATACTAATAAATTCAAAAGCATCTTTGAGATCATCAATATCTACTTGGGTAATACCATTGCTAGCGGCAATCGCATCTAAACGCTCCCAGGTATTCACCGCATGCAAACCACCCGCTAAGGTATAAACACGGGCTAAATCAATGACTGGTACAACCCCGCGTTTCTTCATGTCCATGCCTTTTTCGTCGCTATCAACACTTTCTTTGTCCAGCACGAAACTACGGAAGAAGCCAATCGGCGGGCGATGGCTTAAGGCGTTACTCGCCATAAAGGCTTGGAAAATAGTTCTCGATTTAGTTCTAGCTAAGAAATCTTCTTGTAAGGAGTCAAGTAAGCTGCAATCTCCATACAGACAGCGCAAATCAAAGAAGATACTGGCATTTAATAAGGCTTGGCCGTTAGGCGTATCGATCCAGTTATGGAAGTAACTACGCCACACCGCTAACGGTTGCCGCCATTGGTCATTGGTGGCCATGATATTGCCAGGACAGTAGACATAACCGCATTCATTCATACCATCGCTGACAAATTTGGCAACCTCACGGAAATACTGACCATGCTCCACTTCATTATAAGCATCCGACAAAATCATCCCATTATCTTGGTCGGTATGGGCGGTTTGCTCACGGCGTGCCATTGAACCTGCCACAATGAAAGCATAAGGAATTGGTGGCTTACCGAATTGCTGCTCCGCCATCGCAATTAAACGGCGGACAATGGCTTGTCCAATCGAAGTAATCGCATGTCCAATATCATAAGCAGGCAGGCTTTGTTTAACTAAACCCACTAACACCTTTGGCAGGCTTTTGCTTAATTCACTTAAGCGCGCAACCGTTTGTGCGCAATAGATGTCAGCCACTAAGTAAATTGCACTATGGGTTTGCCCACGTAAAAGATCAGTTGCAGAAATTACCCCTACAATCTGCCCCTGATCAATCACGGGTACATGGCGAATATTGCGCCGCGCCATTAAAAGTAAAGCTTCCGAAGCTTGATTATTTGGCGCTAAGGTCAGTGGCTCTGAAGTCATGATTTCTGTCACCGGCTGATGAATATCTAAGCCATGTGCGACAATCGAGCGGAAATCAGCATCAGTGACAATGCCTGCTAGATGTTGTAATTCATCCACAACTAACGCGGTTCGCGAGCTATGTTCATTCATTTGCTGCGCCACTTTTTGGATCGTAGTGGCTTTAGGCACCAACATAGGTTGTTTCATTAAGTCACTAACATGCAGGGTAATCATGGCGTGATTATCGGTATTACGTAGTTCTTGCAAAGCATTACGCACCCGATCTGCTTTATGCTCAGAGAAATAGCTAGCAAAGCGCTGATAGCTCTCTAATAGCTGCATGAATAAAGTGCCAGATAAGGTATAAAATAAAGAGTCTTCTAGGGCACGTACCGTTAAATTGACTTCGCCACCTCGCATCACCGAGCGGTAACCAAACCAATCACCAGCCCCAAAACGTCCATGTAAAATGCCATCTTCACGGACTAATTCGACTGCACCATAGCGAATTAAAAACACATGATCATTGGTTTTACCAATACGCATAATGGTTTCGCCTTGCACTGCACTGATTTCCTCTACAGCGCTGGCCAATTCATCCAGGGTGGCGATGGGAAGTCCTTTTAATGGCAGGCTCTGTGCCATATAGTCGCGGATTTCGAGGGTCTTTTTGTCCATGCTAGCGTTCCAAACTAAATTTTAAATCTGTGGTGCGCACATTAAATGCTGCACTGCAATAATAGAAGTGTATAGCTTTTAGCTTACTATGAACTTGATATGTAGCAAAAATTATCCGAATGGACAGTAGAGAACACTAGAAGTACTGGCTTGGTGAGCAAGTAGATTGGAGCTATTGAGCATGCAGTAGGCGAGACTGCATGCTAAACCGAGGTATTAACCTGAAATATATCGTTGAAGCTCAGCAATCATGAAGCGCTGTTCTTCCATAATGACTTTCATCACATCGCCGATAGAGATAATACCAATCATTTCACCCTCTTTAGTCGCGATTGGTAAGTGTCGAATTCGGCGGTCAGTCATAATCGCCATACAATCATTGACGGTTTTATCAGGTTCAATCGTCACTACTTTAGCAGTCATAATCTCACTGACAGCGGTTTCCCGTGAACGCTTACCTTTTAAAATGACCTTTCTTGCGTAATCACGCTCTGAAATAATCCCAATCAACTCTTTGTTTTTAACGACTGGCAGGGCGCTTAAATTACGTTCTGCCATAATTGTGAGTGCATGATAGACGGTATCATCAGGTACAACTGTTGATAGAGTTTGATTTGCACTGTTTAAAAACTCCCTGATTGTTCTCATATCCTCTCCCTCGTAGGTTTCTTTGGTTGCGTAAAACTAACTTGAGTGATGCTGCAGTGCACTATAGCATAGGACTATCTTTTCGGTATTTCTGAAGAGTGCCATAGTTTATTCAATGGGTAAACTATCCCAAGATAAAGATATGAGCATACAATCGGCTATTTCTTTTTGATAACACTCAGTTAGAATAGAAAGTTTTCCAAAACTTTCTGTAAGGAATATTGAATATGGCACGTGTTACCGTTGAAGATTGTCTACCGTATGTAGAGAACAATTTTGAGTTAGTACTAAAAGCAGCCAAACGCGCACGCGATATCTCTCATGGTGCCCAACCTTTAATTGATGAAGAAGGGGATAAGCCTACTGTGATTGCTTTGCGTGAAATTGCAGCTGGTTTATTAAACAAGAAGCGTACCCAGGATTTTGACGTGGACTAGTTATCCACAAGGAAGGGGCGATATGTTGAGGGGCTCGGCAATGAACGACTCAGTACCTCCGAATGATTTTTTTCGCGCGAATGATCTGACACGGACGGTTGAGCGCTATATGACCCCAGAAGAAAGCTCTCGCGTTTACGAGGCTTTTTTGTTGGCGGCACAAGCACATGCAGGTATCACGCGTAAATCTGGTGAACCCTATATCACCCATCCTTTAGAAGTTGCGCGCATTTTGGCAGACATGCATCTTGACGCAGATGCAGTCTGTGCCGCTTTATTACATGATGTTTTAGAAGACACTGATTATAGTTATAGCGATTTAGAAAATCGCTTCGGCAAAGTCGTAGCTGATTTGGTTGAAGGTGTCACTAAATTAGAATCTGAACAGTTCTTAGATAAGAATGCAGCTTCAAAGGCAAGTTTCCAAAAGTTTATGCAAGCTATGTCAGACGATTTCCGCGTGGTTATTATTAAACTTGCGGATCGCCTGCATAATCTGCGTACTTTAGGTTATAAAAAGCCCGCTTCCCGCCGCCGCATCTGTAAAGAAACTTTGGATATTTATATTCCACTCGCGCATCGGATGGGGATGAATGCCTTACGCCGTGAAATGCAGTCTTTAGTTTTTGAGCATTTATACCCTTGGCGTTACTGCGTTTTAAGGGCGCAATTAGATCGCTATTTAGCTTCTGTCAAAGAGCTGAGCGAAACTGTTGAAAATACAGTAAGTCAACGTTTAAGCGAAACCATCTCTAATCCTTTAGTCTTCATCCCTGATAAAAATCTCTACCGTGTTTATGACAGTATGAAAAACGGTGAGTCTTTTGATGAGGATAAAGAACTCATTGAGCTGCGGGTGTTAGTTGGTACTGTTGATGAGTGTTATCGTGCTTTAGGTATTTTGCATGCGACTTATCGTCCGCGCCCAGGCAAATTTTTAGACTTTATTGCTACCCCCAAATCCTATGGCTATCAAGCTTTACAGACTGTTTTGATTCCCTCGGGGCAGCGCCGCCCAGTAGCCGTAAAGATTCAAACGCGCTCAATGTACCAAACTGCCTTATTCGGTATTACCGCACAATGGCGTTATCCCGGGCAAAATGCAGGCCAACGTTCCTTATTCACCCAAGAAGCTTTAAAACGCTGGCAGGAACAGGTACGTGATTTAGGTTCTAAAGCAGGTAATGCATCGGAGTTTTATGACGATATGCAAGCTGATTTATATCGCACTGAGATTTATGCATTTACACCCAAAGGGGAGATGAAAGAGTTTCCCCGTGGTGCTACCCCGATTGATTTCGCATTTGCGATTCATACCGAAATAGGTTTGCACTGTACAGGTGCCAAAATTGATGGCAAAGAAGTTCCCTTGCGCACACGCATTCCAGATACTTCAACTGTTGAAATCTTGACAGATGACAAGGCTGTACCCCAACCGTCTTGGTTAAATTACGTAGTGACTGGGCGTGCGCGCGCTACGATTCGAAATTGGTTGCGCCAGCAAACTACAGCTGATCAGCTGGATTTAGGTAGGCGCTTATTGGATAAAGCCCTACATGATCGCTACTCGAGTTTAAGTAAAATTACTCCAGCTGTTTTAAATGAGTTTTTGCATATCTCAAATTATCAGGATCTTGATCAGCTTTTTATGGCGATTGTGCATAATGACCAATGTTCGCGTTTAACGGCACAACGCTTGATTAGTATGGAAGGAAACTCGAATAGTAGTTTTCTCGCTGCTGGTGATAGTGAGACACCTTTGGTTATTAAGGGTACTTCAGGTCTAGCGATTCATTTTCAGACCTGTTGTTACCCCTTACCGCAAGAAGCTATTTTAGCCACCTTGACGGCTAAAAATGGTTTAGAAGTGCATCGGGATGGTTGTTCAGTCTTACATTCGCAGGTAGACCCGATTGATATTTTATCAGTCACTTGGGCAGAGCCACAGTCCAATGAGCCATGTTTCCTTGCAGGGATTCAAACCCATGCTCATAATGTGGTCGGCGTTTTACACCACATAACTCAATTAATGCATCAATTAGATGTTAATATTGAGGCAGTGAATACTAGCGGTGATCGTCGGGTTAAGGAAACTAATTGGGTGTTATGGGTGCGTGATTTAGCTCACTTGGAGGAGATTATTCATCAAGTCGAGCGAGTGCCCTCTATTCTTAAAGTAAAGCGCTTAGAAGCCGCAGATAAACACAAACCAACAAGCCTAGACGATTAAACCGTAAGGCTGTTGTGTCAGCCAAGCGGGAGATTAGTCGTCATGTCGGGTTTAATAGCAAACGAACAGCGGATTGCAGCTGTTGATTTGGGTTCAAATAGTTTTCATATGATTGTAGTGAGCGTAGATTCTTTAGGGAATGTACGTATTCTTGATCGTCTGCGTGAACCAGTCCGTTTGGGTGGTGGTTTGGATGAGTTTGGTAATTTATCAATGGAAGCCAAACTGCGTGCCTTAGACTGCTTACACCGCTTTAGTGAGCGCTTGCGTGATTTTTCTTCTACTGAAGTGTCCGCTGTTGGTACTAATACCTTACGCATGGCGCGTAATTCACGCTCTTTTTTAGATTTAGCCGAAGATACCCTCGGACATCCGATTGTAGTGATTAGTGGGCGTGAAGAGGCGCGTCTAATCTATTTGGGTGTTTCTCATTCCTTGAGTGCTACTGAAGATCAAGCCGCCCGCCGTTTTGTGATTGATATAGGTGGGGGGAGTACTGAGCTGATTATTGGTCAGGGTTATGAAGCGCTTTACACCGAAAGTTTGCGCATGGGTTGTGTCAGTAGTACGCGTCGGTTTTTCCCCAATGGTTCGCTGGAAAAAAGTTGCTGGAAAGAAGCAATTACTGCTGCCCATTTAGAGCTAATGCCAATTCAGAAAAGTTACCGTGATATTGGTTGGGAGGCAGCGAATGGTGCATCGGGGACCATTAAAACAGTAGAAAAAGTGATCCAACAAGCCGGCTTAGCGAATTTCGGCATTACGCTTGAGCATATGTATGAAATCCAAAACCGGATGATAGCTGCCAAGTCGATTGATAAGTTGCAGTTACCTGGCTTAAGTGAGGATCGTAAACCTATCTTTGCTGGTGGTTTAGCTATTCTCATCAGTGCCTTTGAAGCACTACATATTAAGCAAATGTTGGTCTCCGAAGGTGCCTTACGTGAAGGTTTGGTATATGAACGCATTAACCGCATGCATCAAGAAGATTTGCGGGGTAAAGCGGTATTAAATCTGCAAAGCCGCTTCCAAGTTGATGTTGTACATGCACAAGCCGTGCGTAAAACTGCTCTGGAATTATTTGATGCTTGCCAAGCGCCTTGGAAATTATCCATAGAACTACGTGAAGTGCTGGCCTGGGCAGCCGATTTACACGAAATCGGTTTAGCAGTATCGCACAGTAGTTATCATAAACATGGTGGCTATTTATTAGATCATTTTGATTTAGTAGGCTTTTCCACTGAAGAACAGCATTGGTTGAGCTTACTAGTCCGCACCCATCGACGGAAAATTTTCCCACAGCTATTTGAAGGTCTGGAAGCAAAGCGCTCTCAACAAGCGGTATATTTGAGTGTAATTTTACGCTTGGCAGTCCTGTTGCATCGGGATCGCAGTGGGCAATCTGCTTTAAGTATCGAAAAGCTTGAGGCAAGCGAGCAAGCTCTCGATCTAATTTTTGAAGATATTGAGCGTGAGCGTCCCTTATTGGTAGCGGATTTGGAGGAAGAAAAGAAATTCTTAAAAGGGATTAATTTTCGCCTGAAATATTCAATCTAAGCACTTAGCGCCCATTCACTTTGGGGGCGGTGGGCGCATAAGCTTCTTCAGCCTGTGTGACCATGTCATTTACAAATTTCAAAATATTCGGAATTTGTACCTCAAGGGTGGCATCCAAATGAGCGCTTTGTTTGGGTGGTAAGTCAACACCCAATTGTTGCAAACTAGCAGGAATTTCAACTGCATACAGTAGGCGATATTCAGCATAAAGATTGTGTTGCAAGGCATTTTGCCAAAGCTGCAAAGTCCGACCAAGCGGTAAATCAGGATAGCGCTGTATGTAGTTTTTAACAGTTTGAATTTGTTGAAAAATATGTGCACGCTGATTAGTCAGCATCGTTAGGCTTTCTACTACATTGCTTGAGCCATTCTTGTCTAACCAATCCATAATACGCTGGCGATTATCGAGTTTATAAGAGGTCAGCCCCTGCTGTGCTGTGGGTAGCTTATTGGATTTGAGCATCGTTTCGGCCACACGCATGGCTTCAATAATAGACTGCTCTTGTTTGCCTTGATTATCTAAATCATCGCCACGAGTTTGCTGAATAGTTTTGATTAAACGTGCAACGACTGGCTGAAATTTTTGTAAGGCATCTTCACTATTACCAGTACTGTAATGCACCCAAAAATTACGTAGCTGCTGACTCACTTCTAGATAGCGTTGTGAATAGCGTTTATGGGTATCTTGGCGTAATTGATAGATCCGATTGAGTAGCGGGATTTGCTTGGGTACTGAAGGGGCAAACTGTTTAATTTTAATAAAGAACTCGTCTAACCCTCTAATATCTCGATATAAAGCAGTACGGTTATCATATAAATCAGGGAAGTTTTCTTGCTCAAAACGGGCTAGTTTTTGTTCTTCGGTGAGATTTTCCACCGGCTGATTGAGTACATCTTCGGCTAAAATCGAGTCTGGATTACTAGCGGTGACTGGACTAGGCGTAGTAGTTTGGCGCCAATGATTCAGTTTAAAAGCATAGCTAAGCCAAATCAGGCCAGCTAGCATGACCACTACTAAAGTGATTAAGCCACGTTTTTCTGGGGCGACGTCGAGATGGATAATATAGCCTAATAGCCACTGCCAAAGCAGATATAAGCCTAAAATCCCCAGAATGATGTAAAACAGAAAAATAATATCAGCAAAACCCAAACTACTCTCTCCAGCGAGCTAAAAAAAGCTATTAAGAAGTTTAGATTAGCTCGTCTAGTAAAGCTTGAGCTAGTGAAAACCACTCTGCTATTTAGCATAGCAGAGGGTGTGTCTGCAAAGGCGGGAATGTTTTTAGTTAGTCGCTTGCCATTGACCATTAGCACCACGGCAAGCATTCATTTGAATGTTTTGCTGTTGGCCGTTGATGTAACCGACGACAGTGACTGGACGGCAAGCAGTTTGCTGGCCTTGGTAATTAGAGTTGTAAATATTACCTGGAGTCGCTGTATAGCTATAGCCAGTATTTGGATTTTGCCAAGTGGCTGGGCGACCAGAATAAATCGCATTACCGACTTGTTGTTGGTCGTAAGCATCCATAGATGCCCCAATTTGACCACCAATGTAACTACCTAACATTGTACCAGCGATCGTAGCAGCAACTCTGCCATCGCCTTTACCAAGTTGATTGCCTGCTACACCACCTAAAACAGCACCCATCATAGCGCCACCTTGAGCATTATTCGGTGGATTACAGCCCGCTAAAGCGAAGCTAGTAGCCAGTAAGACAGCAGCTACTTTAGTCGTTGTTTTAAACATTTAGGAAACTCCTTTGTCATTAGCTATTTGTTTAACCTTGTTCTTGTTAGATTAGCCCTATCAGAACTATTCTGTTGACTTAGACTAGCGCTTAAGCTGCAAGTTCTAAAAATCCCGCATTATTTATCCGTGAAGTTAAACGTGTAATTGGTTACAGCGTCCTGGGTTACTTTTAGACTAGCCTCTAAAGTTTTTGTATCTAAGAGTGCTTTAATTCGATATTCCCCCACCGCCAAACGTGTCTTTATCGATTCTTGGAAGACATGCCGAGAGATAAATTCGCCCTTAGCAGTATATAAAGCATAGTTCACAGCGACTGGTTGTTGTGCCTTATTCAGTGCATTCACCTTAATTTCGCCGGTGGGGCCAATATTAAAGGTTAAGGGGGTCGCTTTACCTGAATGGATGGTGACATTTTCAGATTTTTCTACAGTTTGCCAAATAGTTTTTACTCGATATTCACCTGGTGGCAAATATTCGGTAACACGGGTACGCGCTGAAAAGTTAACTACATTGGTACCATCAGGGTGATAGATCGAATAGTTAGCGCGCAAAGGTTCTGGATTACCTTCGGCTAAAATATTTAACTCGATACTGCCGGGTTGAGATTTGTTATCAATTAAGGTGCGGGTAGGTTTCGCTGCTTCGGTAATATGGACGGCTTTAGCTTGAACACCAGCTAATAAGGTTTTTAAACGCTCACTGTCAGTGGCTACTACAAAAGCGCCGCGTCCATTTTCAGCAATACATTCTAACTGTGCTTCTTTTTCAGCACGGAAGCCTACAACATCAATTTGCAAACTTGGATTAGCTTCCACTAATTGCTTAGCTGTAGCACAAGGATCACCTTCACAGCTTTCAATCCCATCGCTGACTAGTAAGATATGCGCATTTTCAGTGGGTAACTGTTGAGCAGCTTCTTTCAACGCCGCAGCAATCGGTGAGCGTCCCTTAGGTTTTAGTTTGTAAACCTCTTTGAGGACTTTAACCAAATCATAATTTTCTGGTTTCACCACTAGATTAAAGTCGTTGCAGCCGGTTTTTTTGCTTTCAGCCCCATACGTCAGTAAGCCAAATTGAATATTACCTTCAGCACTTTCCAGTAAAGTACGAATACTTTCGCGCGCCGTGACGATTTTATTTACATTATTTAGCTGCCCCCACATGCTATTAGAGCCATCCAAGATCAACATCGTGGTTTGACGGGGTGAGCTAGTTTCTGCTGTAGGCGCTGGATTGCTGGGAAGGACTGGTTCATTCGCTAATAGGGCTGGGCTGAATGCTATGGTAAACGCCACCCTGAGTAAAACACGCAACATAAAAAGCTTCTTCATTATGAATGGGGTATTCTGAATCTTGTTGCCAAGATTAGCACTATCTAAACAAAAATGTAGACCCAGACAGCACTGAGTGGCGTTATTTCCAGAACAAGCACCCAAGATTACGATAGGTGGCTAAGTCACGCATAACTTGCAGGTTTTAGCAGATGCCTTTATGTTACTCAGCTTGTTTTCTAGCGGAATACTAACTTATGCCTTTATCTAAGCCAGTTGAGCGCACATTGGCTCATACGCGCACGATTGTATGCCACGGCTATGAACGCACAGATGGTTTGTGGGACATCGAAGCGCATATTGTCGATACCAAACCTTATTCTTTTCCCAATAAAGATCGAGGTGGACGCATTGAAGCAGATGAAGCTTTGCATGATATGAAAGTGCGTTTAACGGTGGATGAGACTTTATTGATCCATTCTGCTGAAGCGGTCACCGACTACGCACCTTTTAATTATTGTATAGAGATTCATCCAGCTTATAAGCAAGTGGTTGGCTTGCGGATTGCGCCTGGTTGGAATCAAAAGATTAAGGAAGTGTTTGCAGGTATTCAAGGCTGCACACATATCACCGAATTATTAGTTACGATGGCGACTGCGGCTTTCCAAACGGTGGGAGGTTCAAAAATGCGGCGTAATAATTTTGTCGATACGGATCCTAAGGCGATTCCGAAGCATTTGCATACCTGCCACGCTTTAGCTTTTACGAGTCCGGTCGTTTTAGAGCATTGGCCACATGCCTATCAACAACCCACGTCTGACTCAAAATAGATAGATCAACGCAGTTAGCTTCCCAGTTAGTTATATTGTTAATGCTAGGCTTAGCAGGTTGTGACCACAAAACCGTAAAGTTTCTAGCCAATTGCTAAGCCGTCAGGGGAGGTCTTGCTATGTCAGAATTATTTTCTGCTGATTTAAGACTAGGGACTATGGGGTTGTGCTTAAAAATCTGAAAATGGCAGGCTTTTTTGTAAAATCTTTTGGCTTAAGGCAAAAGATCAACCCTCAATAGAATCATTCAACTCTAGCACGAGCCAAGCTTGCTAAAGCTTGTGCTCCTGTATCTATCTGTTTCACTAGCACATCTAAATTATTTTTCTGGGTATAAAATAGTTCAGTAGGCTTTTTATGGCCGTTGTTCGGCTCTTGTTCACTGAATTACTCTTATTAAGCTAAGCTTTAACTTTCATTAAAAGAATTAAGGTGATTCAATGAGTGTTCAAGATGCTTATGCTCCCCCACGTTCCGTGGTGCGCGATGTAGCAGGTGGCAGTGGTTTAATGAGCGAGCGGGTAGTCGCATCCTTACGTAAAACTCGTCCGTGGGTTTTGTTTATAGCGATTCTTGGTTTTATTGGTGCTGCTTTTACTTTGATTGCTAGTATTCCTATGCTTTTAGGTGGCGGCATGATGGGTATGGGAGGCATGGGAGGGCTCGATGCTGGAGCTGGCTTTGCTGGAACTGGTTTCATGATTGGCATGGGTGTGATGTATTTATTAATAGCAGTGCTTTACTTTATTGCATCGTTATATTTACTCCGTTATGCCAATGCGATTAAACGTGCAGTTACTGGCTTAAATGCAAGTGATATGGAAGCAGCACTTGAGGCTCAAGCAAGTTTCTGGAAGCTAGTCGGGATTTTAGCGATAGTTTCTATCGTCTTGATGATCGTGTTCATGGTTGTTGGTTTTGGTAGTCTCTTCATGATGAGTAGTAATTTACCTAGTCAATAAGCTGCCTATTTCCATCTAGAGAGAAACTGCTTGCATGTTTCTCTCTAATAAATAAAAATTATCATATCTCTAGACTTGCTTATATTTTCTTAAGCTAGATTTGGCTTTGCTTGCTGGCTCTGCTATTACCATACTAACAACAAATAAGAATTATCTATGCTAGCTTCTGTTGCTAAACCAGCCCGTACAACCACACCTTTTGGCGAGCGCTTAGTTCAGCTTGGTAAGATTAAACCAGCGGATCTTGAGCGCGCCTTGCGTGCCCAAACTGAAATTCATCAGCCATTGGGGAGTGTACTAGTCCGCTTAGGCTTACTCACTGAGCAAGAAGTCGCGGTAGTGCTGTCGCGCCATCTTGGGATTGCCTTAGCTTTAACACGTGATTACCCCACGGAGCCACTGCAAGATTTGGGTATTTCGGTGAATTACATGCGCTCATCAGAAGTGGTGCCTTTGTATGAGCATGAAGGGGTACTCACGATTGCCATGTCTGATCCTGGGGATGAGTTTGCACGTCAAGCTTTGGTGATGGCGGTGGGCAAACCGATTAAACCACTACTAGGTTTGCCTTCAGAGATTCGCGCCAATATCGAGCGCTTATACAGTGCCACCGCGAAAAAAGATGAAGAAGAGTTTGAGATCAGCACCCGTGATGATGGGATGGCAGATATCGAACACTTAAAAGATATGGCCAGTGAAGCGCCGGTCATTAAAATCGTGAATCAGATTATGACAGAAGCGATGGCAAGGCGGGCTTCTGATATTCATATTGAGCCGTTTGAAACCCATCTAAAAGTTCGCTACCGCATTGATGGGGTCATTCATGAAGTCGATTCCCCACCTGCTTCTATGACGGCGGCTGTACTGTCACGGATTAAGCTAATGGCGCGCTTAAATATTGCTGAGCGCCGCTTACCTCAGGATGGACGGATTCAGCTCAAAGCGCAAGGTAAAGAGATTGATATGCGTGTGTCCACAGTGCCAACTATGCATGGGGAAAGCGTGGTCATGCGTTTACTGGATAAAAACAGCGTGAAATTAGAGCTTAGCTCTTTAGGCTTTTCGGATGAGAATTTCTCGCGCTTACAAAAAGAGTTAAACCAACCGCATGGGGTGGTCTTAGTGACTGGCCCTACTGGTTCAGGTAAAACCACCACTCTGTATGCGGCTCTAACGCAGATGAATACGACCGAGAATAAAATTCTCACGGTAGAAGATCCGGTTGAATATGAGTTAGAAGGGATTAATCAGATTCAAGCTAATCCCAAAATCGGCTTAACCTTTTCGGATGCTTTGCGCTCGATTGTGCGTCAAGACCCCGACATTATTATGATCGGGGAGATGCGGGACGTAGAAACAGCACGCATAGCGATTCAATCCGCCTTAACAGGGCATTTAGTGTTGTCAACGATTCATACCAATGATGCGGCGAGTGGTGTGACACGCCTATTGGATATGGGGATTGAGGATTATCTGATTACCTCCACCGTGAACTGTATTTTAGCGCAACGCTTAGTCAGGCGTTTATGCCCACAATGCCGTGAGCCACATAGTGTCTTGCCCGAAATTGAGCATGAGCTAGGTTTACGCCAATATCAGCGCGATGGCGAGATGCGGTTATGGCATGCTAAAGGTTGTCGAGCTTGTGGATTTACCGGCTATAAAGGCCGTAGCGCGATTCATGAAGTGTTAGTGATGGATGATTCGATTCGCCGCTTAGTTTTGAAGCATGAAGATGCGGGTGTCATTCAAGAGCAAGCACGTAAAGCGGGTATGCGCACCATGTACGAAGATGGTTTGCTGAAAGCCCTGAAAGGTGTGACAACTTTAGAAGAAGTCTTACGTGTTGCGGAGGAAACTCCAAATGCCGCTGTTTGAATATAAAGCTTTATCGGCTGCTGGTGCGAATCAAACGGGCACAATGGAAGCTAATAATGAGGCTCAAGTCCTCGAACGGATTCATGCCCAAGGTTTATTACCTTTACAAGTCCAACTGGCTCGCGCTAGTAGCACGAGTCTAGAAGCCAGCGGAAAGAAAAAGTCAAGCCTGTTTGCCAGTAAAAAAGTTAACCAAGCCGATATTATCGCTTTTACCCAGCAGCTTTCTTCTATGCTGAATGCCGGTTTGCCTTTGGATCGGGCGTTAAGCATTCAATTAGAATTGATTGAGCAGCCGGGAATGAGCGCCTTAGTCCGTGGTCTGCAAGAACGGGTGCGCAGTGGGGTGCATTTTGCAGATGCTTTGGAGGAAACCAATAAATTCTCGCGCTTCTATGTGAATATGATTCGTGCCGGTGAGGCAAGTGGCTCGATTGGCGATGCCTTAGCACGCTTAGTGGAGTACATGCTGCGCGCTAAGGAGCTACGTGGCACGGTCATTTCCGCGTTAATTTATCCCAGTATTTTGTTTGTGGTAGCGATTGTTTCGATTATTGCCCTGCTGTTATTTGTAGTACCGCAGTTTTCCCAAATGTTCGAGGATATGGGAGCAGATTTACCGGTTTTAACTAAGATGGTGATGGCCGCAGGTGAAGTGCTTAAAGTCTATTGGTGGGCTTTGCTGGGGGGATTTTTAGTGCTTCTGATCCTTTTGCAATACCTATTCACCAATGAGCAAGCGCGTTTGTGGTTAGATCGCTCCATGTTACGCTGGCCGATTGTCGGTGATTTAGTGGGCAAAGTGGAAATGGCGCGCTTCTCACGGGGCTTGGGGACTTTGCTGCACAATGGTGTACCTTTACTCGGTTCGCTACAGATTGTTAAAAATACGATGAGCAATCGGGTAATGGCTAAGTCGGTGGGTGAGGCAGCGGATAGTCTCAAGCAAGGTGAGAGCCTAACACGTACTTTGATGAGTAAGCGGGTTTTTCCCGCCTATGCCCTACACATGCTGCGTGTGGGGGAAGAAACCGGGCAAATGGAGCAGCTACTCAATGAAGTAGCCACTATTTATGACACCGAAGTTCGCAATGCAGTGCAACGTATGTTGTCTTTACTTGAACCTATTTTAATTCTCATTATGGCAATGGCTATTTTAGTGATTATTGGGGCAATTCTAATTCCAATGATTAGTATGGCTGATTTAGTCAAATAATCAGTCGCATAACAAATCAATAATTAATAACAAAAAGGAGCTTGTTAGCATGTTGCAATCATCCAAAGCTGATTCGGTTAAGCGCCGTGTCCGCGGTTTTAGCTTGATTGAGTTAATGATTGTATTAGTCATTTTAGGCTTGATCGCAGGGATCGTTGGCCCCCAAGCTATGAAGTATTTAGGTCGCGGTAAAAGCCAATCAGCCAAAGTACAGATTGAAAATATAAGCGCCGCTTTAGATATGTATCGCTTAGAGGTCGGTAACTACCCAACTAGCTCAGAAGGTTTAAAAGCTTTAGCTGAAGCGCCTTCAGGTGCTAAAGGTTGGAATGGGCCCTATTTAAAGAAAGGTGTTCCACAAGATCCTTGGAATAACGAGTATCAGTACAAACGCCCCGGCAGTAACAACCAGCCTTACGATCTTCTCTCTTTAGGTGCTGATGGTGCAGCCGGTGGAGAAGGCGATGACGCTGATATTTCCTTGTGGGTGAAAAAGAACTAATCATGCGCCAACCACGGGGCTTCAGTTTAATTGAGGTCATGTTAGTGCTAGTGGTTGCCGCCCTCATGATGGGGGTGGTAGCAAGCTCATTAACTGAAGGCCCTGTGTTACGCAAGGCAGCCCGTGAAGTTGCCACCAGTATGCGCCAAGCACGTAGCGTCGCTATTTTACAGCGCAAAGAAATGGTTTGGACGATGGATATTAGTAGCCGTTATTTTGGCTTAGCGACTCATAAAATCGAGCAACGTGCTTTGCATACGGGCATTGAAGCTAAAATAAATACTGCTAAAACTGAAGTAGTTTCTGCCACCCAAGGCAATATTCGTTTTTACCCTGATGGGAGTTCTACTGGTGGCTCGGTTGAGCTTACAGCGCGTGGACAAACTTTTAAGGTGAATGTGGAGTGGATTAGTGGGCGCATCAGTCTACTCTAAGTCGCAGCGACAACAAGGTTTTACCTTACTCGAAATCATGGTGGCATTTGTCATCACAGGTTTAGTTGTGGGTACTTTGCTGAATTTATTTGGCTCTGCTATGCAAAGTGCGGCTCTAGCCGATGAATATAGTTTTGCTGTACAAGTAGCCGAATCACGGATGGAGGCGATTGGTAGCGAAATCAAAGTTGAAAAAAATACCGTGACTGGCCAAGAAGAAGGCACGCCTTATAAATGGGCGGTTAATATGCAGCCGATTCAGCTTGATGATAAACAAGAGGAGTTTTCACTCTCAATTGAGCCTTATCAAGTTACTGTGGTAGTTAGTTGGAATAGCGAAGGTAAGCAGCGTCAATTCACGCTCTCCTCCCTGCGTTTTGGGGAAAAGTCTTGAATCTAAGCCAAGCAAAACAGCAAAGTGGTTTTACTTTGTTGGAAATGATGGTGGCTTTCAGTTTACTAGCTTTATTATTTCTGGCTTTGTTTTCAAGTTTTCACACGATGGGTCGCGGTTGGGATGCGGCTGATCGGAAACTACTCAAAACCGAAGATACCCGCTTGATTAGCGAGTTTCTGCGTAATCAACTCAGTCAAACTATTGTCGTGCAAATCAAAGGTGAAAAAGGGCCAGTGTATGCCTTTGAGGGTACCGATCATTATGTACGCTATGCAGCCCCTCTCCAGCCTTTACAACATCAAGGTGGCATTTATCTGATTGAATTATCAGTGAATCGCACTGGTAGTGAGCGTCAGTTGGAGATGCGTTATGCGCCTTATCGTCCTGATATGAGCTGGGATGATGCCTTCAAAGAGGTTGAACCTGTGCTGGTGTATAGCGGCTTAGGTTTAGTACATTTTGATTATTATGCCGCTGAATCGGATAAAGATGATCCACGTTGGCAAACGGACTGGGTCGATAAGCCCGTTTATCCTTTGCTGATGCGCGTCATGATCGAAGGCAAAGATCATCAAGCTTGGCCGAAGCTAATTGTCGATTTACCCCAAGTGGACGAGTATGTGGGCGCGAGTTAAGACTGATGCGAAGCAGCGTGGGGTGGCGCTCATGATGGTGCTGTGGATGATCATGGTGATGATGACCATGGCGGGTACGCTAATTTATGCCGTAAAAACTGAAACCCAACTCGTAAGTTATGCACGCGCCACTGCTCAAGCACGCAGTTTTGCCGAGGCAGCAGCACATTATACCGTGATGCAGTTATTTCTACCGGTCGATAAACGGCAAATCAAACTAGGGGGTACACCTGCTACTTGGACACGGGATGGCTATGGAGTAGAAATTCGTGTGATTGGTGAGAATGGCCTGATCGACATCAATCAAGCTAATCGTGAGCTATTGCAAAAGGTGTTAAAAGAATTAGGAGTGATTGATCAAGAGGCTGAGACAGTATTGGATGCGATTGAGGATTTTCGCGATCCAGATGATTTAAAACATGCGAATGGTGCAGAAGACGATGATTATAAGACCGCAGGTTTAGAGTATGGGGCTAAAGATGCACCCTTTGAGCGAATTGAAGAGCTTCAGCAAGTTTTAGGCGTGACACCCCTGATTTATCAAGGTTTAGTCCGTTATTTATCCGTGAATGCACGCAGCAATGGCGTGAATCCCATGTTAGCGCCACGCCATGTTTTATTATTATTAGCGGATGGTGATCAAGCTGCAGTGGATGAGTATATTCGTAAGCGTGAGGAAGCAGAAGGCGCTTGGGTACAACCACCTTTTGGTGGCGGCTTATTAGATCATACTGAGCAACCCGTTTATCGCTTGCAGTTAAAGATTAAGGCCTTGGAAAGTGAAACGGCTTATTTTGAAGAACGGGCGATTCGTTTACTGCCAGGACATAACCCACCTTTTATTACGTATTTTCGGGTACAACAGCCACTATCTTCGCAGTTCTAATCGCTTCACCTAATTGCAAAAATTCTTGTTCACGTGCGCTCCCACGCCGCCAAGCTAAGCCGATTTCCCGATAGCTTTCTTCGCGAATCGGCCAAAGTTTAACTGTAGTGCCGGCTAATAAAGGTGAACCAATTACCATCTCAGGTAGATACGAAACCCCTAAATCTGCATCTAACATTTGTACTAAAGTTAATAAGCTACTGGCTGCAAAGCGGCTAATCTTTTCAATGTCCTGCAAATGACAAGCCGACAATGCATGATCACGTAAACAATGACCATCTTCTAACAGCAAAACTGTTTCTGGCTCTAGGTTTTCAATATCGTAATTCGTGGGATTAAGATGCTGAGTATCTTCACGACAAGCTAAATAAAAGCGATCACGGAATAAAGGTTGTACTTCAGCATTTCTTAAAGCATAAGGAAGCGCCAAAATAATTAAATCCAGCTCACCATCCATCAGTTTTTCATAAATACGCTGGGTAATATCTTCTGTGAGGTAGAGTTTAAGGCGGGGGAACTCAGCGCGGAGTTTAGGCAAAATCTCTGGCAATAAGAAGGGCGCAATGGTTGGAATGACGCCAATTCTTAATTCACCTGTTAAAGGCTGTTGATTACTGCGGGCAAGTTCGACTAAACCTTCAATATCCCGTAAACAGCGACGTGCCTCAATCGCAAGCTGGCGACCAATATGAGTAACAGTTACATTTTTATTAGTCCGATCAACCAGTTGTACTTCAAGGGTAGATTCTAATTCACGAATGGCCGTACTAAACGCAGATTGGGATACAAAACAAGCCTCAGCAGCACGTCCAAAATGACCGTAAGTTTCTAGAGCTACAAAATAACGGAGTTGTTTAACCGTAGGCAGGTTCATGCCTTTTCCTCAGTGTAGTTCTTTATTTACGACTGCTGCGTGCGTATTGCAGCGGCCCCCCTCTAAAAGCTGGAAATCCAGCACCGAAAACCACCGCTGCATCTAATAGATCTGGGTTTTCAATAATACCTTGCTCTAAACATAAAGCCGCTTCTTCCGACATTTGATTGACCAACTTATCTTGTAAAGCAGCAATATTGCCATTCCATTGTGCACGCTCTGGCTTTAGCATGCGTCCATGACGATAACGATAAAAACCTGTGCCATTTTTTCGACCTAATTTACCAGCCTTAATCATATCAACTAATAATTCAGGTACTAAGATTGGGCTGACCTTAGCCAGAGTTTCGCTTAATTGTCGACAATAATCTAGCCCTAACACATCGGCCCATTCTAAAGGTCCTAGAGGCATTCCAAAATCGCGTCCGGCTTTGTCAATGACTACGGTGGGTACATTCTGCTGATGTAAGCGGATGCCTTGCATAATATAAGTCATTAAAATGCGATTTACTAATAAACCAGGGGTACTTTGAATAGGTAAAGGGACTTTATTCAACTGCTTTACAAAAGCACAGGCTTGCTCAATGACCCGAGCGGTAGTTTTTTCACCTAGATGAATAACCTCCACTAATTCACGTTGAGTCAGTGGGTAAAGAAAATGCAAGCCAATTAAACGACTAGGTTTTAATAAGACCGCGGCTAAACGTTCTAAAGATAAAGTAGATGAGGTAATCGCTAAGAGTGCATCGGGGCGGGTATTTTCCTCTAAGCGGGCTAATAATTCTTGTTTACTGCCTAATTTATCCGAAGTCGCATCGATCACAATATCTGCTAAGGCAATCCCACTTCCTTCATAATCGATATGAATACGTTCAGTAGCTGCTTTTAGTTTGGCGGCATCTTTATGGAAGTAGTTATTAAAAATCGCGCGAATGCGCTCTAAGGCAAAGCTTAAGTTTTCAGGATTGGATTCTTGAATACTCACGGTTAAGCCCGATAAGCTGCACCAAGCGGCAATTTCCCGACCAATATGTCCAGCTCCAATAATATGTACTGTCGAATAGGTATCAGCATTTAGAGGTGCAAAGGCTTTTAATTGAGCTTTTAATCTCGCTAAGCGTACTAAGTTTTGTGTGCTAGGTGTATCAACTAGTTGTTTGAATGCGCCAATCTCAGCAGCTTGTAAATTAGTTAGCGCGCCACCGTGTAATTGCCACAAATTTAGTAAACGTGAACCTGCAGGGTAATGCTCAATATCTTGTTCTTTGGCTAGTTTGCGCTGCTGCTGAGTATTTAACAGCACGCGCGCCGACAAGGTTTCTAGTAAGGCTGAACTAAAGGGAGCAGTAGATTTAGTAGGCTGGCCTGCTACATAGCGTAAACTCAGTAGATTAACTTGTTCAGGTGCAGCTGCTGCATCCACAAGTTTTTTTTGTAAAGCTTCTTCAGTCGTTAGCACCTTACTTTGAGTGAGAAAGTCTAAGGCTGTTGTTACCCCCATCCGTTGTAAAGCCCGCGACATTCCACCCCAAATAGGATGAATACCTTGGCTAACCTCGGGAAAGCTAAAGCTGGTATTCTGATTCAGAGTAGCTACACAATAATGACAGGCTAAAGCTAGAGACAGGCCAGCACCAGCACATTCACCTTCAATCAGCGCTAAACTGACCATTGTTGAAGACTGGAGTTGTTCACAGAAATGTTGTCCAGACTTTAAAAAATCAGTGAGTGCGTGGGAATCTAGGTTATTTTCTAAGAGGCTTAAGTCAATACCTGAACAGAACACTTGTGGGCGTGTTGAGTGTAAAATAAGCGCACGCACCCCTAAAGCTTGAGCTACTTTATAAGCTTGATGAAGCTCAGCCAAGACATCTGGCGTCAGTAAATTATGTTTAGAGTTTTTGACTGCTAAACCAATCCAGAACACCTGTTGATCACGACGAGTTATAAGGTGTTGGAAGGTGTTAGGAATAGAAGTGAGCAAACCCAGCCCCATCTAACTGTGTAATAAAGCACATTTTTAGCCCCTATCGTTGCGCTTAATGATCTATTTTTCCGAATAATTCTACCGCAAAGTACGTTTATTTGTCAGTAAACTGTACATAGAAAACGATTTTTGCGCAAAATACTGAAGATAAATAGATGACCTAGGTACTTGGTAAGAGTTGATGATTAGTCGCATCATCAGGTTTATTGAGAGCTAAACTAGCCTGTTGCCAAGGCAAACTACGATAGGCGGGTTGTTCACTAAAATGCCAAGCAGGGTATTTAATAACCTCAAAATAGGGCGAGTAATCAAAATCACTGGGAATAAACAAACGGAAGTCACGCTCTTCAAAACTGACTTGATGTTTGTCTTGGTTGTTGTGGATCACGGGTAAAATAGGGTAGTGCACCTGTTGGAAGCAACGGGCAATCATACTTGAGCAGATAATATGGGTAGGTTGGCCAGCATTATGTTGAAACAAAGAGGAGCGCCAACGTCTTGGCAAAATCCCATACGGAAATAAAAAGCGTGCTAAATCCATCAATTGTTGCACATCATAGCCCATACCCAAATGCTCAATAGCTACATTCACTACAATATCAGCATCACGCCAATCTAATCCCGAAGGGCGGCAAATGCGTAAATGTTCTTCTCGATAAGCGCTGAGAGGATTGGCTACTGTTCCATAACCTAATAAGGACTCAACAACTAATTTGTCATTAGGGTTGCCTGGGTAGTGCGTTTGGAGTTTTTCACGGACTTGCGGGTCACGAATGTCATTAATTCGCCCGACATACAAAGCTGCATGTGTCCACGGCGACAAGGTTACCATTTGAATGACTTTGCTAACCCGCGTTTGCCCCGCAAACAGTAGCACATCACCTGGGCGCACTTCATGTTCAAGGAAGTCGAAATTACAATAAGCGTTGATCTGTGAATCGGCAGGTGGAACCGCATTTAACCAATTAATCCCTTTATCCCACAGCCATTGCCGTGTTGCTTTGAACATGACTCTCTCCTTCTGGGTATGACAGGTAGCAGCGCAGTTCAAAAGCTAACCGGAACGAAGCAAGGCTTCGGAGCGAAGCATCTTAGTGCCCCTGTAATACTTATGGCTAATTAGAGTATTAGCAGTTTTACATGATTCATTAATTTAGATCAATTACGCCTAAACCTACCATGTTTTTTGACAATTGGTCATGAGCTAGGCACTGTTTGCTGTTATAAAGCTTTAAATAGCACTTTAGAATTACGCTTATGGTTATAAACTTGCTTTTTATTCTCAGGCAAATCAGCAATATCCGCATCCACAAAGCCGCGTTCTCTGAACCAATCAGTAGTCTGTGTAGTTAAAACTAATAGCTTTTGTTTATGTTGAGTTTTGGCTAGTTGAGTAATGGCCTGCAATAAACGATCACCACGATTAGCTGTCCGATAGTGGGGGTCAACCGCTAAACAAGCTAATTCGCCTATCTGAGGGTCAGCCGTATCATATAAGGCTGCGCAGCCAATAATTTTCTGATCGCGTACAAACACTTGAAAGCGGTTAACTTCTAATTCTAATTGCTCACGCGAGCGTTTAACTAAGATCCCCGCTTGTTCCATTGGGCGAATCACATCCAGAATACCACTAATATCATCCACATTCGCTGCGCGAATTGTTTCATACGCATCTGCCGAAATCATGCAACCAATGCCATCACGGGTATAAAGCTCAGTGAGTAAAATTCCATCGACATTGGCATCTAATAAATGTACCCGACCCACTTTATGTTTAAGTGCTGCAAGGATTTGCGGCAACATATCGTGTTGGTCAACATAAGCTTCCGCTTCCTCAACCGTTAAGTTATTCGGGAGATCAAAGGACGTCTCGTCTAACAACATGACCTTATCCGCTTCAAGCGCTTGCGCTGCTTCAATCGCAAGTTGCTCATAACGCAAATTATACGCCTCTCCAGTGGGTGAGTAGCCTAAAGGTGAAAGCAATACAATATGGCGATTTTCTAATTGTTGGCGAATGAAATTATGCCGAATCCGCCGAATTTGCCCACTATAGCCATAATCAACACCATCAAGTACGCCAATCGGGCGCGCAGTGACGAAATTCCCCGAAATGACTCCCGGGCCAATATTGCCAACCCCGGGTTGAGCGAGCATGTAGGTGAGTGCGTTTTCAATAGTAATACGGGCTGCACCACAAGCCTCTTGAGCAGCTTGTAAGGCTTCACGATCCGTAATGCGGGTACCATTATGAAAGCGAATAGGTTGATCTAATTGTTCTAAACGCCGATCAATTTGTGGACGTGTTCCATGCACCAACACAATCTTCGCACCTAAGGCAGCAATAATCGCAATATCTTGCAAAATACGCCGAAAATTAGTCTGTTCTAACACTTCACCCGGAAAGGCTATCACGAAGATTTTGTCGCGATGCTTATGAATATACGGGCTAGCCTCACGAAAAAATTCCACACTATTGCAGTCAACAGGGTTAGAACCAGATTTATGCGTGTTAGACATGCTTATTCCTAATTATGAACGGGTTAGCTGGCCTCAAAAGCATTTTTGAGCCAAGTAAGCTGCTGTTGAGCGTTGAGAGTAATGACATCGAAACGGCAAGCTAAATCATAGGGGTGCAGCAGTAAATAGTGTTGAGCGGTGCGAATAATTTTTTGTTGTTTGCGCAAATCGATACTATAAAGTGCGCCACCAAAATCCTCGCGACTACGATAACGGACTTCAACAAAGACTAGATGCTCACCATCTTGTCCAATTAAATCGATTTCGCCCCCGCGCAAACGATAATTGCGCGTGAAAAGCTTAAAACCCTGAGCTTGCAAATAATCGCAAGCCCAAGTTTCAGCTAATTGCCCTAAAGTTTGGCGACTAACCATTATTCCAAGGCCATGGGTAAGCCATCTTTAAAAGTAGCCATCATTAAGCGGCGTTGGATCATTCGATTCGGTGCTAGGCTAATTTCACCAGTCCGCCCCTGTAAACGTTGATTTTGGGTAAGGGCTGGCAAGTTTTTCGCAATCGTTACAGCATCCATCCCTAAAGCATACAGACGTGGATACTTAAGCTGTTCTAAGCTGCCTTGCTGTAAACTTTGCAACACAAAGGGGACTTCAGTATAGATAATTCCCTCTAAATCCGCGTCTTTAGTTCTTTCAACCCGTCCAGAGAACACGTGCGAGGTAGCATAGACAGGCAAGTCTGGTGCTTGAGCTTGTAACAAAGGTTTCATTAAACGTGCTTGTGTAGGAGAGGCACCTAAAAATACCATTTGTGCACCACTACTATTCCCTAAAGCCGCTTGTAGAGTGGTGAGATAATTTTTAGTTGTACTATTCGGGTAAGCCACCGTGCTAATAACCTGACCACCTGCAGCACCATACGCGGCTGTAAAAGCTTCAGCTAAGCGCGTTCCCCATTGTGAATCGGGTACTAAAACTAAAGCTTGGCGTAAACCACGGCCAGTCGTAAAAGTAGCTACTTGACGTGCTTCATCCTCGGGGGATAAACCAAATTGGTAAAGTGCCGGTAAGTTTTGCCCCTCAGTTGCATAGTTTAGACTTAAGACGGGGACGGTTAAAGCATTACTGGCTAACAGAGTATCTAAGGCATCTTTATCTAAAGGTCCGACAACGATGTCAGCGCCTTCACTAGCTGCTTGTTGATATTGGCTAAGCACATTCGCTGTGGTGGTTGCGTATTTTTTACTATTAGTCACCGAGCCAAACTGGTTGCTCATGTCCTGCATGCCTTGATAAATTTCTTTACCGACTGGCCCTAAAGCACCGCTGTCTGGGAGCAGTACAGCTAGATTTTCTGCGGCACGCGGCAAGATATTTGCTGGCTGATTGCGCTGATCTGTTTCAGGTTGAGGCTGTAATTCTGGCGGAATCCCTTGCATGGTGGAACTCTGCACAGAGAGCGTTCCACCCATTTCTAAAGCACGTTGCCGTACTAGTGATACTTTACTGCTTAAGCCTGCTGACATCTTTGCATGAGGTAGAGGCAAAAGACGCAAGGCTTGATTGGCTTGATCCTTTTGTAAGGCTAACAAAGCTAAGGTGTAGCGATAGCGTGCTTGATTTTCCCCAGTTAAAGCTTGGCGTGGGATTTTTTTCAAATAATGCTTAGTGGTTTTCTCATCACCTAAAGAGGCAGTGACTTCGGCTGCCTGCAGAATAACACGTTCACGTTGGGGCGAAGGTAAACTTAAGGCTGATTGATAATAGACTTCAGCGGCTTCTGGTTTACGGCCTTGCTTAAATAATTGGTTGCCTAAATCGACGGTTGGCGTACCTTTAAATTGGCTAGGTGTGCGGTCTTCGCCAGAGGTTTGTTTGCTAGCAGAGGCATTAGTCCCGAACAGATTGGGATTGAGACTACAGCCTTGCAGCATAAACATTCCACTCATCAAGCTCACTGACAATGAGTAGCGTAAGTCCTGAATTATCATTATATCTATCCTAAATATACAAGGAATCAACAGCGCTTAAGCTCAATTAGGCTGAAACTATAGCAGGATTTCGCTTTTTGGGGATAGCAAAAAGCTTGGTAAAGCCTGATCATACCTACCTTCCATCTAAGCCAGTCTAGGTTGCCATGAGCGCTAGTTTGTATTGTGTTGCTACACCAATCGGTAATTTAACTGATCTTACCGAACGTGCGATTAAGACCTTGAAAGAAGTTGAAAAAATCTATGCAGAAGATACGCGCGTCACTTTACGTTTGCTTACCCATTTAGGGTTTCAGAAACCCTTAGTCAGCTTACATGACCATAATGAAGCGGCTCGCGTTACCCAAGTGATCTCTGATTTAGAGCAAGGCATGAATGTAGCTTTAGTCAGCGATGCGGGCACGCCTTTGATTAGCGATCCTGGTTACCATCTGGTTAAAGAAGTGGCTAAAGCGGGGTTTAAAGTAGTACCGATTCCTGGCGCTTGTGCCGTAGTGGCTGCTTTATCAGCTGCAGGCTTAGCAACCGACCGTTTTGTCTTTGAAGGCTTCTTATCAGCTAAATCTTCAGCACGCAAAGCGAGTTTTGAAGAACTCAAGACCGAAACGCGCACTTTAATTTTTTATGAGTCTAGTCATCGCATTGAAGGGTTTTTAGAAGACTTGGTTACGATCTTAGGCGAAAAGCGTGAGCTAGTGATTGCCCGTGAATTAACTAAATTATACGAAAGCTTTTACCGAGATACCGCTCAAAATTTACTGACACGTTTACGCATTGATAGCGATATGCAGAAAGGTGAGTTTGTTGTATTAGTCAAGGGAGCTGCTGATATAGTGGAGCAGGGTAGTGTAGAGGTAGAGACTGTACTACAGGTCTTATTAGAAGAGGATATTCCAGTCAATCAGGCGGCGAAGATTGCTGCCCGAATTACCGGGCAAGCAAAGAATAAGCTGTATCGTCAAGCGATGGAAATGAGCAAATCACTCAGCTGAAGGTTCTACCGCTTCTGTAACTAGTTCAGGTACAACAAGCTCTTCAGTTTCCATACCCTCTTTATTCAGAACAATTAACTTGTCAGGGTCAATCGCCAAAATTTGTTCGGCGATCTCACTAGGGATAAGGCAACGTTTTCCTTCTAAGAAAGTAATTGCTAAAGTCCCAGCGGCAAGGTCTTGTTGCTGTTGCTCAGTGACATACAGATATTTGACCGTTTCACCTACTACGAAATTGTAGCGGATGGCTGCATCGTCCACATTTTTCAAATGAGCGCTAATAAGCTCACGCACCTGCTGGCGTGTTTGCTTTTTACGCTCAGCCATTTCACGTCTGCGTTGCTCTTCAGCAGCTTTCTCTTGGCGTTCAAGTTCATTGCGCTCACGGTAGAACTGCTCTAAATCAGAAGACTTGCGTGGTTTCGCAGGCTTATTTGGAGCTGGCTGCTTATCCGCTTGCGGTGTTGTTACACCTTCCGGTTTGGCTGCTGCAGGTTTATGGGGTTTAGGCGTGAAGTTACGATTAGGCTTTGCTGGTTTTAGCTTAGCCTGCTCGCGAGCTTCTTTCGCCTTCTCTTTCTGCTGTTGCTTAGTTTGTTCAGCTTGATCAATTTGTGCTTGCGTAATCAAGCCTGCTTTCAGCAGTTGTTCGCTTAGTGAATTGGACATGGTCGATGGTCGTCAGTATTAAACAGTAGCCAGTTCCGCTTGGATCGCTTTGGTAATGTCTTCCATCTCACCAATGCCATTAACCCGCTTGAGCAGACCTTTGTCTGCATAGTAGTTAATGAGTGGTGCGGTGTTTTCTTCATATACCTTGAGGCGATTACCAATCGTTTCCTCATTATCGTCAGCACGATGATATAAATTCGTACTGCCGCATTTATCGCATACTCCTTCCTTCGTTGGTGGAGAGAAGTAGCGGTTGTAAACGGTCGAACAATCTTTGCAAGATAAACGACCGGTTAAGCGTTTCAATAAAATATCAAAATCAACATCGATTAAGAGGCCAGCATCAATCGGTTGGCCAACTTCAGCGAGCAATTTATCTAAGCTTGCCGCTTGGGTTAAATTGCGTGGGAACCCATCGAGAATAAAGCCATTAGCTGCATCAGGTTGCTGTAAGCGCTCACGAATCATGCCTAGCACGATGTCATCAGAGACCAGACCGCCTGAATCCATGGCAACTTTAGCTTGTTTACCAAGTTCAGTACCTGCTGCAACCGCAGCACGCAATAAATCGCCAGTTGAAATCTGCGGAATATTATAAATATCCGTCAAGCGCTGTGCTTGAGTTCCCTTACCTGAGCCTGGTGCTCCGAGAAGTACGATACGCATAAATTTGGTTCCCTTTTCTGCTCCAATCGAGTCACTTCTTATACTTAATTAAATGTTGCAGTGCAAGTTAGATTCAACAGTCGTTATAATAGCCCGCTTTAAACCAATGGAAGACCGCTATGAATATCGACAAAATTGCCGTCGGCAAAGACGTACCTGAATCTGTCAATGTTATTATCGAAATCCCAGCTCAATCTTCTCCTGTTAAGTATGAGATAGATAAAGAAAGTGGTGCAGTGGTAGTAGACCGTTTTATGTCAGCGCCGATGTTCTATCCTGCAAACTACGGTTTCGTTCCACATACTTTATCTGATGATGGCGATCCAGTAGACGTTCTAGTCGTTACTCCACATCCATTAGTACATGGCTGTGTGATTCCAGCGCGTCCAGTTGGTGTATTGAAAATGTCGGATGAGGCCGGTCAAGATGCGAAAATAGTAGCAGTTCCAGCCGGCAAGTTGGCTCCTGAGTTTAAAGATGTGACTTCTTATACTCAACTTTCACCTTTATTAATTAAGCAAATCCAGCATTTCTTTGAGCGTTACAAAGAGCTAGAACCAGGTAAATGGGTAAAAGTAGAAGGCTGGGCTGATGCTGCTGAAGCTAAGCAAGAGATTCTAGATAGCATTAAACGCTATGAAGCCAGTAAATAAATTTAGATTAAACTTTTAGTTAAGCTGCACTCATCCCATAAACTCCTGCTAATTTTCTGATAGACTTCAGGCAGGAGTTTATCTCTTTGGGCTTTAAAATCTTATTAATCATTAAACTAATTAATTCTAGTGTCAGCACAATATGGGTGAGCGCTTATCAATTAAAACAGAACGGGATGAACAACAGCTCTTCAACTCACGCGCTATTGTTGCCGGTCTGATCGTGTTAATCGCCCTATGTGGCATAGGTACACGTCTCTATTTTCTGCAAGTTAAAGAGCACGACACTTATACAGAACTCTCGAAGCAGAATTATCAAAAACATATTCCTCGCCCCCCCACACGTGGGCAAATTTATGACCGAAATGGGGTCAAATTAGCAGATAACCATGCTCAATATATTTTAGAAGTGGTCTGGGATAGTGTCCCTGATCAAAATGACGATGGCCGCAAGCGTTGGGATGATATGCAGATGATGCTGGAACGCTTAAATAAGATTGTGCCGCTCTCAGAAAAAGATTTACGTATTTTTGGTCAACAAGTGAATCGTCACAGTCGCTATCAACCCACCCCCCTGAAAGAAAATCTCACTGAGCAAGAAATGGCAATGTTTGCGGTGAACAAGTCGCGTTTCCCGGGAGTGAATTTAGAGCGACGTATGCAACGGTTTTATCCGCTTGGTACGGTAGCTAGCCATGTGATTGGTTATGTGGGACGGATTGATGATCGTGATTTGGAGCGCCTAGATAAAAATAATTATGCAGGCACCAGCCATATCGGCAAAGTCGGCGTAGAGGCTGCGCATGAAGATCGTTTGCACGGTCAAGCCGGCTATGATTTGGATGAAGTCGATGCACACGGCCGCGGTCAAGATATGATTGAGCGGAAAGAGGCTGTGGGTGGTCAAGATTTAATTTTAGGGTTAGATATTAACCTACAACTTAAAGCTGAAGCTTTACTCAAGGGTGAGCGTGGTGCTGTCGTAGCAATTGATCCGCGTAATGGCGAGGTATTAGCTATGGCCAGTGTTCCCACCTTTGACCCCAATCTTTTCGTGGATGGGATCTCCAGCAAAATTTATACCGAACTACGTGACGATCCTGATCGACCACTCTACAATCGTGCGCTACAAGGTGCTTATCCGCCCGGCTCGACAGTCAAACCTATGAACACAATGGCTGGTTTGTATGAAAAGGTCATTTGGCCGGGTAAAACAGTATACGATCCTGGTTTCTTCCAAATTCCTGGGCATAAACATCGCTACCGTTGCTGGAAAAAATCCGGTCATGGTGGTGTGAGTATGGATTATGCCATTGCCCAGTCCTGCGATACCTTCTTCTATGATATGGCTTATCGCATGGGGGTGGATAAGTTCTCAGGCTATATGAGTTTGTTTGGGTTTGGTAAGAAAACAGGGGTAGATCTAACTTCTGAGTCTGATGGTTTAATGCCTACACCGGAATGGAAACAGCGCCGCTATAAGCAGGTTTGGTATCCGGGTGACACAGTTAATATCGGGATTGGGCAAGGTTATTGGCTCGCTACTCCTATTCAACTCGCCCATGCTACTGCGAGTGTCGCTATGCGTGGTAAACGGATTCGCCCACATGTCTTACGCGCTTTCCGTACAGCTAAAGATAGGCCTGAGCAAATTCTTGAACCAGAAGTCATTGCGCAAATTCCAGCGCGCGATAAGCGTCATTGGGAAATGGTAGTACAAGGGATGGTGCATGTAGTACACGCGTCTTACGGTACAGCTAAGCGGGTAGGGATTGGTGCACCTTATACTATTGCAGGTAAAACAGGGACTGCACAGGTTTTCGGTATCGCTCAGAATGCGCGCTATGATGCTTCACGTTTAGCTAAACGCTTGCACGATCATGCTTTGTTCGTAGGGTTTGCACCTGCGGATAATCCGCAAATTGCTGTCTCTGTAATTGTTGAGAATGGTGGTGGGGGTAGCTCCACTGCAGCTCCAATTGCACGTAAGGTCATGGATGCATACTTATTGAAAAAATATGATGATGAAACGCCCGTTGAAGAAACTGGCGAAGTGGAACCTGCTGATATCGTGCCGCGGGTGGAAGGAGCTGATGAATGATTTCTGGATTATTACCAGCGTCCCTCTTGAAAATGTTGCAGCGCGTGGACTTGGTCATGCTGGCCGCTTTGTCGCTACTCATGTTTATGGGTTTAGTCACCCTTTATAGTGCTTCAGATGCAGAAATGACCATGGTTTACCGCCAAGGTATCCATTTCGCTCTAGGCCTAGTGCTGATACTGTTGTTTTCTCAAGTCGAGGGGAAGACTTTAAGACAGTTTGCGATTTGGTTATATGGTATCGGTGTGGTGCTGTTGATTTTAGTGCTGATGGTAGGGGTGATTAAAAAGGGAGCACAACGTTGGTTATATGTAGGGATTGATATCCAACCTGCCGAGATGATGAAACTTGCTGTCCCCATGATGGTAGCCTACTATTTCTCTGAAAAGCCCTTACCACCCCGCTTTCTCGATATTATCATCGCTCTAATTCTAGTGGCAGTCCCGATGGTGTTGATTATGAAGCAACCTGACTTAGGTACTGCTTTATTGATTGCCCTGTCTGGCCTATTTGTTATTTATCTAGCAGGTATGTCGTGGTGGTTGATTGGTGGCTCCTTAGCAGCTATCGCTATAGCGGCTCCCTTGATGTTCAACTATGGGATGCATGAATACCAACGGCAGCGGATTCTTACCCTATTTGATCCCGAAACTGATTTGTTGGGTACAGGCTACCATATTTATCAATCTAAAATTGCCATCGGTTCTGGCGGCGTGTATGGCAAAGGCTGGTTACATGGGGATCAATCGCATTTAGATTTCTTGCCAGAGCGGCACACGGATTTTATTTTTGCTGTGTTTGGTGAGGAGTTTGGGTTCTTAGGCAATCTCCTGCTGATTGGTTTATATGTGTTTATCATTTGGCGTGGTTTATATATTGCTTCTAAGGGCGCGGATACTTTTTCACGTTTATTGGCAGGTAGCTTAAGCTTAACCTTCTTTATTTATTTAGTGGTTAATACGGGCATGGTAAGTGGAGTATTGCCTGTTGTGGGGATTCCCTTACCCCTAGTCAGCTATGGTGGGACTTCGGTGGTGACGCTCATGAGTGCGTTTGGCATTATCATGGGGATGAAAAAACGTAAGCGTAATTATCAGACAGACGAATAGGGCTTCAGCATGCAGGCAGTTTGGGGAAGAGCATCGGTCTTGGGTGTAGTAGTGCTAGCTTTGAGTTTAAGTGCTTGTAGTAATACACGTAATATACCTGAGGCAGGCACAGGTTCTAATCCGTCGACAGGTGTTCCTACTGCTGATCCTTTAGTGAATCCGCCATTTAGATCCCAACAGACGATTAGACCACGCCTCTCTTATCCACAGCATCCAGTTACACCGCCTGTTCAGCCTAGTATTCCTGAGCCTTTACCTCCAGTAGTACAGCCACCAGCCGTAGGGGGGTCTTATTTAAACTACCCTGCAATGCAAGCCTTTATTAGCCGTATGCAGCAAGCACATGGTTTTGATGCAGGTCAATTGCAGGCTTTATTTGCGAATGTACAGCGCAATGAAGACATTATTGCTAAAGCAAGTAAGCCTGCTGAGGCCAAACCTTGGTTTCAATATCGCGCGATTTTCCTCACTGAAGAGCGGATTAATACTGGTGTGGGCTTCTGGCAGCAATATGCAGGAGCGGTTGATGCCGCTGCACAACAATATGGTGTAGATCCTGCTTATATCGTTGCGATTATTGGGGTTGAGACACTCTATGGGCGTAATACGGGTAATTATTATGTCCTACAAGCTTTGACTACCCTCGCCTTTGATTTCCCTAAGCGGGCAGATTTTTATCAAAAAGAGTTGGAGCAATATTTATTGCTGACACGCGAAGAGCAAGTCCAGCCTTTAGGTTGGAAGGGATCTTATGCTGGAGCAATGGGTCTGGGGCAGTTTATTTCCAGTAGTTATCGGCAATACGCCCAAGATTTTAATCAGGACGGGCAACGCAATCTCTGGGATTCAGAAGATGCAATCGGCAGTGTAGCGAACTATTTAGCACAGCATGGTTGGCAGCGTGGCGAGGATGTAGCGGTTCCTGCTTATGTTTCTGGTCAAGCCTATGCTAGACTGCTGAACGAAAAGCCAGTGAAGCCTAACCTGAGTTTACAGGCGCTTGCAGCTGAGGGTATTGCGCCAGTCAGTAATTTACATGCAAGACAGGCTAGCTTAGTTTTACTGGATGGGGCTGCAGGGAATGAGTTTTGGTTAGGTGCGGATAATTTCTATGTGATTACTCGTTATAACCACAGCAATAAATATGCAATGGCTGTTCACCAATTAGCGCAAGCGATTCGTCAACGGATGGGGCGTTAATGATCTGTTACTCTGCTAGGCCTTAGACTCAATTCTAAGGCAAGCTATGAATTAATGATGATAACAACGATGAAAATGATTCAACGAGTACTGTTATTGGGGCTTACTGTCAGCTTATTAGCAGGCTGTAGTGCATTGACCACTGACGAGCCAAGTGCAACCAGCTCTATTCCTCCTTTGAAAATGGATAGTGGCCGCAGTAGTTGTGGTAATGAACCAAGCTACACTTTAAAGGGAAAAACCTATCAAGTGCTAGGTTCAGTGAGTGGTTATCGCGAAGAAGGTAAAGCCTCTTGGTATGGTGCTGAGCTTCAAGGCTCTAAAACTGCGGGCTGTGAAACTTTCGACATGAATAGCTTTTCGGCGGCTCATCGTAGTTTGCCGTTACCAAGTTTTGTGCGGGTCACCAATTTGGAAAATCAGAAAGCGGTGATTGTGCGTGTTAATGATCGAGGGCCTTTTGACACTGATGATTTAATCCAGCTATCGTTTGCGGCGGCCAATGCTTTAGGGATGGGGACTAAAGGTGGTGAAACAGCTCAAGTACGGATAGAGGCTTTAGATAACCAACAAACTGCTGCTTTAGAAGCAGGGCAGAGTAAACTTGCTGAACATGCTCGGGTCAAAGCACAGCAAACACCAGAACAGATCAAAGCTGAACAAGCAGCTAAAGCTACAGGCAAAAGTTTTTATGTGGTGGTGAATAATTTTGCTGAGCAAGATGAGGCCTTGGAAATGTTTGTGCGTTTGACTTCAGTAGGCTTAGCTAAAACTGAAATGGCAACCGCCATGCAAGAGGGTAAGCAAATGCATCAAGTACGGATTGGGCCACTGTATACCCAAGATCAAATTGATACTGTGAAAGATGCCTTAGAAAGTAATGGTTTGGCAACTTTTCGTGTTGTCGAAATAAATCAATGAGATAGAGAGTGAATAACAGGATGTTACTGAGAATACTGTTGGTAGGCTTATTGTTATCAGGCTTAGCCTATGCTGAAACGAAACCTGCCAAACCTGCACCGGCTGCTACCGTGGATAGCTCTGAAGATATGCCAGCAAGTGCAGGCAGTAATGCAAAACCCTTAAGTCCGCCTAAAGGTGGGCAGGTTATAGCCTTAGCGGATGGTGCTCCCGAAGTAGATTCCACTAGCTTTGTATTAGTTGATTTTCAAAGTGGTGAAGAATTGGCTGCTCTCAATCCAGGGGAACGCGTGGAGCCAGCTAGTATTACCAAGCTCATGACGGCTTATATTATCTACCGTGAGTTGAGTAAGGGCACGATTAAGCTCGATGATGAGGTGTTGATCAGTCAGCATGCTTGGGAAATGCAAGGTTCGCGCATGTTTGTGGAGTTAGGCAAAAAAGTACAGCTTGAAAAACTACTACGTGGCCTCATTATTCAATCTGGCAATGATGCTGCTGTTGCCCTAGCTGAACATATCGCAGGCTCAGAAACTGCTTTCGTACAACGCATGAACGAAACCACCAAAGAGCTAGGCATGAATGATACCCAGTATCAAAATGTCACTGGTTGGCCTGCACCGGATCACTATACAACCGCACGGGATATTGTGAAGCTTGCTCGTGCTCTGATTACGGAATTTCCTGATCGTTATAAGCTCTATTCTGAAAAAGAATTTACCTATAACAATATAAAGCAACACAACCGGAATAAATTATTGTGGCGTGATCCATCCGTTGATGGAATGAAAACTGGGCATACTGAATCCGCGGGATTTTGCTTAGTGGCTTCTGCAAAACGCGATAATATGCGCCTAATTTCAGTATTGTTGGGTTCAACTGATGAAAATAGTCGGGCTGAATCGAGTCAACGTTTATTGGAATACGGTTTTCGTACCTTTGAAACCCATAAAATGTACAAGGGTGGCGATGCTTTATCTGAAGTACGAGTATGGCAAGGTGAAAAAACGCACGTGGCGGCAGGTGTCATTGATGATCTATATGTCAGTATAGGAAAAGGCCGCTACGACCAACTTAAAGGCGTGATTCAATTCGATAAAGCGATTGATGCACCCATTCGGCGGGGTGATGTTTTAGGCAAAATTATATTTTCTGACCAAAATAGAGTTTTGAAAGAAGTTCCTTTATTAGCTCTTGAAGATATTGCAGAAGGTGGCTTGTGGCGGCGTATGTCTGACAGTGTCCAGAAATTTTTTGCGGACTAAAGACTAAGCACTAACAAGGAGCCAAGATGAGTACGTTTAGCCGTTCTGAAGTGGAAATGGAGTTTCCCAGCCATTTCCCGATTAAAGTAGTGGGTGCAGCGCATGATCAATTAGCGCAAGTCATTCACGATATTATTCTACAACACGACCCAGCTTTCTCAATGGATGCGATTCGTGCCAACCAAAGCCGTACTGGCAAATATCACAGCCTAACTTTAGGAGTGAATGCCACCAGTAGAGAGCAATTAGACGCGATTTATAATGATTTGAAAGCCTGTGAGCTGGTGCTGTGGGCGCTTTGAAAATTCGTGTTTTAGGCAAAAATCAGCCTTATTTATCCACGCTGGATGCGATGCAAACTTTTACTCAACAACGTTCTGAAGAGGCAGTTGATGAGTTGTGGGTTTTAGAGCATGAGCCAGTGTTTACCTTGGGCCGTAATGGTCAGATGGAGCATGTGCTGGATGCGGGGGCTATTCCTGTTGTAAAAGTTGATCGGGGCGGGCAGGTGACCTACCACGGCCCTGGTCAGCTAATTATTTATTTGCTGATTGATGTGCGTCGTTTAAACCTAGGGGTACGTGAGCTGGTAATGAAAATCGAGCAATCCATTATCAAGCTATTAGCGAAGCATCAGATAGAAGCAGCAGGTGACCGTGAAGCTCCGGGTGTTTATGTAGAGGGTAAGAAGATAGCTGCTTTAGGCTTGCGTGTAAGCCGTGGTAAGACTTATCACGGCCTTAGCTTAAATGTAAATATGGATTTAAAGCCTTTTAAGCGCATCAATCCTTGCGGCTATGCAGGTTTAGAAGTTCTTCAATGCCGCGATTTGGGTATTGAAGAAACCCCAATGGAGTTAGCGGGTGAGTTGGCGATCTTATTAGCGCAGGAGTTGGGTTATCAGCAAGTAGAATGGTTAGCCGACTAGATGTATTTAGCCGTACTCGTCATTAGTTTTGAAATCAGCGGCATGGCTAATTTACGAATCGGAAAGGGGAGTTGTGCACCACCAGCTTGTTGAGCCATCTGACCATGACGCACTTCATCTTCTTTCATCTGCTGTAAAATTACAGTGCTTGGTAAGTCGCTAGCCGGTAATTTACCTAAATGCTCAGCTAAATGTTGCTCAACTTGATCTTCAGTTTCTTTAACAAAACCTAAGCTCCATTTGTCGCCAATTAGGCCAGCCACAGCGCCCATTGAAAACGAACCCCAATACCAGAGTGGGTTCAAACGGCTACGATGGCTAGATAACTCATCTAGACGATGAGCACACCAAGCCAAGTGGTCATTTTCTTCTAAAGCGGCGCGTTCCATTTGGGTGCGCACTTGCGGCAGCTTAGCAGCCAGGGCTTGACCACGATACAAGCCCTGCGCAGCTACTTCACCCGCGTGATTAATACGCATTAATTGAGCCGAACGTTTTCTTTCTTCCTCAGTTAAGTCAGCTAACGGCTGCACATTTTGAGCAGGGTTAGGACGTTCCGTAGTTGTGGGAGTTGCCACAGTAGCTCGTAACGACTGGTCAATTTCCACTAAAAAACGATCGAATAAACTCAAAACGCGCATAATAATCAGTGTGGTAAGGTAGTGAGATAATTAATCACATCAGTTAACTTATCAGTCCCAGTCATTTTGCTAGGGCCAGTTAAGTATTTGCCATTTACAATTATACTAGGTACAGAGTCAATACCTGATTTGGTATTAATATCCCGTGCATAGCTCAGTAAAGAGTTGAGTTCCATTGAGTTCATGGCTTTATTGATTTCGTCAGTGGTATAGCCAAACGATTCAAAGAAGCGACGTAAGTTGTCATCATTTTGTGCCGTATTGCCACGATCAAACCGTGGTAAAGGACGACGTTGTACATGAACGGCATTAAAGATTTTGCTATGTAAATCTTTCGCACCGTCACGATCTAAGATATAGCCAATATAATACAGCTTGGCGTGATAATCCCAAGTTTCGCCTAAAGTGCCAGGCACGCGATTAAAGAAGACATTAGCAGGCTTAGTTTTTAGATAATCTTTAATCGTTGGTTCTAAATGGAAGCAGTGTGGGCAGCCATACCAAAAAATCTCGGTCACTTCATTTTGACCCGTAGGGGCTTTTAAAGCCACGGGTGGGTCAATGATTGAATATTGCTTACCCTCAGTGTATTCGGCCTGAGTGACTTCCGACATACAGCCCACCAAAGTAAACAGCAGAGCTGTCAGCATAGGCAGGAAAAATTTTACCATTCTCATTCAATTATTCTCCGTCATTATTGTGTTGCATCGCAAATCTTTAGCTCAGACCTTAACCTTAGGCTTAAAGTTCACCATAAGAATGTAGACCGGATAGGAACATATTGACACCTAAGAAAGCAAATACAGTGATGAATAAACCAATCACTGCCCACCATGCCATCTGTGCACCCCGCAAACCTTTAGAGAAGCGGAAGTGTAGCCAAGCTGCATAATTTAACCACACAATAAGCGCCCATGTTTCTTTCGGATCCCATGACCAATAGCCACCCCAAGCTTCTGCTGCCCACATTGCCCCTAAAATGGTCGCAATCGTAAAGAAGGCGAAGCCTAAGGCAATCGCTTTATAGGTAATGTCATCAAGCATTTCTAGAGAGGGTAATGCCTTCTGCGTACTGGGTAGCATTAAAAGCACTCCCAGCGCTGTGAGCAATAAGGTGACTGCAAAAGCAATTCCTGCTGAGTTGAAACCTAAGCTCATTAAGCTACCTTCAAAGGGTGTTTTACCAAACGCAGTACGCACGAAAATCCAAGTGAATAAGCCAATGAAGACAAAGCTAGGCACTAAAACCGCCACTAAGCGAGAGGGGTTGCTGTAATAATATTTGATTAAATAAGCCGAGCTCGTCATCGCTGCTAAAGCGAAAGAACCATAGCCAATGAAATTAGCAGGAACATGAATTTTCATCCAATAGCTTTTCAAGGCAGGTACGAGCGGCCGAATTTCATGTGCACCTCGCTCAAAGCTATACCAAAGCAAGAAAGCGACTGCAGCGCTAATCATTAACAGGGCAAAACCGCCTAAAGCACGACTGCGATAACGACCTTCATAGTAGAGGTATAAAATGCCAGTAATAAGGCAGAATAGAATGAAAACTTCATATAAGTTGCTAACGGGGATGTGTCCAAACTCCGGGTCGACTAAATAGGATTCATACCAGCGCACCATCAGACCGGTAAAGCCCATAATGACAGCGGACCAAGTTATAACACTAGCTGTTTTAGCCACAAATGGATTATTCGCAATTAAGCCACCAAAATAGAAAAAGGTAGCTATCACGAATAAAGCACTCATCCACATGATCGCGGATTGGCTAGAGAACAGATATTTCAGGCCAAAAACAGTTTCAGCATTCGCAATATTGCCGCTATACAGCCAAATCCCGAGTAAACTAAAAATAGTAACCAGGACAGTTAAAGGCTGTACGGAACGCCAGTTCCAACCTAGGGCAATCAAGGCAGGTGCGCTTAAAATTAGAAAGCCTTGTTCGTAAGCATCCATTGCACCGGAGTAGAGCAGATAAGCATAAGCTGTGCCTGCTAAAACCAATGCTGCCCAAATCCAATCCATTGGTTTAAGGCGCTGCCAAAGACTTGGTTTGTCCATCAGCGCATGCATAGCTTCTTGTGTAACAGACATTATCAATCACCTCTTGCTGTAAGCACTGTCTGAAAGGCTGAACGTAAGTGTTGGAAATACTTATCAAAATCATGCGGATTACGATTGGTACTGCCTGCTACTATGACTTCGTTTTCACCTGATTCTAATGGCTTGACCATGACCCAGATTCTACGTTGTGCAACATAGAATAATAAAAAGACCCCAATCGTTAGCATAATACAACCGAGATAGACCACATCTTGCCCGGGAGAACGGGTAATTTGTAAGCCAGATGCTTCAATTTGTTTAAAAGTTTTCAGTTGAATGTACCAAGGCGAACCATAGAAGGGCAAATTTGAGATGGCATTTAAACTATCATCGAAAAACAGCCAATCTGCATCTTTAGGTTCAGCAATGCCACGTTGCTTTAATAAGTCTATATACACACCACGTAAAGAAGCTTGGAGTACTTTAGTAAAAGCCTCACTGACTTGAGCGCGTTGAGCCTCAGGGAAGCGTGCTTCAATATCGCTCATAATACCATCAAAGCCTTTGGTGGCGAATAATTGAGTAAGTCTAACCATCGATTCTACAATTTGATTTTCAACGGTCGCATTATCTACTTGTTGATTTTGCATTGTACCCATTGAGCTGCGTGTGGTAGCGATAGCAGTATTCCGTACAAATTCGGGGTCTTGCAAAGCATTTAAGAAAGCTAAAAACAATTCAGCAGAGCCTTTTTGGTCGGCAGGAATATGTAGAAAGCGTTCTGGATCAGCAGGGCTTTTGCGCACACCACTAATCAAATACATGCGTCCTTCAATAATCACCGGATTCATGTAATTGGTATATTCAACTGCTTCACCCGCAGCATTTCTTAAACGAAAAATGACGCTTGGGCCAATGTTTCTTTGCTCTTCTTCACCTTTATCATTTTTAACTGGATTGATATTGAATAAGCGGAAATTGTCGAGTTCTAAGCGGTATTTTTCGGTGGAGCTACTTAAGTTGTAATCTTGAGAGATATTGCCAGTTAAACTTTGTTGAGCATATTGTTTGGTGAGAGGGTTGAGCTGCAACTGCACTTCAGAGCCACCATCACCAAAATTCGCTTGATAAATAGCGGTGCCTTTATAGACTAATGGATGATTTACAGAAATCGTGTGCGCGAAAGGCTGTTTCAGATCGGGGTCATGAATCACAATATCACTTTCAAAGGACTTGGGCATGCCGGTCGAGTAGTGCTCTACTCTAAAGTCTTTGACTTCAATTTCATACGGTAAGCGTTGGACTAGGTAGCCTTCACGTACAGGTAAGAAAATAATATTAGCAGTACGACCCTCAGGAATATCGACTGAACCACGATAGGAAAAGCTATTGACACCTCTTTGGCTAATAGAGGGCACTTCTGATGCAGGAATATTGCGGGTTTCTGGTTTGATAGTTCCTGCCCATTCACCAAACATAATCGGTAGTTTGCTATCGAGTAAGCCACCAATAAAGATAACAATCATGCCAATATGCGTTAACCAATAACCCCATTTATTGGCACCACCTTTCATGGCAGCGACGACACTCGTACCATTTTCTTGATGTGTCCGGAAGCGAAAGCCTGCATTCTTTAAGGTTTGCTGAGAAAGCGCTTGAATTTGTTCTACTGATTGTGTGGTGGTGAAGTTAGCAGAATGATGCATCGCCCGTAGCGATTTTTCTTGGGCTTTTTCGCGGAAATGGCATAGTTCACGTAAGATGCCAGGCGTATTACGAATGACACAGATAGTCGTAGAGAGGAGTAAAAAGCCTAAAATCAACAAAAACCAAACTGCAGCGTATAAGTCGTATAAGCCTAATGAGCCAAAAAATTCAAACCAAAACTTACCAAATTTGATCTCATAGTCAGGATAAGGCTGGTTCTGTTTAAGGACAGTACCAATAGCAGAAGCAATAGCCACAATCACTAGTAACGCAATAGCAAGATTCATTGAGCCTAAAAAATCAAGTAGGCGTGTACTAGTAGGGCGTGAGATTTTCATAACTACCGCTTTAGTGTGAGTTCAGTTAGTTTCGTATTCGGGGCAAATAATAAAGGGTGGACTAGCCACCCTTCGTCTATATATCAGAAGATTAGCAAATAGCAAATTACTTCTGTAAACCAGAGATGTATTCAGCAACCGCATTCATTTCTGCATCGGTCATTTTGACAGCGATATTGCGCATCATTTTACCGTTATCATTAGCACGTGCGCCTGTACGGAAGTTATTTAACTGATTTTTCACATAAGTCACTTGCTGACCAGCCAACGATGGGAAGTTAGCTGCTGGGTTACCAGTGCCGGTTGGGCCATGGCAAGCTGCACAAGCGGGAATGCCATTAGAGGCATTGCCACCTTTATAAACTTGTTCACCTAAAGCTACTTGTGTTTGATCGGCTTTGCCAGGTGCTGTTGTTTGACTAGCAAAATAGGCAGCTAAATCCGCCATATCTTGATCAGTCAATGGGGCGACCATTGGAGCCATAGAGGCGTTATAGCGGCCGCCTTCAGCATTTTGGCCTGCTTTAAAGTTTTGTAATTGCTTAAACAGATAACCTTCAGATTGACCTGCTAATTTTGGCCATTCAGGGTTAGTGCTGTTACCATCCGCGCCGTGGCAGGCAGCACAGGTGGCTGATTTTGTCTTACCCGCAGCAGGATCGCCTTTTAAGGCTGCATCTGCTGCCCACGCAGCGGAAGTGCTCAATGCAAGGCTGGTTAGTGCTAGGATGAGTGTCTTCTTCATCTAGAAAGTGCTCCCAAAAACATCGAAGTAAAGCTACAAATTCGTTTGCCTGAGAGGATGGCCGCCGGGTATCCTCCAAAAGTGCCAGAATTGTATATCATATCCCGCAATCATACCTCAAAAAATGCATTAGAGAACGCTAACATCATGATGAATCATTATTATCAGCAAGCTAGTTTTGTGCAGAGCGCTACTACCCCCAAAACACTTCCTAAAGAAAGTGGCCTTGAAGTAGCTTTTGCGGGGCGTTCTAATTCAGGCAAGTCCAGTACAATCAATCGTGTGTGCTCTCAAAAATCATTAGCACGTACCAGTAAAACACCTGGACGTACTCAGTTGATTAACTTTTTTACCCTGCCAGAAGGGCAATTATTGGTTGATCTTCCCGGCTATGGTTATGCCAAAGTGCCTGAAAATCTCAAGATACAATGGCAGAAGTTTATCGAGGCCTATCTTACTATGCGCACCACGCTTAAGGGCTTGATTTTGGTCATGGATATTCGTCATCCAATGACCATGTTTGATCAAGGTTTGCTGGCATGGGCGGCACATAGACAGCTACCGGTACATATCTTACTCAATAAGGCCGATAAATTAAGTCGTGGAGCGATGCAGAATACGGTCTTGGCAGTACGTAAAGAGTTAATCACTTATCAAAGCCCTGTGACAGTACAAGCCTTTTCTGCTAGTAGTGGTTTAGGTTTAGAAGAGTTATGGGAAAAGTTAAATGAATGGTTTGAGAGAGGGGCGAAGAAGATTGAGGTAAGTATTCATTAGACGTTCATTTAAAAACGCATAAACTTTAACTATAAAAAGGAACCCCGGCCAAACAGGGGGTCTAAAAGCCGGGGTTTAATAAACAGGTCTGGATTGGGGATACCAAACCTGTATCCGCAAAAGAGATTTAGACAGCACCGGGCTTTAGTGCTTTTTTATGTCTTATCTCTTCACTTCGCGGAAATTTACAATGATTTCTTACCTTCATTTTTAGATTAGAAGCTACGTTTTGGCGCTTCTTAACTAGTTAGATGAATGTAGGCTGTATCAGTTCCACCATTTATAGCATTTTTTTGCCGCTTGTCAATCTCGGCTCATCGAGATTCGCTGTAATTATGAACAAAACACCTTGAGTCTAGTTACTTTCCCAGAAAGGCTTCTGGTTCTGGGTGTTAGCTGTATTGTTCGTCGAGCTAACTTGACCAATTCTAGCTTGAGCAGTAAAGGTTTGGCCTGAGCGTAAATAAGTAATTTTTAATAAAGTTCCTGCTCGTACAGAACCAATTAAACTTTTCACATCACTAGCTGCACTAATTTCGGCCTCGTTTACTTGTAAGATCACATCACCTGCTTGTATACCCGCACGCTCAGCAGCTGAACCGGGGAAAACTCGTTCGACTAAGGCACCTGTATTAGCAGGTAAGCGTGAGTCAGTAGCAATTTGTGCATCAACATCGCTGACTTCAATTCCTAATAAACCACGTTCAACTTGGCCAAAACGCACGATTTGATCAATAATACCTGCGGCTGTATTCACTGGAATTGCGAAGCCGATCCCAATATTTCCTCCACTTTGTCCACCAAGAATAGCTGTATTAATCCCAATTAATTCGCCACGTAGATTAACTAGAGCCCCACCTGAGTTGCCTAAATTGATAGAAGCATCGGTTTGAATAAAGTTTTCATATTCGCCAATCCCTGGATTACGATGAAGTGCACTAATGATTCCAGAGGTTACGGATTGACCAATTCCATAAGGGTTGCCAATAGCAACTACAAAATCACCTACTTTTAAGCGATCAGAATCACCAAAGCGCATGGCTACTAAACGCTCAGGCTTAATAGCAATAATGGCTAAGTCTACTTTAGGGTCAGCACCAATGATGCGTGCTTGAAAGCGCCGACCATCATTTAAAGTGACGGTAATACGTTCTGCACCCTCGATGACATGGAAGTTAGTAAGAATATGTCCGTGGCGCGAATGAACTATTACCCCTGAGCCAGTACCGTCAATCTTACGCTCACCTTGTACGTTCCCAAAAAATCTTTTAAAAAATGGATCGTTTAAGATTGATTCATCTATTTTTTGCTTGCCTTCAGTAGTAATATTTACCACAGCCGGTGTTACACGCTCTAACATGGGTGCCAAACTGGGTAAAGTTTGCCCATTAACGCTTTCAGGCAAAGCACCGGCACAGGCACAACCCTGTAAACCGGCCATTAACAATGTAGTGAGTAGAGCGCGCTTCCAAATACTTGGTGACATGTTATCTGCATCCTGAAACGTTGTGCGTCGTGAATTTGTTTATTTTAGACCAGCCTTGGGCGCTTTTTACAAAACTGAGCACTAGGCATTGTTGTGTAGTGAAAATACCACTATTTTAGATTTTGTTCCAAAAAAACCACGCAAACGATGATGCCGCCTATCGCGTTGTCTTTAAATGCTGCCGTGGTGACCAATTAAAAGTGCGCTCCATTTGAGCATAAAACTCTTGTTGCTGACTCGTGATGGCTGGTGGAGTTTGGACTTGCAAAGTAATGTACATATCGCCTTTTTCTGTACTGGTGTTCAACCCGCGCCCAGCTAAACGCATTTTCTTACCTGATTCGCTGGCTGGAGGAATTTTTAAACTTACTGGCCCATGAGGGGTCGGTGCTAACACCGTTGCTCCTAAAGCTGCTTCCCAAGGACTGAGTGGCAAATCTAAATATAAATCTTGCCCGACCAATTCATAGTAAGGGTGCTCAGCAATATGAATTACCAAACTTAAATCTGTACCCGCTAAACCCTTCCCTGTTATGCGTAAGCGGCTGCCTTCAGTAGAACCTTTGGGAACTCGAACTTGAATGGTCTCGCCATTCGGAGCTTGAATGGCTTTTACTGTGTCAAAGAATAAATCTTCAACTTGTAGCGTTAAATGATACTCCTGCGGCTCCAATGGCACTTTGGATGTAAAATCAGTAGCTTTCTCACGGCGTTTTTTACCAAAGAGGCTATTAAAAATGGCAGAACTACGGCGTGTATCAGGAATTTCTTGTTTGCTAATTTCTTCAAAGAAAGACACATCTACTTTACGAGTAGGCGTTGCTTCTTTAGCCGTGGTTTCATGGTGAGTCGTTGTGTTGGTAGTTTGCTGCTGTTCGTATTTTCGGCGTTTACTGCTGTCACTTAATGTGTCATAGGCCTCATTAACCGCTTTGAAATGCTCTTCAGCGCCTGGCAGTTGGCTCACATCAGGATGATATTTGCGTGCTAAGCGGCGGTAGGCTAGTTTAATATCCTCTGTACTAGCCCCTCGCGAAATTCCCAATACCTGATAGTAATCTTTGGAAGCCATCATTATTCAATGTTCTGAATTTGTTCACGCATCTGTTCGATGAGTACTTTTAAATCAACGGCGGCTTGGGTAGTTTCTGCATCATTGGATTTAGAAGCTAAGGTATTCGCTTCTCGATTCAGTTCTTGCATGAGAAAATCCATGCGCCGGCCAATAGGTTCATCACGTTCTAGGACAGCAGTAATTTCGTCTAAATGCGCCATTAAACGATCAAGTTCTTCTTCTACATCTAAGCGTTGAGCGAGAATTACCAGCTCTTGTTCAAGGCGATTATTATCTGGAATAACTTCTAGCTCAGCTAAGCGTTGATAAATCTTTTCCTTGATACCATTAATAATCTCAGGACGACGCTTACGAATGCGGACTAAAATTTCTGCGATTTGGTCACAACGCGAATCAATAAATTCAGCTAGGCGTTTACCCTCACGTTCACGCGTAGCAATTAAGTCAGTTAAAGCAGTTAGGAGTAATTGCTCTGCTTCTTGCCCTAATTTTTCTAAATCAGGTGCACTATCTAAAGTCACCCCCGGCCAGCGTAGAATATCGACAGCCTTGAGCGTTTCACTATTATTAGTTAACGCCTCAATTTGCCGACATGCAATTATCAATGCGCGCGCTAGGGGTTCATTCACGACAATAGTTGAAGTTTCACCAACCCCAGCTGCATAACGTAAAGACGCTTCTAATTTGCCGCGATGTAAACGATTTTGTAAAAGAGTACGAAAATTGTTCTCTAAGGATCTAAACTCTTCAGGAACACGCAGACTAATATCTAAGTAGCGATGATTAACAGAACGTAATTCCCAACTCAATTTGCCATGAGTTGATGAAATTTCGTGGTGTGCAAAAGCAGTCATGCTTCGAATCATGTCTGGTTTCCTATCCTGCTGGGGTTAAAAAGCTAATAGGGTCATATACTAGAGGATTTGTCGCCTCAGGTCATTTTTGTCTGTGCGCAGCACCAAATCTGAATCTTTTCAACACCGTGGTCACTTAATAAAGCCTCTAATTCCGCACAAGTTGCACCCGTAGTCACTACATCATCAAAGATGGCCACATGTTTATAAGAAATCGGTTGCACTAGTTGAAACGCTTGCTCTAGATTATGTTGACGCTCGAAGGCAGCCAATTTTTTCTGCTCATCGGTATGGCGTTGCCGAATAATTTGCCTAAGTAGCAAAGGTAAACCCAACTGCTTGGCTAAAGGCCGAACTAGCTCGACTGATTGATTAAACCCTCGCTGTCTTAAGCGTTGGAAATGCAAGGGTACAGGTAGAATGGCTTCAGGCAGTTCCGTAATGAGAGTTGGAAAACTTCGTTTTAATAACTGGGCTAAGAAATAAATTTTGTCTAAAGATTTACTATTTTTACCCTCTAAAATAAGTTGCTTGATAGGGCTGGCATAAGTAAAAGCACTTAGGAGTGGAGTAGCCGCAGGTTTGGTCAGTGGTATTTGCCAAGGTAGCGCTTGATAGCAGCTTTTGCACAGCAGCTGCTCAGGGTTTAAAAGTTCTACAGCACAGAGAGGGCAATTCTTAGCATAGCCAAAATAGCTAGCGATAGAGTATAGCGACTGATTAAATGATCGCAGCATAAAAATTAAGTTATTTTTTATTTTTAAAGGTTTTGTTTTTCAAGTGTGATTTACTTGCTAACAAAGGCATGCTCAGCATAAGACCGATCATTAAACCATAACCATGAGCCACCATTGCAACTGGCGCACCAATTAGCTGAGCACTTACACTAGCTTGTTCAGTATAGGCATCCAAACCTAGCTTGAAAATGAGCATATTGAAAATCAGACCACCAAGAACAAGTTGCTCACGAAAAGCAATATGCAGGGAGCCTAGTAGAAATAAACCATACAAAACGCCCGAGAAACCCAGATACCACTGAAAATCCACCCGTACAAATAGTAAGCCTAGACTGATCCCTAAGGCCAAGGTGAAAATATTGAAGCTGAGTTGTTTCAGGCTAAATAAATGCCCACACATGAATAAAAATACCCACCAACCTACTAAGTTCATAGCCAGATGAATGAAGTTGATATGGACAAAATGAGCACTAAGTAGTCGCCAGTATTCGCCTTGTAAAATAAGATGGCGCTCATAACGCAACTCATCCTGCCAAGCATAAAGGGCAAGTAAAATTAGGCTAAAGCTTAAGCCATAAGCCAGTAATGGCCTTGGCAGGTTTAATCGATTGGTAATGTGCTTCAGTGTCAGTTGGTTACAAGATTGGAGTATTATGCCATGATTGCGCCGTTTTTGAATTTGAAGGTTTAATAAATCGAATGAATAAGCACAAGCAGATAACTCGTCGTCATCCAGCTATGACTGGTTATACCCTGATGGAGCTATTAATTGTTATTACCATTATTGGGGTGCTCTTGGGCATTGCGGTGGTGAACTTAAAAGGTACACCGGATGAAGCGCGGATTGCGTCGGCTCAACAAGAAATCCGGACTATGGAACTGGCCTTGGATATGTATCGTATGCATAACGCGGTCTATCCTAGTAATGAGCAAGGCTTGAAGGCTTTGGTTGAAAAACCTGCTGAAGCTCGCAAATGGCAACAAGGTGGCTACTTAAAAACTAAAACTGTGCCTACCGATCCTTGGGGTAATCCCTATAAATACCTAAATCCAGGTACACATGGTAATGACTTGGATATTTACAGTGCAGGTCCTGATGGGCGCGATAATACCCAAGACGATATTGGTAACTGGGAAAAGCAATAATTTTCATGTCTGCACGAGACCAGCGCGGTTTTACCTTAGTTGAGTTACTAATTGTACTCGTGGTGATGGCTGTGCTGGTTTCTATCGTGTCTTTATCGTTTCGTAGTTTTGAATCTGATCCGGTCGAACTAGCTTTGGAGCGTTTGCGTTTTGATGTGAATGTGCTCAGTAGTGAAGCTATCGTGCGCTCCGAACCCCTTGCGATGGGCTTCACTGAGACGGGTTATCACTTTTTCAAGCTTGATGAAAAAAATAAATGGGTTGAGATAGAAAAAGATAGTTTATTCAAAGCTCGCGAGTTTGAAAAAACGCTCAAACCACAAGTCTTGATTGAGCAAGAGGTGATTAATTTATCAACCGATCTACCCAAAGACCCTCAAGTGATCGTAGAACCTACTGGTGAGTTAACACCCTTCACTTATGAACTAGTCGCTGGCAAAGAGACTCAACCACGGCGTGTGCAGTTTGATGCTTTTGGTCAAGTGGTTGAGCCTCCTAAAGATAATGAGCAAAGCTAAACCCACACGTACTCAAACTGGCTTTAGCTTAGTTGAAGTTATGTTTGCCTTATTCATCATTACTTTAGTGATCGGAATCGCGAGTCAAGTTGCGGCTAATAGTGTGCGCAATGCACAAATTTTGAAAGAGGCCACCTTTGCACGTTGGGTAGGATTAAACCAGCTTGATCTTTATCAAATGGCGGTTGATAACCATAACCCAGAACCTGCTGCGGAGGGGGAGGAAGAAATGGGCAATATCCCTTGGCGTTGGCAGCGCGAAACGCGTCCCTCTAGTTCGGATATTTTGTTAGAAGTCAAAGTGTCCGTGTTTCATGGGGGCGACTCTACCGATATTGAGCCGGTCGCAGTGGTTAAGGGCTATATTCCTCCTCCATCTGCTAATTAACAAAGATTTCTAAAAAGTTTTTGACTCTATCCCTCTTAGTGTATTGCCGCGTTTTCACTAGAATTAGCCTCCCTGAAAAGATATAGTTCAGCCTGCTAAAATGGGATGCTATCCATCCGCGATTATTGAGGAAGAGTTATTCATGAGAAAAGGCAATGGTGCCGCACGCTCGATGTTGGCGTTTTTTTGTGCTGTCCTAAATTGGAGTTCATTACAAGCTGCCGAAATCGTCTCTGTTGAAACCTCAAACTCACGCATCCAAACTGTGTTAGGTAGTTCGGTTATTCCCTATAAAGAAATTACTTTATCCGCTCAAGTCGCGGGTGTACTTAAATATTTTGCTGGTGAAGTGGGTAGTTCTTACCAGCAGGGTGCGGTGCTGACTCAGGTGGATGAGGCGCAGTTAGTCGCTAAACGTAATGCGGTATTAGCCCAAATTCAAAATGCCCAATCCCTATTGCAAAGTGCCGAAGCTCAATACCAACGGGAAGTTATTTCTCCACGTAGTCGTGATATTGGTGCAACGCCCGGTTTTGGTATGCCAGCGATGATGGATAACTTTTTTACACGCCCTTTAGCCGACATGATGCTGAATAATTATGACTCAGATATGGGGCGTTATTCGGATTTAGTCACCAGTGCTTCCGGAGTATCGCAGGCTCGTGGCTCTTTACAGCAAGCTTATTCACAATTGCAAGAAATTGACGCTGCTTTATTGAATGCTAAAGGAATTGCGCCGTTTGAAGGGGTTATTCTGCAAAAAATGGCCGAAGTGGGTGACACGGTACAAGTAGGCCAGCCTTTATTGCGCTATGGCTTCGTTAAATACAAACGTCTACAAGCAGACGTGCCCGCAAGCTTAATGTCGCAAGTAACTATGGGGATGGTTGTACCCGTAAAAATTAATGGTATGGCTGAGACGATGGCTAAAGTCTCACAGATTTATCCCGTGGCTGATACTGAGCATCATACGGTGACTGTGAAGTTCGATTTGCCCGTCGATGTGCTGGCAGCTCCTGGTATGTATGCGGAAATCTATTTATCTAATCCTCAAGCCAATGACGAGCCGGTGGTCATGATTCCGCGCACCGCTTTATTAAGTGGACGCAGTCTACCCAGTGTCTTAGTGATAGAGAATGGTAGCTCTTCGCTGCGCTTAGTACGCTTGGGGACTGAGTATGGCAATAAAGTTGAAGTCATTTCAGGTCTAAAGCCGGGCATGAAAATTCTGGATAACCCACCTCCACGAGCGGTTTCGGGTTGGATGCCAGATAGTCAATAACAGTGGCTCGCGTTGTAGTTGTATCTGTTCACTTTTTCGTATTGGTAGATAGCGCATGAATGATTCCCCTCAACCTAGCCATAGCTATGCTCATCGTTTAGGGATTGCCGGTCAAACTGCAAAAGCTTTCATCAATTCGCCGTTATCTTTACTGCTATTGCTAGCCTTTTTAGCGATTGGTGCTTTGGGGCTGATGATTACCCCACGCCAAGAAGATCCGCAAATTTCCGTGCCGATGGTGGATATTTTTGTGAAATATCCGGGCGCTTCTTCGCGTGAAGTGGAAGCGATTATTGCGCGCCCGCTTGAAGCGATTATGTCTGAAATTACTGGCGTAGATCATGTTTATTCAGCTTCGATGCGGGGCGAAGCCATGGTCACCGTGCAGTTTAAAGTGGGAGAAGAGTTAGAACCTTCTTTAGTGAAGCTCTATGACAAGCTGACTTCGAATCGCGATGCCATTCCGCGTGGTGCCAGTGATCCGTTGGTTAAACCTAAAGGTGTCGATGATGTTCCGGTAGTGACCGTGACGCTGTGGTCAAATGAGGTGGATGATGCTTCTTTACGTCTAGTCGGCTTAGAAGTATTACAAGAATTGCGTGGGGTCGCGAATACGAGCCAAAGTTTCATTGTTGATGGACGCCGTGAAGAAATTCAGGTTGAGATTTTACCAGAGCGCTTAGCCACTTTTGGGGTGTCTTTAGAGCAAATCGCGCGCACGATCCAGATGGCTAATTCTGAGCAACACACTGGTTTTGTCGAACCGAATCAGAATATTTACAAAATCTACAGTGGTTCCTTTTTAAGTACAGCACAAGATATTAAAAATCTGATGGTGACTGTTATAGAGGGTCGGCCTGTCTATGTGCGTGATGTAGCTGAGGTGAAAGAAGCCCCTAGTGATGCAAGTCAGATGGTCGGTTATTACACAGGAGCTGCTGCGCAAGTGCGTGAAACTGCTTCCAATGCGGCTGCAGTCACTTTAGCCATTGCTAAAAAGCATCGTACGAATGGGGTGGAGGTTTCCCAAGCCATTCTGCAAAAGTTAGAAGGTCTCAAGGGGCAGATCATTCCCGATAATATCCATGTGGAAATCACCCGTGATTATGGCGCAACGGCTAAAGCCAAGGTAAACGAATTACTGAAAAAGCTGTTTATTGCCACCATGATTGTCACCGTACTGGTGTGGCTAGCTTTGGGTTGGCGTGCAGGCTTAGTGGTATTAATTGTCATTCCAGCTGTCATTACCACAACAGTATTCGCTGCTTGGATGCTGAATATGACGATTGACCGCGTCAGCTTATTTGCCTTGATTTTCTCGATTGGGATATTGGTGGACGATGCCATTGTAGTGGTAGAGAACATTTATCGACGTTGGCTCTTAGTAGGGCAACAGAGTTTAGCGATTGCGGTAGATGCGGTGCGCGAAGTGGGTAACCCTACTATTTTAGCGACTGCAACAGTAATTGCAGCTCTGCTACCGATGGGTTTTGTAAGCGGGATGATGGGGCCGTATATGATGCCGATTCCGGTACTCGGCTCAGTCGCCATGCTGATTTCTCTGTTTGCAGCTTTCGCTTTCACACCTTGGCTGACTAATCTATTCAAACCTAGCCTTGAAAAACTGCATGTGGATGCGGAACAAGAACATAAACAAGCCGTACGCTTAGAGTCTTGGTTCCGCCGCTTAATTTTTCCTTTAGTTGATAGCAAACTCAAAGGCTATGCTTTTTTGTTTAGCATCATTCTGATTTTCTTCGCTTTAATGACCCTATTTTATCCCTTAAAAGCAGTACCTGTAAAAATGCTGCCTTTGGATAATAAACCAGAATTTAATGTTGTAGTGAATATGCCCGAAGGGACCGCTTTGCCGGTGACAGCTAATTTGATTCATCAGTTAGCCACCGAAATGCAAAAATTACCTGAAGTGACGGCAGTACAAACTTATTCGGGAACAGCTTCACCCTTTAATTTCAATGGGCTAGTGCGCCATTATTATTTGCGTCAACAAGCTTGGCAGGGTGATATTCAAGTTCAGTTACTGGATAAAAAGGCACGCACGCGTACCAGCCATCAAATTGCAGTACAAGCACGGGAAATTCTAACCCCACTCGCACAAGCGGCAGGTGCGAAAATTCAAGTCGTAGAAATGCCCCCCGGCCCACCTGTATTACAAACCGTAGTGGCTGAAATTTATCACCAAGACCCTACTATTCGCCGGCAAATGGCAGCGGATATGACGGAGTTCTTCAAGCAAGCGAAGAATTTAGGTGATGTTGATAATATGCTGGAAAATGATTACGAAAATCTGCGCTTTGTGATCGATACGGATAAGGCTCAACGTAATGGTATTACCGTTGAAGATGTGAATCGGGCTTTAAGTATGGCGATGGGCGGTTTTGTACTGGGGGATATTAAGAAAAATGCCTTAATCGACCCGACACATATCATTATGCAAGTCCCTTTAAGCTCACGCTCACAAATTATGACTCTAGTCCAATTGCCAGTCACGAATGCACAAGGTAAGTCAGTGGCTTTGTCTGAATTGGGCGGATTTATTCGTGAGGTACAAGACAAACCGATTTATCACAAAGATCTTAATCCAGTTGAGTTTGTTACTGCTGAAGGAGTAGGGCGCTTAGCGGCTCCGGTTTATGGCCAGAAAGAGGTGGAAGGGCTCTTGTTGGCTGCAAATGCCGGCAAGGGTTATGCTGCGCCAGATGGTAGTACAGTTGAGAGTGGTTATTGGTTTAAAGCCCCCAATCATTTGGAGCTAAAGTCTTCGTTTGTTTGGGCAGGCGAGTGGACGGTTACTTTCGAAACCTTCCGTGATATGGGAATTGCTTTTGCGGCTGCTTTAGTTCTGATCTATATGTTAATCGTAGCGCAATTTGGTAATTTTACGTTGCCTGCGATTATTATGGCGCCAATTCCTTTAACCTTAATTGGTATTTTACCAGGGCATTGGATCATGGGAGCCGAATTCACAGCCACGTCCATGATTGGTTTTATTGCTTTGGCTGGAATTATTGTCAGGAACTCGATTTTATTAGTCGATTTTGCCCGTGATGCGGTAGTTAGTGAGGGATTAAGCCCCCGGGAAGCAGTGATTCGTTCTTGTGAAGCACGGACGCGACCCATTTTAATTACGGCCTTAGCCTTAATCGGCGGGTCAATGGTGATATTATCTGATCCAATTTTCCAAGGAATGGCGGTATCCTTAATTTTTGGTGGAGCTGTTTCAACTTTATTAACTCTACTAGTGATTCCTTTAGGTTGTATTAGTGCGGGTGAATCCTTAGGTTTACCATCTGCAGATTCAGACTCTATATCATCAGCAATTAGCCCTTCAGCGGGGGTAAAGCGTAAACGTATTAAATGGCTAGCGATTGCTAAAGGTTTGATTGTTTTTCCAGTCATGTATGTAATTGCTTTAGTGACTAGTATCAAGGATGGAGTGCTTGATGCAGGTAAAGCAGTTTTGCGCTGGCGAAAGAAGCGCCAATCTGTTAAAACATCGCACCGATTGGACAAAGCTGCTCGACAAACGCCTGTGGATTCGGGCAGGATGCTGAAGCCTGAGCCTGAGCCTGAGCCTGAGCCTGAGCCTGAGCCTGAGCCTGAGCCTGA